>ENA-ORCS01001379-ORCS01001379.1-marine-metagenome-genome-assembly--contig:-NODE-1379-length-10644-cov-3.451973_pt1 | contig 10644 bp, 9 predicted proteins | sample MGYA00237781_ERZ508513 | MGnify/ENA primary metagenome ERZ508513 (study PRJEB26184, sample SAMN06268793) | marine metagenome | isolation source: Eden Landing Ponds, San Francisco, CA, USA | place...
GTCGAGGAAGGCGGCGACGACGAAGACGACGAGGAGTAAACCGATCGGCGGGGTTCCCGTCGAGGAAGCCTTTTGCGCGCGACCCACCTACGAGCAGTCATGCCGAGCGTCCCGTTTCACTACGTCGACCTGCGGACCTTCTGCTACGCCACGGAGGACGAGAAGCGCGTCGAGCAGGCGCTTCGCCGGTTCCTGCCCGAGGAGTACGAGATCGAGCGCGCCGTCAACAGCGGCCACCACGGCGACAGAATCGTCGTGTTCTCCGCGCGCGTCGAGAACGCCGACGACGTGCGCCACGTGCTCCGCCAACTCAGCGAGCTTTCGGACATCGAGACGGTGATCGCCGAACTCGACGATCGCGTCGACGACAACTGCGCCTTCTTCCTCCGACTGAACAAACAGGACGCGTTCAAGGGAGAGGTCGACCGCGGCCCGGGGATCACTCTGCGAGCGAAAGTCGAAGCCTACCCCGCGAAACAGCCCGCAGCCGTCGAGAACGCCCGCGAGGCGCTGGAACAGGCCCGCGAGCACGCTGAGAGCTGATCGACACCGTCCCTATTTGTCCGTCCACTTGATGCTGCAGCCACGCGACGGCTGCTCCTCGATATCGACCGACTCGCCGGCGATCACGGCGTCGATGGCGTCGCGGATGTAGAACGTTGAGGGCTCCTCGTCGGGGCTGGGTGCGTCGTCGAGGCGGCCGTGGTACGCCAGCGTCCACGAGTCGCCCTCCCGCCGGAACAGGAACGGGTCCGGCGTGCAGACCGCGCCGTAGGCCCGGGCGACGTCCTGACTCTCGTCACGGAGGTAGGCGTCGTAGGCGATCTGGCCGGCGTCGACGTACTCCTGCATCGTCTCGAAGCTGTCCTCGGGGTACTCCTCGGCGTCGTTGGGGTTGATGCCGACGATCGCGGCGTCGTCGTACTCGTCGGCGAGCTCGTTCAGCAGGCCGAACTTCGCCTGCGCGTACGGGCAGTGGTTGCAGGTGAAGATGATCAGTAGCGCGTCGCTGTCGGCGAACGTCTCTAGTGTGTACGTCTCGCCGTCGGTGCATTTCAGAGAGAAGTCGGGTGCCTCGTCGCCGTGCGCCAGTTCGGACTCGGACTCCTTCATGACCATACCCCCGGGTTAGACCGGTACCCGGAAGGTCGTTTCGCCGGCGGCGCTCTTACTTCGAGACGGTCCCGCGCTTTCCCGCCTCGCTACTCGCCCATGTACGCAGCCTCGCGCGTGTTGCGCATTTCGCGGACGATCTCGAGGTACGCTTCGGTCGAGCGCTTGCCGGCTTTCGCCTCCCGAACTGCCTCGCGTTTCTCCGGGTCGGCGAGCACGTCGACGGCCATCGATGCCGTCACCTTCGCCGGGAGGAGGTACGCCATCTCCTCGTCGGCGACGCCGAACTCGGTGGAGTGGGCAGCGCCCTCGAAGCCGCCGGTCCACGGGTGGACCGACGGGACGATCTGGCTCACGTCGCCCATGTCCGTCGATCCGGTGACGTGCTGATGCTCGCCGTAGACGGCGTCCTCGCCGATCACCTCGCGGGTGTTGGCGTCGAACGCCGCGACGAGCGTCTCGTCGGTCCGGAGCGGGAGGTAGCCTGGGAAGTCCTCGATGGTGACGTTGGCGCCGACGGCCATCGCACCGGACTCCAGCGCGCGGTTGGTGGTCGCGTTCGCGTCCTCGATAGCATCGACGCTCTTGGCCCGGACGTAGGACTCCATGCGCACGTTAGCCGGGACGACGTTCACACCGTCGCCACCCTTCGTGACGATGGGGTGGACCCGGACGTGCTCCTCGTCGGGGAACGTCTCCCGGTTGGCGTTGACGGCGTTCATCCCAGTCATCGCGGCGTTGAGCGCGTTGACGCCCTCTTCGGGGGCCGCGCCGGCGTGCGCCTCGGTCCCGCGGTAGGTGACGAACTTGCCCACGAAGCCGTTGGTCGAGAAGTCGCTCGTTATCGTTCGCTCGGGCGTGTCACTGCCGGCGTGCATCATCGCGGCGGCGTCCCAGTCGTCGACGTAGCCGCGGCGGATGAGCTCCTGCTTGCCGCCGAAGAACTCGATGTCGCCGGCTTCGAGCAGGTCGCGCCGGTAGTCGAGGTCGAGGTACTCCTCGGCCGGCACGGCGACGAACTCGACCGCGCCATCGAGGTCGTCGATGACGCCGCTTCCGACGAGGCCGAAGGCGGTCCCCACGAGGTTCGCGAGTTGGGCGTTGTGGCCGCAGGCGTGGACCGCGCCGGTCTCGGGGTCCGCCATCGGGTGGTCCGGGTTGACGAGCGCGTCGAGTTCGCCGAGCACGGCCGCGACGAAGTCGCCCGACCCCGCCCGGGCGCGAGCGCCGGTAATCGCCAGTTCCGTCTCCACGTCGAGGTCGAGGTCCTCGAAGAGCGAGACGACCTTCTCGGTCGTCTTCACCTCCTTGTAGCCGAGTTCCGGCTCCGCCTGCACGTCCTTCGCGAAGGCGATAATCTCGTCCGCGCGGTCGTCGATGGCGTCGCAGACGCGGGCTTTGAGGGCCGCGGTGCGGTCGTCGCCGGTCATCGCGTCTCACCCCGGCGCGCGCGGCGGTCGTTCGCGGGGGTCGCGGTCGCGGAGGTTGCGGAGGTTGCGGAGGTCGTCATCAGATAATCCCCTGTGCGGAGAGCACGGCCTGTGAGATGAGCGCCGAGCCGAAGAACGTCCCGAAGAAGACGAACACCGCCACGACGACGAGCTTCCAGCTGACCTCCTTCATCTTCCCGGTCTGGAGGCCGATAGAGAGACCCGCGTAGGCGAGAATCGGCGTCGTCGTCGCGAGGAAGTCGACCTCGCCGACGGCGGCGAGAAACGGCGCTTGCACCGGCGAAAACGGCAGTGCGAGCGCGAAGGCGAGAATCATCGCGTAGGCGAACGCCGGCAGGTCGAGGGGAATCAGCCGCCCCATGAGCAGGGCGACGAGGCCGATGAGGACGATGAGCGCCATACCGGGGAGCGCGGCGACGAAGCCGGTGCCGGTGGCGATGAGGTTGGCCGTCAGCGTCAGGAACGCGACCACGAGCAACATCTTCAGCGACTCGACGGAGAACTCCGGCGTGGACATCGACATCTCACTCACCTCCGTCGGTCGCGGCGGTGTCGCGGCCGAACACGGGCGCGAGGAACGCGTACAGGCGCGTGATGACCGGGAGGCCGACGAGGATGACCATGTAGAGCCCCGTGATGCCGGTCAGGAGGTTGCTCGTCGCGGCGAAGCTCAGAATCTGGTCCTCAGCGACGCCCGCGCCGCCGGCGGCCGCCGCCAGCGACGTGGAACAGGCGGTCATCATGCTCGCAGAGCCCATGCCGCAGGCCATCGAGAGCGCGAGCGGGTGAAGCCCCGTCGCGGGGGCGAAGCCGCCGAGCAGACCGAAGAAGACGGTTCCGAGGACCGTCCCGGTCACGTAGGTACCGAGGACGCCGCGGCCCTCGGGCGACTCGATGCCGTACTTGTCGGTGATGACGCCGAGAGTCGGTTCCCGGGCGATGCTGACCGCGGCCCCGATTGACTCGCGCTTGAGGCCCAAAAGCAAGGCAAGCGGAAGCGCGATGAGAATCGTGCCGAGGTTGCCGAACTCCTGTAAGACGAACGCCGGCCCGGCCGCCACGAGGTCGTAGAACGACGGCGCGACGAGCGTCCCGTACTTGACGCCGAGCGGCATCAGCGCGATGACGAGAAGCGGCGAGGCGATGCGGCTCACGTCCTCGTCGACGACCGACCGGAGGGGTTCGATGACCGACCCGAGGACGCTGTAACTGAGGCCGAGGCCGAGAACGACCGCGTACAGAAGCGGCAGGAGCACGACCTGTCCCGGTCCGAGCGGGAACGTTATCGTGCCGATGAGTTCCGCGACGACGACGATGAGAAGGACCGTCAGATGCGTCCGGAGATGTGCCGAGAGCCGGCCGCCGGTCCGAATCGGTGCCCATCTATCAGAGGTGGTGTCGTTTGTCATATGTGAACAGACTCTGTGAACTATACAGATGGAACACCCATATAAAACCATTGACAGAGATTATCAACCGTGTGTGACGACCGCGCGCCGGGACGCCACCCGCGGCCGAGCGGCTCTGCGACCGGTCCCGTTAGTCTTTAGCCCACCGCCGTCGAAGCGCGGCCAATGACTGCGCAAGCGCTCGAACAGCGCGAACTCGCGGTCGTCATCGGGTTGGAAGTCCACGTCCAACTCGAGACGGCCACGAAGATTTTCTGTAGCTGTTCGACCGAGCCTGCCGAGGACGAAGCGCCGAACACCCGCGTGTGCCCCGTCTGTCTCGGACTACCGGGCGCGCTCCCGGTGCTCAACGAGGCGGCGGTGGAGTCGGCGGTCAAAATCGGCAAGGCGCTGAACGCCGACATCGCCGAGGACACCCGCTTCCACCGGAAGAACTACTACTACCCCGACCTGCCCAAGAACTTCCAGATCACCCAGTACGACGCGCCCATCTGTGCCGACGGGACGCTGGAGGTGTCCGTCGAGGGCACCCGCCGCGACATCGGCATCACGCGCGCCCACCTCGAAGAGGACCCCGGGAGCCTCCAGCACAAAGGGGGCAGTATCGACACGGCGGACTACACGCTCGTCAACTACAACCGCGCCGGAACGCCGCTGGTCGAAATCGTCACCGAACCCGACTTCCGGAGCCCCCAAGAGACCCGCGCGTTCCTCGCGAAACTCGAAGAGGTGCTCGAATACCTCGGCGTGTTCGACGCCACCCGCGACGGCTCGCTCCGCATCGACGCCAACATCTCGCTCGTCGCCGCCGACGAGGTCGACGACGACGGCGCGGTTTCCGACGAGGCGCTCGAAGCGGCCAACCGCACCGAAGTCAAGAACATCTCCAGCCACAAGGGCGCAGAGAAGGCGCTGGCCTACGAGGTCACCCGCCAGAAGAACGCCATCAAGCGCGGTCGCGCCGTCGAACAGGAGACCCGCCACTGGGACGAGTCCCGTGGCATCACCGTCTCGATGCGCTCGAAGGAAGAAGAAAAGGACTACCGCTACTTCCGCGAAGCCGACCTCCCACCGCTCCAGGTCGCCCACTGGAAAGAAGAGATTCCGATTCCGGAGCTACCCGACGCCCGCCGCGAGCGCTTCCACACCGAGTACGGCATCGACGAGGAGTCCGCCTCGAAGCTCACCTCGACCAAGGAAGTCGCGGACTTCTTCGAGGACGTGGCCGCCGAGTTCGACGCCGACCTCGCCGCGACGTGGGTCGCCGACAACCTGCTCGGCGAACTCAACTACCGCGACATGCAGATCACGGACGTGTCGGACCGCCTCGACGAGTTCACGCGGCTCGTCGAGCTCGTCGACGCCGACGAGGTGACGACGAAGAACGCCGAGGAGATCGTCCTCCGCGAGATGCTCGACGAGGGCAAAGACCCCGACACCGTCGTCGACGAGGCGGGACTCGGCAAGGCCGACGACGACGAAATCGGCGGCTTCGTCCAAGCGGCAATCGACGAGAACCCCGACGCCGTCGAGGACTACCACGACGGCGAGGGCGGCGCGCTGAACTTCCTCGTCGGGCAGGTCATGCAGAAGTCCAAGGGGAGCGCCGACCCCGGCACGGTGAACCAGTTGCTCCGCGAGCGACTTGACGAGTAACGCGAACGACCGCAGTGAAGCGACGCCGCACCGACGCGGCGCGCGTCAGGTCCGTTCCGACTTTCCACCCTCGATTCGTCGCGCCGCTTCAGCCGAGCACGTGGTTCACGTACTGGTCGAATTGAACGAACTCCGTCGAGTCGCAGGCGGCGCACTCGTCGGGGGCGCTGTAGTGGTACAGTCCGTCTTCGTGCGTTACCGACCCGACGTAGACGGCGTGACAGTCGGTGCAGACGTATCGGTCCGGTAACTCAGGCGTGTGTGCCATACGTCCCTATTGTACCCGGTCATACATGATTCTACCTTGCCAAAAGGTGACGGCTGTGGCTACGAGTCCGCGGCGTCGAGTCGCAGAGCGAATCCGCGAATTCAGACGGGAGACGCGGCGTGTCGCGGACGCGTCGGCAGACACACACCTTCGCGCGCGAGAGCGCTCACCCGCACGCCCGTATCCGCGCGCGTCGGGGTCGCTACTGCACGAATTCGGCACGAAAGGTTTAGGACAACCCACATCATATCGCCGCTCAATGAGCAGGGGTCCGGAACTCATCATCACGGAGAAGGACAACGCCGCGAGGCGAATCGCCGACATCCTGAGCGGCGAGACCGCCTCCGCGGAGCGGATGAACGGCGTGAACGTCTACAAGTGGGGCGGCAAGCGCTGTATCGGGCTGTCGGGCCACGTTGTCGGCGTTGACTTCCCGCCGGAGTACAACGACTGGCGCGACGTGGAGCCGGTCGAACTCATCGGCGCGCCCGTCGAGAAACACCCCACGCAGGAGAACATCGTCGCCGCGCTCCGCCGACTCGCCCGCCGCGCGGGGAAGGTCACCATCGCGACCGACTACGACCGCGAGGGCGAACTCATCGGCAAGGAGGCGTACGAACTCGTCCGCGACGTCAACGAGGAGGCGCCGGTCGACCGGGTGCGCTTCTCCTCGATCACCGACCGCGAGGTGCGGGAGGCCTTCGCCGACCCCGACGACCTAGATTTCGACCTCGCGGCCGCGGGCGAGGCCCGACAGATCATCGACCTGATGTGGGGCGCTTCGCTCACACGCTTTCTCTCTCTGTCTGCCCGGCAACTCGGCGACGACTTCATCTCGGTCGGCCGGGTCCAAGGACCGACGCTCAAGCTGATCGTCGACCGCGAACGCGAAATCGACGCCTTCGACCCCGAGGATTACTGGGAACTGTTCGCCGCCCTCGCGAAGGACGACGAAACCTTCGAGGCGCAGTTTTTCTACCTCGACGACGACGACAACGAGGCCGAACGCGTCTGGGACGGCGACCGGGCGGAGGCGGTCGACCGGACGCTCTCGGCGGCCGCCGTCGCGACCGTCGAGGAGGTGCGCCGTCGCACCCGGACCGACGACCCACCGGCGCCGTTCAACACGACGCAGTTCATCCGCGCCGCGAGCGGGATCGGCTACTCCGCCCAGCGCGCGATGAGCATCGCCGAGGACCTCTACACCGCAGGATACGTCACCTACCCCCGGACGGACAACACGGTGTACCCCGAGGACCTCGACCCCCGGGACCTCCTCGACGCGCTGTCGGCCGGCCCCCGATTCGGCGACGACGCCGCCGACCTACTCGACGCCGAGGACATCACACCGACCGCCGGTGACGACGAGACGACCGATCACCCGCCGATCCACCCGACCGACGAACTCCCCTCGCCGTCCGACCTCTCGGAGGACGAGTGGGAGGTGTACGAACTCGTCGTACGGCGCTTTCTCGCCACCGTTGCCGACGCGGCGACTTGGGAGCACCTTCGCGTCGTCGCGGCCGTCGACGGCGCCGACGCGGAGCGCCGCCTGAAAGCAAACGGCAAGCGCCTCGTCGATCCGGGGTACCACGCCGTCTACCCCTACCGCTCGACGACGGAGAACTACGTCCCCGACGTCGCAGAGGGCGAGAAACTCACGGTCACCGAGACGCGCCTCGAAGCCAAGCAGACCCAGCCGCCGCGGCGGTACGGGCAGTCCCGTCTCATCGAGACCATGGAGCAGATGGGGATCGGAACCAAGGCGACCCGACACGACGTGATTCAAAAGCTGTACGACCGGGGGTACATCGAGGGCGACCCACCGCGGCCGACCCGGCTGGCACGCGGGGTCGTCGAGGCCTCCGAGGAGTTCGCGGATCGCATCGTCAGCGAGGAGATGACCGCCCGACTGGAGGAGGACATGCAGGCCATCGCCCGCGGTGAGGCCGACCTCGCGGACGTGACCGACGAGTCTCGGGCGATCCTCGAACAGGTGTTCGACCGCCTCGAACAGTCTCGGGAGGCACTCGGCGACCACCTCCGCGAGTCGCTGAAGGCCGACAAGACCGTCGGCCCGTGTCCCGAGTGTGGCGCAGACCTCGTGATCCGGCAGAGCCGCGGTGGTTCTTACTTCGTCGGCTGTGACGGGTATCCCGACTGCGAGTACACCCTCCCGCTCCCCTCGACGGGCAAGCCCATCCTCCTCGACGACGTCTGTGGGGAACACGGCCTCCACGACGTGAAGATGCTCGCGGGCCGGAAGACGTTCGTTCACGGCTGCCCGCTCTGTGCGGCGGAGGCGGCCGACGAGGAATCCGACTTGGTCGTCGGGGCGTGTCCGGAGTGTGGCGAGGCCCACGGCGGCGAACTCGCGGTCAAACGGCTTCGCTCGGGCGGCCGGCTCGTCGGCTGTACGCGCTACCCCGACTGCGAGTACTCCCTCCCGATGCCCCGACGCGGCACGGTCGAACGCGTCGAGGAGACCTGCGAGGAACACGGGCTGCCGGGGTTGCGGATCACCTACGAGGATTCGGACCGCGAGCCGTGGGAGTTGGGCTGTCCCATCTGCAACTATCGGGAGTACCAAGCCCGACAGGCGGGGACGGAACTCGAGGCCATCAAGGGTATCGGCGAGAAGACTGCCGAGAAACTGAAGGCCGCGGGCGTCGAGGACGTCGCCGGCCTGAAGTCCGCCGAACCGGACGCATTGGCCGATGAGATCGACGGTGTCGGGGAAGAGACGGTCAGAACGTGGCAGGCCGACGCGGACTGATACGGCCCCCCCACGGGTGGTCGACCGCCGACACTGCCCCCCGCGACCGCCTACTGCTCCCGCCGCGAGTCGGACTCTTTTTATCGTCTCCGCGGAGTAGCCACCAGTAATGACCACGCCGTGGGACGAGTGGGACCACGTCCTCAAGGTCGACCCCGACAAGGACCTCGTCGCGGGCGAGACGTTCGAGGACGTCTGTGCCACCGGAACCGACGCCATCGAGATCGGCGGGACGACGGGCATGACCAAAGAGAAGATGGAGACGGTCGTCGACGCCTGTGCAAAGTACGGCGTGCCGCTCTATCAGGAGCCGTCGAACCCCGCGGTCGTCATCGACGACGACGCACTGGACGGCTATCTGATTCCGACGGTGTTCAACGCCGGCGACAGCTTCTGGGTCACCGGCGCGCACAAGGAGTGGGTTCGGATCGAGAACGGCCTCGACTGGAGTCGTACCCACACCGAGGCGTACATCGTCCTCAACCCCGACTCCTCCGTCGCCGAGTACACCGACGCCGACTGCGACCAGTCGCCGGACGACGTGGCCGCGTACGCCGCCGTCGCGGAGAAACTGTTCGGCCAAGAGATCGTCTATATCGAGTATTCGGGCACGTTCGGCGATCCCGAGACGGTCGAGGCCGCGAACGACGCACTCGACGACACCACCCTGTTTTACGGCGGCGGCATCGGTGACTACGACGCCGCCAAGGAGATGAGCCAGTACGCCGACGTCGTCGTCGTCGGTGACCTCCTCCACGACGAGGGCTGTGACGCCGTTCGCGAGACGGTCGAGGGCGCGAAGGCGGCCGAAGACGCGGACCCGACGTGACTCAGCGCCGACGACGTCGGTAGGCACCGCTTCAGTTTAGGGGTCGGCGGTCGCGCCGCCCGCTTCGATCCAAGACGGGGGGCCCCGGGACCGATACGGAACCTTCGCTAGGGGCCCTTGGTTTTACCGGCCGTCCCCCCGACCGACGACACATGGAGATCACCGACGTACGGGTCGAACGGATCGAGGTGCTACTGGATCGGCCGCTTGGCGTCTCGCGTGACCGGTCGATATCGGCCCGCGGGGCGGCCTTCGTCGTCGTCGAGACGGACGCGGGGATCACGGGGATCGGCGAGGGCGTCGGGCCGGAGTCGTACATCGTCGAGCGCATCGTCGAGGAGAAGTACGCCCCACGGCTGATCGGCGAGAACCCCCTCGATATCGAGCGTCACTGGGAGTCGATGGTGACCGACACGCTGTACAAGGATCTGAAGGGGCAGGGGTTGTCGGCGGCGAGTGGCGTCGACGTCGCACTCTGGGATATCGCGGGCAAACACCACGGCGTCCCCGTCTATCGCCTTCTAGGCGGCCCCGTCGGCGGCGCCCTCAAACCGTACGCGAGCGACCTGTTCTGGCAGGACCCCGAGACGATGGCCGAGCGGGCGGCGTCGTACGTCGACCGCGGGTTCGCGGGCGTCAAGACCCACTTAGGGCGGGGGATCGACGCCGACGAGGAGCGGGTCGCGGCGATGCGGGACGTCATCGGCGATGCCGCACTGATGGTCGACATGAACTGCGGGTACGACCGGCCGGACGCCCGGCGCGTGGGGCGGATGCTCGAAGATTACGACGTCTACTGGTACGAGGAGCCGCTCACGCCGTACGACGTGGACGGGCTGGCGGCCCTGCGCGAGGAACTCGCCGTCCCCGTCGCGGCCGGCGAGAACGAGTACACCAAGTGGGGGTTCCGGGAACTGTTCGAGGCAGACGCCGTCGACTACGCGATGCCCGACGTGATGCGCTGTGGCGGCATCACCGAGGCGAAGAAGGTCTGTGCGCTCGCGGCAGCCCACGGAACGGTCGTCAGCCCTCACTGTTTCACCACGGGTGTCGGCCTCGCGGCGACGATGCACGTGATGGCGGCCTCGCCGGCCTGCGAGTGGTTGGAGTTCGACCCGACCGACTTCCCCGTCTACGAAGCC
>ENA-ORCS01001380-ORCS01001380.1-marine-metagenome-genome-assembly--contig:-NODE-1380-length-10644-cov-2.930822_pt1 | contig 10644 bp, 9 predicted proteins | sample MGYA00237781_ERZ508513 | MGnify/ENA primary metagenome ERZ508513 (study PRJEB26184, sample SAMN06268793) | marine metagenome | isolation source: Eden Landing Ponds, San Francisco, CA, USA | place...
CGGCGGAGTTACTTACCGCATCGTCGGCCAGATGGGGTAGTTCGAGATCGTCGTCCAGAGAACACCCGAAAGTCCGGTTACCGCTCGAATCCGGGATCGCGGAGTGAATCGATACGATCGATTTCGTCGGGAGAAAGCCGGTGTGTCCCCGCGGCCAGGTTCGAAACGATGTGAGCCGGCGTCATGCTCGAAGGGATCGCCACGACGTTTCGGGAGACGTTCCAGGCGATGAGGACCCCAGCTGGCGAGAGATCGTACTGCTCACCGATCTCGGCCAATACTGGCTCGTCCAGCAGACCCGGTGCGGACAGCGGGGAGTGAGCGACCACTCTGATTCCGCGTTCGTGACAGAACGAGACGAGGTCGTTTCGAGGCTGGTAGGGATGGCGTTCGACCTGCACGATCGCTGGAGGCACGCGCCCGGTGTCGAGGATCGTCTCCAGTTGGGATCGCGTGACGTTAGAGACACCGAGCGTCCGGGACAGTCCCCGATCGTGGATGGCTTCGAGATTCTTCCAGGCTGTTTCGAGCGATATGTCGTCCGTCTCGATATCACCGTCGTCGTCTTCGGGGAACGTCAGCGCCTCCTGACGCTCGACAGGCAGTTCGGCCAGCCGCGTCAGCGGACCGCGATGGGCCCAGGCCTCGGGCCAGTGTAACGCGTAGCAATCAAACGCGTCGATGCCGAGTTCAGCGAGACTTCCCGTTGCGGCCTCGAACATGTGTTCGCGCGGATGGTTCGTCCGCCAGACTTTCCCGAGGACGAAGACGGCCTCGCGGTCGGGCGCACCGGGTGCGGAAAGCAACTCGCCGATCCGATGCTCGTTGCCGTAGAGTTCCGCGCTGTCGAGCAATCGATAGCCCGCGTCCAGGGCCGTCGCGATCGAGTCCCGGCGATCGACGTACTCGCCGTCGCGATATCGCGAGCAGCCGAACCCGATCGGCGGCAGGCCGATCCCGTCTCGGTCGGTCGCTTGGCCATCTCGGACGCTCGGACGAACGTCCTGATCGGGGAGCGGATCACGGGCCACCCCGAAGTCGCGGACCGTCACCGGCCCGCCGTTCGCAGCGGCGTCCTCGATGGCGTTGCAGACGGCGACGACGTGAGCTCCCCGCCGAGCGCTTTCCCGAGAGGGAGCTCCCGCAGCGACGGTATCGGCGAGTCGCTGGACGGCGTCAATGTATTCGATCGACGACGAGGGTGATTGTGGCGGTACTGTGGTATACTCCCGACCGACGCGACCGAACTGGACGTGATCGACGGCCGTCTCCATCGCGCCGGTCCCGTCCAGATACAACGAACCGTCGTCGCCGTGGAGTTCCAGGCCGTAGAACTCCCGACTCCGGTGGGGCGCGTAGAAACTTGCCGTCAGCCGGACGGTCGGGCCGGACTCGAAGGCGAGCATCGCCTCGATGTGGCTGGGTGCCGACGGTCGTCGTTGCTCCCGCTCGGGCCAGCTGTCCAGCGTGTCGGCGACGCGAACCGTCTCGACAGGGCCAAACCACGAAACGAGTAACGTCAACGGATAGACACCGCCGTCGTACAGCGGGCCGATCTCTAGAAACGAGTCCGGTCGGTCGTGCCAGTCCGTCACGCGACCCACGTGGGCGTGAGCGTAGCCCAGTTGCACGGGACCTGGACGGCCGTCGGCGAGGACGCGTGCCGCCCGGCGCTGTGACGGTCCCCTGGGATTCTCGGGGGCCACACCGAGCGCGAGGTTACGTTCGCGTGCCATCGATAGCAACTTCCCGGCGGTCTCATCGTCGAGCGCGAGCGGTTTCTGGGAGTAGACGTGTCGGTCCGCCGCGAGTGCCGTCCTGGTCACCTCGGCGTGGGCGGCGTGGGTCGTCAGGTTCACCACGATTGGTGCGTCGACTGTCGAGAGCGCCGTCTCCAGGTCGGTAAACGACGGGCAGTCGTTCTCGGCCGCGAGACTGCTTGCCCGCTCGTCGTCGATGTCACAGACACCCGCCAGCGAGAGCGAAGTCGAGTCCAGGCCCGACGCGTACTCGGATGCGATCGCACCGGCGCCGACGAACAGACAGTCCATGGACCTACCCCGGGCGGGACGCACTAATGCGTCCCGGCGAGCGCAGTCTCTTCGAGGGGTTGAGGGTGACGGACGCCCGGGCGATGCCGTTTTGTCCATCTGGAACGAACGGCGACCGTGACAGAACCGGGAATGGGTCGGCTCGGGACCGCCTACCTCCGGGGACTGCAGGCGATCGGCAAGCGTATTGACACCGGAACGAACGTCTTCGAGCGCGACTGGGACGTACTGGTCGTCCTCGACGCCTGCCGGGCAGACCTTCTGAGGGAAGTCGCCCCCGACACTGATCTGATCGGGACGGTCGAGTCGGTGCGGTCGGTCGGCAGTTCCTCCTCGGAGTGGCTCGAAAACACGTTTCCCGGTCACCCGGAGACCGCCCGAACGGTCATGGTAACCGGGAACACCTGGACCGACCGCTACGTCGAGGCCGACGCCTTCGCCGCGCTGGACGAAGTCTGGAAGTACGCCTGGGACGAGGACCTGGGAACTGTTCCGGCGCGGGCGATCACCGACCGGGCGATCGCGATGGCCCGGAATCGACAGCCTGAGCGGCTGGTCGTCCACTACATGCAGCCTCATCACCCGTTCGTCCCGGATCCGCTTGCGGTAGACGATGGCATGGTTCGAAACAGCGATCACAGCAACCCGGCGAACCCGTGGGTCGCCCTTCGACGTGGCGAGATCGCAACCGATCGGGTGTGGGACGCCTACGAGGCCAACCTCAGGTACGTTCTCGGGGAGGTCGAAACCCTGGTGGACAACGTAACGGGCCGCGTTGCGATCACCGCGGATCACGGTAATCTCTTCGGCGAGTGGGGACTGTACGGCCATCCGATGCACCTCCCGCTATCGCCGGTGTTGACAGTCCCGTGGGCCGAGACGACGGGTGGCGATCGAACGGCCTACGCCCCGAAGGTAGCGCCGCCGGAGCCCCTTCCCGTGGATCGTGTCTACGGGGCGGACGGCGATCGAGAGCGACTCGACGCGCTCGGCTATCGGTGACAGACCGGAGCCCGGAGTATATTTCCCCTCGGCCCAAACGCCCCACATGGCACGGGTCGCCGTTCTCCACAACACGCTCGACTTCCAGGGCGGTGCGGACGCGGTGTGTCTGGCGACCTGTGAGGCACTGCTTGCCGACCACGAGGTCACGCTATTCACCCTCAGCGAGACTGATCCCGCCGTACTGGCGGACCGGTTCGACGCAGACCTCGGAGGGCTCGCGGTACGGACGCCACCGGCCAATAGACCGATTGCGAGGACACTCGCCCGGCTGGGCCCAACGATCGGACCACAACTGGCCTTTCGAAGCGTGCTCGTCTGGCGGTACTTCCGGAGACACGCGGACGCGTTCGATCTGACGGTGAGTACCGCAAACGAGTTCCCACTCCCGGGGCCGTCCGTCCAGTACGTCCACTACCCGCAGTTTCACCTCCGAGACCGGGCGGACGCTGATTCCGGCCGACTGAATCCAGTGTGGAGCCGGGTGTCCGGTCCCGATCGAGGAGACCTTCGACGTGCGAAACTGCTCGCGAACTCGGCGTGGACCGCCGACGTTGTCGAACAAATCTACGGCGTCCGTCCCGAGGTACTACCCCCGCCAGTAGACCCGATCGAGAGTGGTCTCGACTGGAACGATCGCGAACCCGGGATCGTCGTCGTCGGGCGGATCGCGCCCGATAAGCGGGTACTGGACGCGATATCTATCGCCGACAGTCTCCGCGACCGCGGCCACGATATCCATCTCCACGTCGTCGGATCAGCGCCGCGCTCCTATCGGCGGTATGCCCAGCAGGTCGCGTCGGCAGCCGCCCAGCGATCGTACGTCGTCCTCGAACGTGATATTCCCCGCGAACAACTCGAAGCTCTGCTTCGAACCCACCGGTACGGACTGAACCTCAAGCCTGACGAACACTTCGGTATGTCTGTCGCCGAGTACGTCTCGGCTGGAATGATCGCGTTCGCACCCGACGGCGGCGGTCAGCGGGACGTTCTCGACGGGCGGTCGGACCGGTTGTTCGACTCGCTGGAGTCGGCCGTCGACCTGATCGAGACGGCGATCCGCACTGACGACCGGCCGTCACTTCCCCGCGATCGCTTCACCCGCGACCGTTTCAAAGCCGAGATCAGCGAGTACGTGAATCGAGCGCTAGAGCGATAGCTGTCTGTGGTGGAATCGTGACGCGGAACGTGACTCTTTTCGCCGTGACGGTCTGACCACCGGACGATGAACGTCGGTTTCGACCTGGATGGTGTCCTCCTGGACTCGGCGTCCGATCTGTCCTGGCTCGACCGTGGACTCGACGACGCGCTTGCGGAACTGGGTATCGAGAGACGCGAAGCGAACAGACGCAAGCTCTATCCCGACGCTCTCGAAGATCTCGAAGCCGTCGCCGAGGAGTTCGACGTCGATCCGGATACCCTCTGGGCGGCGCGGACGCGCAACTACACCGGCGGGAAGGTCGAAGCCATCCGTTCCGGTGAACTCCAGCCTTACGGGGACATCGACGCTATCGGCCGACTTCTCGACGAGACGTTGTTCTGCGTGAGCAACTCCCCGCAGGAGGTCGTCGATGTGTTCTTGGATGAGACCGGGCTCGACGAGCACTTCGCCGTCGCGGTCGGTCGGGGGCATTCCCGAGAAGCGCTCGATCGTCTCAAGCCCGATCCTGCGCTGTTCGAACCTGTCGCCGATTCCCTCGAAGACGACGAATACGTCTACGTGGGCGATCGGGACAGCGACCGCGAGTTCGCCGCCCGAACTGGCATGGGATACGTCCACCTCGATCGCCGTGAACGGACGCTCGACGACGCGGTCGCAACGATCGAAGACGGCACGTGGGAACGTCCGGACGGCGCCTCGCCCGGCGGGACACCACAGTCGGAATCGACCTGAACCGTTTTGTCGGTTCGACGTGTAGCATCGCTCAGTGGCCGATCGACCGCGCATCGACTCCAGAATCCGCCGCTTGCTCGTGTATCTGGCGCACAACCGCGACCAGATGATCGTCGACGCGGCCGTCTTGTTGACGTGGATCGTCGTCTCGGCGGTCGCGTTTCGCTGGCTGACGTTGCCACAGTGGGCACACTACCTCGTTCTGTTCGTCGGCATCGCCGTCTACGCGAAGGTGACGCCGACCTGGGAGCGACCGTATCGGAGCCCCGAGTGATCACACCGGCAGCGGCGTGTGACGCAACAGCGGCAGCAGCGTCGCCACGAGCCACAGCAACACGCCGAGTCGAACGTGACTTACCTGTTCAGGATCGCGACGTTCCTCCCGGGAACTCCCGGTGGCGATCAGTCCCAGTGCCGACGCCAGCCCGCCCCGGTAGACGAGCATCGAGAGCGAGAGGTGCGTGACGCTCAGCAACGAGTAATCGAGCAGGGCCGCGGCCACGAACCCGAGTGACGCGCCGGTGAACGCCCGCGAGCGGTCCAGCGGCCGGGCGAGCAGATACGTCACGACCGGAAGTCCGACGAAGAGTCCGGGATAGAGCCCAAACGCGATCGTCTTCGGCGACACGTCGAGCGCCCCCTCGAGTTGGATCCCGAGGAGTCGAACGGAGAGCGTCAGCGCAACGATCCCCCCGGCGAGCAGTAGTGTCCGCACGTCTTCTTCCGGATATCGTTCCCGAAGTGTCGAGCCAGCACGTCCGACTCGTCCGGTGACCGAGCCGAAAACGACGATCGGAAGGACGGCCGCGGCGGTCACGCCGAGATCCCGAAGGTCGACGATCGTCAGCCACCGATCGAAGTCACTTCGGTCCTCTTCGGCGGGCACTCGCCGTATCTCGGGGGCGTCCGTCCCGGAGATGAGGTCACGTTCGACATAGGACTGTGACTCCGCGGTGCTCGTGACGACGTGACGACCCATGAACCAGTCCCAGTGCTCGTGGTGGGCCTGCATCGCCGTCCACTCGGCGGTTCTGTCGGGATCGGTGTACGCCCGGATGTGGTGCCGACTGCCCAGATAGGTCCCGTCGTGAACCTGATAGTCGACCGAAAGCCACTGTCCGGACGATCCGTTGGCGCTCCCATCGGACAGGTAGACGTACCGGCTGGAACCGGTCGTGATGTCCCACTCGACCGCCGGGCCGGTCGCCTCGGTAGCGGTCGGATCCGTGGCGACGTCCTGCTCGTCCGATGCGGTCTCGTTCCAGTCGACTCGGCCCTCCTCGAGGAGGAGGAATCGTCTGACCGCGCCCGGCTCGCCGTAGACGATCGCATTGAGCGCGAGCGTCGCCCGATCGAAGGAGTGAGCCGTGCTCGTATACGACCACAGTTGCCGGTCGGTGTCATCGAGTGAGAGGTACGTCGGGTTGGCGGTCGGTCCGCTTGCGGCCTGCGTCACGACCACGGAACCGATCGATCCCGCCAGGAGGACGACAATCAGCACGGCGACGGCCGTCACCGGACGGAGTTCCACCGGCATCGGTCGAGCCTATGTGACGAACCACCAAAGATGTGTTCGTCGTTGGGGATACCGCAGGACAGTAGCGGGCTGGAGCCGTCGCTCAGGCCAGATCGTCGTAGGTCGGCCGGTCGTGGTCGCCGGGGAACGAATCGACGGGTACCTGCACCTGATCGCCCGATCCCATGTCCTTGACCGTGATCTCGTCGTCTTCGAGGTCACGCTCGCCGACGATGATCGCCGTCTCGGCGTTGATCGAGTCAGCGTAGTCCAGTTGTGCGCCAAAGGAGCGATCGGTAACGTCGGTCTCGACGACGTGACCCTCCTCGCGCAACTCGCGGGCGATCCGTGCGGCGACGGGGCGGGTGTCGCCGACCTGCAGGACGTAGTAGTCCGTCGAGAGTTCTTCTTCCGGCCAGACGCCCGCGCGCTGGAGGAGGAGGGGCAGCGTCGAGTTCATCACGCCCGGCGCGACGCCGACCGCGGGAGTGGGCTGACCGCCGAAGCTCTCGATGAGGTCGTCGTAGCGACCGCCGCCGAAGATGGCCCGAGACACGTCCCCCACGGAGTCGAAGCACTCGAAGACGACGCCCGTGTAGTAGTCCAGCCCGCGAGCCGTCTCCAGGGAGAGCGTCGTATACTCCCGGACACCGAAGTCCTCGGCAGCGTTCAAGACAGCCTGGAGGTTCTCGACGGCATCGGCGACGCGGTCGGTGCCGGCAAAGTCGGTCAGTTCTGCGAGGTCGTCAGTCCCGAGTAGATCGTCGAAGTGCTCGGCCTGCTGATAAGAGAGGCCAGCCTCGGTCAGGAGATCGTAGTACTCGGCCTCCTCGATCTTCGCGCTCTTGTCGACGGCCCGGATCGCGGCCCGCTGGTCCACGTCGGCGTCGAAAGCCTCTAGGAGGCCGCCGAGGATGTCCCGATGTGAGACTCGGAAGTCGAAATCGTCGCCGTCGAGTCCCAGATTCGTCAGCGCGTCGGCGGCAAAGGCGAGGATCTCGGCGTCGGCCTCCGGTTCCTCGCTGCCGAAGATGTCGACGTTGGTCTGGTAGAACTCCCGGAAGCGACCCTGTTGGGGCTCCTCGTAGCGCCAGAAAGGCCGGGTGGAGTACCACTTGATCGGCTTGGCGAGGGCCTGCTGTTTCTCGACGACCATCCGGGCGACGGTGGGCGTGAGTTCGGGCGTCAGCGCCACGTCTCGGCCGCCCTGGTCCTCGAAGCTGTAGAGGTCCTCGGTGATCTCCTCGCCGCTCTTCTCGACGTACATCCGCGTCTCCTCCAAGGCGGGTGTCGCGATTTCGCGGAATCCGTACTGGGCGGCAGTGTCCTCGACCGTGTCGATGACCTCACGGTGGGCCGCCATCTCCGCGGGGTAGAAGTCCCGAAACCCCTTAATGCCGTCGTACATACCCCCGGGTTCGGCCAGCGCGCGTTTGAACCCTTCCTTCCGGCCGCGTCGGGTCCCGGCGTGTGCGGGATTTGGCCCGATGTTTCCGGGGATATTTATCCGGGAGGACGCTACCGCTCGCCATGACGCGGATCGACGTGATCGACAACCACGGCCAGTTTACGCACCTCGAACGACGGGCGTTGCGCGACATCGGCGTCGAGTCCGACCTCGTCGAGAATACGACGCCGCCGGAAAAGATCGACGCCGACGGCCTCGTTCTCTCGGGCGGCCCCTCGATGGATCGGATCGGCAACGCCCCGGAGTACCTCGATCTCGACGTTCCTATTCTCGGTATCTGTCTCGGGATGCAACTCATGGCCGCGGAACTCGACGGGAAAGTTGGAACCGGCGATTACGGCGGCTACGCGGACGTGAGGGTCGAAATCCTCGATGAGTCGGATCCGGTCGTCGGCTCGCTAGCGCCCGAAACCCGCGTGTGGGCCAGCCACGCGGACGAAGTCAAGGAAGTACCACCCGGTTTCGAGCGAACGGCGACCTCCGACGTCTGTGGCGTCGAGGCGATGAGTGACACCGATCTGGATCGCTACGGCGTCCAGTGGCACCCCGAAGTAGCACATACGGAGGAAGGTGAGGCCATCTTCGAGAATTTTCGCACAGTTTGTGAGTGAGAAGCGGTGAGACAGGTTTAACCCCCTCGCGGGATCCAGTCGTAGCAATGACGGCTACGCAGGGTGATCTCGCCGGACTCTCGCGGTATATCTTCCGTGCACCGCGGTGGTACTCCTCGATCTCCTTCGCGCTGATAATCGCCGCGCTCACCGGTCTGGCGGCGTTCGACTCGCGATATCTCCTCGAGGACGCCTGGCAGGGAGTCTTCTATATCGGGCTGCCGACGCTCGTCGCCGCCGCTCTTACGCCTCCGATCGATCGAATGTTGGACGGCCAGTTGACGCCCAACCGGGCGTCGTTGCTCGCGCTCGGCTGTGAACTGCTCGTCATCGGCGTGCTAACTGGCGCGAGCGTGATCGCCGCCCTCACGCCGCTCGGGCAGATATTCGTCTTCGACGCGTTGTTGTTCGCGCTGGCAGCGATCTTCGCCTTCCGGCTGTTGATCGTCATGGCGATCTCGCGACACAGCCTCCCCGTCGCGGCGATCCCCGCGAGCGTCCAGACTGTCGCTGCCGCCGCCCTCCTGTTCGTCTACAGCGGGACGATGCGCTACCTGGAGATCGGGGGGCCGCTGACCCGTTCGTACCTCTCGCGCCCGGAAACGGCCCCGCCGGAGTTACTCGTCGTCCTTCCGGAGGACTTCGTCCTGCTCGGCATCCTCTGTATCCTCTATGCCGCGGCTGTCTGGCTGTTTCTGGTCGTGATCGATCGTCCCTGGCGGCGAAGTCTCGGCGTCAGCGCCCTGGACTTCCTCCGGGGATTCATCGGCCACATTGCCGAGGGATCCCGTGAACTCGAGGACTTCTTCGAGAAAATCGGAGAGGAAGCGCTGGTCCCAGTCACGGTTCTGGCCTTCCGGCGTCCGGACGGCACCGAGAAGGCCCGCTTCGTACTGCCCATGATCCATCCCGGGCCGATGGGCGAAATCGGCGGCGGCAACCTGCCGTTGCGTATCGCCGAGCAGGCCGACGGGCTGGGCTTTCCGCCCCACGCCACCGCGGGCCACGACTTCAACCTCGTCACCGAACGCGAGGTCGGGACGATCCTCGACGCGGCCGAACGGGCCCACGACCGCATCGAGTACGGGAAGCGAGCGAGCTCCGGGGAACGCCTCCATGAAGGCGAGGCGACGCTGACCGGCCAGATTTTCGGCGACGATGCCCTGGTGACGACCACCTTCTCGCCGGAATACGCAGACGACATCGAGTATGCGGTCGGACTCTCGGCCCGTGCCGAGGCCCGTGCCGGCCACTTGGAAGACGTCATGCTGATCGACGCCCACAACTGCAACAACGGCCTGGAAGGGCCGAATCTCGGACACGTCGTCCCCGGCGGCGAGCGATCCTTCGACCTTATCCACGGCGCCGAACGCCTGGGCAAGGATCTCGCCGACGCCGATCAAGGGCCGGTTCGTCTCGGCGTCGCCGCCGACGAGACACCCTGGGAACCCCAGGAAGGGATCGGCCCGCTCGGCGTCCGCGTTGCCGTGATCGAAGTCAGCGGCCACACGACCGCATACGTGCTCATAGACGGCAACAACATGGAACCGGGGCTTCGCGAACGCATCGTCGACGCCGGCGAGGAGGTCGACCTGCTGGAAGTGATGACCTCTGATACCCACATCGTCAACACTGTCGAGGCCGAAAATCAGGTCGGCGACGCCATCCCCGAGGACGAACTGGTGGCGCTGATCGACGAGCTGGTCGGGGACGCACTCGACGATCTGGAGTCGGTCGAGGCCGGCATGGCCAGCGAGCAGGCCGAAGTGACGGTATTCGGCAACGACCGTACCGAGACGCTCGCGAGCACGGCCAACGCTGTCGTCTCGATGGGTGCGGCCATGGCGGGGTTGTTCATCGTCGTCGTCGTTGCGATCAGTCTCCTCCTGTTCCTCCTAACGTGAGCGGGCGGACGGCGCCCTTCGCTCGCCGCGTCGTGTCTTGAACTCCGCTCACTCCCGTCACACAGCCACTCACCGCCTGCTCGAACCGTTATACACCCACAGGGCGGTATTCACAGGCAGTACGAGGCGGATGCCCCGACCCTTGAGGTCGGGGAGGACAGCGCGGAACTGAGTTCCGCGGGCCGTGCGAGCGGGCGG
>ENA-ORCS01001381-ORCS01001381.1-marine-metagenome-genome-assembly--contig:-NODE-1381-length-10626-cov-2.793535_pt1 | contig 10626 bp, 10 predicted proteins | sample MGYA00237781_ERZ508513 | MGnify/ENA primary metagenome ERZ508513 (study PRJEB26184, sample SAMN06268793) | marine metagenome | isolation source: Eden Landing Ponds, San Francisco, CA, USA | place...
CCGGACTGACAAGTACGTGACGAAGCGTTCACCGGGACGTGGATTCCCGTTCGAAGTTCGTCGGGAAGCCACTCCCGCTCAGGGTTCGTCGTCTTCGTCCTCGTCCGGGAAGGAGATCAGGTTTTCCCGACCGATCCGAAGTTTCTCTATGTGCCCGTCCTCGGCCATCGCCGAGAGCAGCTGTGAAACTTTCGCGTTCGACCAGCCGGTCTCCTCGACGATGGCGGCCTGTTTCATACGCCCCCCGTTGTGCTCGATCAATGCCTCGACGTACTCCTCGTCGCTCAACAGCTCACGGTCCACGGGCAGACTCTCGTCCTCGGCTTCGGTCGTCTCCTCCTCTGGCGGGACCGTTTCCGCTCCGTCCGGCTCGTCTCCGTCCGTCGGGTGTTCCGGCTCGGGTTCGCCGTCGTCGGCGCCGCCGGCCGAACTCGGGACGGAGCCTCGCACCACGTCGGCGACATCGACCGGTGACCGTTGCCGGAACATGTAGAGGCCGAACACGGCCCCGGTGATCAACAGCACGAGAACCATCGCTTGCAGGTCGAACCCACCGCCAGGTGCCGACGGCGTCGTTTCGATCCGGTACGTGATCGAAAGGGACGACCGGTCCAGCGACATCGGTCCGTTCCAGTAGATCGTCCGGTTCGAGAACTCCTTGGGCGCGCTCGTGATCTCGGAGGAAGGGGGAGACTCGATCACCAGGCGCTGGGTCGCAGTCAATCCGTCCAGCCACGTCCCGCTGGGCGAGGCGAACGCGTCGCCGACTTCCAGCGACGACCCGTCCCGGGAGGCGAAGTTTTGCCAAGTGAACCCGAGCTCGAGATGGCCCGTTTCGTTGTTGACGGTCGCGTTGTGCGTGACGCCATGCAGCGTCATCTCGCGCCCGGTAGTCCGGGTGGCGAGATCGGCGAATCGTCGGAACGTCCCGATCGAGAGCACCTCGCTCTCGCCGGCTTCGAACGCGTCACCCGTCGACCGGAACGCCTCGACGTCGGTCTCGTCATCTAGCGGGACGGTCATCGAAACCATCCACCGTGCGTCCCCGGTATTGTTCAGTCGAATGACTATCGTCGTGTTAGCGGTCGGATCCTCTCCCGTGACCTGCTGGACGTCGGTCGTCGATACGTCTCCCGTGACCTGCTGGGCGGAGGGACCGCCGGCCACGAGCCCGGCACCGAGGAAGACGAGGAGGACAGTGCCGAGCGCCAGGACGGTGACGCGCGACGGCGGGGACATGTCGTCGAAACGTCCGCGGGCAGGATGAAAAACCCTTTCCATCCACGGGAGTTGTCAGCTCGAAAGGGTTCGAACGGGTAACCGTCGACGAGCCAAAGCCAGGAGACCACGGCATGGCACTGTCGTGGTTGTCGTGCTCGCCGCGTTGTAGGACGAGAACGGGATCCGGAAGGAGGCACGAAACTCGACGGACGGCCCGTCGTGTCGGACTAGCGACTCGTCGCTGGGTTTTTCACTGACCCTGTCTAACGGCAAGCCGATGCAACGTCGCGCGGCCGCCCTCGTCGCCCTCCTGGTCCTCTGCTCGGTCACTACCGTCGCGGTCGCGGCCGGTGTGACCCCCGCGATGGCACTCACGATCGAACCACAGAACGGCACCGTCAATCAACTTGAGGTCCCTGACGGGAACGTTTCCACGAGCGAACGCGTACTGGTCGATAGCGACCTCTCGGGGGCGCTTGCAACCGATCGCGAACGGCTCCGGACGACGGTCGGCGCCGGCGCCTTCGAGCGTGCCTTCGAGGCGAGCCCCAATCGAACAAGCCGGATCGAGACCGTCCAACGAACGCTCGATACGATCGTGATCGAGAGCCGGCAGCTTCGCGAACGCCGAATCGAGGCGGTCCGGACGTACAACCGTGGCGAGTACAGTGTCGAAGAACTGTTCCGGGAACTCGCCCGGATCAGCGCGTCGGCCAGCGGCATTCGCGAGCGAGTGAGCACCATCGAAACGACGGTGGATCAAAGCGGGTTCTCGATGCCGCCCGACGTCGCCGCCCGTCTCTCTAGTGTCGAGGCGGAAGTCGTTTCTCTCGATGGGCCGCTCACCGAACGCATCGTCCGGACGATTCGAGCGGAACGTCCCGCGGGACGACTGTCCGTCCGGAGCGGTGAGGACGGGGTCGTCATGGGTGCGGTCGACGGCGAAACGTACCTCCGGGAGGCGACCGTCTGGGCTGCCCGCACCGAGACAGGCGGCAACGAGTTCGGGGCCGACGGCACGTCCCCGCTGGTGTCAGTACACGAGCGGGCCCAATCTGTCTATCCATGGGCGTTCGAGAACCGGGTTTCGAGTCCGAGTATCAGCGGGTTCGGCGACTCGCCGATCTACCCGGTCAGTTTGAACCACGCTCACGGCGAACTCGAGACGTACTTTGACGGACGGACAACTGACGTCTTCTTCGAAGTCCACCGCCTCAGCCTGTCATCGCTCCCAACCACGAGCGTCGGGGCCCAGCGGAACGGGTCGCTGTCGATGGAACTCGACGAGGCGAACAAATGGGGACTGTTAGCCGTCAGTGTCACCGACGTCGAAACCGACGAGCCAGTCCCGGCGACCGTTACGGTCGGCAACGAAACCGTCGGGACAACCGGGTCCAACGGCCGACTCTGGATGCTTCCGGTGGAGGAGGGAGAGACGATCACCGCGAGTACCGATGGCAACTCCGTCTCAATTGGGATAGTCGGGTAACGGATCGGCGTTATCCGTCGTGGCTCCATTACAGCGCGCGATAGAGCCGTCCCGGTCACACCGGTCCGAACAGCGTTCGGGATCGCTCCGTCAACACGGCGATCCGAAGGGAGCCGTCAGTTCAAATACGTGGACCTCGCCACGACCGGCGATGGGACGACGTGGACTCTCGACGGTCGCCGGGACCTGCCTGCTCGTCGCTCTCACGGTTCTCCTCGCGGCGAGCGTAGGAGCTGTCACTCTGGGATCCGACATGCGTTCGGAACCGACGACACTCCGGGTGAGCGCCAGTGTCGACGCGACGGCCGATCGCATCGCTCTCACGCACGAGGGCGGTGACGCGGTGGATCCGGCGTCTCTCGGACTCCGGGTGAAAATCGACGGCACACCCCTCGATCATCAGCCGCCCGTCCCTTTTTTCGCCGCGAAGGGGTTCGTCAGCGGCCCGACGGGCCCGTTCAACTCGGCGACGGACGGCGAGTGGACGGCCGGCGAAACCGGGTCGATCCGGCTGGCGAGTACGAACGCGCCGACCCTGCGTGCCGGCGACTCCGTCGAACTCACGGTGCTGGAGGGCGAGGACGTCCTCGCTACTGTCGAGACGGCGGCGGAGTAGAAGAGACGGCGGACTCAACGCGGGACGCGGGCGACTGTCGTGATCGCGATGTCGGGATCGTAGTCGGGCCCCATCGTGACGTGTTCTATCGACTCGAAGCCCGCGGCCTCGAACATCCGGTCAGCTTCCTCGGCGTCGTAAAACAGCATGATCGCGTCGGCGAGTTTCTGGAAGAGCGTCGAAGACGGGTAGTTCGGGCCGACGACGAGTACCTGCCCGCCCGGGCGAGCGACGCGGCGACACTCCGCCAAGGCCTCGATGGGGTCGGGCCAGTATTCGATCGATCCCGACGACCAGACGATGTCGAAGGCGTTGTCTTCGAAGGGCAGCCGTTCGGCGTCGCCGAGACAGAACTGTACCGGACCACGGGTACCGAACTTCCCGGTGGCCTTTTCGAGCTGATGGGGGCTTTGATCGAGGCCGTAGACATCCTCGGTGTGTTCAAGGATTCCCTCGGTCCCGAAGCCGGTGCCACAGCCGACGTCGAGTACCCGGTCTTCGGGCCCGATATCGAGCAGTTCCAGCGCCTCGCCGCGCATGCGCTCGTTCCAGATGAACGGGTTGATCCGGTCGTAGACCGTCGAGAGGTACTTGTAGAACAGCCGCGCGCGGGACTTGTCTTCCAGTACACCCATCGTAGTCTCGTTAGGCTTTCGGGGGCATAATTCCACGGATCGTACGGGCAACGATTGCCGGATGACGGGCATAGAGACGCGAACACTTCGCAACTCCCAAATAGGCGCTCTCACAACCGACGTGTGACAGATGCCCAGGCCCGAGGTTCTCGACCGTATCAAGGAGGCCGAGCGGGAGGCCGAGCAGATCGTCGCCGACGCCGAGGAGGAACGCGACCGGCGGCTCGAAGAGGCTCGCGAGGAAGCCGAGCAGATCCGCGAACGGGCCCACGAGGAGGCCGAGGAGACAGCCCAGGAACGCCTCGAGGAGGCCCGATCGGAGATCGAATCCGAACGCGAGGAGATCCTGGCGGAGGGTCGCGAGACGCGCGAGCGCCTCGAAGCCCAGGCCGACGAACGCGTCGACGAGGTGGTCGAATACGTCGTCGAAGCCTTCGAGGAGGGGGTACATGCTCAGACCTGAGCGGATGAGTCGGGTCTCGGTGGCCGGCTCGAAGGCCGTCATGGCCGACGTGATCGAGGCCGTTCACGATCTCGATCTGCTTCATATCACCGAGTACGACGGTTCTTTCGAAGGGTTCGAACCGGGCGACCCGACGGAGGGTGCCGACGAAGCCTCGAACAGGCTCGTGACGGTCCGAGCCCTGCAGTCGACGCTCGACGTCGAACCCGAGGATGCGGGACCGACCCGACTGGTCACCGATGAGGCCCTCGAGGAGGAACTCGAGGGGATCCGCCGGGAGGTCAACGAACTCGACGATCGTCGAGGCGCCCTCGAAGGGGACCTCCGGGACGTCAAGGAGGACATCGAGCGCATGGAGTTTTTCGTCCGGCTCGATATCGATCTGGACCTCCTTTCGGGATATGACTCCCTGTCGGTCGCGGTCGGCCAGGGCGATCCCCTCGACGTTCGGGAGACGCTCGAGGGGACGGACGCGATCGAGGCCTTCGAAGTGTTCGCCGAGGGATCGGCGATGGCTGCCTTCGCATACCCGGCCGACGATGGGCTTCTCGAGGACGCCCTGGTCGGGGCCGACTTCGGGACCGTCGAGATTCCGGACGGCGCAGGGGATCCGGAGACGTACCTCGAGGAACTCCGACACCGCCGCCAGCGGCTCGAGTCCCAGCTCGCGACAGTCGAGAACGAACTCGAGGAGTTGAAACTCGATGTCGCCGGGTTCCTGCTGGCGGCCGAGGAGAAACTCACGATCGAGGTCCAAAAGCGCGAGGCACCGCTGACCTTCGCGACCACCGAGAACGCCTTCATCGCGGAGGGGTGGATCCCGACCGACGAGGTCGATCGCTTCGAGGACGCACTCGGAGCGGCAGTCGGCGACCACGTCGCCGTCGACGAACTCGAACGCGCCGACTACGACGAGGACGGCCATCCCACGAACCGCGAGCAGGTCGGAGACGGAGACGGACCGACGGCGGACGAGGAAGGGCAACAGGCAGTCGCCGCCGACGGCGGCACCCTGGCTTTCGGCGACGACAGCCCGCCCATCGTTCAGGACAATCCGCCGTTCGCCCAGCCGTTCGAGGCGTTCGTCACGGCCGTCGGCGTACCGAACTACGACGAACTCGACCCGACGGTCGTCCTCCTGTTGACGTTCCCGGCCTTCTTCGGCCTGATGATCGGTGACTTCGGGTACGGGTTGATCTACCTCACGATCGGTGCCGTCATCTACCGGCGCTACGAGCCCGGTGGCGTCCGGAGCATGGGTGGTATCGCCATCTGGGCCGGTGCCTTCACGATGCTGTTCGGGTTCCTCTACGGTGAGGTCTTCGGCACTCACCAGATCACGAGCCTGTTCTGGGAGGGAACGGTCGGCCTGGGCGGCGCGCCCGTCCACAAGGGGCTCCAGCCAGCCTACAGCCAGTACGCCCTATTCTGGCTCGTGGTGAGTCTGTTGCTCGGGTTCCTCCACCTCACGATCGGGTACGCAATCGGATTTATCGACGATCTTACACACGGCCTCCGGGAAGCAACGTTCGAGAACGGCTCGTGGCTGGCGATGATGTTCGGTATCTGGGTGGCGATCTTCAGCGAGGCCGCTGCCGGGATGAAACCCGAGTTTATCTTCGAGCTGTTCGCTGCTCCCGGTATGACCAATCCGGCGACCGGGGACGCCATCGCCGCCGAGGCTGTCGTCCTCGAACTCGGCTTCAACGGGCTTCCGGCGACGGTCGGGCTCGCCGGCGGGGCCGTGTTCGCGATCGGGTTCGTGATGCTCGCGATCGCCGAACCCGTCGAGATCGTCGAGTTCCTCGACGTGCTGGTCAACGTGCTGTCGTACGCCCGGCTTGCGGCAGTCCTGCTGGCGAAGGCGGGCATGGCCTTCGTCATCAACGCCCTGTTCTTCGGCTGGTACATTACCGGCACTGGCGAACACGAAGTCTGGCACTTCGGCATCACGCACATGCCCGAGGTAGGCGAGGTGGTCCACGGCCACGAAGTGACGGAGGTTGCACTCCCCGGGCTCGCCCATTCCGGGGTCGCCGGGCTCGTCGGTGGGCTCGTGATCCTGGTCGTCGGTCACGCGCTGGTACTCGTTCTGGGCGTGATCAGTGGCGGTCTCCAGGCCGTTCGTCTCGAGTACGTCGAGTTCTTCGGGAAGTTCTACGAGGGTGACGGCGATCCGTATCGGCCGTTCGGCCACGCACGGGAGTACACCGCCGCGGAGTGACGGTCCGACGGGCCCGTTTCGCTGTTTCTCCCGCCCGCCGGATCGAAATCGGAATCTAGCGCCCGAGAGAACCGGCAAAGTATGGGATCGCGTGCCGTTTGAGAAGTTTTATGATTGCCCTCTACCGAATCAACAACGTTCGAAACAGACGTCCCTGCACACCGCAGGACAGATCCAACTATGATTCCAGAACTCGCAACCGTCGTACTGCAGAACGGAACGACCGCCAGTGGTCCAGCCCTCGAACCGAACGCGCTCGCGGCACTGGCCGTCGGCCTGGCCGCGCTCGGCTCGGGATACGCCGAGCGCGGGATTGGATCGGCCGCGGTCGGCGCCATCGCGGAGGACGACAGCCTGTTCGTCCAGGGACTGATTCTGACGGTCATTCCCGAGACGCTGGTTATCCTGGTCCTCGTGACGCTGTTCCTCACATAACCTCGAGGGCGAACCACAATGAGCCTCGAAGTGGTCGTCGAAGACATCCGCGAGGAAGCCCGCGCGCGTGCGAAAGAGATCCGCGAGGAGGCCGATCGGAAGGCCGCCGAGATCGTCGGCGAGGCCGAGGACGAGGCCGAAGAGATCCGCTCGGAGCGCGAGCAGGAGGTAGAGCGCCAGATCGATCAGGAGCGCGAACGGCGCCTCTCCAGTGCGACTCTCGAAGCCAAGCAGGAACGGCTCAAGGCCCGTCGGACGGCCCTCTCGACGGTCCGCGAACGCGTCGAAGAGCGACTCGCGGGGCTCGAGGGCGATCGACGCGAGGAACTCACTCGCGCGACGCTGGAGGCAGCCCTCACGGAGTTCGACGGGGGCGAGATCGAGGTGTACTGTCGGTCGGCCGACGAAGCGTTGCTCGAGGACATCCTCGCCGAGTACGACGCGACGCTGGCCGGTGAGATCGACTGTCTGGGCGGCGTCGTCGTCGAGAGCACCGCCTCGCGGGTCCGCGTGAACAACACGTTCGACTCGCTGCTCGAGGACGTCTGGGAGGCCGAGATCCGGGAGATCAGTGACCGCCTGTTCGCGGACGAGGACCTCGATACCGAACCCGAGCAATGAGTCCACGAATGAGGATTTCCGGCGGCTCGAGCAACTACGAGTACGTGGTCGCGCGGGTCCGGGCTCGCCGGGCCGCGCTGTTCGACGAGAACGACTACCGCAAACTGGTCCGGATGGGGCCGGGTGAGATCGCCCGCTTCATGGAGGAGACCGAGTACGAGCGGGAGATGAACGCCCTCGGTGCCCGCTACTCGGGCGTCGACCTCATCGAGTACGCCCTCACCCGGAACATGGCAAAGCACTTCGAAGACCTGCTCCGGTGGGCCGAGGGCGAACTGTACGAGAACGTCGCCCGGTACCTCCGGCGCTTCGACGCCTGGAACGTCAAGACGGTGCTGCGCGGGATCTACTCGGGCGCCGACGCCGAAGCCATCGAGTCCGACCTGATTCGGGCCGGCGAACTCACCGAGGAGACGCTGGACCGGCTGGCGGCCGCCGAGTCGATCGAGGCTGCCATCGAAGGACTAGAGGCGACGATCTTCTACGAGCCGCTGCTCGCCGCCTTCGAGGACTTCGAGGCCGAGGAGCTGCTCGTCCCCCTCGAGAACGCGGTCGATCGGACGTTCTACGAGAAGCTGATGGAGGGGTTACCCGGGGAACACTCTGCCGACCGGGCAACCCAGTTGTACCTCGAATTCCTCCGAGCGGAGATCGACTTCCGCAATCTCCGAAACGCGCTCCGGCTGGCCCGTAGTGGCGGGGATATGGATCCCTCGGAGTACTACATCGAGGGCGGCGACCTCTTCGACGCCGAGGAGGTCCGGCGGCTGGCGGGTGACACGGATCAGCTCGTCGAACACGTCCGGGAAAGCGGGTACGGAGAGGACCTCTCAAGTGCCCTCGAAGAACTCGAGAGCGCCGAAAACCTGATCGGCTTCGAACACGCCCTCGACGCGGCACTGCTTGAGTACGCCGATACGTTGTCCTACCGGTATCCGGTTTCGATCACGGCCGTACTATCGTACATTCTGGCGAAGGAACGGGAGATCGACAATATCCGTGCGATCGCTCGCGGTCGCGAAAGCGGGCTCGATCCGACCGAGATCGAACGGGATCTGGTGATGCTATGAGCAAGGAGATCGCGGTCATCGGCAGCGGTGACTTCACGACCGGCTTCCGGCTGGCTGGCGTCCGCAAGTTCGCCAACATTTCGGCCGAACCGGACCGCGAGGAAGTGGACGAGGCTGTGACCGAGATGCTCGGGGACGACGATGTCGGGATCATCGTCATGCACGATCCGGACCTCGAACACCTCTCGCGGGACGTCCGCGAGCGGGTCGAGACGAGCGTCGACCCCGTCCTCGTGACGCTGGGCGGCGGCGCCGGCAGCGGCGGGCTGCGCGACCAGATCAAACGAGCCATCGGTATCGACCTGATGGAGGAGGAGTAAACCAATGAGTCAAGCTACGAGTACAGACGTCCGCGAAGACGGCGTCATCGAGAGCGTGAGCGGTCCCGTGGTCACGGCGACGGGCCTTTCGGCCCGGATGAACGACGTGGTGTACGTCGGCGAGGAGGGGCTGATGGGCGAGATCATCGAGATCGAGGGCGACCTGACGACGATCCAGGTCTACGAGGAGACCTCGGACGTCGCCCCCGGCGAACCCGTCGAGAGTACGGGTGCGCCACTCAGTGTCGACCTCGGTCCGGGGATCCTGGACAACATCTACGACGGCGTCCAGCGTCCCCTCGAAGGCCTCGAAGAGAAGATGGGATCGGCGTTCCTTGATCGCGGGGTCGACGCCCCCGGGATCGACGTCGAGAAGACCTGGGAGTTCACGCCCACCGTCGAGGAGGGCGAAGAAGTCTCCGCCGGCGACATCGTCGGGACCGTTCCCGAGACCGAGAGTATCGAACACAAGGTGATGGTGCCGCCCGATTACGAGGGGGGCGAAGTCGTCGAAACCAACAAGGGCAACTTCACCGTCGACGAGACAGTCGTCTCGCTGGACAACGGTGAGGAGATCACCATGCATCAGGAGTGGCCGGTCCGACAGTCACGGCCCGCCGGCGACAAGGAGACCCCAACTGACCCATTGGTGACAGGTCAGCGAATCCTCGACGGTCTGTTCCCCGTCGCGAAGGGTGGGACGGCCGCGATTCCGGGGCCGTTCGGTAGCGGGAAGTGCGTAACACCGGAGACGCCTGTGACGCTCGCCGACGGCGAGACGGTGCCCATCGAGGAACTGTTCGATCGGCTGACCGACGACGTGCCCGCCGAGGGCGAGGTGGTTCAGGAAGCCGACGCGGAGATCCTCACCTTCGACGAGGAGGCAGGCGAGATCCGCCCCGGCGAGATATCCCACGTCTACCGGGGTTCGACTGACCGACTCGTCCGCGTCGAGACCGCGAGCGGCCGCGAACTTGAGGTCACTCCTGCCCACAAGCTCTTCCGGATGGGCGAGGGGCTTCGGATCGAGGAGACGCCCGCCGCGGAGCTGTCGATCGGGGACTCGCTGGTCATGCCCCGTGACGTTCCGATCGCGGGCGAGACAGTCGCGATCGATCCCTACGAGACGTTGCCCATAGCGCGAGCCGTCGAGTCGTCGGTTCGGGAGCGCTTCCGGGAGATCGTCGAGTCGGCCGACGCACCGAAAACTGAGCTCGCCGACGCGGCCGGCGTCTCGCGCGTCGTCTACCTCAGCGGGCTCGGCGCGGACGGCGACGACCTGAGCGCACACCTGCGCTCGCGCCGCGAGGGGGAGGGCGTCCTCCGCGAGGCCGATTTTTCACTCACCACGCTGCGCGCCGCGGTCGTCGTCGGGGCCGGCTCGACGGGGTTCGACGTCGTCCACCAGTTGGCAAAGCGCCTGCCGGTGATGGTGACGCCGAAATGGGTGCGGACCCCCTGCCAGCCGATCGCAGTCGGGGACGTCGTCGCGTATCTCGTCGGCGTCCTCGACGCGCCCGCGACCGCGGACG
>ENA-ORCS01001382-ORCS01001382.1-marine-metagenome-genome-assembly--contig:-NODE-1382-length-10623-cov-3.031671_pt1 | contig 10623 bp, 6 predicted proteins | sample MGYA00237781_ERZ508513 | MGnify/ENA primary metagenome ERZ508513 (study PRJEB26184, sample SAMN06268793) | marine metagenome | isolation source: Eden Landing Ponds, San Francisco, CA, USA | place...
ACGACAAGACGATCACCGTCGAAGCCGACGAGCGGGCGAAGTCGCTGTCGGCCCGACCGGACACCGAGGTCCGATTCGCCGAGGTGACGATGCGAAAGCAGATCACGGGCTTCGAGCGGCGCGACCCGAAGCGCGGCGAGACGATCGGTCGCGAGTCGCTCGATCTGCCTGAGACAACTCTGCGCACGAGCGCGCTGTACGTCACTGTCCCACGCGACGTCGAGCGGGAGATGCGAGAGATGGGCGGCGAATACGGCTTCAACGGTGGGATCCACGCTGCCGAGCACGGAATGATCTCACTGTTCCCGCTGTCGTTCTTGTGTGATCGCGGCGACATCGGCGGGCTGTCGACGCCGCATCACCCCCACACCGGGCAGTCGACGATCTTCATCTACGACGGCTACCCCGGCGGCGTCGGTCTGACCGAGAGCGGGTACGAGGAGATCGAGACGCTGCTCCGGCGGACCGGCGAGATGATCGCCGACTGCGACTGCGCGGACGGCTGTCCAGCCTGCGTGCAGTCGCCGCATTGCGGCAACGCCAACGACCCGCTGTCCAAAGCCGAGGCGGTCCACCTCCTCGACGCGCTCAGCGAATGACGGGCCGCGACGACTCACTCCGGGCGGAACTCGGACTCGCCGAACGCGTCCAGTCTGGCCTGTGTGCCGTCGTCTGACTCGTTCTGTTCGGTCTCGGTCCCGTGATTCCGAGCGATCGACCGCGCTGCGGACCGGCCCCCGGAGAGCGACGCGCGGTCCGCCACCGCCGGCCGGGCGAGGGCGTCGGCGGCCCTGGCGCGGACGTCCTCGAGGCGCTCGCGGAACTCCTGGCGGGCTGCTTCGTAGTCGACCACCGGCCGCGGATACTCCTCGCCGATCCTGACGCCGCACTCCGCCTGCACGGCGAGCGGTGTATGTTCGGGCCGGTCCAGGTACTCGGTTGGCAGCGCAGCCAGTTCGGGTATCCACTCGCGGATGAACTCACCCTCGGGATCCTGATCGCGGACCTGCTTCCGGGGGTTGTACAACCGGAGCGTCGGTCGCCCGACGAGGCCGCACTGCGACTGCCACTGCGTGTAGTTGATCGATGCCTCCGCGTCGATCAGGTGGCGATAGAACCAGTCGGCCCCGATCCGCCACGGCTGTTGGAGCACGTGGAAATAACAGGACGCACACAGCGCTCGCATCCGAAAGTTGAGCCAGCCGGTCTCGCGAAGACACCGCATCGAGGCGTCGACCATCGGATAGCCGGTGCGGCCGCGTTTCCACGCCGCGATCAACCCGGGGTCTCGTCGGTCCGCATTGAACCCTCGGAGCACGGGGTTGACGGCGCGGTCGGTCCACCCGGGCCAGTCGGCCAGTTTCTGCTCGTAGTGTCTGTTCCAGAAGAGTCGGGAGACGAACATTTCCGTGCCCCGGGCATCCGGTGCGTGTCCATCGACGTACTGGTACACCTGCCGGACGGAGAGGCAGCCGAATTTGAGGTACGGCGAGAGCCCGCTGGTCCCCTCGCGGGCGTCGACGGGTGAGGAGATGGCGCCCGGGTACTCGTGGATCTGATCCACGAAGGAGCGCAACCGCGCTCGCGCCTGCTGTCCGCCCCCCTGCGGGACCCGCGACTTCGTCGGGTCGACGTCGTACGCGCGCTCGACGTCCGAGGAATCGAGCCCCGTGGGGAACTCGACCACGCGGACCGAGTCGGGGTCCCAGTCGTACTGGTCGGCGGCGAACCACGCCTCGGTTCGATCCTGCCACTCCCGGCGCGGTCGCTCCGCGTCGCGGACGAGACCGTCGCCGGCGACGAACGTCGCGTCGAGTTCCCTGTAGGCCCGTTGGTCTCGTTCGTGGCCGTAGCGGCCCGACGGAGACGCTGTGGCGACGAGGTTCCAGCCGGCCGAGCGGAACCGCTCGAGGAGGTCGATCGGCTCACCGACCGCGTACGAGAGCCCCGCGTTGGTCCGCTCGCGGTACCGTCGATCGAGGTCGTCGAGGCACTCGTGGAGGAAGCGGAGTCGGGCGTCGCACGCGAGCCCGTCGGACCCGTAGAACGCCGGATCGAAGACGAACAGCGGCAACAGCCGATCGGCCTCCGCGCCCGCGGCGACGGCCGCCTGGTCGTCGAGGCGCAAGTCGTCCCGGTGCCAGACGACGGCCCCTGTCGTGTCGGCCGGCAGTGTCGGGACTCCCGTCTCTCGGGTCCGCGAACGCAACGCCTCCGGAGTGAGTTCGCTGCTCGACACTCTCGGAGTGAACGGACTGCGGCAACCACTGTCTTTCGGCCGTCCCGCTGATCTCGCCGCGAGGGCGGAGCGACAGATCTTTTAGGGCAGCCTAAAGAAATGGTGGCAATGGATCAGGACGTCTGTGTCGTCGTCCCGACGATTCGCGAGTACGAGTGTATGCGAGCGTACTTCGAGAACGCGCGGGCCCACGGGTTCGACCTCGATCGACTGTTCGTGCTCCTCGTCACCGAGGACTTCTGCGACGTCGACGCGATGGAACAGCTGCTCGAAGAGGAGGGCGTCGACGGTGCAGTCTACGACGGATCGCGTCGTGAGGCGTGGTTCGAGACGCACGACGTCGGCGAGTTCGCACACCTCGTCCCCGCCGCATCTCACGCGCAGACCAGTTTCGGGCTCCTGTATATGTGGGCCCACCCGCGCTTCGAGCGGGGCGTGTTCATCGACGACGACACGCTCCCGCACGAGGAGTGGGACTTCTTCGGTCGCCACCTGGCGAATCTCGACCGCACCGACGAGGTCGAGTCCGTCAGTTCCGACGAGCGCTGGGTGAACGTCCTCTATCAGCACGCCGACGAGCACGGGTTGTATCCGCGGGGCTACCCCTACTCGGCGATGGACGAGACCGTCGAGACCGGGCGGCAGGAACTGACCGACGTGGTGGCCTCCCAGGGACTGTGGACGAACGTTCCGGACCTCGATGCGGTCCGGATCCTGATGGACGGCGACCTGCAGGGACAGGCGCAGACCCGGACCGAAAAGGCGGACTTCGACGGCGACTTCGTCGCCGAATCCGGGCAGTACCTCACCGTCTGTTCGATGAATCTCGCGTTCGAGCGCGAGGTGATCCCGGCGTTCTACCAACTCCCGATGGACGACAATGACTGGGACGTCGGCCGGTTCGACGACATCTGGTCGGGGGTGTTCCTGAAGCGCGCGGCCGACGTACTGGACAAACAGATCGTCAACGGCTACCCTCTCTGTGCGCACAACAAGGCCCCGCGGCCGACGTTCGACGACCTCAACAACGAGGTCCCCGGGCTGGAACTCAACGAGCACGTCTGGGAGGTCGTCGACGACGTCGGGGCCGACGCCGACTCCTGGTGGACCGCTGCCGAAACGATGGCTCGCGCGTTCGCCGAGGGCGACTTCGATGACTGGATCAACGGTGCGTTCCTGAACCACTGCGGGGCCTACTGGCTCGACTGGCTCGACTGTCTGGATCGACTGGCGGACACGACAGTCCGGCCACAGCAGGATCCGGCCATCGCGGACGACTGAGGACCCCTCGCTCCGATCGGCCGCCCGGACTCGTCTGCGGTCGCGGGCGACGGTGTATGTGAAACCTCCATTATGTTTCTTAGATAACACTGTACCGCCCGTAGAAGCGACGTTCCGGCGCTTTCCCTATCAACGGAGATAGCGCGAAGAAAATCCTTATCACCGTACTGGGAAAAGTACAACCTGATTTATATGGACTCGTCATTCAATCAACTCTCCAGTGGGATTCCCGGCCTCGATTCGCTTCTCGAGGGAGGATTCGTCCGGGGGCGACTCTATCTGGTTCTCGGCGAACCCGGAACCGGGAAGACGCTCCTCGGGACCGAGTTCCTCAGTGAGGGGCTCGCCGACGACGAGACGGTCCTGTTCATCCACGGCGAGGAGTCCGTCGGGGACCTCCGCGCCAACGCGGCCGAACTCGGGATCGACATCGAGGGAGCAGAGTTCCTCGACATCGGCCCCGAATCGGACTTCTTTACGTCCGCGCAGTCGTACGACGTCGTCGATCCGGCCGATCTCGAAGACCGGAACCTGATCTCGGACATCCGGGAATCGATCGAGACTCTCGATCCGTCCCGCGTGTTGATCGATCCGATCACGCAGTTCCAGTATCTCGAACCGACGGAGTACCAGTTCCGCAGGCGCATCATCTCGTTCGCGCGGTTTCTGAAGAACCGTGGGACGACTGTCCTCGCGACCAAGACCCCGCGGCAACAGATGGACACGCAGTTGCGATCGCTCAGCGACGGGGTCATCGCGCTCGAATACGAGGACGAAAAGGCGGGCCGGCGCATCAGCGTGCCCAAGCACCGCGGGGTCGGCCAGCGCGACGGGAAACACGGACTGGAGATCCGCGGAGACAGCCTGCGGATCTATCCCTCACTCCGGCCGGAGAACCACGCACGGCGGTTCGAACCGGATCAGTTCGAGTCCGGGAGCAGCGCGTTCGATTCGCTCCTCGGCGGCGGTCTCGAGCGGGGGACGGTCACCATCGTCAGCGGGCCGACCGGCGTGGGGAAGACGACGGCCGCGACCGCGTTCCTGTCGACCGCCGCGGCGAACGGCCAGACGGCCATCGCGTACCTCTTCGAGGAATCGCTGGAGATGTTCACCCAGCGGTCTGAGACCTTCGGGTACCCGATCACCGACCAGCGCGAGTCGGGGTCGCTCTACGTCGATGCGGTCGATTCACTCTCGAACTCCCCCGAGGAGTTCGCGCACCGCGTCCGGACGCACGTCGAAGAGAACGACGCCGAGATGGTCGTGATCGATGGGATCGCCGGGTACAAGACGGCGATCAAGGGCGACGAGAACGGCGTCGGCCTGCGACGGCGGCTGCAGGCCCTGACGCAGTACCTGACGAATATGAACGTCTCCGTGATCCTGATCGATCAACGGAACGACGTGATGGGCCTTCCGCAAGCGACCAGCGAGAACGTGAGTTACATCGCGGACAACATCATCTTCCAGAACTACATCGAACTCGAAGGGGACCTCCAGCGAATCGTCGGCGTGCTCAAGAAACGCCTCGGTGGATTCGAGACAGTTCCGCGCCGGTATCGAATCACCGGTGACGGCCTGGAGGTCGGCGAGCCAGTGACCGGCATTCACGGGGTCTTCGAGGGGATACCGCAACGAACGGATGGGGCGACGCGCTCCTCGGAGTGAGATCGGAGGCACCGATGGCCAGGATCCAACTGCTCCTCGCCGACGAGGGAAACCGTCGCGCGATGGCGTCGTTGCTCTCGGAACTCCACTCGCCGGTCGTCGAAGAGACGCTCGAATCCGTCGACCTCTCTCTCGTCGGCGAGGAGTCGTTCCCCCGATACCGCGAGGCGATCATAGAATACAAGCGAGCGCAGGATCCGGTGTACTGTCCAGTGGTCCTGGTCCGTCGGGAAGCGTCTCCGGTCTCGGTCACGCTGTCGGATATCCAGACGAGTGAGCCGCCGCTCGCGGTGAACGACGTCGTGTCGGCCCCGGTCGAGAAACAGGCGCTGTTCCGCACCATCTCGAATCACCTCGTCCGCCGTGAACAGACCGAAGAACTGACCGCGGACCTCAGAGAGCGGAACGACCGGCTCAGAGAGGAGCGCACGAAGTACCGGACGCTGGTCGAACGGAGCCAGAACGGCATCGCAGTCGTACAAAACGGGGCGTTCGCGTTCGTCAACGGGCGAATGGAGGAGATCACCGGCCGTGACAGTGACGCCCTCAGGGAGATGCCCCCACTCGAACTGTTCACCTCCGAGCAACGGGCGTTCATCAGCGATCAGTACGGCCGATTGATCGCTGGTGAGATCGCCCAGACTCGGGCGGAGGTGCCGATCCGGACACCGGAGGGTCGAAAGCAGATCGATCTTCGGGCGTCTCGGATCAGTTACGACGGTGCGCCTGCCGTGCTGGCGCTGTTTCAGGACATCAGCCGGCGGAAAGAGCGCGAGCAGGATCTGCGACGGTTCAAGAACGCCGTCGAACACGCCGGGCACGCCATCCTCATCACCGACGACGAGGGCACGATCCAGTATGTGAACCCGGCCTTCGAGGAGATGACGGGATATACCGCGGCCGAGGCCATCGGCGAAGACCCCAGTATTCTCAAATCCGGTGCGCACGGCGACGAGTTCTACACGGAACTCTGGGAGACGATCCTCAGCGGCGAGGTGTGGAACAGCGAGACGGTGAACGAGCGTAAATCCGGCGAGCGACTCGTGTTGAATCAGACCATCGCGCCGATCAAGGCCGAGGACGGCGTCGTCCAGGGGTTCGTCGCTATCCAGGACGATATCACCGATCACCGACTGCGCCAACAGCAGCTCGCGGTCTTCGATCGGGTGCTCCGTCACAACCTCCGCAACAAGGGGGCCGCGATCCAGGGATACGCCGACGTGCTCCAGCGGACGCTGGACGAGGACCGGGTCCTCGATCACCTCGGGGCGATTCAGGATAACGTCGGGTCGCTGCTCGAGATGGGCGAGAAAGCGCGGCACGCTCGGCAGGCGTTCAACAGGACGCTGGAGGAGGACTCGAATCGGGAACTCACAGAAATCCTGGAGCGACTCGGAGACGGCATTGCGTCCTCGTATCCGGACACCGAGGGGGTCGTCGACGGTGGCCCGTCACCTTCGCCCGCTGTGGACACGCGGGTGATGCCGGCGCTTCGTGAACTCATCGAGAACGCGGCCAAGCACTGTGACGCACCGTCGCCGCAGGTGTTCATCTCGGCGAGGCTCGACGGCACGACGGCGACCGTCACCGTCGTGGACAACGGGTCCGGCCTCCCGAGCGAGGAACAACGGGTCATCGAGGCCGGAACCGAGGATCCACTCGAACACGGGTCGGGACTCGGACTGTGGTTCGCCTACTGGCTCATCACGTACGTCGGCGGGACGATCGATATCACCGCCGACCACGACGGCACCGAAATCCGTGTGACCGTACCGACACGGGAGTAGCCTGCTGTGGCCCGGTGTCAGTCGGGCTCGTCGGGAGTAGCCACGGTCACCGATCGTCAGAGACCGGAAGGTATATACGTTTTAGGCAGACCTAAATCAGGTATGGACGGAGCATCCGGAACCTCGGGCGGACCGAGCCGGCGCCGGTTCCTCGAAGCCGCTGCGGCTGCGGGAATCATCGGCGTCGCAGGCTGTAATACGCCGGGGTCCGACGGCACAGCGACGGAGACCTCGACGGCGACCCCGGCGGCGGAGTCGTCCGAGCAGATCGGCTCGGGTCGATCACCGTTCGGCGATCGGACTGTCTCGGGCGTGTCGATGTCGGAGATGCCCGACCTCTCGGGTGAGTTGACGCTGTACTCCGGACGCGGCGAGGCCCTGGTCGGCGAACTCATCTCGTACATCGAGGATCTGTATCCGGACCTCACGGTCCGGCCGCTGTACAACAATGCGGCCGAACTGGTGAGCCAACTCGAGACCGAGGGGCAGAACAGCCCCGGGGACGTGTTCTACTCGGTCAACGCCGGTGCGCTCGGCGCGCTGGAGAACCGTGGACGGACGCAGTCGCTGCCGCAGGACGTACTGGAGTTCGTCCCGCAGAACTTCCGCGCCGACAGCGGTGCGTGGATCGGGACCTCCGGCCGCGCCCGTTCGGTCCCCTACAACACCGACGTGCTCTCAGCGTCTGACGTCCCGGCCGACATTATGTCGTTCCCGGACGAGTCGGCGTTCGAAGACGGATTCGGGTGGGCCCCGACGTACTCGTCGTTCCAGGCGTTCATCACCGCGATGCGGCTGCTCGAGGGCGAGTCGGCGACCCGCGAGTGGCTCACCGGAATGCAGGAGCTCGGGGCGAGCCAGTATGGTGACGAGTTCCAGGTCGCACGCGCGGTGGCTGACGGTGAAATCTCCGCCGGCTTGACAAACCACTACTACATCCAGCGCGTGCTGGCGCGACGAGGGCTCTCGGCACCGGTCCGGACCGCGTTCACGCAGAACGACGCCGGCGCGATCTTCAACGTCGCCGGAGCGTGTGTTCTCGATACCGCCGCGGACACGACGCTCGCCGCGAATTTCGTCCGGCACCTCCTCTCGGCGGAGGCGCAGGACTACTTCGCCCGGACGACGTTCGAGTATCCGCTGGTCCCCGCGGTCGAACCGATCGGTCGCCTCCCGACGATCGACGAGTTGAATCCCCCCGAGGAGATAGACCTCTCACAACTGTCGGACCTCGAGGCGACGATCGATATCCTGCGGGAGACCGGCGTCCTCTGAGTTTCCGAGGAGCGGACACCCCACGATGGCCACCGAACACCAGCGCACGGCCGACGGCGACACAGACGACGACGCCAGCCCCCCGCTCGGCGTCTCGATCGCTGCGGCCGCCGTCGCGGCGGGTGTGCTGCTCCCCGTTCTCTGGCTGTTCCGGACCGGACTATCAGTGGGCCTCACCGAATCCCTCGCGCTGCTCACTCGCCCGACGACGCTGCAGGTGTTCGTCAACAGCGCCGTGCTCGTGGTGCTGTCGACGGCCGCGTGCGTCCTGATCGGCGTTCCGCTCGCGTACCTCACTGTCCGGACCGACATCCCGTTCCGTCGCTTCTGGACCGTGATGGTGTCGCTGCCGCTCGTGATCCCGAGTTACGTCGGGGCGTTCGCTTTCGTCTCAGCGTTCGGCCCGCAGGGCGGCTTCCAGCGACTGCTCGCGCCGCTGGGCGTGGCGAAGATCCCCGAGATTTACGGGCTGCAGGGATCGGTGTTGATCCTGACGCTGTACACGTATCCGTACGTCTACATCACAGCACGGGCGTCGCTGAAGTCGATGGACACGACCCTCATCGATGCCGCCCGGACGTTAGAACACGACCGCTGGGAGACGTTCCGACGGGTGACGCTCCCACAGATCCGTCCGGCAGTCGCGGCCGGGGCGCTGCTCTCGGGGCTGTACGTTCTCGCGGACTTCGGGACCCCGTCGATTATGCGCTACGACGTGTTCACACGCGTGATCTTCGTCGAGTTCGGGAGCTTCGGCCGCGACACTGCGATCCTGCTCTCGCTGCAACTCGTCGCAGTCACGGTCTTCATCCTCTGGCTGGAGGCGCGAGTGCGCGGAGAGGAGCGGACCACCGCCGGCGGGCGCTCGCGGGCGACCGTCTCACTCGGGCGCTGGCGCTATCTGGCGATGGGATTCGCCGCGTTGATCGCCGGCCTGGCGCTCGTCGTGCCCGTCGCGATCCTGCTCTCGTGGGTGGGGACGGGATCCGCGTCGGTGAACCAGTCGCTGGCGTTTCAGTGGTCCTACGTGAGCAACTCGGTGCTCGTCGCTGCCGCAGCCGCGGCTGTCGCCGTCGTCGCGGGGCTGCCGGTAGCCTACCTCTCAGCCCGATACGACGGCATTCTTCCCGCGACGTTCGAACGCATCAGTTACGTGGGCTATGCGGTTCCAGGCGTCGTCCTCGGCCTCGCGCTCGTCTACTTCGGGAGCCAGTACGCGACCCCGATCTATCAGACGCTGTATCTCCTGGTCTTCGCGTACGTGATCCGGTTTCTGCCCCAGTCGGTCGGGTCGCTCAGAGCCTCGTTCCTCTCGGTCGACCCCTCGTTGCCGGAGGCCGCGCGAACGCTCGGGCAGACCTCGGCGGGCGCGTTCCGGCACGTGACGCTCCCGCTCGTCGCGCCGGGGCTGTTCGGCGGTGCGGCGCTCGTGTTCCTGACAACGATGAAAGAGCTCCCCGCGACCCTGCTTCTTCGACCGTCGGGTTTTACCACGTTGGTCACGCATATCTGGACAGCGTATGAGTCGGGGTACTTCGGACAGGCGGCGATACCGGCGCTGGTCTTACTATTCGTGTCCGGACTCTCGATGCTCGTGATTCTCAGACAGGAGGGATATGATGTCAAATAGCACACAGGCTGCGGTGGAATCAAAGGCGGAGGATCGCGTCGATACGGGTCGCGGTGACGGTGTCGCGGCCAGCCCAGAGACGGCCGGCGGGAACGCATCCGCAGCGGACGGTCCGGCCGACGCAGACGATGACGTCGTGCTCGAACTCGACGGCCTCAAGAAGTCCTACGGCTCCGAAACCGTCGTCGAGGGGCTCTCGCTGTCGGTCTCCGAAGGGGAGATCCTCACGCTGCTGGGCCCCTCCGGGTGCGGGAAGACGACGACGCTCCGCGTCATCGCGGGGCTGGAGCGGCCGGACGGCGGCGTGGTGCGGTTGAACGGTCGGTCCGTCTCCGATCCCGGGTCCGCCTTCGTTCCACCCGAAGAACGCGGCGTTGGCGTCGTCTTCCAGGAGTTCGCTCTCTTTCCACACCTCACCGCCCGCGAGAACGTCGCCTTCGGGCTGAAGGACCGACCCGACGACGAGGTCGACGCCCGAGTCGACGAACTGCTCGAACTGGTCGACCTCGTCGGGCAGGGCGACAGCTATCCCGATCAACTCTCCGGCGGCCAGCAGCAACGCGTCGCCCTCGCGCGTTCGCTCGCCCCCGAACCGGAGATTCTCCTGCTCGACGAACCGTTCTCGAACCTCGACGTCGACCTCCGCGTCGAGATGCGCGAGGAAGTCCGCGAGATCATCAAAGAGACCGGTGTGACAGCGGTGTCCGTCACGCACGATCAGGAAGAGGCGCTGTCGATCTCCG
>ENA-ORCS01001383-ORCS01001383.1-marine-metagenome-genome-assembly--contig:-NODE-1383-length-10617-cov-3.330266_pt1 | contig 10617 bp, 8 predicted proteins | sample MGYA00237781_ERZ508513 | MGnify/ENA primary metagenome ERZ508513 (study PRJEB26184, sample SAMN06268793) | marine metagenome | isolation source: Eden Landing Ponds, San Francisco, CA, USA | place...
ACCCCTCCGCGACCGGGATCTCGACGTCCACCTGGAACCGGCCCCGGTCGTCGGTCGTCACGGTCGGTAACACGTCGCGTTTGGCTCGCGGGACGACGTCGGTCCCCCGTATCCCCTCGCCGACGTGCTGGTACCACAGCAGGTCGACCTCGGTATCGGCCGGGAAGCCCTTGCCCGTGATGATGGCGTCCGTCCCGGCCTGGCCGTACTCGGGGCTGATATCGAGTTCCGCGTCGGTGTCCTCGTCGAGGTCCGGGTAGTGGGCCTCGATGGGGTGTTCCTCGAGGAGCGGGTCGACCCAGGCGGGGTCGGGCCGCGTCTCCGGTTCGGTCACCTCGACCGTCCAGACCGACTGGCGCCCGCCCGCGACCGGTCCCAGGGGCGACTGCGTGTTGTTCGTGACGTAGGGGACGCCGCGGTAGTTGCGCCACACCTGGAGGATATGTTCGCCCGGCGGCCCGACCGCCCTGACCTCTGCGGTCGCCGTGCCGCGGTTCATCACGCCGGTCATGAACCCGACGTAACCGTTGTCCCAGGCTATCTGGTAGTTGTTCGTCGAGACGTTCGGTCCCAGGCCGTACCCGGTGACGACGAACGCCTCGCCCAGTTGTGCCTCGGTGCGGTCGACGTCGAACCACGGAACGATCTCGAAGTCGGCGTCGGCGACGGTTTCGCCGTCCCGGCGAACTTCGATGCGGTGGCCGCCGCCGTAGTCCTCCGGGACCGTCCACTCCTCGTCGAACGACCCCGTCTCGTCGGTCGTCACGGTGGCGATGGTGTCGGTCCGGGGCCGGTACTGCGGGCCGACGATCTCGTGGGCCTGCAAGACGCCCCACGACCCGTCGGTGCTGTTCCAGACGAGGTCGTAGTCACACTCCGGGGCGAAGTTCCGGCCCTGCAACGTGAGCGTGTCTCCCACGTATCCCTCGCTGGAACTCGGCACGAGCGTCCCACTCGTGTCCGTCTCACCCTGGCGATGTCGTTCCATCTTCTCCTGGAGGTCGGCGGACAGATCGGTCTCGTCCATGGTCGGGTGTACTGCCAACCGGGTCATATATCTGGTGTCAGTTCCCAGTCCGCGGGTATCGAGGGCCACCGGATCGGGCCGGCGAGGCGCGTTCGTTCCCGTTTTCTGCGGTCGGTCGACGCTCCGGGACTGACTGACGACGGACCGTCTCAGGCGATCCCCAGGTACAGGTCCAGGAGTTGTTCCTCGTCCCGGACGTCGGCGGGTTCGCCCTCGAACTGGGTCTCCCCCTGGGAGAGGACGTAGACGTAGTCGGCCACGTCGAGTGCGGCCCGGACCTGCTGTTCGACCATCACGACCTGTGTGCCGGCGTCGACGAGCGTCTCGACGATCTCGAACACGTCCTCGCCGAGAGCGGGCGCGAGTCCGGCGAGTGGCTCGTCGAGCAGGTAGACGTCGGCTCCGGCCATCATCCCGCGTGCGACCGCCAGCATCACCTGCTGGCCCCCCGACAGCGACCCCGCGGGCTCCGAGAGCGAGGCCTCCAGCGGCGGAAACACGTCCAGGACCTCTGCCAGCCGCGCCTCGGCGACGGCGTCGTCCGCGACGGTCGTGGCCCCGAGTTGCAGGTTCTCCCGGACCGACAGCCCCCGGAACACCCGGTCGTTCTGGGGGACCGCCGTGATCCCCCGCTGGACTACCTCGTATGGTGCCAGGCCGGTGATCGACCGTCCGCCGTACTCGACGGTCCCGGACCTGACCGGAACGACGCCGGCCAGCGCCTTCAGAAGCGTCGATTTCCCCGACCCGTTGGGGCCGAAGATGCAGGTCACGCCGTCACGGCTCCTGACCGAGACGCCGTCGAGGACGACCTGGTTGCCGTACCCGGCGACGACGTCCCGGGCGACGAGCCGGTCCTCGTCCGCGTCGGCGTCCGCGGCGAACGTCGACGCCACTTCGGTGTCGGCCCCGAGGTCGATCGCTTCTCCTGGGGGTGTCGGATCGCTCGTCTCTCCCGAGGGCGCCGGGTCGACCGTCCCTCCCGGCGGTGTCGGCTCGCTCGACCGGTCACTCCCGGTGTCAGGCGTCGCCGTCGGCTCGCGTCCGGTGGCAGGCGACGCCGTCGGCTCGAGCCCGGCTTCAGTCCCGGGGCCGAAGTACGCGTCCTGTACCCGGTCGTCATCGGTGACTGCCGCGAAGTCTCCTTGCGTGAGCACTTGGCCCCCGTCGAGTACCGTGACCCGGTCGGCGAGGTCCTCGACGACGCTCATGTCGTGTTCGATGACGACGACCGTCACCCCGTCGGCGTTCAGCTCGCGGAGCACCGCGAGGACCTGCTTCTGGACCGCCGGGTTGACCCCCGCCGTCGGCTCGTCGAGTAACACGCACTTCGGGTCGAGCATCAGGACCCGTCCCAGTTCCAGAAGTTGCTGCTGGCCGCCCGAGACGTCGCTCGCGGCGTGGTCGGCGACCGCCGTGAGACCGAGTCGCGACAGCACCGCCGCCGCCCGCTCGCGCCGACGTTCCGGGACCCGACCTCCGGACCGGATCCCGGTCGTGTAGGTCGCGAGGAGGTTCTCCCGGACCGTCAGGCCGCCGAACGGCGAGGCGATCTGGAACGTCCGCACGAGCCCCCGGCGGGCCAGCCTGTCGAAGGGTGTCCCGGTGACGTCCTCGCCGTCGAAGTACACGGTACCGGCGTCGGGGTCCTGAAAGCCGGTGACGAGATCGAAAAACGTCGTCTTCCCCGACCCGTTGGGACCGATGATGCCGTGACACTCCCCGCGGTCGAACGAGAGCGTGAGCTCGTCGTTGGCGGTGACACCCTCGAAGGACTTCGAGAGCCCGTCGGTTTCCAGGATAGGGTCGGACATGGGCCGTCTCTCTCCGTGACGTGGACGCGGATGGACTTATCGGTCGTGGTCCCGGCCGACCATCGTTCCGGGCACAGACACGACCGTTCGTCCCGGGTCGGTCAGGGACACGCTCGATGTCGCGTGCCCGCGGCGACCGCTGGTCACTCTTCGGTGACCTCGAAGGCGAAGTGCAGGGCCGGAAGCGGACGCACCGGGTGGTTGTCGAGATACGAGAGGTGCGGGCGGATCGCGAACTCGGGTTCGTCGTCGCGCATCTCGAACAGCGACGGGTAGGCGTCGATGAAGTGCCAGCCCGGCTCACCGGTGGCCGGGATCTCGATCTCGAGGACGCGCTTCTCGTCGTCGTTCGACAGCCCGCAGGTGTACCCGAGCGGTTTGTTGTCGTAGACGAGGTAGGGAGCGTTCTCGTAGATGGCCCAGCCGATCCCCGAGAGTTCGATCTCGATAGTCGTGTTGACCGGCCCGCTCGTGGGTTCGAATTTCTCGATCGAGGGCTGGAGGACGAACCCGGTGATGGCGACCTCGCGGCCGTCGACTTTCGCCGTGATCGGCCGGGTCGACCCCTCGTCGACCTCGATCTCGATCTCCTGCTGGAAGGCGCCGTTCTCGTCGGTCGTCACCGTCGGGAGGCGGTCGGGTTTGGCCACCGGCGTGATCTGGATCCCCTTCGGTCGGTGCCCCTCGTGGCGGTACCAGACGAGGTCGACTTCCTCGTTCGGCGGGAAGTTCTCGCCGGTGATAAACGCCGTCGTCCCCGCCTGTCCGGAGGTCGGAGTGATGTTCAGCTCGGCGTCGGTGTCCTCGTCGATGTCGGGGTAGTGGAGTTCGATGGGCTGTTCGTCTAGCTGGCGGTCGACCCACGCGGTGCGGGGCGGTTCGGAGGGTTCGGTGACCTCGACGGCCCACCGCGACTGGCGGCCCTGGCCGACCGGCCCGAACGGCGACTGGGTGTTGTTCTGGAGGTAGGGGACGCCGCGGTAGTTACGCCACATCTGGATGACGTGTGTGCCCGGCGGCCCGACCGCGCGGATCTCCGCGGTAGCGGTCCCGCGGTTCATCACGCCGGTCATGAACCCGACGAAGCCGTTGTCCCAGGTGACCTGGTAGTTGTTCGTGATGACGTTGGGCCCGATGCCGTAGCCTCTGATCGTGAACGTATCGCCCAGTTCGGCGGTCGTGTTCTCGAGTTCGAACCACGGGAAGATCTCGAACTCGGCGCGGTCGACCGTCTCGCCGTCGCCGGTGACGACCTTGACGGCGTGGGACCCGCCGTAGTCCTGGGGGATCGTCCACTCCTCGTCGAACGTGCCCGAGTCGTCGGTCCGTACTGTCGCGACCGTGTCCGTGCGGGGTTCGTACTGCGGGCCGACGATCTCGTTGGCCTGCAGGACGCCCCAGCGACCGTTCGTGGAGTGCCACTGTATCTCGAACTGCTCGTTCGCGGGGAAGTTCCGCCCCTGGAAGGTGATCGTGTCGCCGACGAACCCTTCCGCATCGCTCAACACCAGCGTCCCGCTCGGCCCGCCGCTGCCTCGCCGGTGCTCCCGGAGTCTGTCTTCGAGGCCTGCCGAGACTGATACGTCGTCGTCCATACCCAGTGGTGGTCGGCAGGCGCAATTATAGTTGCTGTCCGTTCCCGGGGACTGACAACGGTCGCTACTCCCTGGCTTCGGTGACCGACGCCGGTCGTTACTCCTCTGTGACCTCGAACGCGAAGTGAGTGGCCGGTACCGGCCGCATCGGGTGATTGTCGACGTACGAGAGGTGGGGCGCACGGTCGAACGTCGGCGTGTCCTCCCGCGTGTCGAGGAGACTCGGGTAGACGTCGATGAAGTGCCAGCCCGGTTCACCCGTCGCTTTCAGTTCGACTCTGACGGTGCCGGGTTCGTCGGCGCCGGTGGTCCCGACCGCGTAGCCGACGGGGCTGTTGTCGTAGACGAAAAAGAGCTGGTTCTCGTAGCCCGTCCAGCCGACGCCCGTGAGTTCGATCTCGATGGTGGTGCCGACCGGGCCCCGCGTGGGGACGAACGTCTCGATCGCGGGCTGCATCACGAACCCGCCGACCGCGAGCTCGCGGCCCTCGACTGCCGCCGTGATCGGGCGAGTCGACCCCTGGTCGCGCGGGATAGCGGCCTCGGTCTGGAAGCGCCCGTCCCCGTCGGTCGTCACGGTCGGAAGTACGTCCGGGTCGGGTTCCGGCGTCACCGGGACACCCTCGCCGCGGAACCCCTCGTGGCGATACCAGCGCAGGTCGACCTCGGTGTCGGGCGGGAACCCCTCGCCGGTGACGAAGACGGTCGTTCCCGGTTGCCCCGAGGTCGGCGAAACCTCGATCGTCGCCTCGCTCTCCTCGTCGATTTCGGGGTAGTGAGCGGCTATCGGGCTCTCGTCCAGTAGGGGGTCGACCCACGCCGTCCGGGGGTCGCCGTCGGGTTCGGTCACCTCGACGGTCCAGGACGACTGGCGCCCACCCGCGACGGGGCCGTACGGTGACTGGGTGTTGTTCTGGAGGTAGGGGATCCCCTCGGCGTTGCGCCACACCTGGAGCACGTGGTCACCCGGCGGCCCGACCGCGCGGATCTCGGCGGTAGCGGTCCCGCGGCGCATCACGCCCGTCAGAAACCCGACCGGGCTGTTGTCCCAGGTGACCTGGTAGTTGCTCGTGACGACGTCCGGGCCGATGCCATACCCCCTGATAGTGAACGAGTCTCCGAGAGGCGCTGTTGTCCGTTCGAGTTCGAACCACGGCGTGATCTCGTAGGTCGCGTCGGCGACGGTCTCCCCGTCGGCGTCCTGTACCTCGACGCGGTGGGTGCCGCCGAAGTCCTCGGGAACCTCCCACTCCTCGTCGAACTCGCCGTCCTCGTCGGCGGTGACGGTCGCGACCCGCTCGCGCCGGGGCTGGTACTGCGGTCCCACGATTTCGTTGGCCTCGATCACCGCCCAGTCCCCCTCCTGTGAGTGCCAGACGATCTCGTAGACGCCGTTCGACGCCAGGCCCCGCCCGTGGAACGTGAGCTCGTCCCCCACGTACCCCTCCGCCTCGCTCAACACCAGCGTCGGCGAGTCGTCGTCGCCGCGACGCCGCCTGATCCGCTCGCGTATCGAGGCGATCGGTGAGTCGTCGCTCATGCTCCGACCTACGCCAGCCACGCGGAAATAGCTGTCGAGAAAAGACAGAAATAATAATATATACTAAATAATATCAATAGGGGCACCCTAACTACCTATACGCCCGCTAATGCGCAATATATGCTTTCAAATGTGTGCTGGTAGAGAGAGTAATAATGACTGGATACATATGATTTTCTGATTAAAACTGAATGTTGTCATAAAGTGGTCGTTCGACAGTTCCGGGCAGGTCAGCCGAGCAGGATGGTGAGCCTGGGATACTGTTGGACGATGTCGAGTTCTTCGATTCGAGCGTCGAGGCCGATGATCCGGCCGGCGCCGAACGCGCCGAGTCCGAACAGGAGGAACACGTACACGATGTGATAGTCGATGAGGAACGAGTTCTCGAACGGGTAGTGGGCGACCCAGTAGAACAGCATCATGACTCCACCCCAGAAGGCGCTGAAGCGGAAGAACAGACCCAGTAGTAGCCCGAGTCCGACGAACGTCAGGCCGAGCTGGTTGAGCGGCGTCAGCAGCCAGGCCCAGTCGTTGGCCATCGTGGCCCACAGGTCGGTGAACGGGTTGCTCTCGGAGATGCCATACAGCAGGAACCCGCGGACGCTCCAGTTCGGATCGATCACTTTGGTGATCCCGGCGTAGAAGAACGTCCAGCCCATCAGGAGTCGCAGCGCGAACAGCGCGTACCCGATCCACGTCTCGGAGTAGTTGAACGTATAGTCCCAGCCGAACACGTGTGATTCGAGTTGTCTCGTACCCATCGTTAGCTCACGTCTCGACTTTGACCGAGACGTTCAATAAACCTGTCCCGGGATTCCCAGGGGTTGAGAAGTGGTTTTCCCCGGCAGCCACGCGACTGGTCACTCGGAATCCTGTCGGCCCGGGTAACGGCCGACCTACCCCGCCGATCTCCCGTGGAACTGCCGTTTCACGACACCACGCGCCGCACCTGGTGTGTCTGACGCACGTCTGACGGGTAGTTTTGGTCGTGGACGGGAGATCACGGATATGGCAAGTCTCACGGACGTTTACGAGGGGCACGTCCGGACCGTGACGACGCCGCGACGGCGCTACGCCGGGGCGAGCGGGTTCGCCGTCGGGACAGCGATGGTCGTCGGTGGCATCCTCGTCGCGACGACCGGGCTGGGCGAGACGGCGGGACTGAACGTGGTCGAGGCACGACGCGTCGCAGGTATCCTCGCGGGGCTGGGCCTCCCGCTGGCGTTTCTCGGCGTCTTCGCCGTGTTGCCGTCCGGTGCGACGACGCGGGCCGCCGCCGTGATCGGTGCCAGCGTGAGCGCGTTCGGCGTCGCGCTGTTCGGCGTCGCTTACCCCGCGCAGTGGTTCGCCGCCGGCGACCCGCTGGCGGTCGTGACCGTCGCGGTCTACTTCGCCGGCGGCGCCACGACGCTGTTCTGTCTGTTCGCGGGTCTCGCGACGTTCGAGACGCGCACCGACCCCGGCGGGACCGCCCGCATGGAGATCACCGAGGAAGGGGCCGTCCGCGTCGTCGAGGACACGCCGGTCGTCGGGACCAGCGGTTCGTCGGCGACCAGCGGGGGCGCCAACGCCGGGGTCGACCGGTATTCCGCCCGGGTTCAGGACGGAGCAGACGACGACGCGGAGATACTGAACCGCGACCACGCGTCCTACGACGACGTCACACACCCGGCCCAGCAGGCAACGGCCGACGGCGGCGCCACCGTCGACGACGGAGCCGGCGGGGCCGAGGTACTCGGCGACGCGCAGTCCCAGCCGCGGGGGCAACCTGACGCCTACTGTGGCAACTGCGTCCACTTCGAGTACGTCAAAGTCGACGAGACTATCACGCCGTACTGTGCCCTTCACGAGGAACTCATGGAGGACATGGACGCCTGCTCGGAGTGGACCGAGACGAACTGAGTCGGTTCGGCTCGCCCGACAGGCCGAGGCATCGTCGGCCGAATATTCCGCTGTTACTGGCCCTACCTCAGGACCGGTTCGACCAGGAGGAACAGGCCCACGAGCGCCCCGGCGACGCCACCGACTATCGACGCGGTCGCGATGACGCCGAGGGGTCGCCGCTGGCTGTCCGCGACGTCGAGTGGCAACCGTTCGGAGAGAATGAGTCCCGCGAGCGCGAACGAGGCCACCGACAGGAACGCCATCGTCCACCCGGTCAGACCGTCGCTCTCCGGGCCGAGGAGCGTCGCAGCGGCGAGGAACCCCTGTCCGACGCCGAGGGCAAATATACCGACGCCGAACCGTCGTTCGAGAGACACATACCGACCGGCGCGCGCCCACCCGAAATCTCTTTCGGGGTGTCCGTCGCCTCGGCGGGCCGGGTTGGGCTAGGTGAGTGGAATTGGGTGGATTGGGCCAGGGTAGGGCAGCGAACGTCAAGGCAGGTCGAGTTTACTCAGGTCACTTTCGGCCGGGCCAGTCCGGTCGGCGTCGACGGAAGCGTTTTCGGCGGTGGGTCCCGAGGGCGGATATGCCGACGGTAGAGCGGATCTGGACGGCGCCCGAGGGGAGCGCGCCGATGGAAGCCCGGAAGCGCGTTCGGGCTATCGCCAACGGCGGGTTGCGAGGGGATCGCTACTGTCACGGCCGAGGGTACTATTCGCCATACGACGTCTGCCAGGTCACGCTCGTCGATAGCGGTGCGCTGGAGTACGTTCGCGAGGAGTACGACATCGACCTCTCGGACGGGCGCCACAGGCGGAATCTCGTGGTCGATTTCGACGTGGTCGGGTTACTCGATACACGGTTTGCGGTCGGTGAAGCCGTCTTCGAGGGGACGCGACGCCGGCCGCCCTGTGCCCACGTCGAGGACCTCGCGGGTGAGGACGGCGTGGCGCGTGCGCTCGGCGAGGAACGCGGCGGGATCTGTGCCGACGTGGTCGAGGGTGGTGAGGTGGCCGTGGGTGACGAACTGGCGGTGCTGGAAGACCTGGACAGCCCCGACTCGCTCGCGGCGGCCATTCGGGAGCGTCGTGGCGAGTAGGTTGCCGCGTACGGTCAGGTCGCCGGCCCGAGTCCGGTATCCCGCCGGCCGTCGATCCGGTCACTGCTCCAGTTCACGTTCCCGTTCGTCGTCCTCGGCTGCCCGTTCCGTCCCCGGTTCCCGACGGACGGACCCACCGCCGTTCGGCGTCGGTTCGGCGTCGGGAAACACGCCGTCGAGGGCGCCGTCGACCGAGAGGAGCCGGTCGAGCCGGCGTTCGAACTCCGCGTCGTCGATCTCTCCCTCCGCGTACCGCCGCTTGAGTTCCTCGACCGCGTCGCCCTCGCCTTCGCTCGTGCTCTCGCGTTCGTCTCCGGTCTGGGTCTCGGTCCCCGGCTCCCCCGTCCACCCACCCTGCCGGTCGTCGAACAGTATCGCCGCGATCTCGTCGCCCCAGAACAGGAAGGCCGGCGTGACCAGGAACAACCCCAGCACGCTGAGTATCTCCCCGGCCGTCCCGAGTCCCGCTATCTCGGCGACGCTCGTCAGCGCGAGCGTGGCCATCCCCGTCAGGAGCCAGAGGTCGTTGGCGACGAACGACCGGACTCTGTCGTTCATACTGACACGTTCAGCTGCCGGAATGATAAGAATAGTGCTGGTCCCCGGGCGCGTTCGGTCCGGTTCCGGCGATGAAAACGCGCGACTCGCTAGCTGGGAAATCGACCGCAGGTGACAACATGCGATGAAAGCCCTCGGACCGCTCGCTAGCTGTCAGATCTACCACGACTCACAACGATGGATGAAAGCCCTCGGACCGCTCGCGGCCGCTCAGCGACATATCCGCGCTCGAACACCCGCACAGCACCGCACTCGCGCGGATAGGGGTCGCTGAGGCGACTAAATTGCACGCGAGCGGCCCTCGCCCTTTCAGTCCACCAGGAGAGCAAGCTCTCCCGAGCCCTGGCTCACTCCGTTCGCCAGGACGCCAAGACAGCACCGCCCCGCACAGCACCGCGACAGCCTCACGCCTCCCCAACCTCTTGCGCTCCTCGCGTCTTCGACACTCCGGTGCTCATCCCTCGCGCGATGTCATCCTCGCGCATAAAAGCACGAGACAGCGCGCGCCGAGGTGGATGGACGAACCGCCGAACAGGATATCGACGGACGAACCGGTAACAGGCCACACCCGAAACTCTCGTCGCTACTCCTCGACGGCGTCGGCACACTCCCGGACCAGCCCATCGAGGATCTCGGGCGTCGTCGGGTGGTAGGCGCGGTCGGGGATCTCGCGTACGTCCAGTCCGAGTTCGACCACGATCTGCAGTGTCTTGGCCATCACGTCGGCGTGGTAGTGCAGTCCCTGCCAGCCCAGGACCGTTCCGTCCTGGCGGTCGACGACGAGTTTCGCGAGGCCCTCGGGCACGTCCTTGGACGTGAAGACGCCGTCGTCGCTGGCCTGGCGGGTGGCGACTGCGACATCGTGACCGGCCGCACGCGCCGACTGCTCGCTGTGGCCGACCCGGGCGAACGGGTAGATGCCCAGTCCCGAGAAGATGACGTGGTGGTGGACGTTGCGGTACGCCCGGAGGTCGGCGCCCCGACTGTGCCGGCGGATGTTCTCGGCGGCGGTGAAGCCCTGCTCCTTGGCGACGTGGAGGATGGGTTCCTTGCCGTTGACGTCGCCGACGACGAAGACCCGGTCGTCGTCGCGGGCC
>ENA-ORCS01001385-ORCS01001385.1-marine-metagenome-genome-assembly--contig:-NODE-1385-length-10607-cov-2.488509_pt1 | contig 10607 bp, 8 predicted proteins | sample MGYA00237781_ERZ508513 | MGnify/ENA primary metagenome ERZ508513 (study PRJEB26184, sample SAMN06268793) | marine metagenome | isolation source: Eden Landing Ponds, San Francisco, CA, USA | place...
TCAGGACGGAACCATGGCGGCGATAGAGGTGTCGGGGCTCACCAAGCGGTACGGTGACGTCGTGGCCAACGAGGACCTCACGTTCGACGTCCGCGAGGGGGAGATATTCGGCTACCTCGGCCCGAACGGCTCCGGAAAATCGACGACGATCCGACAGCTACTCGGCTTTCACGCGCCCACTGAGGGAACCGCGACGGTTCTCGGCGCGGACGTCAGAGACGAGGCCGCGCTCCAGTCGGTGAAAGATCGGATCGGATTCCTCCCGGGCGAACCCGCGTTCGACGGGAGCGTGACGGGCGCCGAATTCTTGGACTACCACGCACGACTCAAGGGCGATCCGCGGCGCGAGGAACTCCTCGGACTGTTCACGCCGCCGCTCGACCGGAAGATCCGCGAATACTCCACGGGGAACAAGCAGATGCTCGGGATCGTCCAGGCGTTTATGCACGATCCCGACCTCGTGGTGATGGACGAACCGACGTCGGGCCTGGATCCGCTGAAACAGGAGGCGTTTAATCGGTTCCTCCGGGGCGAGCGCGACGACGGCAAGACGGTCTTCTTCTCCTCGCACGTCCTCGGCGAGGTCCGGCGCGTCTGCGACCGCGTCGGTATCATTCGTCAGGGGCGACTGATCACCGTCGAGAATGTCGAAGAACTGCTTCAGCGGGGCGGCAAGCGCATCCGCGTCCACACGGACACGCCCCTGCGAGCGGCCGACCTCGATCTCGACGGTATCGTCGAGTTCGAGACCGAGGGTCGAGAGGTCCAGTTCACGTTCACCGGCGACTACGACGTGCTCTTCGACGAACTCACGACCCACCATGTGATCGACGTCGAGATCGAAGAACCGCCCATCGAGGAGGTCTTTCTGCACTTCTACGGGGACGAATATGGGACTTGACACGACGCGCTATGAAGCCCGTCGACGCATCCGTGGGTCTGTCGCGTTGACGAGTATTCTGGCCGCGTTCGCGGTGCTCGTAGTCTATCTCTACCCGTCGATCGCGGAGTCGAGCGCCGACATCGACGCGCTGATTCAGGCCTTTCCCGAATCGGTCCGTCAGGGGCTCGGCATCGAAGCGTACTCGTCCATCGAGGGCTTCGTCGCCGCGGAACTGTATCAGTTTCTGTGGATCCTCCTCCTGGGGCTGTATATGGCCTACACTGCCGGTGGCGCTTTCGCCGGCGACATCGAGTCCAAGCGGCTGTACCTGGTGCTCGCAACGCCGATCTCCCGGGCCCGCCTTCTCGTCGAGAAGACCCTCGCGCTGCTCACGCCGCTCGTCGTACTCAATCTGGTACTTCCGCTCGTCGTCTTCGGCACGACCATCCTCATCGATTACCCCATCGATCCGGCCTACCTCCTGGCGGTGCACGCCGTCTCGATCCCCTATCATCTGGTCTGTCTCGGCATCGGTCAGGTCCTCTCGATTGCCTTCAGTCGCGGCAACACGGCCCAGCTGGGCGGCATCGCGATCATATTCCTGCTGTTCCTGCTCGACTCGGTCACTGCCGGCACGGACTACGAGTGGCTCGGACGCGTGAGTCCCACCCGGTACGTGGATCCCACGGAGGTCCTCCTCGAAGAGACGATCCGCATCGGCGACGCGGTGTTCCTTCTCGCAGTCGCGTTGCTCTTGCTCTTCGCCAGCTTACTCGTATTTCAGTCCCGAGACGTCTGACGCACTTCCGCGCCACCGCGTTTCGGGCTTGGGGCCAGATATGTAACCTGACCCATAATTTTACACTGGATGGCGGTGTCTGTGCCGAGCAATGCCCGCACACGCCGTCCATCGATTCAGCTCCGTCCAGCCTTTCGCGGCTCCCCGTCGGCACGAACGCGAGGGACCGGATCGATGAGCGAACGGTTTGTGGTCCTCGCGATGGCCGTCCTGATCGCTCTTGCGGGCGTCACTCCGGCCGTCGTGGCTGCCGATCAGGTCACTGGATCGCCCGACATCTCTCTGCAGGCGCCCGCGAACGAGGTCGTGTCGGGTACCGACGTCGAACTCCCGGTGTACGTCTCCAACGAGGGTCGACTCCAGGAGTCGGGGCCGGACGGGCTCGTCGCGCGGGTGACGACTGCGCGGGCCGTACGGCTCACCGCGCGGGACAGTGAAACGCCGATCGAGGTCAACACCGGGACCTACCCCGTTGGCAACGTTCCCGAGGGCACGTCCGGTCCGATTCCGCTCTCGCTGACGATCCCCGAAGACACGCCGCCGGGTACCTACCGGATCCCGGTCCGGGTCCGGTACAGCTACGCGCCGTCTGTCGACTACGGGTCCGGGACTGACGGTCCCGAGTACCGCTACGTCGACCGGCGCGAGACGCTCGCCGTCTCGGTGATCGTCAGGGACCGCGCGCAGTTCGCTATCGTCGACGTCGACTCGGCCGCGCGGGTCAGCGGCGACGGTCCGGTTTCGATCACGGTCCGGAACACGGGAACGGCCCCGGCGCGCGCGGCGACGCTTCGGGTGCATTCGTCCGACGACGAGGTGACGTTCGGCAGCGGAGCGGATCGATCGGACGCCTTCGCCGGGACCTGGGCGCCCGGCGGGAACCGCACTTTCGAGTTCCGGGCGACCGTCGCTGGCGACGCCGTGTCACGGCAGTATCCCCTCAACGGGACCGTCGCATTCACCGGCGTCGCGGGCGTCGAGCACATGTCGCGACCGCTGAACGCGGGGCTGCAGGCCCGTCCGGAGACCTCCTTCTCGGTGGGGAACCTCTCGGCGGAACTCCACGTCGACGAACCCGGGACGATCCGTGGTGAGATCCGCAACGAGGGACCGGTCGCCGTTGACGACGCAGTCGTCGTCTGCCGGTCCGCCGGCTCGGTGACGGCGACCGACCGCGCGGCGTCGGTGGGCCGCCTCGCCCCCGGTGAGAGCCGGTCGTTCACCTTCGACGTCGACGTGGGATCAGCGGCCTCGGCGGGAGACCGACAGCTGAATCTCTCGGTCCGCTACCGCGACCCCCAGGGGACGCGCCACCGGAGCGATCCGCTCACACCGACGGTGTCGGTGGATCCCGAGCGAGACTGGCTCCGACTCGCCACGCAGAATGCGACGTTCGGCATCGATACGGACAACCGGTTGGCCGTTCGCGTCGAGAACACGGAGGACGTCGCGCTGTCGAACCTCAGGGCGCGATTGGAGACCGAACCGCCGTTCTCGACGGAGTCGCGGCTCGCGTACGTCGATCAGCTCGACCCCGGCGAGACCGAGACGCTGGCGTTCGGGCTCACGGTCTCAGAAGACGGGGTGGCGACTCGCTCGTCGATTGCGGTCACCGTCACCGCCGAGCGGCCCGACGGGGAGCGGATCACCGTCGACACGTTCGTCGTGCCGGTGTCGGTCGCCGCCGAGCAGCGTGCGAGTGACACGACTCTCCTCGCGATCGGGGCGCTCGTCGCCGTGGTCGCGATGATCGGGGGGTGGTGGTGGCTCCGCCGCCGATGACGCCGTCGGCGGAGACGCTCTCTGGCCGAGACTCGACTCCGGATCAGTCCTCGTCGCGCATATCCGGGGGCAGGAGGTTCGGGATGCCGTCCTCGATGGGGTAGACTTCGCCCGTGACGGTTCCGATGAGTCGCCCTTCGATGATCTCGTCGCCGTCGCGTTCGTCGACTTCGAGTTCGAGGTCGCTCTTGTCGAGGGGGTCACAGAGGATGTCCATCAGTGACTCTTTCATCGGTCGATAGGTGGCGAGCGGCGGTGAAAAGACTACGGGTTCCCGGTGACTGCGCCGGAGGTTTATCACCGAAGGGGGGACCACCGACTCTGTGATCTGACGAATGCCCCGCGTCGGGTTGCGGTCGTCCGGCACGTCGACGCGGGATCGGTTCGAGAACGGGTGTGCCGGCTGCTCGCCTTACTGCTCGAAGGGATTCTGTCGTTCGATCGTCTGTGCGCGGTCGGGACCGACGCCGATGGCGTAGATGGGGGCGTCGACCGCATCGGCGAGGTACTCGAGATACGTGCGGGCGTTCTCGGGGATCGCGTCGTACCCCTCGGCGGCGACTTCGCTCCAGTCGACCTCCGGCCACGGCTCGAACTCGCGGAGGTTCGGCTCACAGCGGCCCCAGCGCTCGGTCGTCGCGGGCATCGACAGGAGTTCCTCGCCGTCGAGATCGTAGGAGTGGCCCACTTTCACTTCGTCGAGTCCCGCGAGCACGTCGATGTGGTTCACGGCGATGCCGGTGAAGCCGTTTGCGCGCGCGGCGTGCCGCAGCATCGGCACGTCCAGCCAGCCGATGCGTCGGGGACGGCCGGTGACAGTCCCGAACTCGCCGCCCTTCTCGCGAATGTAGTCCGCTAGCTCCTCGTCGTCACCGGTCAGTTCGGTCGGGAGCGGTCCCGTTCCGACGCGAGAGAGATACGCCTTCACGATGCCGACGACCTCGCCGCGGCCGACGACAGTCGGCCCGACGCCGGTGCCGGTAGCCGCACCGCCAGCGGTCGGATTCGAGGAGGTCACGTAGGGATAGATGCCGTGATCGATGTCGATCGAGGTTCCCTGTGCGCCCTCGAACAGCACGTTCTCACCGGCGTCGACGTGCGAACTGAGGAACTCGCCGGCGTTGACGGTCATCGACTCGCGCTCGAGGCGCTCGCCGATCTCTCGGTACGTTTCGTAGACAGCGTCGACGTCGAACTCCTCGCCCGCCTCGACGCCGAAGACGTCCTCGGCGAGCGCGCGCTTCTGCGGGACCACGTACTCCAATCGATCGCGGAGCACCGCTGGATCGAGAAGGTCTCCGATTCGGATGCCGCGACGGCCCACTTTGTCCTCGTACGTCGGGCCGATGCCGCGACCGGTCGTGCCGGCGTCGAGATCGGAATCCGACTTCGCCTCCTCTTCGATTCCGTCGAGGACGCGGTGATACGGCATAATGACGTGTGCGCGCCGAGCCACGCGAACGTCAGGATCGAGCCCGCGCTCGCGCAATTCGTCGATCTCCGAGAACAGCGTCTTCGGGTTGACGACACAGCCGTTTCCGAGGACGCCGACCTTGTCGCGGACGGCCCCGCTCGGGACGAGCGACAGCTTGTACTCCTCGCCGTCTTCGACGACGGTGTGGCCGGCGTTGTCGCCGCCCTGATAGCGGACGACGATGTCAGCGTCACCGCCCCAGAGGTCGACGAGCGCGCCTTTGCCCTCGTCGCCGAGTTGCGAACCGACGATGGTAACAGTCATACGTCGGCCGTTCCCCGCGCCGGACTAAACAGATTACGGTCGCGGCCGACGAGCAATACACGAATGTGCCTAATTCTATCGCAGTCACCGAGAAATACGCCATGAACACGCATTGTCGTGGCGACGGATAACACAACGGTTAATTAGTGTCCTCAGTAAGGTCGGGTTATCGGATTTTCGCCGGCTCGGAGGGCAAGGCTTAAAGCCTACCAAGAAGAGTTAACAAATGGCATGATAGACCGACTTGAGAAGGAAGTCGATATGTTGGAGCGCCATCTCCAGGTCCTGAAGATGGTCATCGAAAGTGAGCCAATCGGCATCGTGAAGATGTCCAACGAGACGGGCTACCCGCACCACAAGGTCCGGTACTCTCTCCGCGTTCTCGAAGAGGAGAACCTCATCGAACCCTCCAGCCAGGGCGCAATCACCACCGAGCGCACCCAGGAGTTCGTCGACGAACTCGACGACAAGCTCGACGAAATCGTCGGCAAGCTCGAATCGATGAAAATCGAGGAAGCGGCCGAAATCGAGAACTAACCACGCTTCAGGCGCACGCGGTCGTTCTATCACTGTTTCGTCCGACGAGTCTCTCCGGGCACGACATCGGACCGACCGCGGTAGCGACGCTTCGACGCGACACTACGGACACCACGGACACTATCCGCGGCGCTCGAACGGCGTCCGCGGTCGTTTCACTATTTTCTCAGTCGCACCGATAGCCGCGGCGCTCCGCGCGTGACCCTTCACGGGAGAACGAACGCAAAAACAGCGACAGCGACGCCGAGCGGGTCGCCGACTCAGAGGTCGGGGACGTTCAGGTGGAACTCGCCGCCGCGGGCCTCCACCAGACAGAGGTGGTAGCCGCGCTTCCGCGAGAGCTTCACGAAGCTCTTGCGCTTCGACCGGCTCAGGAGGCCGCCGCCGGTCTCCTCGGTGGCGGCTTCCAGCGCTCCCGGCTCGAAGAAGCTCTTCGTGACCACGAACGCCGAGCCGAGCGTCTCTTTCGCGTCGGCGACGGTCTTCGAGTCCTTGATGAGCTGGGTGACCATCGGCCGGGTCGCCGGGTCCCGCGAGTCGTTCAGGTTCGCCACGAACAGCGGCTCGCCCATCTGGTCGCGGACGATGATGTCGAACTGCCGGGACTCGGCTTCGCCGTCGCCGAGGGGTATCGAGACGCTCCCGTACAGCTCGATTCGGTCGGCCTTCGGAATCGAGTCGAAGACGCCGGCGAGGCTCGACCGATTGCCAGTCTCGCCGATTTCGTAGAGCAGGTCGGTGACGACCCACTTGGCGAAGCCGTACTCGGGCGTCTCGTGGAGGAACTCCTCGTAGGGCTGGCCGTCGATGCCGAGCCCCTCCGTGTCGAACGTGGTGTGGTGTTCGAGCCGGAGGTTCTCGACGACCTCCTCGCGGGAGGTCTGGCCGTCGTGGGCCTTCTCCAGCGTCGCCTCGCCTTTTCGGGCGTAGCGGACGAACAGGTTCGTCCCGCGGAGCGCCTCGTCGGCCGACATGGTCCGGTCGGTCGAACGAACCCCCGCCTCGTCGAGCTGTCCCCGAAGCCGTTCGGCCTCGGATTCGAGCTCGGCGACGCGGTCTTCCAGCTCCTCGGCGCGCGAGCGGTGTTCGTCCCGCTCCTCGCGGAGGGCGTCGCGCTCGGATTCGAGCCGGTCGCGCTCGGACGCCAGCGCCTCGACTCGCTGTTTCAGCGACTCGGCTTCCGCCGGGTCGACGGCCGGCTCCTCCGGCGTCTGTTCGGCCGGCTGAGACTGCCGCTGGGTCGGCTGGTCTTCCGGCGACGGTCGCGACTCGCCGGTCGCCCCGCCCTGCGACGGGCGGCGGTGCGTCGCGTGCGTCGTGTTCCGCTGGTGGCTTCGGGGTGTCCCGGGGCGGCCGTCGACGGACTCGCCCTCGGCGTCGCGGGGGTCGAGCGAGGGAATCGACCGGGCGTTTCGCCACTGCGCCTCGGCGGAGAACACGTCGTCGCCGGTCGCGTCGTCTGCGGCGGACGGCTCCGGAGACGCCGGGTCGGGGTTCTCCTGCGGGGCGTCGACGACGACCGGTCCATCTGTCGTCGTCGACCGCGACTCGGCGTCGGCCTGCGCGGACCGGCTCGCGGACGGCGCGGCCACCTCGGCTGATTCCGACGACTGCGACCCGTTCGTGGGTCCAGACGGGTCGGGAGCCGACCCCGTCACCCCGTCGTCGGGGGGCGACGACTCGGTCGCCTCGGCGTCGTCCGCGGCCGCGTCGGCCGAGGCGGCAGGGGCCGGTTCTTCGTCCCCCGGCTCCGGCTCGTCGGCCACCGTCGGCTCGTCACCGACGAGGTCGCCGTCGGTGTCGTCGACCTCGGAGGTCTCGCCGCCGTCCTCGTCGGTAACCGCGGTCGCTCCCGGTTCGTCGGTGGCCGTCGGGGCGTCCGCGTCCTCGGCGTCGTCCTCGGCCGCCTCGTCGTCCGCTGGAGTCACGCCGCCCGCGGCGACTCCCGTCGCATCGTCGGTTTCCTCGTCGGGTTCGCCGCCGGGAATGTCGACGAGGTCGAGGTCCACGTCGTAGACCTTGTAGATTCCAACTTCGTCGCTCGCGCGCTCGAACGCCTCGTCGCCGGTGATGAGTCGCCTGCTGTTGCCGACGAAGGCGGCGCTCATCGACTTCCCCCCGTGGTAGACGACGTAGTAGTCGCCCGAGAGCACGTTCTCCGACAGTTCGACGTAGCCGGTGAAGCCGCCCGCCGAGAGCGTTCCGTCGGCGTCCTGTAGCGGCGTCTCCTCCGTGTAGTACTGCGCGCGGACGTCGCCGCCGGTCTCACGCATCGCGTACAGAAGCGGCAGGGCCGGGTCCGGTGCGCGATACGCCTCGATTGATTCACCCTCGAAACCGCCCACCGTCCCGTCGAAAACCCCGAGGAGACGGCCGTTGAGCATGAATCCCCACGTCATGCCTGCGACGACGGCTCCTGTGAAGCCGTCGTCCGCGAGCGACCGGAGGCCACCGTAGCCTCGTTCGGCGGGCGCGGAGTCCCACCCGGTCACCGCGTCAATAATCTCGCTATCCATTTGGCGTTACATCACCGGAACCGAATCAAATAGTTTCCGGGCGAACCGAGCGAACGTTTAGTTCAGCTCACACTTCGGCGTGTCCGGTGTGACCGATTCGCTCGCCTTGGTCGGGTCCGGGACCCTGTCGGGACCGGGCCGAGACCGGGCCGGGAGAACGGTTATACGAGTCCGCCGAGACGAGTCGGTCGTGACCAGCCACGACGACCGGTTCGTCCGCTACCTCCGCGCGAAGGAGTCCGTGGACGACCGCGCGCTCCACCGACCGACGCTGGCGAGCCTCGAAGACCGACTGGAGGCGCGCGCCGAGTCGCGGTCGGGACAGCCGCTCCGCGTCGTCTCGGTCGGGGCTGGAACGGGCGCGATGTGTCGGCGACTCCTCTCGTGGGGCGTCTTCGACGCGCACGACGAGATAAAGTACGTCCTCGTCGACCGAACGCGCGGGATGGCCGACAACGCGGCCGCGGCGTTCGCCGAGTGGGCCCGCGCCGCCGGTTGGACCGCCGAGCCGACGTCGAACGGCTTTCGCATCGACCGCCACGGTCGCTCCGTCTCTCTCACCTACGTGACGAGCGACATCTTCGAGGCGATGACGGTCCTCCCGAAGGCCATCGACCTCGTGGTCGCCCACGCGGTCCTCGACGTGCTCCCGCTTCGCCGCGCGGTCGCCGCGCTCCTCTCGCGGCTGACCGACGACGGCCTCTTTTACGCGCCCATCACGTTCGACGGCCGAACCGCGTTCCGCCCGAGCCACCCCGACGACGACGACGTCCTCGGCGCGTACCACGAGACGATGCGCGGCGACGACCGCGCGGGCCCGGACACCGGCTCCGACCTCCTTTCCGTCCTCCCCGACCTCGGCGCGCCCGTCGTCGCGGCCGGCGGCTCCGACTGGGTCGTCCACCCGCCGCACGACGACGAGGCGCGACGCTTCCTCGACCACATCCTCGGCTTCGTCGAGGCGTCCGTCGGCGAGGTGGACGCGGTCGACCGCGAGACGCTCGACGGGTGGCTCCGCGCCCGACACGACGCCCTCGCGGGCGACGAACTCGCGTACGTCGCCCACAACCTCGACGTGTTGGCCGAACTCGACTGATTACTCGGACGCTGACGCGTTCCCGTCGCCCTCGCCGCGTCGGGGCTCCCCGTCGCCGCCGGTATCGGGGCTGACACGCCCGAATCGCCCCGACACGTACCCCCAGTCCCGAGCGAAGCCAACGAGGAGCGCCGCGGCCGCGACGCCGGTCAGGAGGGGCATCCACGGGTCGAAGACGCCGGGCGCGAGCGCCAGTGAGACGACGGCCATCTGGCCGCCGGCGAGGACGCGGCGCGACGCGCGGGGCGGGAGGTCGAACGTCGGCCGGCCCGCCCGCTCGCGGCGGCGGCGACCGACGAGAAACACGTACCGCGCCGCGCCGACCGAGAGGTACCACCACGCGAGCTCGCCGAGGAGGACGCCCGCGAGGGGGGCGACGAGCAGGCCGAAGGCGTCGACCGCGGTGTCGAGTCGCGCGCCGAGTCGGCTGACGCGGTCGAGTCTGCGGGCGAGCGCCCCGTCGAGCGCGTCGAGCGCGGCGGCGACGCCGTAGCCGACGGCGGCGGCCCACGCCCACGACGGACTCAGCGGCCCGTGGAGCGCCACGCCGGCGACGCCGGCGACCCCCGCGACGAGAAACCCGCGGGTGAGCGTGACCGCGGTCGGTACTCCGAGGCTATCGTAAGGGTCGCCCGGTTCTGCCGACCCGGATTCGCGTCCGTCGCCGAGTGCGACGTTCTTGTCCGCGTTCGCATAGGCGTACGCGCAGAGGCCGACGACGACGAGCAGGGTCCCGGCGGCCCACGTCGCGGCGGCGGTCTCGGGCGAGGGGTCGGCCCGCGAGGCGAGCCACACCCACTCGGTCGCGAGCAGTCCGCCGAACCCCAGCGTGGCCGCGGCCGCCGCGCCGCCGGTTTCGAGCACGCGGCGTCTCGTCCGACGCGTCGTTCGCGGAGTCGCCGCACCGTCCGAGAGCGTCACGGCCGCCGACTGTCGCCTCGGCGGTCGGACAGTGTGCTACGCATACCCGTACTGGGGGCCGGACGGCGGTTAAGTGTTCCTCGCGTAACAGCGCCACGAGCCGAATCACTGGGAGTTCGCGCGGTCGAGATGACGACTCCAGAGCTCGACCACCGCGAGGAGGAGCAGATACGTCGAGAGCCCGGCCGCGACGACGAGGAGCGACGCCGGCCCGAAGACGACGACGCCGAGGGCGGTGCCGACGGCGGCGACCGCGGCAGACGCGGCTCGCACGCCCCGTCGTTCCCACAGTCTGCGGACGCTCGACGCTCGCAGTGAAAGCGCGATTTCGAGGG
>ENA-ORCS01001386-ORCS01001386.1-marine-metagenome-genome-assembly--contig:-NODE-1386-length-10601-cov-3.811288_pt1 | contig 10601 bp, 10 predicted proteins | sample MGYA00237781_ERZ508513 | MGnify/ENA primary metagenome ERZ508513 (study PRJEB26184, sample SAMN06268793) | marine metagenome | isolation source: Eden Landing Ponds, San Francisco, CA, USA | place...
TCGGGCGTCTCCCACTCGCGGTGGTCCTCGATAGCAGTCACGAACGCGTCGGCCGCGTCGGTGGTTCGCTCCGCCAGGAGCGTCTCGAACAGGTCCATGGTCTCCGGCGGTCTGTCCTCAACGTCGGCGAGGACGCGCGGGAACCACTTGTGGTACGGAAAGAGCGTCTCGTCGTTGGCCAGCAGCAGGCGGCCGCCGAAGAGCGCGAGCTGGGTGGCCGTGTGGTGTGCGAGGTAGGCGTTGTCGCGTTTCTCGGCCTCGCCGACGTACCACCGGTAGGCCTGCATCTGGCTGTAGAACGTCTCGATGCGTTCGGTCCCGCGTTCGCTGGGGTAGGTCGCGATGTCGTCGACGAGCGACGGGACCGTGGGGTCCTCGGTGTAGCGGACGTCGGCGTCGACGAACGCCGCCCGCGCGGGTTCGCTCCCGCCCTCGGCGACTTCTTCGAGGAAGTCCACGTCGACGACCTTCCCGTCGACGGGGACCTCGCCGCCGCTCGTCTCGCGTACGTCGTAGAACTGCAGGTCCCAGTCGACGTACCGGCGTTCGTACTCCTCGTCGGTCGCGACCACGATCACGTCGACGTCCGAGTCCGATCGCTCCCACCCCTTCGCGACCGACCCCGCGAGGATGCAGGCGACCAGTCCGTCGTCGGCTCGTGTCTCGGCGACCGTCGCCTCGAGCGCTTCCCGGTGGTCCGCTCGCATGGGTTGGCTGCGACGGGGAGAGTGAAAACTGTTCGTCCTGCGATACCGGAAAACCGGGGGAGAGCGACTGGTCGCTACAGCAGGTCGTGCTCGGCGAGGCGCTCGGCGCCCTCGCGAAGTCGGGACTCCTCGTTAGCGTAGGCGATCCGGACGTAGCCGGGCGCACCGAACGCGCTCCCGGGCACGGTCGCGACGTGAGCCTCTTCGATGGCCTCCTCGGCCCAGGCGACGTCGTCATCGGCCACGGGGAGCATGATGTAGAACGCACCCTCCGGCGTGGCGACGTCCTTGCCGTGGTCACGGAAGAACTCGACGAGCGTGTCACGGCGTGACTCGAAAGCCGAGCGCATCTCTTCGACGGCCTCGTCGGTGTTCTCGAGTGCCTCGACGCCGGCGTGCTGGACGAAGTTGACCGCGCAGGTCACGGAGTGGCCGTGGACCTTGCCGGCCTGCGAGATGAGTTCCTCGGGCCCGGCGTAGTAGCCCAGTCGCCAGCCGGTCATCGCGTAGGCCTTCGAGAAGCCGTTGAGCGTCACCGTCCGGTCTGCCATGCCCTCGAGCGTGCCGAGACTCGTCGCCTCGACGCCGTCGTAGGTGATCTCCTTGTAGATCTCGTCGGAGATCACGGTGACGTCGTGCTCGACGGCCAGGTCGCGGACACCCTCCAGCGCCGCGTCGGAGTAGACCATCCCGTGGGGGTTGCCCGGGGAGTTGACGACGAGCAGGTCCGTCTCGTCGGAGACGGCGGCGGCGAGGTCGTCGAGCGCGGGTTCGAGCGCGAAGTCGTAGTCGGTGGTATCGACGCGCGTGAGGTCGGCGCCGGCGATCTTCGCCATCGCCTCGTAGGAGACCCACGCCGGGTCGATCAGCGCGACCTCGTCGCCCTCTTCGACCAGCGCCTGAAAGACCTCGAACAGGCCCTGCTTGCCGCCGGGGGTGACCATGACGTTCTCGGTCCCGTACTGGGTCAGCCCGTCGGCGTGGAGTTTGTCGACGACGGCCGACTTGAGTTCGGGGATACCACTCGAAGGCGTGTACCCGGTATGGCCGGCGTCCATCGCCGCCTTGGCGGCGTCTTTGACGTTCTCAGGGGTGTCGAAGTCGACGATGTCGCCGATCGAGAAGTCCACGACGTCGACGCCCTCGGCCTCCAGGTCGGACGCCTTGTTGCTTATCGCCACGGTGGCGCTCGGTTCGATCCGTTCGACGCGTGCTGCGAAGTCCATTGTCGTGTATCGGTGACGGCCGGTGGGTAATCAGTCTGTCCAGTCAGTCCTCGGGGCCGGCGGTCCGCGGTCGGTCCGTGGTCACTCCTCGGGCAGTGACTCGGCCAGATCGACGGCGCTGTCGACGGCCTGGGCGCCGTACTCGACGCGGGCTTTCGCCTCGGCCGTGCTCATCCCGGGCCCGATGATGCCCAGGGCCACGGGCGTGTCGCGGTCGAGACTCACCTCGGTGAGTCCCTGCGCGGCCGCGTCGGCGATGACCTGGTCGTGGTCGGTGTCGCCGGTGACGATGGCGCCCACGACGGCGACGGCGTCGACGTCGCCCCGGCGCGCCAGCCGGTCGGCCGCCAGCGGCGTGTCGTAGGAACCGGGCACCTCGACGGTGGCGACGATCTCGGCGTCACGCCGGTCAGCCGCCTCGTGAGCGTGCTCGGCCATCCGGTCTATCACCGAGCCCTCCTTGTCGAACTGCGCGACGACCAGCCCGAGCCGTACCATACCCGAACCTTTCCAGCGCGCCTCAAAGAACTACCGAAGGACCGTACAGACGAACCGTCGGACAGGGCGCGTTACAGCAGGTCGTCGATTCAGTCACACCACAACTGGAAATCGTCCGCACCGCACTGTTCCGCGACCTTCCGTAGCGTGTCCCCGCCGACCCCCTTGCCCATCGGGATCGTGACGTTGCGCGTCTCCCCTGTCTCCGGGTGCACGTACCGAAGTTTCAGGTGGCTCCCTGCCCGGTCGACCGGCTGGTATCCCGTCTCGGTGAGCGCGTTCACCAGTTCTCGCGAAGAATACGGTTCGGGCACGGGTCACTCGGAGAACCAGGGGGCGTCGGGTTCTCCGGGTTCGTCCGGCACCGCCTCCGGGTCGAGTCCGAGGTCACGCAGGTCCGCGTCGGTCACTGGCTCACCGATCTCACCTGTGTGCAACGCGACTGCTTCGTCGAGATTCGCGAGGGGCGCCGACCGCGTCTCCCCCTGGCTCGCGACCCCCGTCTCCTCGTCGATAGCGGACCAGCGGCCGTCTTCCTCTTCGACGAGGCGGATCGCTCGCCCCGGCGGATCCGAATCGCTGGTGTCTGCCCATACACGCCGATAGCTCGTGATACGGCAAAACACTTCGGGGGAGCCCCGGGGACCGCTCGCGAGGTTGACCCGACCGACGCCTCGTTTCGGACCGTCTGGACGTCCGACAGACCAGAAGAATTCTAAGGGACCCACCGCACCCCCCGACAATGGCGACAGCCGACGCGACGTCCCTCCGGTCGCGTGCCGCCTCCCTCCTCGACCGGGCCGGCCTCTCTCCCGTCCACGTCGTCGTCTTCGACATCACGCTCCTCGCGCTGGTCGCCCGCCTCTACGACCTCGGCGGGCGCGTCGTCCACTGGGACGAGGCCCGCGTGGGCTACTGGACGCTACGCTACATCGAGACCGGCAACGTGGAGTACCGCCCGATCATCCACGGCCCCTTCTACCACCACGTCAACCGCGTCGTCTTCGACCTGGTGAGTGCCACCCCGTTCAGTATGCGTCTCGTGGTCGCAGTCGTCGGCGGACTGCTCCCGCTCACGGCGCTGTGCTTTCGCGACCGTCTGTCGGACCTCACGGTAGCGGCGCTCGCGGGCTGTCTCGCCTTTACACCCGCACTGGTCTACTACTCGCGGTTCATGCGCGGCGACCCCCTCGTGGCGGCGTTCTGTTTCGCCGCCTTCGCCTTCGGGGTTCGCGCCGTCGACACCCGCCGCCGTCGGTACGTCCTCGGGGCGGTCGGCGTGTTCGCGCTCGGGTTGACAGTGAAAGAGAACGCCGTCCTCTACCCGGTCTGCTGGCTCGGCGCGGCGCTTTTCAGTCTCGACCACCACCTCCTGGCCACGGACGGCCGGCGGGGCCACCGCGCGTTCGACGGCGAGGTGCGCTCGCTGGCTCGCGACTCTCTGCTCCGGGGCGCCCGCTTCCTCCGGCGGAACGCGCTCGTGGCCGTCGTCGCCGCCGTCGAGTTCCTCGCGATAGTGGTCTTCTTCTACGCGCCTCGCACCCGAACCGAGTCCGGCCCCGGCCTCTGGAAGGCCCTCGACGACCCCGGGCTGCTCCCGGAACTCGTCTGGCTCTCGACGGGCGGCGCGGCGACGAAACTGTGGGACGGCTGGGTCAGGGGGAGCCACCAGGACCACTCCTACATCCCCTTCTTCGGTGACTTCCTCCAGTCGCTGGCCTACGGCGCGCTCGCCGTCGCGCTGCTCGCGTTGCTGGGGTTCGTCGTCGACCGCTACCGGCGCGACGGACCGACGACGCTCGTCCAGTTTTGCTTCTACTGGGGCTTTTTCTCGCTACTGGGCTATCCCCTCGTCACGGACATCAAGGCGCCCTGGGCGACGGTCAACGCCGTCGTCGCCTTCGTCGTCCCCGCCGCGTTCGGGTTCGCCCTGCTCGTCCGCCGGGCCCTGGACGCACGTGCGGACGCCGACCACGTCACGTTCGCCGTCGCGGCGTTCGCCGCCCTCCTCGTCGTCGGCCAGGTCGGGTTGACCACCACGCAGGCCGTCTACGTCGACGACCAGGCCGACTCGAACCACCTCGTCCAGTACGCCCAGCCGGCTGGCGACATCGGCCCCGTGATGGGCGTCCTCGACGAGGCCGGCGCCGCGCCCGGCGGCCCCGACGTCGTCTTCTACGGCGACTTTTTCGTCGACGGCGGTCCGCCGACCGTGCCCCGGAAGCCGGGCTGTATCAGGTGGTTCAACGCGCTCCCGCTCCCGTGGTATCTGGGGACCAGCGGCGCAGAGGTGACGTGTGTCGAGAACGCGACTGCCCTCGACGCGACGCTCGCCGACGCGGAGTCACCCCCCGCCATCGTCGTCGCCCGCGAACGCGCCGCCCCGGGTATCGTCGGTTCGCTCGGCGAGTACGAGGCCCACACCTACCTCCTGCGACTCACCGACACCCCCACCACGTTCTTCGTCCACGAAGACTACGCCGACTCGCTCGACGAACCGCCGGACGAACTGCCCGACAACGAGACGACGCCGACCGAGCGGATCGACAAGCAGCCACGGGGAGTCGCTCCAGGGCCACAGTGAGTCGCCGTCTCGGGCGTCCCGGAAAGACACGCTTATTCGCCGGGGTGAGCAACCCACGGCCGATGTCACTGTCAACGCCGGGACCGACGCTGGGCGTCGTCGGCGGGGGGCAACTCGGCCGGATGCTCGCCGAGGCCGCCGCGCCGCTGGGCGTCGAGGTCGTCGTCAGCGACCCGACCGAGGGCGCGCCCGCATCGCCCGTCGCACGCGACCAGGTCGTCGGCGACTTCGACGACGCCGACACGATCCGTGAACTCGCCGAACGCGCCGACTACCTCACCTTCGAGATCGAACTCGCCGACCCCGACCTGCTGGAGTCGGTGAGCGAGGCGTTCGATATCCCAGTGCACCCCGACCCCGACACGCTCCGGACCATCGAGGACAAACTCGTCCAGAAGCGCCGTCTCCGGGACGCCGGCGTGCCCGTCCCCGAGTTCCGCAAGGTCGACACCGCCGAGGACGTCCGCGCCGCCGGCGACGAACTCGGATATCCACTCATGCTAAAGGCCCGCACGGGCGGGTACGACGGTCGCGGGAACGTCCCCGTCGAATCGCCCGACGACGCGGAATCGGCACTCGATGCGGTCGGTGGCGACGCCATGGTCGAGGAGTTCGTCGACTACGAACGGGAACTCGCAGTGATGGGGTGTCAGGGCGACGGCGAGACCGACGCTTTCCCCGTCACCGAGACGGTCCACCGCGAGGAGATCCTCCGGGAGACCGTCTCGCCCGCCCGTGCCACCGACGAGGTCCGCGACCGCGCTCGCGAGGTGGCGCTGGACGTCCTCGACGTGCTGGACGGGCGGGGCGTCTTCGGGGTGGAGTTGTTCCAGGGCCCCGACGACGAGGTCCTGCTCAACGAGATCGCGCCGCGCCCGCACAACTCCGGCCACTGGACCATCGAGGGGTGTCACACCTCCCAGTTCGAACAGCACGTCCGCGCCGTCACCGGTCGCGCCCTCGGGGACACGGGGCGGCGAGCGCCGACGGTCTCGACGAATATCCTGGGCGACGTCGAAGAACGCCAGACTGCGACGTTGCGGGGCGAGGACCGCGTCTTCGAGACGCCGCGCGCGCACCTCCACTGGTACGGCAAGCGGGAGGTCTACCGCCTGCGGAAGATGGGCCACGTCACGCTCGTCGGCGAGAACGGGTCCGGGACGGACTACTTGCTGGACCGCGTCCGGGAGTTACGCGACGACCTGACGTTCGTCGAGTGACGGCCAAGTCAGGTCGTGTCGCTCGTTTCGAGCCCGTTGGCTGCCGACAGTTCGACCCTGATCGTCGTCCCGTCGTCCCCGTCGTCGACGAGGCTGACGTCCCCGCGGGACCGCTTGACGACCCAGCGGACGAGCCACAGTCCCAGTCCGCTGGCGTGAAACACGGGCGTCATCTCACGTTCCTCGGTGACGATGTTCGCCTCGTGGTCGGGCAGTCCGGGTCCGTCGTCGCTCACGGTCACAGTCACGACGTCCTCGATCCGTTCGACCGCGACCTGCACTTCCGGCGCGTTCGCTCCGTGGCCGGTCGCACCGTCGCGAGTGCCGTGTTCCACGGCGTTGTCGACGAGTTCGGCGATCGCCTGTCGGATAGCGGGGATAGCGACGGCAACGGCGTCGGTGTCCCCGCTGTACCCGAACCGGGCGGACTCGCGTTCCCGGAGGCTATCGGCGACTACCTCCCGGGCGACGGCGTCGAGGTCCCGTGGTTCGGGGTGGGTCTCCCGGAGGAGCACCTCGGTCGCGTCGTGGGCCTTCTCGGTCAGGCGGGTGAGGTCGTCGGCCGCCGACTGGATACGCTCGGCTTTCGGGGCGAGGGCGCCGTCGGACTCCCGGTCGATCGTCTGGGCGGTCCCCTCGATGACGGTCATCTTGTTGCGCATGTTGTGCCGGAGGACGCGCCCGAAGACGCGGACCTGCTCCTCGCGCTCGACGCGTTCGCTGACGTCACGACCGATCCCGACGACCAGGTCCTCGCCGCGAGGGTCGTCGAACAGCCCGGCGACGAACTCGTAGGGGATCCGCGCCCCCGCTTTGGTCTCGATCTCCGTGACTCGCCTGGCCGATCCCGCGTCGACGACCTCCGCGACGAACGTCCGGAGTCGGTCGCCGGCGCACTCGCCGAAGATCTCGTAGACCGCACACCGGGAGAGTTCGTCGGCGGTGTACCCGGACACCGTCTCGACCGACCGGTTCCAGTCGACAAGCTCGCCGTCGCGGTCGAGCGCGTAGAAGACGTCGTCCAGGGAGTCGAGCATCTGGCGCATGTACCCCCGCTGGCGTGCGATCTCCCGGCGGTTTCGTTCCCGCTCCGTGACGTCGCGGGCGACGTAGACGACGTAAGAGGTGTCACCGTTCTGGGAGTCCACACCACCGACCGGCGTGACCCGTGCCTCGAACCACCGGGTCCCCTCGGGCACGTCCAGCGTATACTCGAACGACCGGCTCTCACCCCGTTCGACGGCGGCCCGGACGTGCGACATGAGCCGCTCGGCCATCTCCTCGTCGAAGACGTCCGGGATCCGGCTCCCCAGCAGTTCGTCGGGGTCCTCGTAGAGCAGCGACTCCGACTCGGGACTCGACAGGACCTCCACGTACCGCCCGTCCGCGTCCAGGATGAACCCGACATCCGGAAACGCGCTGACGAGTGCCTCGAGTTCCGTCTCCGCCGACAGTCGGTTCCCGTCGTCGAGCGGTGGAACCATCCCATCGGTATTCATCAGCGAGACTGAAGAATCCACCGCTCGACCCCGCCCCACCAGCGTCAGTCGTTCGCGACGGCGGTGTCGGCCCCGTCGTCGGCGTCGGCCGCCGACCCCGTCCCGGACGCGACGCCGCCGTCGAAGCGGTCGGCGACGACGCCCATGCCGACGGACATACTCGCCATCCCGAACCCGAAGACGAACAGCACGACGGTGGCGACGAAGCGGAAGGCCGCGAGGTCGACGAGCAGGACGGCCGTGCCCGCGACGCCGATACTGACGACGCCGCCGGCGATCCCGCCCCACTTGGCGGCGACGGTGGCGTCGTCTTCGACGGCGTCTTCGGCCGAGTGGATGCGACAGAGCACGTTCAGGTACAGGGCGACGGCGACCGACCAGACGAGTCCGGTCAGCGCGGTCACGAACCAGACCCGCACCGGTCCGGCGACCGGCGTCGCCGCCACGGACGCGACCGCCGCTGCGAGGAGACCGACGAGTAGCGCGACGGCGTACCGGATGGAGGGCTGCATATCCGACCGATGTGTCCGGCCCACTCAAAAATCGGTCGAAGGGTCAAACGACGGTCACAGCGACGGCCGAACGCGGGACAGCACGTCACAGCGACGGCCGAACGCGGGACAGCACACTTAATTCGCCCCCGCGGGAAACGCCGCGCATGACAGCCGATTCCGTCCAGTCGCTCATCGACCAGTTACACGAGGAGGCGGAGATGGACCTGCCCGACGCCGAGACGCCCGACGTCGGCATCGTCATGGGGTCGGACTCGGACCTGCCGACGATGGCCGGTGGCAAGGGCAAGCGTCCCGGCGCGACCGCCGCGCTCGCCGACGAACTCGGCTTTGCCGAGCAGACCGACTACACCGACGCGCCCGACGCCCGGTTCACATTCGAGACGTTCGTCGTCTCCGCTCACCGCACCCCGGAGCTGATGTGCGCCTACGCCGAAACCGCGGCCGACCGCGGGGTCGACGTGATCATCGCCGGCGCGGGCGGCAAGTCGGCGGACTTGCCGAACATGACCGCGTCCATCGCCTACCCGCTCCCGGTCATCGGCGTCCCCGTCCAGGAGAAGTCCGTCGACTCCGTGATCGGGATGCCCCAGGGCGCGCCCATCACCGCCGTCGACGCCGGCAAGTCGTTCAACGCCGCCCTGTCTGCCGCCCAGATCCTCGCCCGCCAGCACCCCGAACTCGAAGACCGACTCGTCGACTACCACCGGGGCCTGCAGGAGGACGTGGGGGCGGTTTCCCGGGACCTGCACGAACTCGGGACGCCCGGGTTCAAAGACGAGTACTGGACCGAGGAGTGACCGGGCAGCCCGGGACTATCCACTCGTCGCGAGCCACTCCGCGAGGGGCGTTCCCTCGGCGAGTCGTCGCTCGAACAGTTGTTCGCCCCAGGCCACGGCGCCGCGGTCGGTGGTCGTGATCTGGCCGCGGACGACGCCGCTGTCGTCGTAGACGATGACCGTCATCCGGGTCTCCTCGCCTACGTCGGCCAGCACGAGACCGAACGGGAGCCCGTCGTAGACCGCTGCGGTGGCGTTGGACCGCTCACACAGTTCGCGATAGCGATCGTCCTCCGGTGTCAGGTCACGCATGAGCGCCGCCTCGAAGACGTAGGTGAAGTCGAAGCCGTCGTCGCCGAAGACGCCGTCGAACGCCGTCTCGTCGACGCCGACACCGTGGTCGGCGACCGCGAACCCCCGTACCGAATCGGCCGCTCGCATGTTCTCGCAGACCCGTTCGGCGATCGCGAGCGGCCGGGGCGCCTCGGCCCGCTCGACGATCGCGTCCTGAAAGAGCGCCGGCGGGACCGGCTCGTCACAGGGGAAGTGTTCGAGCAGGTCGCCGGCGGTCTCGATCGCGTCGGCCGCCTCCTGACTCCGGGCGACGGTCTGGCGGAGGACGTCTCCCCTGGTCGTCACCGTCCAGGTGCCGTCGTCGAGGCGTGTGACGAGTCCCGCCCCGTGTAACGCCTCGATCGCGCGGTCGACTGTCGACCTGGAGTCCCCGATCTCGTCGATGACGTCCCGTTTGTGACAGGCGTCGGCCGAGAGCAACGCCAGATACTCGTGGCGCCGCTGGGCAAGTTCGAGCAGGTCGACGGACGTGGTCCGTTCCGCCATGTGTTGGACATCTTTACCCAGCGGTAAACATAACTATCACGGAGTGACGAAATCCGTCACCCGGTGACTTCTCCACGGTCGAGTCCGAACCACGATGTGGTGTTGCTGTCCGGACGGAGACAGTCGCGGGCGACTCCCGTCACCGCCGGCCGGTTCCGCCCTCGGGGTGGGGTCGGGACCGGTCGACGACCCGTCGACGGCCGAGATCTGCGAATTGAGGGCCTCTGACACCGGCCCTGGGACTGCTCCCCCCGCCGTCCCGGGGCCGCTCCCGGTCGCCCGCGTCACGGTGGCACCCGGATCGTCCCGCCCCGGACAGGACATCCGCCCGGTCGACGAGCGAGAAGTGACCGGGTGTGGGTGGTGGCGTGGGTGGTCGTGTGGGCCCCAACCCGTGTCGGACCACGACAGTTCGTCCCGGGCGACATCGAGGCCCCGGGACGGACAACTCTTTCATCGGGTCTGCCGAGCGAGCAGGCGCTCCGTTCGCCCGAGCCAGGCGGCCGGAATCGACAAGAATCAACCCTTATATGCCCGCGGCCGAAACCGTCGCACGATAGAGACACATGAGCAACCCATGGATAGCCATCGGGGCGCTGGCGCTGGTGGCGGTCGTCATCCCGATCAGTATGCTGGTGATGTCGCGACTGTTGCGCCCGAGCGTCCCCGAGCAGGGGAAAAGCGCCGTCTACGAGAGCGGCGAGATCCCGACGGGCGACCCGCGGATCAAGTTCAA
>ENA-ORCS01001389-ORCS01001389.1-marine-metagenome-genome-assembly--contig:-NODE-1389-length-10575-cov-3.639265_pt1 | contig 10575 bp, 12 predicted proteins | sample MGYA00237781_ERZ508513 | MGnify/ENA primary metagenome ERZ508513 (study PRJEB26184, sample SAMN06268793) | marine metagenome | isolation source: Eden Landing Ponds, San Francisco, CA, USA | place...
GATTATTGTAGTGATTTACCGGTATCCGTCGACCCCCGGGTCGGCGTCATCCGGAAATAATCTACAATAATCCGTATTAGACGACCCGGACAGTGCCGTCTCGCGGTACGTCAAGCAGTACGACACGACACAACTGCTTGGGGATCTGGAGACTGACCCGAACACCTACTACATCCGCGGGGAGATGAGCCCGGGCCGGAATCACCTCGGCAACGAGATGGAGTCCGAACCCGACGATCCGCCCAAACGTCGCAACGCCAAACCTGGCGTACCGGCGACCGACGGAGGTGCGGAGAAATGAGCGACGCAGTCGTGTCCCCCGGCAAGTTCGGGACCCGCAGTAAAGTGTGGATCGCCGCGTTGAGCGTGCTCGTCCTCGCGGGGCTGGCGGCTTGGGCCTACCAGCTCAGCCAGGGCCTGATCGTCACAGGGATGGACAACGTCTTCTTCTGGGGGCTGTACATCATGCTGTTCGTCTTCTTCGTCGGACTCTCGGCCGGTGGACTGATCATCTCCAGCGTGCCGAAGTTCTTTCACTCCGACCGGTACGACTCGATCGCTGCGCTTGGCGTGCTGGTCAGCTTCGCCTGCATCGTGGTCGCGGGCCTGCTGATCCTCCCGGACTTGGGTCGGCCCAGCCGGGTCGTCGGGTTCTTCCTCTCGCCGGACTTCCGCTCGCCGATGGTGTGGGACTTCGCGATCGTCGTTCTGTACGGCCTGTTCTGTGCCGTGTACTTCTGGCTGTTGACCCGGCGTGACCTGGCCGCCCGCGGTTCGCGACTGGCCTTCGGCGTCCGGGATACGGAGGCTGGCCGGCAACGCGATCGGAAACTGTCGTTCTGGGCGGCGGCGATCGCGATCCCGCTGGCCGTCGCGTTGCACTCGGTGACCGGCTGGATCTTCGCGCTACAGATCGGCCGTGGCAGCTGGTTCAGCCCGCTGGTCGCTCCCATGTTCATCATGAAGGCACTGTCTCGGGGCTGGCGCTGGTGCTCGTGACGGCGATACTCGCTGACCGGTTCACCCGGTTCGAACTCTCCAAGGAACTGGTTCCGGAACTCGGGAAAGTGCTCGGCGTGTTTGTCGCCGTCCATATCGTCTATCTCGTCGGTGCCGAGCGGCTGCCCCACGCCTGGGCTGCGAACTTCGATTTCTGGGCGATCACCAGTGGCTTTCTCGTGGGCAACACGGTGTCGTTCTGGCTGTGGACCGTCGTCGGCGGGGTAATCCCGCTGGCATTGCTGGTCGTCCCGGCGCTCCGGACGCGTACCTGGACGGTATTCACCGCCAGCGTATTCGCAATCTTCGGGATCCTCTTCGAGGGCGTGAATCTCATCTTCACCGGCTACAACGAGCTCAACATCGGGGCCGCACCCGGCGTCACGACCGGGACCGAGTACAGCGGCATCGGGTCGAGCGTCTGGGCGACGGTCGGGGCCTACACGCCGACTGTGATCGAGTTGCTGGTCTCGCTCGAGCTGGTCGCACTTGGGGCGTTGATTCTGACCCTCGGCCTGCGATACTTCCCGGTATTCCCGGGATCGGCGGTCGAAAGCAGACCTCGACGGGAATCGACTGGTGACGCCGCGGCCGCGGACGGAGGAACGGTTCGAGCGGACGGTGCCAATCATGAGTGACACCGTCCGACCGACGGAGATTGTCCAGGGCTACGCGGTGCTGGCACGTTGCTGGCGGCAGCCGAGCGAGCAGATCCTTGCGGCCATCGAATCGGGAGACCTCGCGGATATCGTCTCTGAGACAGAGACGACCGACGTATCGACGCTACGGACCGAACACACTCGGCTGTTCGTCGGGCCGAATGGCCCGCCGTGTCCGCCTTACGAGAGTGTCTATCGCGACGGCGACAGCGCTGGAACCGTGCTCGGCCCGTCCACGCGGGAGGTTGTCGACTGGTATAAGAGGTATGGACTGGGGCTCGATTCCGAGTGGTCGGATCTCCCCGATCACGTCGCGACCGAACTCGAGTTCGCCGGTCACTTGACGGCGGTGACTTCGATGGAGACGGTCGAACAGTTCCTGGATGAACATCCCAGACAGTGATTCGGTACGTTCCTCGAAAATGTCCGGGAAGAGACACGTGAACCCTTCTACGTGAAGCTTGCCGACTCGACTGATTCGGCAGTGCTGTAGATCTATCCCGAACGACGGTTTATTCAAGGATCGTTACTCTGACCCGATCTCGTCGTCAGCAGCTAAGCTGGTCTCGAACATATCGTTCAGTTGTCCCCTGGCATGGCTGTGTTGTCGTCCGCCATGAGATCTGGCGTCAACCGCTGAAGACGTATCGATCGTGACAAAATCCTCTCCGGAACGGATTCTGCCAATGTGTTACTCGGCGAGGTCGTCGATCCAGGTGAGCGCGGCCATGGCCTTTGGAAACCCGATCGTCGGGATTGAGAGCAATGCGACGTGCCGGAGCGTTTCAGGATCGATATCTTCTTCGAGTCCGCGTCGGACGTGCGAATGGACAGCACCCTCCGACTGGGAGCCGACTGCCAGCGCGAGTTTCACAAGTCGTTTCGTCTCGTCATCGATTCCGCCAGCCTCGGAACATGCCTCGCCGAGATCGGCATAGGCGTCCCAGATCTCCGGACGCTGTTCGGCTAGGCTGCCGGCCGCTGATGGCAATTCGTCAGGGGAGTCGATCTCGTCTGCCATGACAAGCGCTTCAGATCCATACGGGTTAATTATACCGGTGACGGGTTGGTCGCGATAGCAAGCGGGCGCTGAGGGCGCACGTTCGATGGGCGAACGGATCCCTTTCAGGGCGTGAGCTAGCCGAAATCGACCATCTGATTAATGGATATTGGTCAGAATTTTCATCTATTCTCATGACGCTACGGGATGCACAGCGCGAATCGATCACTGATTGTTTGCCATCTGGCGAGAGGACGAAGTGATAGCTACAGAGTAACGGGGTTATCGCAATTCACTCAATATTCGACGAATTGATAGAGGAGCTCATTTATGACGCTGAAACCCGTACTATCCGACATGAAATCGACGCACCGGTTCGCTCTGGCGGCTGGTCTGGTCGTCGCCTCGGGTGTCGTCAGTGTCCTCGCCGCACCGGATCTCCCCGAACAGATGGCGACGCACTGGAACGCCGCTGGTGTGCCCGACGACACGATGTCGAAGCCAGTCGCACTCGCCCTCATTCCAATACTGACGGCAGGCCTCCTCGGTATGTTCGCTGTCATTCCCCGTATCGATCCGCTCGGCGAGAACATCGCCGAATTCCGCCCGATTTACGACTGGTTCGTCGTCGGCTTCACGGCGTTCATGGCGATCGTCCACGGCGGCATCGTCGCGTTCAACCTCGGCTACGAGTTCGACTTTGTGTTGTTGCTACTGGCAGCTGTGGCCATTCTCTTCTATCTCGTCGGTGTCCTCCTCGACCACGTGGAACGCAACTGGTTCGTCGGCATTCGTACCCCGTGGACGATGAGTAGTCCCGAGGTCTGGGAGCAGACGAACGCCCTCGGAGCGACGCTCTTCAAACTTACCGCGGCGGTGGCACTCGTGGGACTGCTATTCGAGGAGTACGCAACCTATTTCCTGATCGTCCCGGTGCTGGTGACGGCCAGCATCACGGTGGTGTACTCCTACTACCTGTGTAAGCTAACCCACGGCTAAAGCCGTGGGCTTTCAGCGTGGACTCCCGCTCTGGCCGAATTCTCGGCAGGAGGCTCATACTCTCCGTTCGCGTTCAACATCCCGCTGTCCGCTCACGGGCGCGTAGCGCCCGTTCGCGTGGTCCGCGGGACCTCGGTCCCGCGCTGTTCAAGCGCACGCCTACGGGTGCGCCTCCACCGGAGCCGGTTTGGTTCCGGCGGAGATACCGCAATCCAATGTTCTTTGCAGCGTTGTAGTCAGCGTGGTTCTCGTAGCCGCATTTCAGACACTCGAAGTCCTCGCCCTCGCGGTTGTCCGGATGTGTGAAGCCACAGTGTGAACACCGCCGAGAGGTGTTCTCCGGGTCAACCTGTTCAACCGTGATCCCGTACTCTGCGGCTTTGTACTCGACGTACTCGTAGAGGCGGTTGAACGCCCACTTGTGGCCCCACGACGCGCCGGTACGCTCGCGAATGTCAGTCAGGTCTTCAAACGCTATCACTGAACACCCGTACTCACGGGCTTCAGCCACCAACTCGTTTGATATGCGGTGAAGCGTTATCTTGAACCGACCTTCTTCCTTGCGTCCGACCGCCTGCATATTTTCGTGCGCCCACCGCGTGCCACACTCCTGGAGGTCACCACGGCGTTTCTCGTATTCTCGTCGCCAGTGGTCGAACTCATCACCAGTCCAGAACGTGCCAGTCGAGGCAACTGCAAGATTGTTCACGCCGAGGTCTACCCCGAGAACGTGCTGTTCTCGGTGGCATCCTGTGCCGACGTGTCGGACTCCACCTCCATTTTGGAGTGGATGTGAAGCATCCAGTTGCCGTTCGTGTAGTGTAGTTCTGCCCCCGTGGTTTCGTACTCGTCTGAAAAGAGGTACTCCGCGTGGGGCGTATATCGGTCGTCGTCAGGGAGCACGTAGTCGGCTTCAATGCGACCGTCAACCGTTGCTAACGACACGTACTCGTCGTGGAAGGTGGTGGTACGGTGGTCGTAGACGAGGTGCGGGCTGGTGAAGTGGGGCATCGACGCCTTCTTGCCCTGTTTCCATTTTTCGACAACGCTCTTGCAGGCATCGGCGGCCTTGTTTCGGGCGGCTTGGACGTGATTGCTGTGCAATGCTGTTTCATCACGCACGTCCTCGTAGGTTTCCTCGTGAAGCGTCGTCTTGCTGGTGGTGACGTACTCACCTGAGAAGGCGTGGCGCGTCACGTAGTTAGCCGCCCATAGGAACTCGTCTACGGTGTCTTCGAGGAGTGCGGCGTCGTCACTGTCCACGTCGAGTTTGACCGGGACAGTCCGCCGCTTCTCCATACATCATATGTATACTTGGTGGTTCAAATATATGGGGGAGTCGGCCTGTCGTAGTCGGTGGATTGTTGCACAAAGCGTACGCGCTTCCTCCCACCCGTGAACGGGTGGGTTTCCGCGCTGTTTCCGCTATGACCGCCTGGTGGAAGATCCGAGTGACGCGTAACGAAGTCCAACGAATCATCTATTTTCAAGAAGCTGCGAGATACACGGCGCGTATTCAGCACGAGCGGTTGTATCAATCCCTCGATAGGGGCTGTTTCACCGTGTCCGGCAAGACCTTCGTGCCTTCGTCAAGCACTACGAGCATATGAGAGAGAACCGGATTCGTGAGGAGAGATTGTCTCACTGAACGTTTTCCTTCGAGACGCTTGGGATGTCGTCATCCCAGTCGATCACATCAAGGATGTCCACGAGATCAGCGATTCGTCGATCGAATACATTGAGCGGATGGACATCGAGAAATGCCGCGCGTTCTCGTTGTACAGTCTCCTCTTTGTAATTAATCTGAAAATGACACTCTCCGAGATCCATGTGGGTTTCGTCCTGGTGCCAGCCAAGCATGAGGTCACGCGCTGACTCGACCCACTGAATAGAGTAATAATCGTAGGCGGCGTCCGCGGGAAAATCGACCGAGACCTGGAGCTCAGCTTCCTCGGCAGGGTAGGACGTTCCGAGGAACACGCTGGGAGTGATCGTTGCCCGGACGCCGACTTTGTTCCCTTGTGAGGTGTGATACCAGACCTGTTCGATTGACGACGTCTCGTCAGTGACCTGGGTCTGGAGTTTGTTGTGGAGTCGCGTGAGGAGCGTCCGTGTATCGAGATTCGCGCGATTGGCGAGGAAGATCATCGGGACTACTCTGTGAGTGAGACTGAGGAACTCGAAGACGCGTTCCCTCCGGGATAGAGCGACCGGGCATCGTCGTAGAGTTCGAGGGCGTGCTTGAGGAGCCGTTTGTTGTCCTCGTGGCGCTCCCACTGACGGAGCACACTGTTGCGCTCCCGAACAGCCTCACTCGTGAGATCGCCATCGGCCAGCGTCGATTCGAGTTCGTCTCGGGATTCGACGTCGAATTCACGCTTCCATTCGTCGATTGTCTCTTGAATCGTGGCAATCTCTTCTCGGAGTTCCTCACGCGTGTGGCTGTTGATCAACTCGGCCACTTCGTCGAAATAGCGTCGCTGGTAGTTTGGCGCGTACTTCGTGTTCCCATCGTCACCGTCGATCGCGTGGACTTGCTCGAATTCGACGAGCATCTCCAACTCATCTTTGGCGGTCTGCCAGGAGGAGACCTGCGCCTGGTCGCGCACCCATTCGACTGATCGCGGTTCGGTGAGCGTCGTTGCGATCTCTCTGACGCGTTCGCGGGCCGTCAAGTCCTTCGTCCACGATTCGAGACCCTGGTCTGTCATATCCGATAGTAGTCCCCGTATTCTATTATAGGTTTAGATGTGACACATATATACGAGAGTAAGAGACCATCTTGATACAGTGAGGTGACCTCGGCGTCGACGGCGCTTCGCGCCGTCTGCCCGTGACAGCTGTGTTCGTTCGATCAACGAACGAAAGCACGCACCTCGGATTCGTTACGATAGTCACCCTGCCGCTGTCGGGGGATTAGAACGGAAAATTCTGCGACGGGCGCTGAGGGACTTGAACCGAATGGAGACGGTCGCTCGCTATGCTCGCGCTGTGACTCCCCGGGTTCAAATCCGCAGTGCCGGTTCGTTCGACGGTTCGCACTGCTCACCGTCTCACTGCACGGGCGCTGAGGGCGCTCGTTCGATCGACGAACGGATCGTATTTTGGCCCGTGAGACGGCCGAATTCGCGAGGCTGAAATCGAGTTATTAGATAGATATTCAGTATCTTACAGAGAATCCTCTTGCGTTCATGGACAGGTTGGATCAATCAATAGAGGTTATCTCAGCCTTCCGATGTCCAAAGAATAAGACTGTAACACTGTGAGCGGAACAGTACTCGGATCTACAGTAAATCTCTCAATTATGAGTCACCGGATAGGTTGTAAACGTACGCCGCGCCCGTATCCTCGTTGTTCGGCGCATCGTCTCTCGGTGACCCGATACAAACTATGGAACCGTCGCCTGAGACGGCTATTGTATTCCCGAACTCGTTACCAGAGCCCGAGACGAGTTTGGTTTGCTGGGACCAGGTGCCGTCCGCGGCTGCGAACACGGCCACTGACCCACTTTCTTCGCTGTCGTCCCCGATGAAAGCTGTCATCCCATCACTTGATATGGCTACTACCTTGCCAAACCAATTGTCAGTAGCACCAGTGTGATCGGTGAGTTTGGTCTGTTGACGCCAGGATTCATCTGTAGCTTCGAAGATGTATGCCGCCCCTACATTCTCATCGTCGGGGCCGTCATCACCCCTTGCACCGATGATAGCGGTTGTTCCATCGCTAGACAACGACACTACGTCACCGAAGATATCAGATTCGTCCCCGTCATCAGCATCGAGTTTGGCCTGCTGTGTCCACGATTCGCCAGTATCTTCGAAGACGTACGCCGAGCCCGAATTCCTGATGTTCGACGTATCGGCTGCTCGGGCTCCGATGCATGCTGTCGTGCCGTTATCCGATAACGCTACTGATGAGCCGAATAAAATTCGCTCGTCGTAACTGTCCGGGAAGAGTTTGGCCTGCTGGGACCAACTCCCGTCAGTTGCCTCGAAGACGTACGTCGAGCCACCCCGAACTCTCCATTCCATTGGTTCCGGTAGATCCAGATATGCGCCGATGAGTGCGGTAGTACTGTCGCTCGATAGAGCCACTGAAGAACCGAAACGAGAGAATCTGTACGTTTGCTCGGCGTGAAGTTTAGCCTGTTGTGTCCAAGACCCATCGGAGACTTCAAAGACGTACGCTGAGCCGGCCATATTTCCATAGCTATCATCGAATTGAGCACCGATGAGGGCAGTGGTCCCATCACTCGACAGTGCCACCGAATTCCCGAATTCCTCACCGCTATCCCCATCATCGGCAGTGAGCTTAGTTTGTTGCGTCCAAGATCCGTCAGTGGCTTCGAAGACGTACGCCGCCCCTGCATCCTCTCCGCCGTGATTATCGTCTCCAATGGCACTGACGATGGCGGTAGTTCCATCGCTCGATAGTGCTACTGCCTCGCCGAAGTAGTCATCACTGTCGCCGTCTTCGGCGAGAAGAATATCCTGTTGCCTTGATCCTGTGGATGTTGGTGTTTCGGTTACTTCAGATCGATTGGTGCAGCCAGCCAGTGCCCCCAACCCTGCGATCCCACAATACCGAAGAAAGTGACGACGGTGTGACGACATGATGCAAATTACATCAAATATTCGTAAAATTCTATTGGATATCAGCAAAGACACCGTACGCCGGCCGTCGAGCAAACCGTACCGACTCGGGCTGACCTCAATCTGACCGTAGATGGGTTGAGTAAACCGCTGAATACAGACTCTGCCTATAACGATTCAGCTACCGGGATCTAAGCAACCGCGGCGTACTGAATATGCGCCCTATATTTAGCACCTGCTTCCTGACAATGGGCGTAAATTCATGTGACAGCCACTCGCCCGTTCGACCATCGAACGAAAGCCATGCGCAATTCGTTCATACGGTACCCAACCCCGTCGTTGCCCGGCGATTAGAACCGCAAAATGTTACGGGCGCTGAGGGATTTGAACCACCTACACTTCGCTCACTTCGTTCGCTCGTGTCGTCGTTCAAATCCGCAGTGCCGGTTCGCTCGACGGTTCGCGTTGCTCACCGTCTCACTGCACGGGCGCTGAGGGATTTGAACCCCCGACAGCTTGGTCCGAAGCCAAGTACTCTGTCCAGGCTGAGCTAAGCGCCCATCCGGATGCATTCGAACCCTGTGGACCCACTGTAAAAAATGTCTCCATCCGCAGGCGGTGATCCGCAGGGCGGTATGCTTATCCATGGCGCACCCGGAACGTGACGCATGCCGATCACTGACGAGGACGCCCTCCGAGAGATCCTCGAAACCACGAACACGATCGCCGTCGTCGGATGTTCTTCGACGCCCGGAAAGGACGCCCACGAGATTCCGAAGTACCTCCTCAATGCGGGCTACGACGTGATCCCCATCAACCCGTTCGCCGACGAGATCTTCGGCCAGGAGACGTACGATTCACTCCAGGCGGTTCCTGACAAGATCGACATCGTGGACGTGTTCCGACCCAGTGAGGAAGTCCCCGAAATCGTCGACACGGCGCTCGACCGTGCGGACGATCCACTGGTCTGGCTTCAGTTGGGCATCACCCACGACGACGCGGTCGAACGGGCGGAGGACGTCGGCTATCGCGTCGTCGAAGATCGCTGTATGAAGGTCGAACACCAGCGGTTGCTGGGGTAAGGACCACCCGAGACCCGATCACTGACCGGCGTCCGATCCGGCACCGGCCTCCGCCGTGGGTTCGGCGGTTTCCTCGACTTTCGTCCCCGATTCGGCCGATTCTGCAGTGGCGTCCGCATCCTCGATGTGGGCGTCTGCGACGATCGACTCGACGTCGAGTCCTTTCTCCTCTGCGAGTGCCTCAAGGAGCGCGCGTTGTTCGGCGAGATCGTGCTCGATCTCGTCGACCTGCTCGCTGGTGGTCTCGACCTCCTCACGGAGCGACTGAACCTGGCCGCGCAGTTGGTTCATCTTCTCGTAGAGGTCCTCCGCGGCGCTGGTCACCTTCTGGAGTTTCTTGGCAGTGTCACCGAATCCCATAAATCGGGGTTGTGACTCGGGGCTTGTTCGCCTTTCGGTCCGTAGCGTCGCCGTTAAGGCGTGGCCGATCGGACTCTCGCTCATGGATCGGACGCGTCTCGTCCCCACAGTCGGAATCCTCGCCTGTCTCGCGTTCCTCGGCGCGCTCGCGGCGCCGCTGGGTTCTCCGAGTACCGGTGTGTATTATTCATCCGGGGCATTGAACCCCCTGATCGGCGGCTTACTTGCCCTCGTGACGGTGATCGTCTTCGCGGCCGGACGCCAGCGGCGTACCGATCCGTCCCTCGCCGCCGGCGTCGCGCTGGCTTTCGGACTCGTGATCACCGTGACGGCGATCGCCTGGGCGAGCACTGCCAGGACCGACGTGCTGTCGATCACCCCGTATCATCGGCACGCGCTCGCCGGGACGGCTGCAGCTGTGCCCGTCGTCGCGGCCTGGTACGCCCGGGAACTCGATGTGTGGTGAGTCGTGGTCGGTCGGGCCGACGAGCCGAAAGGCCCTTATGGGAAACCGGAATAGGATCAGACCGGACTAGGCCGGGCGGTTAGGCCCCGCTCGTCACCCGCGCTATGGTCTTCAGCGGGGGCCGAATCCCGGGGGCGTCCGGACAGACGGACGCGGGCCCCGTTAGCCAACGTCGAAGCCTCGTCCTGCGGGGGTAGCGGTCGATGCCGAATCGCCTGCAGGGGCGTGCCGGTGTCGTTAACCGGGGGCACTCCGCCAGGCGCGGAAGCGAGCAGCGGACCCCCGGACACCTGCCGCTCGCAGGGTCGCGGGGTGGAGGAGGCACGCGGGATTCCCCGCGCCCGAACGCCGGGCAATCCCGGGCGTCCGACTTCCCATTCATACCCAACCACCTTTTTCGCGGAGGCATCGCCGCGAG
>ENA-ORCS01001391-ORCS01001391.1-marine-metagenome-genome-assembly--contig:-NODE-1391-length-10558-cov-3.399866_pt1 | contig 10558 bp, 11 predicted proteins | sample MGYA00237781_ERZ508513 | MGnify/ENA primary metagenome ERZ508513 (study PRJEB26184, sample SAMN06268793) | marine metagenome | isolation source: Eden Landing Ponds, San Francisco, CA, USA | place...
CCCCTTCACTTTCTGTCGCACCGATCACGGCCACACGTTCCGGTGAAAACAGCGTTTCTAGGTTACCCATCGTATCATCGAGAGTTCGGGGTGCCTCCGGAAATACTTACCTCATTGGCGCCGCGAATGACAACCTACAACAAACAGATGTACACAATCGTATTCCATCTATCTCACCTGATTTCGACGGCTTCACCGGATATCCGACAGCCCTTCACAAAGTATAATACAGTATTCTGATAGCTATTGCGTCCGCCGGTAATGGTCGGCCGTGGGCATAATTCCATATAGGGGGCTCTCAGATTACACTCACTGTCACAGAGAATGAACGTCAGACGCCGCCGAAATGCTTTTTTCTATCGGCTGAGTTGGTAAGACAATGACTGCTGTCGGGACCTTCCTTGAGGAGTTCGCGGACGACGTTGAGGGGATCTGTCTGTTCTCGCCGAGTTCGTCGCTGTACGATACGTTCGGTGACACGGACGAACCAGTAGTGGTGATCGGGCGCGAGAACACTGTCGACGCCAGTGCGTTCGTCGAGCTGCCACTGGAGTTCGAAGACCCGACCGAACGAATCCGGTTCGGCGTCGAGGGGGCGCTCGGACAGGACGAACTCGACGAAGAGATGGAGCTGTTGTGTGTGTTGGGGAGCTTCGACGACGATATAGACACTGCGATGCGTGTCCGTGCAGGCGCCTTCTCTGACTCGGGTGTCTATGATCTGTTCGCAAACTCGCGGGCCGACCCGTCCGTGGTGCGTGACGTTCTCGAAGTCTCAGTCGAACTCGGGAAGAAAGGGCAAAAGGGCAAGCCGGTCGGGGCACTGTTCGTCGTTGGCGATGCCGGAAAGGTGATGAACAAGTCCCGGCCACTCAGTTACAATCCTTTCGAGAAATCACACGTCCACGTCGGCGATCCGATCGTGAACGTGATGCTCAAGGAATTCTCCCGACTCGACGGCGCGTTCGTAATCTCGGATTCGGGAAAGATCGTCTCTGCCTACCGATATCTCGAACCGTCCGCCGAAGGGGTAGATATCCCGAAGGGGCTGGGGGCTCGGCATATGGCCGCCGGGGCGATCACTCGGGACACGAACGCTATCGCGATCGTACTCAGCGAAAGCGACGGGCTCGTCCGGGCGTTCAAAACCGGTGAGCTGATCCTGGAGCTCGATCCGGAGGACTACTGATGGCGATCGCACAGGTCGATCTCCCGGCGTTGATAAGAGCACTCTTTTCCGAGCGGGGTGCGGTCGCGGTCGCAGTTCTAACACTGTTCGTCGGAGCCGTAGTTGGCTATCTCGTCTGGCGGGGAACCAAGAACTTCCTCCGACGACAGGGTGTCGACGATGCCGTCGAAGGGACTTTGTTCGAGCGCACAGCCAACAATCTCGGTCTTTCCACAGTTGGTATACTCTCGCAACTGGCGGCACTGGCCGTGTACCTTCTCAGTGTTATTCTCGCGCTAAATGTCGCCCAGCTGGTCGACACCGAGTTCTTCTGGATTCGGTTTACAACACTCCTCCCGAGGCTGTTCGTCGCTGCGCTCGCTGTCATCTTTGGACTCGTCATTGGCGATAAGGCCAAGCTTGTCGTCAGTGAGCGGCTCAAAAGCATCAAACTTCCAGAGGTATCACTCATACCAGAACTAGTCAAGTACAGCGTCTTCTACATTGCCGCGCTCATCGCGCTCGGACAGTTGGGCGTGACCACGGCTGCCCTGCTCGTCTTGTTAGCCGTCTACGCGTTCGGACTGGTGTTTCTTGGTGGACTCGCGTTCAAAGATCTGCTCGCTGCCGGTGCCGCGGGCATCTACCTGTTGCTCTCCCAGCCCTACGGAATCGGCGACGAGGTGGAGATCGACGGGACTCGTGGGATCGTCCAAGAGATCAACGTCTTCGTCACGCACGTCGAGAGCGACAACGTCGAGCACATAATCCCGAACCAGCGGGTGTTCAAGCGCGGGATCGTCCGTATTCGTCAGTAGGTTGCTCGGCACCAAAATGCCGAGTGGATCGGGGACGTGGCGCGGTTCGACGGCGTTCAGCGCTTGAGTGCGGGGGTATCGGCTTCGTAGGCCAGCAACTCCTTGAGTTCGGTATCAACAGTCGCGACCGTGATCGACGCGCCCATCATATCCAGGGAGGTCATATAGTCGCCGACCATCGGGTCCCAGACTTCCAGCCCGTGGTCGTCCATCAACTCCTGGACCGTACGGTTGAGCACGAACAGTTCCATCAGCGGCGTGCCACCCATCCCGTTGACGATCGTGACGACCTCGTCACCCTCGTCGGGGGCAAGGTCTTCGAGTACCGCACCAGTCAACTCCTCGGCAATCTCGTCAGCGGGCATCATATCGACACGTTCGGTACCCGGCTCGCCGTGGATCCCGATTCCGAGTTCTATCTCGTCTTCGCCCAGGTCGAAAGTCGGCTCGCCCTTCTCGGGGGTGACACAGGAAGTCAGAGCCGTCCCCATCGTCCGGACGTTGTCGACCATCTTCTCGGCGAGCCGTGCGACCTCTTCGAGGCTCTCACCGCGGTCGGCAGCCGCGCCCGCGACCTTGTGAACGAGGATCGTCCCGGCGACGCCACGCCTGCCAGACGTGTACAGCGAGTCCTCGACGGCGACATCGTCGTTGACGATAACCTGTTCGACGTCTTCGACGCCCTCCATCTCGGCCATCTCGGCAGCTGTCTCGAAGTTCATTACGTCGCCCTCGTAGTTTTTGACTACACAGAGGACACCCTCTCCCGAGTCGGTCGCCTGGAGCATCTCGCTCAACTCGTCGGCCGTCGGCGACGTGAACACCTCACCTGCAGCCGCACCGTCGAGCATCCCCTCGCCGATATAGCCTGCGTGTGTCGGTTCGTGACCCGATCCGCCGCCACTGACAACCGCGACTTTCCCGTCGACTGGCGCATCCGCCCGTACCATCACATTTGTCTCCTCAAGTCGGCGCAGTCTGTCGGGATAGGACACCGACATTCCGTCGAGCATCTCGTCTACGACGTTCTCCGGATCGTTGATCAATTTCTTCATAGTTCATTATGAATGATAGCGCGTGTCACCAAAAAGTTTTTCTTTACTGTCACTCTCGGACTGCCTTCCCGAAGTAGAGCTACGCTGAGGACCAGCGATGATCAACTCGAACATCCTGGCTGAATTTGGGTCTAACCCCGGCATTATTTCGGCAAACCTACATATTAGCCACGCCCCAACTGAGGGCTGGAGGGCACACAAATGCAACCCACAGCAAAGACTCTCGGCGTCACGCTCCTGGCGCTGGTGGCAGTTGTCGGTGTCGCCGCAGCGAGTCCGTTCGCTGGCGTCGCCGCCGTCGCCGTGACGGTGCTGCTGTATCAAAGTCATCAGTGACCGGCCGCTTCCGAAATTCACTCTATTTTCCCGTTCAGCACTTTTGCGGTTGTCAGTACCGGATCCCAGGTCGGGCTAAAGGGCGGCGCATAGGCCAAATCAAGATACTCGACGTCCTCGACGGTCATCCCTTCGTGCAGCGCCGTCGCCACGGTGTCGATCCGCTTTGCGACACCCTCGCGGCCGACAATGCTCGAACCCAGTACCTGCCCGGTCTCGCGGTCGGCGACCATCGTCAGTTCCAGTTTGTCGCCACCCGGGTAGTAATGGGCTCGCGACGCGGCGTTGATCGTCACTGACACGGGGTTGAAGCCAGCCTCTTTGGCCCGCTGTTCGTCGGTGATCCCGGTTCTGGCGGCCGCGAGGTCGAAGGCCTTGACGACGGCCGTCCCGGCGATCTCACCGACTGGCGTCTCCGTTCCAGTGACCGTCTGGCCGATGGCTCGCCCGGCACGATTGGCCGTCAGCGCCAGCGGGACGTAGTCCGACTCGCCAGTCACTGTGTGAGTCATCTCTGCGACATCGCCCGCGGCGTAGACACTCTCGACGTTCGTCCGTCCGTACTCGTCGGTCGCGATGGCACCGGTCTCTCCCAGTTTAATTCCCGCGTCCTCGGCGATTTCGGCGTTCGGTATAACACCAGCCCCGACAAGTACTGCATCGACTGGGACCGAATCGTCGTCGGTTTCGACGGTCTTGACTGTCCCGTCGCCAGCCAATCGTTCGACCTGCGTCGAGAGGTGGAGATCGACGCCCTGCTCGCGAAGGTGATCACCGACTGCCTCGCCGACGCTCTCACCGAAGGGTGACAAGACCTGCGGAAGCATCTCGAACAGCGAGACGTCAAGCCCGTGGGCGTCGAATGCCTCTGCCATCTCGATGCCAACGTAGCCGCCACCGATCACGGCCACGCGGTCGAGATCGTGAGACTCGACGTAGGACTTGATCTGCCGCCCCGACTCAAGGCTGTGGAGCGTGAAGACACCCTCCAGGTCTAGTCCGTCGATCGGCGGCACCAGGGCTCGCGCACCGGTCGAGATCAGTACGTCGTCGTAGGACTGCTCGTAGGTTTCCTCGCCCTCGACAGTGACGACCTGCTCGTCGGTATCGATGGCTGTCGCCTCCTGGCCCATCCGTAGGTCGATATTCCGCTCGTCGATGAACTTCTCGGGCGGGACCGCGACGAGGTCCTCTAGCGACTCAATATCGCCTTTGACGTAGTAGGGCAAACCGCAGGCCCCATACGAGACCCACTCGCCACGTTCGAGGACGACGACCTTGCGGTCGGGATCGTCGCGCTTGGCCTTGCTTGCCGCGCTCATCCCTGCCGCGTCGCCGCCGATGATCAGGAACGTCTCGCTCATGTGTTGACTTCTGTTCTCTGGCGATAAAGTTGTGGTGTCTGCGCAATTCTGCCCACCTGTCGCATTTCGCCGCTGAGAACGTCGCATTTCGCCGCTAGGAAATCACACTTGAGTTAGACCAAGCAAAATTGTTTTATTGTCCCCTTCCAAACCGGAGTGATGTATGCCACGAGTGGTTCGAAAGCGAGACCGACAACGGGAACCGTTCGACCGTTCGAAGATCGAGACTGCGATTCAGGACGCGTTCGACGCCGCGGATACGACACCGACCGATTCGGTCGCGACGCTCACGGAGACGGTGATAGCACGCCTTTCCGACGAGGACGAGCCGATCCACGTCGAAACGATCCAGGACTGTGTTGAGCGGACACTCCTCAAAGCGGACGAATACGCCGCGGCCAAGCGGTACATCATCTACCGACATCGCCACGCTGAACTTCGTGATCTCGACGGATTGACCGGACGGCTAGACAGCACAATCCCGTCACAGATGTCGGGCGATATGTCACCTTCACAGGGGCCAGTCGATGCCTATGTCGACCGAGACGACTGGCGAGTGCGTGAGAACTCAAATATGGATTACTCACTCCAGGGGCTGAACAACCATCTCACCGAGCGGACAATCGAAGACTACTGGCTGGAGAAAATATACGATGACGAAATCGCCAGGGCTCACGAGTCCGGAGCTGTTCACGTCCACGATCTGGGTGTATTGGGTCCGTACTGCGTAGGCTGGGATATTGCGGATATCCTTGAATCCGGCTTTACGGGCGTCAGCGGCAAGGTCGAATCGGCCCCGGCGCGACACTTTGACGTGGCCCTAATGCAGTTGGTTAACTTCCTGTTCACACTCCAGGGCGAAGCAGCGGGGGCACAGGCGCTGTCGAACTTCGATACGTACCTCGCGCCGTTCGTCCACTATGATGATCTCTCGTACGAAAAAGTACACAAGAGCATCGAACAGTTCGTCTTCAATCTGAACGTTCCGACGCGTGTCGGGTTTCAGGCCCCGTTCACGAACCTGTCGATGGACCTGACGATCCCCGACCATCTCGCGGAGACACCAGTGATCGTCGGTGGCGAACGCCGGGAAAAAACGTACGGTCAATTCCAGGCCGAGGCCGATATGATTAACCGGGCGTTCGCGGAAGTGATGCTGGAAGGTGACGCTAGCGATCGACCGTTCACGTTCCCGATCCCGACTTATTCGATAACTGAGGACTTCGACTGGGATAACGAGACGCTGGAACCGGTCTGGGAAATGACAGCCAAGTACGGCATTCCGTACTTCTCGAATTACGTCAATAGCGATATGGACACCGAGGACGCGCGGTCGATGTGCTGTCGCCTCCGACTGGACAATCGCGAACTCGAAACGCGCGGCGGGGGGTTGTTCGGTTCGAATCCGCTGACCGGATCGATCGGCGTCGTAACGATCAATCTCCCGCAGATCGGCCACCTTGCGGACGACCGAGACGAGTTCAGGTCGATACTTGCCGAGCGCATGGACCTCGCCAAGCGGAGTCTCGAAACCAAGCGAGAGACACTCGAGACGTTCACAGAGCGTGGGCTCTACCCGTACTCGAAATACTACCTCCGATCGGTCAAGCAAGCCCACGACGAGTACTGGGGGAACCACTTCTCGACGATCGGACTCATCGGCATGGCCGAGGCCGTCGAGAATCTGCTCGGTGCGTCGTTCGCGACTGAAGAGGCCAAGGTGTTCGCCGAGTCAACGCTCACTGTTATGCGCGACCGAATGCGTGACTATCAAGAAGCGACCGGCAACCTCTACAACCTCGAAGCCACGCCTGCGGAGGGATCCTCTTACCGTCTCGCTCGGATCGACGCCGAGCGCTATCCCGGGATGGCCGCTCTCGATCCGATGTACACGAACTCGACGCAACTACCCGTCGGCGCGACCGACGATCTCTTCGAGGCACTAGATCATCAGGACCCCCTCCAGACGAAGTACACTGGCGGGACGGTCTTCCATGGATACCTCGGTGAGCAGTCACCGGACCCGCAAGCGACCAAACGCCTCGTTCGGACCATCGCGGAGCGCTATGAGCTTCCGTACTATACCATTACGCCGACGTTTTCGGTGTGCCCGACACATGGCCACATCGAGGGCGATCACGAGACGTGCCCGGACTGTGAGGCGTCGTGTGAGGTATACTCACGTGTCGTCGGGTATCTCCGGCCGACCGAGCAGTGGAACGACGGCAAACAACGAGAGTTCGACGACAGAGCGGAGTTTGAATCACCGATGCCGTCCACACCGACTGCGGGTCGATAATGCGAATCGCGGACATACAGCCGACGACGCTGTCGGATTTCCCCGGTCGAGTCGCGTGTACCGTCTTCACGGCTGGCTGTAATCTCCAGTGCCCGTACTGTCACAACCCGTCGCTCATCGGCGGCGAAGGGAGACTGGACGAGAGCGCGCTGTGGGACCTACTCGATGCACGCCGTGACCGTCTCGACGGGGTTGTATTCACTGGTGGCGAGCCCACGCTGCAGTCGGACCTGCCGGCAATCGTCCAGGAGGTCAGCGACCGAGGGTTCGAGGTGAAAATCGATACGAACGGCACGCGTCCGGACGTGCTCGCCGACCTACTCGCGACGGACGCGGTCGACTACGTCGCGATGGATCTCAAGGCGCGTCCGAATCGGTACGACGAACTCGGCGGTCGGAACGTTGTTAGGGCCATCGAACGGAGCACACGGCTCGTCCGCAGGCTCGCACCTGCGTTCGAGTTTCGTACGACCTGGGACGCAAATATCGTCGATCCTGGCGATTTCGCCGAGCTAGCCGAACTGGTCGGCGACGGGCCGCTGTACGTCCAGCCTGTCGAAACCGACAACGTACTCGACCCAAGGGCTATCGAGGAAACGCCGTCCGAACCCCGTGAGGCGATTCGTGCCGCCCTTGGGACCGTTCCGTCCACAATACGGTTCAGAACCGACTGATCAGGACGGGAGCGACTCAAGCGAGTAGCGTGTCTGGGAGGATTTCACAGCCAGTCGTCAGCCTCAGGGAGAAGGGTGTCATACGCACACCTATGCAGGGCGTAACCGTTGTTATCCCGGCGTACAACGAGGCCGGTCGCGTGGGGCGGGTCGTTGAAGAACTGACCGAAGAGTACGGCGTGCTGGTCGTCGATGACGGTTCGACCGACAGGACAGTGGCCGAAGCCCGAGGCGCCGGCGCACGAGTCATCGAGCAACCGACGAACCAGGGATACATCGCGGCACTCAAACGCGGCTTCCGTGAGGCTGACACCGAAATCGTCGTCACATACGACGCCGACGGCGAGCACCGGCCGGCAGACATCACGCGAGTCGCCAAACCGATCGATACCCACGACCTAGATCTCGTGCTCGGTGCACGCTCACACATCCCGCGTCCGTCCGAGCGGTTTCTCAACGCTCTCGCCCGACTCAAAGTGCCTGTAAGCGATTCCGGGACGGGACTGCGAGCGCTCCGGCGTGACCTGGCGGTCGAACTTGAACTGGACACAGTTTGTACCTGTGGAACGTTCGTTCTAGAAGCGACTGCGAAAGGCGCACGGATCGGCGAGGTGCCGATCGAGACCCGCGAGATAGCGAAGCCACGCGGAATCGCGTGGGGCCACGGTCAGCAGCTGGTACACGTGCTCCGACACCTTCGAAAAGTCTGAGGGCGCGTCCCGCGTCCAACTCACCCATCGCCAATTGTCTCACCGGCGACCTGTCGGCCTTCCGGGGTCAGTTCGACCTCAGTCCGCTCGCGTTCGACTTCGATGACGTCGTATTCGATCAGCTGATCGAAAATTTCCTCGACGCGTTCGGTGTCTCGATCGACGAATTCCGGAATGTCGAACGGGGAGACACCCGAGTGTAACGCCATAATGACCTGCTTTTCGACGCCATCGAGGTCCAGATTCGCCTGGTGGCGCTCGACGCCCTCTTCGAGGAGTGCGCCCATAACGGCAATATGATGGGGCTCGCCAGTCAAATGGGTCTCGACGCTGCGGTCATCTTCGGTGTGTTCGACCTCGTAGACAGTTCGGTCCTGGCCGTTGATCACGCGCTCGTCGGTATCGACATCACCGATGTCGTTTCGGTCGATCACCACTTTCTGTCCGTCGGCCATCGCGAGACGGATCGACTCTTCGGAGATTTTCACTTTCGCTTTGGTCCACTCGGCGTCCTGAACCACACCGCCTTCGACAGCCGGATGCTGGACGAGCAAGATGCCGTTGTTGAGCGAGGCTTTGTACAGCGCCGTCTCGAAGACGTCTTGCTCGGGCGTCGTGACAAGAAAGACTGCCCCGTCAGTTCTGAGGGCAGTATAGCTCCCCTCGACAGCCGCTGCCTGATTCACATCGAATCGGTCGTTGACCTGATCGAGGGCGTCAATATCAATTGAGCGCTTCTCGTCGCCGATCAACACGACCCGTTGGGTCGTCAGGACGACCCGACAGGTCGTCCAGTCGGCGTCACGGATCTCGTGGCCGTCCTTGACGGCCTGCATAAACTGCCCGCGTTCGTCGTAGAGTTTGTGTTCACCCTCGCTCATAGCAGGTCGATCGACCGCTGCGGATCGATCTGTTCAGTGTCCCGTTGGGCACACGTCCGATTAGGGTTTTCGGGTGCTATGCAACCCGAGGGAGACAGTGGCAACAGCCATCGCGTGCCGATATCAGAGTACGGAGGCTGACTGACGGCCGACGTACATCGAATACGTGACGAGCAATAGACCGATCGCGACAAACGTCGCACTCACGCTGGCCGCGTGGACGGCCTGGGCGACGTTGAGGCTGATGAGTGCTCCACCCACAAGCGCGCCGACGGCCACGAACACCATCCCACCGAACAACGCACCGAGCGCACGCGACCGCCGACGCCGGTAGGCCCGATACGAAAGAGACGCAAGCATCCCACTACAGACAAAGATGACCGTCTCGGCCGCGACGAGGAGCGACGTGCTTCCGTACATAAGTCAGTCACCGTCTTGTACGAATAGAGCACAAATATATCCCGGACGCCATTACCACGGAACGGGAATCCCGAATCCGGTCAGAGTCGTGTGCTATTGGGTTAAACGCTATAGCTGGGGCAGACAGCGTTCATACGAGCAAAGAGCGCCGACAGTGAAGCCGCCGGGATCACTCCTGGGTATACAGTGAATAGACGATCACGCCGAACCCGATCATCGTGAGTCCGCTCTCGATGGTCAGGCTGATGTACACCGGTACGTCGATAAACTGGTTCAACAGTAGGTTTGAAACGCCTGCCAGCAACGATCCGGCCGTGACGAGTCCGAAACCGATCGAGAGCGCCCGCAGGGACGGTGCTTGGGTTCGTTTGTACGCGCGGTACGAGAAGTACGTGATGAGGCCCCCGAGGATCAGCGTCAGCGTCTTGAATGCAATAGCGGTTGGCGGGAGCATGTACGTGTGTGGGCTCATGTTTCTTTGCGCACCTCTGACCAGAGACTCTCCAAGCGCTCGTCGGCCGTCCGCGCACGACGGGCAATCGAAATGTCGAACTCCTGGTCGTCCGTCAGCCCGATGATAACTTCCTTGAAGTCGAGCTCGTATGTGCTCGCGTGCTGCCCGTCAGGCCGGATCTCCACACCCTCGCTGAGCAACGACGCTTCGGTCAAAAGTTCGAGTTTCCGATAGGTCGTCGACAGCGGGATGTCACTCGCGTCGGAGATTTCGCTGGCGGTCATGGGCTCGTCAAGCTCGCTGATGATCGCCCGGCATTCGGGGTCGTCGAGTGCATCGAGCACGTCCTGGAGGCCAGGACCGTCCTCGTCCGCGAACG
>ENA-ORCS01001392-ORCS01001392.1-marine-metagenome-genome-assembly--contig:-NODE-1392-length-10554-cov-3.555216_pt1 | contig 10554 bp, 7 predicted proteins | sample MGYA00237781_ERZ508513 | MGnify/ENA primary metagenome ERZ508513 (study PRJEB26184, sample SAMN06268793) | marine metagenome | isolation source: Eden Landing Ponds, San Francisco, CA, USA | place...
CCCCGCTCCTCGGCCCACTCGGTGACCTCGGTGAGGTCCTCGCTGCCCTCAGCGTGGAGCTGGATGGCGCAGTCGGTATCCGCGGCCAGCTCGAACCCGTGGCACATGACGGCGTTCGAGGCGTCCCAGACGGCGTCGCTCACCTCGTAGTGGGGCCGCCCGGACTTGAGCGCGAGCGCCCGGCCGTCTTCGACGTACTCCGCGGCGACGTCGAGACCGGTCTGCATCAGGTCGCGTGCGTCTTCCGGACTGTGCCCGTCGTCGACGAGCTGGCTGACGAGCGCCGGGTGGACGCCCAGGACGGGCCAGGCGCGCCCGTCGAGGACGTCGGTGGCCTCGTGGACCGCCCCGACGGTGAGTTCGAACACCTCGCGGAAATCTCCCGAGCTCTCGGGGAGGTCATCGAGGAGGTGCCAGGAGGGTTTGTTGACGACGAGGAGGTGGGTGCCGCCGTGGTCGGCGAACTCGCGGGCGGCCTCGACGCCCCTGCCGTAGCGCGGGTCGAGGTGCATGTGGTCGTCCAGTACCGGCGTGTCGAGGTCCTCGTCCATAGCCATCGGTCGGTGGCCGCTCCGCAAAAGCGATCCGGACGCGAGAGATGCGATCCGGACGCGAGAGATGCGATCCGGACGCGAGAGTGCCGAAGCGGCAGACGAACCACCGGGAAATCCAGGCAAAGACACCGGAATATAGTGCGATCTTTGTCGGAATTGGGACTGATCTCGGAAAACCCTCTTTGAGTCGGCACGCGTCCGCTCCGACGGAGAGATACAACCGATGCCGACCTGTGACCACTGTGGGGGCCACGTCTCCGACCGCTTCGCCCGCGTCTTCACGGACGCGACGGGGTTGCTCCACGCCTGTCCGAGCTGTACCGCGAACGCTGGAATCGCCGAGGTCGCGCGCGAACGCGCTCTCGAATCCTGAACCCGGCCGCGCCTCCGTCCGGCCCCGCTTACACCCGACCGGCCGCGGCCGCGAGATTGGCCGCCAGTCCGACGACGATCACGAACGCGCTCAGCCCGTAGTCGAGCAGCGGGTCGCCGAAGGCCCCGCTGAACCCGAACTGGATCGCCACCGCGTTGGCGATACCGCCGACCGTCAGGATCAGTCCCACGAGGCCGAGCAGGACGTTCCCGACGGTCCCGAACCGTCTGCCGTCGTCGCCGACACTGATGCCGTCGACGGCCGAGAACACCGACTCCTGAACCGTGTCCGACAGCGACTCCTCGACGTCGCCGAGCTGGTCCTGGACGTACCGTTCGAGCGTCGCCTCGTGTCTGTCGAGTTCGGCCGCCCGCTCGTCGAGGTCCTGCTCACGCTCTTTGATCGCCGCGCGCCGGTCGGCGATGTCCTGTTCGACTTCCTCGATCTCGGCCTCGCGCCCGTCGAGTTCGTCCTCGCGGTCGACGAGTTCGTCGCGGCGCTCGCGCAGTCGCTCCTCTCGCTCGTCGAGTTCCCGCGCCCGTTCGCCGAGGTCGTCGGCCCGCTTGTCCAGACCCTCCTCGCGCTGGTTCAACCGCTCCTCGTGCCTGTCGAGTTCCTCGACCCGGTCGGCCAACGCCGCCTCCCGTTCGGCGAGTCGCTCGCCCGCTCGACCCCCCGTATCGTCGCTCTCGCCGGCGGGCCCGTCCTCGTCTGTCTCGCCCGCAGCGTCGCTCTCGCCGGTCGCGACCACACCCCCCGTCTCCGCGTCCCCCGTCGGCGACTCCTCGCTCGCGTCGGCCGCGTCGACTGCGGCGTCGTCGGCGTCGTCCCCCCCGGCGCCCGGGGCCGTGTTATCGTTGCTCATACGTACCATCCTCCAGTGGGTCCGTAAAGAAACTTTCCAGCGTTCACAGGGTCACGCGATATGCCACAGGCGGCTTACTCGCCACCGGGGTACCGCGGGTTGACCCCACAGAGGTTCCCGGTGACGTACACCTCGTTGTCGCGAGTGGTCTCGATACCGACGCCCAGGCGCGTGGCGTTGCGATAGGAGAGGCGCTGGCGGAACGGTTCGCGGGTCGTCCAGGCGTCGACGACGTCGCGGGCGACCGCCGTCTCGTTTGCGTTGTAGTCGGGACCGTCGACGCCGGTGTAGGTCCGACCGGCGTAGGTCTTCGCCAGCACCTCCAGTTCGCCGTGCTGGGGCGTGACGATGTACTGGTGGTTCACACGCTTGAACCGACAGGTCAGCGCGAGGTCGTACTCGCGGTAGCGGTCGAGACTGGAACGGCTGTCGATAGTGTGGATCGTCTTCCCGGCGTCGGCCATCGCGACGCTGTGACTGCGTGCCATCGCGTTCAGGTCCCCGACCAGTTTCGTGTCGGCCCGCGTTATCGCCGGCAGCCCTCGCTCTTCGCGCCACTCGTTGACGAGTCGCCGTATCTCCGATTCGATCACCGCGACGTCGAACCGCCGGATCAACATCGGCGTCCGGGTCGCCTCGGCGTCCGGCGAGGACGTCGCCGTCCCGGCAGGCGTCGGTACCGCTGTGGGCGAGACAGTCGGTGACGCCGTCGGTACCCGCGTCAGCGTCGCCGTCCGCGTGCCGGTCACCGTCGGTGTCGACGAGTCGACGGTCGCGGTGGTCGGCACTGCCGTCGATGCCGGTGACGGCGCCGGCTCGGGCGTCGGCGTCCCCGAACCCGGGTCGTCGGCCGACACACCACCGACGCTCCCGCCGACACCGAACCCGATGCCGGCTCCGGCGAAAAACACGATCGCGACGGCGGCCGCGAGCAAGCGGCCGTCCACCCTGAGCATACCGAGCGGTTCCCGTCGATGAAAGTAAAGACTCGCCCCCAGTTATCACGGCTGAATAGCGACCGGGACTCGAATCACCGTCGGGTCGGGGCACGTCGAGTCAGGTCGGCAGTCCAGAGTGGCTCACTCACCCGAGATCGGTCTCTCAGAGCCCACCGCCGACCAGGAAGCCGACGACGAACCCGAGCACGAGCACGACGACCAGTCCGGCGACCAGCAGACGGGGATCGACGCGGCGCATACCCCCGAATCCTCGCCCCGGGACAAAAGCCTACCCCGAGGCGACCGCAACAGGCCTCTTCGGGCGATGCGTGACCGGTTCGAACCCACTACTCGAGCGTGATCGCGTCCTGTGCGGTGGTGCGGAGGGCGTCCGAGCGACCGTGTTCGCCCGGCGCGATGGCGACGGTGCCGAGTCCGCGGGCGGCCGCCGCCTCCAGGACGGGTTTGAAATCCGTATCGCGGGAGGCGACGGCGAGGACGTCGATGTCGTCCTCGACGGCTGCCGCCGTCGCGTCGACGCCGAGTTTCACGTCCACGTCGCCGCTGGTCGTCACGACCTCGAACCCGTGAGCCTCGGCCGCCTGGACGAGCCCGGAACTGGCGTGCTCGTCGAGGTAGAGGCGGGCGAGGGCGAGCCGACCGTACGCCTCGCCGGCCGCCCGTACGTCGTCGAAGTCGACGTCGAACTCGCTCCGGAAGACGTTGGGACCGTCGACGAACAGTCCGACGCGCGTCTGGCCGTGGCCGCGACCACCGCCGGCGTCGGGACTCGTCGATCCGTCCCTGTCGCCCAGCAGTCGGTCCAGCCAGGACATGCCCCCGAGTACCCCGCCACCGGGCATATGTGTGGCGTTTCGACTGTTCGTCGGGGTCCCGGCCTACCGTCTCGGGCGCTCGCGCGGCCCCACTCGCGGCGTCGTCGCCAGTCGAAACGTTCGTAATCCCCACCCGCCGAGTAGGGGGAAATGGGTCGACTCGCCGCGCTGGTCTGCTGTACCGCGTTGCTCGTGCTCGCGCCCGTCGGGACGGTCGCCGCCGGGACGACCGGGTTCGCGGGAACCGCCGACGCCGCACAGTCCGGGCCGAACCCCTGTGTCGGGACGGTCACCGACGAACCCGACCGGGCGACCGTCATGTCCATCCAGGGCGCCCGCGGCGGCGAGAAGACCGACGCGATGCTCGTCAGTTTCGCCCCCGACGGGTCTATCATCGGCGTCCACGACGACTCCTCGTACGGGCGGTGGTGGTCCTACGACGTCGACCGCCTCGCCAACGGCAACTTCCTCCTGCCGACCACCCAGAGCCGCCACACCGTGATCGAGGAGATCGACGACGAGACCGGCGAGCACGTCTCTGTCAGGCACTTCCGCGACACGCTCGACACCCACGACGTCGACCTGATCAACGGCGACGAGATCCTGCTGAACGACATGAGCCAAGACGGCGAGGACCGTATCTTCGTCTACAACCTCACCCGCGAGGAAGTCACCTGGGAGTACTACTTCGCCAACCACACCGACGAGTTCCCGCGCGAGGCCGGCGGCGAGTTCGGCGGCGACTGGACCCACAACAACGACGTCGAGGAGATCGAACCCGGCGTGTTCATGGTCTCGCTGAAGAACTTCCACCAGGTCGTCGCGATAAACCGCTCGACGAAGGAGGTCGTCTGGACGCTCGGCGAGACCGACGACACGAGCATCCTCAACCTCCAGCACAACCCCGACTACATGGTCAACGAGCAGGGCCAGCCGACAGTGATCGTCGCCGACAGCGTCAACGACCGCGTCGCCGAGTACACTCTCGAGGACGGCGGTGAGGCGAGCGACGCGAGCCGAACGTCGTCGGACTCGTCCGACGGGAAGTGGAACCTCACGTGGTCGCTCGTCGGCGGCGGTCTCAACGAACCGCGCGACGCCGACCGCCTCCCCAACGGGAACACGCTGGTGTCGGACCGCCGTGGCGACCGCCTGCTCGAGGTCACACCCACCGGCGAGGTCGTCTGGGAAGTGTACGCCCCCTGGCAGCCCTACGACGCCGAGCGACTGGGGACCATCGACGAGTCCAGCGGCCCGGCGATGGTCGACGCGGGCGTCACCGGCGCCCACGAGATGACGGGTAGCGCCTCGCCCGACGGAGCCGACAAGGAGGCCTGCTACAACTACATCCAGAACGTCACGAGCACGCGTCTCGTCCCCGAAGACGACCCGGGGCCGGTCGTCGAGGCCGGCCAGGGCGGTACGACGGACGACGGGTCCGCGGAGACCCGGACCGACGCGGACGGCGACGGGAGCGACGGCACCGGGACCGACGGGCAGGACGGTGACGGGAACGGTGACGGCGGTAGCGTCCTCGGCACCACCGAGGGCGACGGCTCCTCGGCCTTCGGCCCGACTGCCCTGCCGACGGTGCTCGCACTGCTCGCCGTCCTGCTCGGTATCGGCGCGCTGGCCAGTCGGGCCCGGCGCTGACCCCGGGAACCGAAACCCGAAAGATCCAAAGAAGCGTCGGTGAGGACCGACGGGTGGAGGAAGCGTCGGCGGGGACCGAAAGGAGACCAGTCGTCTCTCGGGAGCGGTCAGTCGTCGCCCGAGAGCGGAGTCGCCCCGGGACGGCCCGCGCCCGAGGGCGCGTCGCGGAGGTACCGCGCCCAGACTGTGATCAGACTCGGGAGGACGAACACGGCGACGACGAAGGAGGTGACCATCCCGAGCACGACGAGCGTCCCGAAGCTCTGGATCTGGGGGTGGGGATGGAGGAGGAGCGCGCTGAACGCGCCCGCGGATGTGAGCGTACTGCCCAGGAGGGCACCGCCGGTGCCGGTGGTGGCCTCACGGAGCGCGCCCGGGACCGTCCGCCCGCGCTCGAGTTCCTGAGCGAAGCGGTCGCTGACGTGGATGTTGTAGTCGATGCCGAGACCGATAACCAGAGAGAGGAGGAGCGCCGTCAGCAGCGTCAGCGGGACCTCGAACAGCCACATCCCGCCGACGACCAGCGCCGTCACGGCGACGATGGGGACGGCCGTGACGGCACCGAGCGTGGCGCTGCCTGCGGTGACGCGATACACCAGCGTCAGGAGGGCGGAGACGGCGACCAGGGCGGCGATCAGCGTCGTCAGGATGCTGTCGGCGATGATCGAGAGTTCGGCCGCGTTGACCGTCCCGGAACCGATGGCAGTCGCGGTGACGGGACCGCCGTCGCCGGCTGCCGCGACGTCGCGCATCCCCTCGGCCTGGTCGGGGTAGGTGACCCCGGGTTCGATCGGCACGAGCGCCCGCATCGAGCGGTACTGGCCGTCGGTGCGCTCTATCACCTGACTGGCCGCCTCCGCGTCGGCCGCGTACAGCGCGTCGTAGACGGCTGCGACGTTGTGGTCGGGAACGCCGTCACCGTCGGTGTCGGCGTCGGCAAGCGTCTCGGCGAACGCGTCGTTCTCGGCGGCGACCCGCTGCATGACCGACAGCGGCGAGGTGATGGGGGAGACGTCGCCCTGGCTGTAGACGACGTCGGTCTCGCCCGCGCGGTCGTGGACGGTCTGGAGGCGTTCGAGCGCCGCGGGGTCGGTCACGTCGCCCTGGAAGAGGACGGTCGACTGCCTGCGGGCGTCCTCGCTGGCGGCGCGGTACTGCTCGTCGACGTAGGTGTTCTGTCTGGACTCCTCGGAGACCTCCCAGGCCAGCGGCCCGGGGAGGTTCTGCTTCCACTCGGCGATCTCGCCGTCGCTCTGCTGGAAGGACTGCCTGTCGAGGTCGGTCCAGGCGACTGCGCCGGCCGACCCGGCGACGAGCACGAGGACGATGACGGCCGGTGCGGCCCGCCGGGCGAGCGTCACGCCGCTGGAGAGCACCGGCCGGAGGAGGCGGGTCTTCCCGAGCGCCTGCTTGCGACGGTCGAGACCGACGCGCTCCAGCAGGCTGTCGATGGTGACCTTCAGCGCGGGCACCAGCGTCATCGAGACGACGAACGTCGAGAACACGCCCAAGGAGATCCCGTAGGCGAGTTGCTCGATCGTCGCCAGTTTGTTGACGGCGTTGGCCATGAACCCGACCATCGCGGTCAGGGTCACGAGCCCGAGCGCGACGGCGACCGACGAGAGCGACCGGACCATCGGGTCGCGGATGTTCTCCTCGGCGCCGCGCTGTTCGCGGTAGCGCATGAAGACGTGTAACCCGTAGTCGACGCTCAGGCCGACGACGAGCACCGGGCCGATGATCAACGTCATCCCCGCGGGGATCTGCAGCCAGCCCAGGATGCCGAACATCCACAGCACCGAGAGGACGACACCCGCGAAGCCGACGACGACGTCGACCAGGTCACGGTAGGAAAAGCCCAGCACGAGGAGGATCGTCAGGAGTGCAGCGGGCACGATCAACTGCATCGTGTTCTGCATGTACTGGTCGTTGGTCGCCGCGACGGCGTGTTCACCCGTGGTGAACAGCTCGGGGTTCTGGCGCTCGTCTGCGGTCTCGTAGAGCGCGGCGGTCGCGGCCGTTCGCGGGGTCTCCTCGCCGCTCTCGAACTGGAACACCATCCGCGTGCTCTCGGCGGTGGCCGTCCCGGGCTCGTAGCTGCTTGGCAGCAACACGAGCGCCTCGGACCCCTCCGAGAGCGTCGACGTGACGAGTTGTTCGACCTCGGACTCGCTCGCGGACTCGAGGGCCGCGATCTGCTCGTCTACGGTCGCGTCCTGACTCCCGGCGGCGCGCGTCCCGACGAGGTTCGCGACGCCGAGGACGCCGCGGTCGCCGAGACTCGCGGCGACGGACTCGTTGTCCATCACGTCCTGCTGGTAGCGCAGCGACGCCAGGAGTGCCGACTTCGAGAGGGCGTTCCCGTCCTCGTCACGGAGGTACACCGACGCTGGTTGCGTCGTTCGTTCCGAATGGTTCGACCCGTAGTTGGCCTGCATGTACTCGTACTGCTGGCCGACGTCGCTCTCGAGGGAGACGTTGCCGCCGGCCTGACTCTGGGTCTGGAGCTGGGTCGTCCCGTAGGCGACACCCGCCGTGACGACGAGCATCAGTATCAGAACGAGCAGGTTGTGCTCGGTGACGAACCCGAAGGTCCGTTCGAGTGCGTCTCTCATTGGGCCACCCCCGCGAGCGGCGGCAACTGCCACCCCGACTGCGGCGGGTCGCTGTCCTGTCGATACGACACGGCGTCCGTCCGTTCCCTCCCGGGAGCGGACGAGGGACCAGTGGGCGGTCGCTGGAACATTGCACCTGGACCGTCTCACCCCACCCCTATATAAAGCGAAACAGAGCTTCAGGGTCAGAAACCGTGCGAAAACCGGTTCATCGACGTCGGTGCCCCGACGCGATCGCCGACCGGATTCAGTTCAGCTCCGGTAGATAGGCCTCGTTCGCGGCGATCAGCTCCTCGGTCATGTCGTGGATCTCGTCGAGCGTACACGCGGCCGCGGTGAGCGGGTCGAGTTTCACCGCGCGGTGGACCTTTTCTCGGTCCTCCTCCAGTGCGCCCTCGACGACAAGGCGATTGACCGTCGAGTGCTGGCGCGGGACCGCCTCGACCGAGGTCGGTAACTCGCCGACTGAGCAGGGGTTGACACCGGTGCCGTCGACGAGGACGGGCACCTCGACGCAGACGTCTTCGGGCAGGTTGCCGATCGCGTCCGTCTCGTTGGCGACGTTGAGGTTCATCCGCCTGGGAGTGTCGGTCTCGACCGAGTGGATGAGTCGGGAGGCGTACTCCTCGGAGCGCTCGGTGCCGACCGAATCGAGGTCGACGTCCAGGTCCGGGTCGTCGCGTTTCGCCGAGCGTTCCTTCCACCCCTCCAGATACGTCGCGGTGGGCATCCGCTCGGCGTAGTCGGTGCCGGTCATCGCCTCGATGGTCGCCTCCTCGGTCCGGAAATAGGGGACGTACTCGGACATGTGATGCGAGGATTCGGTGGGGAAGTAGCCGAAGTGTTCCAGCATCTCGAAGCGGACGGTGTCCCGCTCGTAGGTCGCCGGGTCCTCGGCCGCCTCGTGGAGGTCAGGGTAGAGGTCCTCGCCGTCGCGTTCGAGCTGGAGGAACCACGCGACGTGGTTGATGCCCGCCACCCAGTAGTCGAGTTCGTCCTCGGGCACGTCCACGTAGTCGGCGATGGCCGACGCGGTGTGGGGCACGGAGTGACACAGGCCCACAGTGTCGATGTCGGTCGCCTCGAACATCGTCGTGCAGAGTATCGACATCGGATTGGTGTAGTTGAGGAGCAGGGCGTCGGGGCACAGTTCCTCCATGTCCGCGGCGATGTCGAGCATGACGGGAATGGTCCGGAGTCCACGGAAGATCCCACCGGGCCCGATGGTGTCGCCGATGGCCTGGTTCACGCCGTACTTTTCGGGGATGCGGATCTCGTTCTCGAAGGGTTCGGTGCCGCCGACGTTGATCATGTTGAGGACGTAGTCCGCCCCCGCCAGTGCCTCGCGGCGGTCGGTGGTCGCCTCCACCGTCGCGTCGAGGCCCTCGTTTTCCACGATGGCCTCGGCGACCTGTCGTGTCTGGTCGAGCCGGTGCTCGTCGATGTCCATCAGGGCGATCTCGCTGTCGGCCAGTTCGGGAAACGAGAGGATGTCGCCGACGAGGTTCCGGGCGAAGACGATGCTACCCGCGCCGAGAAAGGCGATGCGTGGCATTGTCCGGGAGAACCGCCGGGCACACATAAACGCGGGGAACGCGGAAACCCGGACTCGGGCGCGTTTCTGTATCGCGGTGAGCGGTTTATCTCAAATACTACACCCTCGCCCGCGAGTGACGACAACGTTACGTCGCTGGCGGACGCGGGGCCGGTATGGCGCTCAGACAGTCGCCGCTGGCCGAGACACACGCCACACGCGGCGCGAAGACCACGGATTTCGGCGGCTGGGAGATGCCCGTCGAGTTCGACTCCATCCGGGACGAACACGAGGCCGTCCGCTCGGCAGCGGGCCGCTTCGACGTCTCGCACATGGGACAGCTGCTCGTCTCGGGACCGGACGCCGCCGAACTCACCGACCGCCTCGTCTCCAACGACGTCCGCGGCCTTGCGCGCGGGAAGGCGTGTTACGCGGCCATCACCGACGACGAAGGTGTGATGCTCGACGACACCGTCGTCTACCACCTCCCCGAGGCGTGGCTGGAGGGGACACACCTCGTGATCCCCAACGCAGGCCACGACGCCGAGATGGCCGACCGCTGGCGCGAGTACCGCGACGAATGGGAACTGGACGCGACCGTCGAGAACCGGACGGACGACGTCGCGATGATCGCGCTACAGGGCCCCGACTCACTGGGCCTGCTCGCGTCCGAGACGGACGCCGACCCCGAGGAACTCGACTTCTTCGAGGCGACCGTGGCCGAGGTGGCAGGCGTCGAGTCGCTGGTGGCCAACACCGGCTACACGGGCGAACCCGGTGTCGAGATCCTCTGTTCCCGGACTGAGGCCGAGACGGTCTGGGAGAGCCTGGACTGTCAGCCCTGCGGGCTGGGCGCCCGCGATACCCTCCGTCTGGAGATGGGATTCCTGCTCTCGGGCCAGGACTTCGACCCCGCCGAACATCCCCGCACTCCCTTCGAGACGGACATCGGCTTCGCGGTCGACCTGGACAGCGAATTCGTCGGGCGCGACGCGCTCGCGAGCGCGACCGACCCCGTCGAACGACTCCAGGGCGTCAGACTCACCGAGCGCGGCGTCCCCCGCGAGGGCTATCCGGTGACGACGCCCGGGGGCGACTCCCTCGGGACGATCACCAGCGGGACGATGAGCCCCACCCTCGGCGAGGGGATCGGTCTCGCCTACCTCCCCGCGGACACCGAGCCCGG
>ENA-ORCS01001393-ORCS01001393.1-marine-metagenome-genome-assembly--contig:-NODE-1393-length-10545-cov-2.926634_pt1 | contig 10545 bp, 8 predicted proteins | sample MGYA00237781_ERZ508513 | MGnify/ENA primary metagenome ERZ508513 (study PRJEB26184, sample SAMN06268793) | marine metagenome | isolation source: Eden Landing Ponds, San Francisco, CA, USA | place...
ACGCGCTCGGCGTCGAGAAGCGATTCCAGGTCGCCGTAGGGCGTCGCACCGTGTGCGTCCGCCAGCCGCTCGGCCCGGTCCATCGCGAGATCGCAGACCGCCGTCAGCTCGATCGACGACTCCGACAGTCCCGCGGCGTACTTCTCGGCGACAGCCCCCGCGCCGACGAACGCGCACTCCATCACGCCGGCCGTTCGGACGGTGGGGCCAAAAGCCCGCCGGGCGGTTGGGGGTGAGCCGGAACACACAGGAACCGTCCCGTCGATGGGTCTGTATGACCCGTGTGGCGGTCCTGCACAACACCCTCGACTTCCAGGGCGGTGCCGACGTGGTCTGTCTGTCGGTCTGCGCCGCGCTGCAGCGAGAGTACGACGTCTCGCTCTTCACGCTCTCCGAGACGGAGCCGGGCGTCTTGGCCGAACGGTTCGACATCGACCTCGACGCTGACGCCCTCACCGTCCGGCCCGCGTTCGGGTCCGAGCGGGTCGGCCGGTTGCTCTCGACGGTGGCGCCCTTCATCGGACCGCAACTTCCCTTCCGAAGCGTGCTGCTCCGGGCGGTCTTCGAGCGCCGCGCAGACCGGTACGACCTCGCGGTGAGCACGGCGAACGAACTGTCGGTGTCGCTTCCATCTGTGCAGTACGTGCACTACCCGCAGTACAATCGCCACCGGCTGCGGGACGACGAGGGTGCGACCGGTGGGCTCCTCCATCGCATCTGGAGCGGGATCGCGGCGCCGACCCGGACAGAGTTAGAGCGGTCGACCTCGCTGCTCGCGAACTCGGAGTGGACTGCGGGCGTCGTCGACGCGGTGTACGACATCGAACCGGCCGTCGTCCACCCGCCCGTGGACCCGATCGAGGGGGGGATCCCGTGGGACTCTCGCGAACGCGGCGTCGTCGTCGTCGGCCGGTTGGCGCCCGACAAGCGGCTGCTGGACGCGATCGAGATCGTGGACGGCGTCTGCGCGCGCGGGCACGATCTGCACCTTCACATCGTCGGCGGCGCACCCCGGGCGTACCGCGACTACGTCGAGCGGGTGGAATCGGCCGCCGCTGACCGATCGTACGTATTTGTCGAACGCGACGTCCCGAGAGCGCGGATCGAGGAGTTGCTCGGGACGCACCGATACGGACTGAACTGCAAGCCCGAGGAACACTTCGGGATGTCCGTCGCGGAGTACGTCGCCGCGGGGATGGTCGCGTTCGCCCCCGACAGCGGCGGACAGCGCGAGATCCTCGCCGGCCGCGACGATCGGCTGTTCGATTCGGTTCCCGCGGCCGTCGACTGCATCGCGGCCGCGGTCGAGAATGGAGATCGACCGGCGCTGGACCCCGACCGGTTCTCCTCGGACCGCTTCGAGGACGCGATCCGTCAGGCCGTCCGACGGCGGGTACATTGAAGTCGAACTGCGCACATTGCTATCGTATGGCAACAAACACGTCCAACAGCGGGGCAGTTAGTACGGGATCACTGACGGGGTTGCACTGGGCCGGGATCGTTCTGGCGGCGATCACCGGTGTTATTCACCTGTGGCTGGGCGTGAACTTTGCACCGGAGCCTCTGGGGATCAGTTTTCTCGTCGCCGGCGTCGGCTTCCTCGGCGCGATCGTCGCGATCCTCGTCGATTACCGCCGCCAGTTGCTGTATCTGCTCGGCATTCCATTCACTGCGGGGCAGATCGTCGCGTGGGCAGCGCTCAATGCGCCTGACTTTTCCCCGCCGGGAATCGCCGACAAAATCGTCCAGGTACTGCTTATCGTCGTCTTAGTCGTGCTGTACCGTCAGTCCTGACCGCGGATTATTCGATGTGGCCTTCCTCGCGGAGCTGCTCGGCGTCCTGCTCGGAGTAGCGCCACTCGATGTTCGCCTTCTCGTCTTGCCAGTCCCACGGCTCGACGAGAACGACGTCGCCCTCGTTGATCCACGTCCGGTACTTCATCCGACCGGGGATCCGCCCCATCCGGTTCTCGCCGTCTGCACACCGCACGCGAACGTGGTTGCCGCCGTTGTGCTCGGTGACAACCGCGAACACCTCGTCATCGTTGGGCATCCGTAAGTTTCGACGCCCTCTTTCTTCGCTCACAATCTAGATACGACGGCAGGAGGGATAAAGTCCCGGTTCCACGTGACCGGCCGGTGCGGTACGGAGTGTTTCGCGCTGCGATCGGAACAATGTCCGGTGAACAATCATAATTTTACTTACTAGTATATTTTATTTAGGTTATTTACTAATAATAACGTCAAAATGCTTTAGGACTCCTCCGAGACCAGTTATTGTAATATAGGTCTATCCCAAAATATTATATTATGCAGAAAAAACAGTATAATGATATAAAGAGGTGAGACATTGTACGGTAAATTCGGACAGATCTGCCGCCGCCTGCGCTTTCGATTGGGTCCTCCCGAGGCCAATCGGCAACGACCAAGAATTCGAAATTTGGGTGTAGAAGCCGCAAAGCGGCGAAAACGAAGGGCTCATCCATCAATGAGTGGCTCGGCGATGGCCCAAATTAGATAACATCCGTACGTGTGTTATGATGTTTCCACCGTGGGCCCGGTAGTTTCGGTACGAGTCCGGTCGTTGGTCGCTGTGTGTCGATTTCAATCGGGACTCGATCCCGGGTTCCATCGACGCGAATTCGTCCGGTATTACCGGACAAGTGTCGGAGCGTCGATCGCGGGCGATGGCGACAGTAGCGAGCCGAAAAGCCGCCCGAGCGGGTCCACCTCTTGCCGAGCAAGCCGGTCGGTCGACCGTTACTCCTCGCCGCGAGATTCGAGTTTGTACCGTTCGATTTTCCCACTGGGATTCCGGGGGAGTTCGTCGACGAAGCGGTACTCCCGTGGCCGTTTGTAGTCCGCCAGATCGTCGCTGTCGCGACACCACTGGTCCAGTTCCGCCTCGGTCACTCCGCCGCTCTCCTCGGCGAAAGCGACGACGATCTCGCCCCACTCCTCGTCGGGGTGGCCGACGATGCCGACGTCGTCGATACCGGGATGGGTGAGCAGGACGTCCTCCACCTCCGTGGGATGGATGTTCTCACCCCCGCTGATGATCATATCGTCGACGCGGCCCGTGATGATGACCCGATTCTCCGCCGTCCGGCGTGCTGCGTCACCGGTGTAGAGCCACCCGTCGGTGATCGCCTCCTCGGTCGCTTCAGGTTTGTTCCAGTAGCCCTCGAAAGCGACGGGTGAGTCCGTGTTGACGATGAGTTCTCCTTGCGTGCCCGGGTCGACCGTGTCTGCCGGGTCCTCGCTCCCGACAGTAACGACGCGGACCTCGAGACCGACGTTCGCGGGCCCGGTAACGGTCGGGTCGCGGATCTCGTGGAGGTCGTCGTACGCGAGGGTGCCGTAGACCTCGGTAGTCCCATAGAGGTTCGCGATGTGATCGGGGTCAAACGTCTCGATCGTCCGCTCGAAGACCGACTGGCTCATCGGCGCGCCGGAGTAGCCGATTGTCTGTACCGACGAGAGGTCGACCTCCTCGATCAGCTCCGTGTCGAGCATATTCGCGAAGATGGTGGGCGCCTCGTGCAGCGCAGAAACCTCGTGTTCTTCGATAGCCCGAACGGCGATTGCTGGGTCGAACTCCGACATACACAGGTACGTACCGCTCATCGAGAGGAGGCCACAGAGGATCCCGTGGAGGCCCACGGTGTGATACAGTGGCATCACGCCGATCATCGTCTCGTTGAGGTAGTAGTGTTGGCCGAGCGAGTTGATCATCCACCGGGAGAACGTGGCGTTGTGATCCAGCGGGATGCCCTTCGGATCCCCCGTCGTTCCCGAACTGTACAGCATCACGCTCGGATCCTCGTAGGAGACGTCGACCCCGGGATCGTCCGCTGGCGCGTCGCTGAAGGCCTCGAACGGTTCCGCGAACGAAGGTGTGTCGTCGCCGACGTGGACCATCGGGACCTCGATGTCGTCGGCCACCGAGGTGACCGACTCCCGGGACACGTCGTCGAAGAGGAACAACTCGGGGTCTGCGTCCCGGATGTGGTAGCGAACGCCGCTCGGGGCCAGTCGGAAATTGAACGGGACGGCCACGAGACCGGCCAGTTGCGTCGCGAGGAATGTCACGACGTGTTCGGGACGGTTCGCCATACAGATCGCCACTCGGTCAGTGGGTTCGAGGCCGCGCTCGCGGAGCGCGTTGGCGACCTGGTACGCCCGGGTCTGGAGTTCCGAGTACGTCATCGCGGTCCCGTCGTTCAGGTGGACGACTGCGGGCCGATCCGGGGTTCGTGCCACCGATTGCTCGAACGTGAGAGGGAACAACATACGGTACGACGTATTCGAACAGACCGTAATAATTTTTCCTCTCTGATCGGTCTCCAAGCACCGCGGTCGACGCTCAGTAGAATCGGTAGTTGACGGCGATCTCCTCGGCGGCCGCGCGCACGTTCTGGATCAGTTCCGCGCGGTACTCGTCCTGCTCGAGGCGTCCGGTGGGGCACGCGACGGAGACACTTCCAAGCAGTTCGGTGTCTTCGATCACCGGGCAGGAGACGAAGCCGATCCCGATGACCTGCTCTTCCCGATCGATGGCGTATCCCTGGTCGGTGATCGTTTCGAGTTCCTCCCGGAGGACCGCTGGGTCGGTGACGGTGTGTTCGGTCACGGCCGCCAGTTCGTCAACGTCGAGTAACTCATCGACGCGCTCGTCGGGGAGATGTGCGAGCAGAACCTTGCCGGCGGCGTGAGAATGCAGTGGCGTACGGAAGCCCGGATACGTTCCCGTCTGGACCGACGTGAGGTCTCCCTCCTCGTGGAGCATCACCCAGTCGCCCGCCTCCTCCTGTCCGAGTTGTGCGAGTTCGTCTGACTGCTCTGAGAGCTTCCGAAGGACGACGTCCGAGGAGTGGAAGTACCGGTTCCGGTACTTGAGGAGGCTCCCGCGTTCGAGAAAGCGGTAGCTGATCCGGTAGGTGCCGGCCTCCCGCACAACGAAGCCCGTGGCCTCGAGCGAGACGAGATAGTCGTGCGCGGTACTCCGCGTCACGTCCATCAGCTCTGCAATCTCCGCCGGACCGGCTTCCCGTTCGCGCTCCAGGAGGTCGAGGACCTCGAACGCCCGCGCGACCGTCTGCAGTGGGATGTCGGAGCTCACACCCTCACTCCGGAGCCCTCGGTATGAAATGCTGTCGCTCATCGGGGTCGTGACAGGCGGGCGTGCAGGCCGCTTTTCGGCGAGGTTGACCAGAGACTAAGAAAAATTTAAATAATATAGTATGGAAGTTGGTGATAGACCGCACTATGACACAGAGTCTCGACAGCGCACTCCAGCAAGCAGACAGTCCCCTCGAGTTCGTCCGATCGCCCGCACGAGGGGCCGATTCCGGACATCTCCGCCTGTTTCAGGACCTGCCCGACGAAGTGACGAACTGGCGCGAAGAACAGGCCGCCTGGGCCGACAGCGTCGGACTCGCGGACCTCTCGCACCATATGACCGACCTCCACGTCGAGGGACCGGACGCACTCGACCTGTTCGCGAATCTGGGGATCAACGACTTCGCCTCGTTCGAACCCGGCCAGGCCAAGCAGTTCGTCGCCTGCAGCCCCGACGGGTACCTGATCGGCGACGGGATCCTCTTCCACCTCGACGACGACGAGTTCAACCTCGTCGGCTACGGGCCGATCAACTGGGTTGAGTATCACGCCGAAACCGGCGACTACGACGTCGACACCGAGCGCGACGAACACGGCGGGATGCGCGAGAGCCCACCGAAGACGTTCCGATACCAAGTCCAGGGTCCCGACGCGCTCGAGCTGATCAAAGAGGTCGTCGACGGCGACCTGCCGGAAGTTCCGTTCTTCAATTTCCGTGAGGTCTCGATCGCCGGTCACCAGATCAACGCCCTGCGCCACGGGATGCTGAACGAACCCGGATTCGAGTTCTTCGGTCCCTGGGAGTACGCCGAAGACGTCCGCAGCACGATTATGCAGGCCGGACAAGACTACGACATCCGGCGAATCGGTGCGAAAGCGTATCCGACGAACGTGATCACTGCGGCGTGGATGTCGATCCCGCTGCCGGCGATCTACCACGACAACGAGACGGTTCGGGAGTACCGCGAGTGGCTCGACGTCAACAGCTTCGAGGGTGCCCTTGCGATCGGTGGAAGCCACGACTCCGAAGACATCACGGACCACTATCTGACGCCCGTCGAGGCCGGTCACGAGCGATTCATCGACTTCGATCACGACTTCATCGGCAAAGAAGCCCTGCGTGAGGAAGTCGAGAACAACGAACGGACGCGGGTCACGCTCGTCTGGGATGGCGAGGACACCGAGGACCTCTATGGGTCACTGTTCGACGATGACGAGACGTACCGGTACACCGAACTGCCCGTCGCAGACTGGGCGCTGACGCAGAACGACAAAGTCCTGAAAGACGGCGAGCAGGTCGGGATCGCGTGTAACACCCGCTACCTCTACTTCGAGAACCGGATGTTCTCGTTGTGTAGCATCGACACCGAACTCGCCGAACCGGGCACCGAGGTCACGATCGTCTGGGGAGAACCAGACTCGAAGAACCCTCGCGTCGAGCACCACGAGCAGACGGAGATCACGGCGGAAGTCGCCCCCGCGCCGTACTTCGAGGACAAGCGGAAGACCGCGAACTACAACGTGAACTGAGCGTCGCATCGCACCACAGGCGGTCGCGAGTCTGCCGGCGAGCAGCACCCGCTGGGCTCTTTTCGGAGTGGTATCCAAGCGGATCAGATTGGGACCATAGAAAAATTTATAACGTTCTTTTGCTAAGGAGTGGTCGTGCCTACGAGTAACAGACGGCGATTTATTACCGCGGCAGGAACAGGGGCAGTAGCGCTCGTCACAGGGTGTCTCGGTGCTGACGGAGACGGCGACAGCACAGCGACCCCGACGTCCGACAGCGGAACCGACGCAACCACGACCACGATGGGATCGAGCGGGAGCGACGAGCCGATCACGGTCGCCGCGACGGTCTCGCGCACGGGATCCTTCTCGAGTGCGGGCGAGGACGTCGAGACCGCCTACCGGCTCGGGGAACAGCTGATCAACGACGACGGTGGGATCCTCGGTCGGGACGTCAACGTCATCATCAGAGACGACGAGAGCGACCCACAGCAGGTCCGCGAGTCGCTCCAGACGATCATTGAAAACAACGACGTCGATATGATCTGGGGCACGTTCGGGAGCCTGCTTGTCGGGGCGGCAGCGTCCGTCGCCGAGCGCGAGGGGCTCCCGATGCTGAGCGCGAACTTCGCGTATATGGAGCCCCACCTCAACAACAACTACGAGTGGACGTTCGCGCCGTTCGGCAAGAGCCGAGATATGGCCAACGGCGCGGTGAAGTTGGCTAATCTGGCACCCGAAGACAACAAACCGGTGAACGTCGGCATCTGGCAGACGAACACGGGCTGGGGAGCGGAACTCGGCCGCGTGTGGTCCGACGCGCTCGAAGCCAACGGCCACGAGGTCGTCCTCAACGAGAAGTTCCAGATCGGCTCCTCGGACTTCTCGACGCTCATCTCGCAGGCCAAGAGCGCAAACGTGGAGTACCTGCTCACGAACCCCTCGCCGGGCGGGGGGATCACGATGGTGAACCAGATGCAGGAAAACGAATTCAACCCGAAGCTCGCCACGATCGAGCGCGCTGCGACGATCACGGCCTGGCTGGACGCCACCGGTGTCTCGGGACTCTACACCAACTCCACCCCCGGCTGGGTTCCCGGACTGACCGGCGGCGGGAACCAGCAGATGCTGGAGGCCTTCCGTGCCCAGGACGACGTCGCATCCGACGCCTACCCGGCCCCGACTGTCGGCGGCTCGTACAACGTCACCCAGACCGCGAAGCAGGCGTTCGAGACCGCGGGGTCGGTCGAGCCCGACGCAGTCCGCGACGCGCTCCTCAACTCGGAGTTCCGGACGGTCCTCGGATCGTTCCGGTTCGACGAGAACGGGATGCCGGTCGAGGGCGATCTGGCACCGCCGATGGGTCAGTGGCAGGACGGGCAGCTTCGTCTGGTTATCCCGTCGGACGTCGACAGCGAGGCCTCGACGGATATCGAGTACCCGGCACCGGCGTACGACCAGCGGTCGATGTAGCACCTGTGATGGCCACACAGCCACGCCGGTTGCCCTGTGACGCGAACGACCACGCAACCGACACCGTGCGAGTATCAGCCACCACACGATGAGAGACCTACGCGCATTCCGGCGGACGGTCGATCGATACAGCGAACGGACGGCGCTCGTGACAGCGCACGGAGCCGAAACCACCTACGGCGAACTGGGCCGCCGGACGGACGCCCTGGCGAACGCACTCGATACTCGCGTCGGCGACGCCCGGACGGCATCACTGCTCAGGAACAGCCCCGCAGCGATCGAGATGATGGTGGCCGCACAAAAGCGCGGGCGGGCGAACGCGCAACTGAGCTTTCGGGGCGCTGCGGGCGAACTCAGGCGGATGGTCGAGACCGCCGAAGCAGAGATGCTGGTCTACGACGCGGCGAACGCCGAGATGGCCGAAGCCGTCCTCGAGGAGGTGACGTTCGACGTCGCGTTGTACGTCGGCGACGACGTGCCCGATCGTCCAGACGTCGAGCCCTACGAGCGGGCGATCGACTCCGGCGGGACCGGCTACGACGCGGTCGAAGACGGCGACGCGGAGACCGGTGTCCTCTACACCAGCGGGTCGACGAGCGAGCCAAAGGCGATCCTCGAAGACCAGCGACGCGTCTGGATGGGGAGTACACAGGCCGTGATGGAGATGAACCTCGACCCCTCCGACGTCGCGCTGGTGACGACTCCGTGGTATCACGACGTCACGACAGTCGCGTGGATTTACCCGCACCTCCAGGTGGGGGCGACGCTCGTTCTCCAGCCGGAGTTCGTCCCCCCGAAGTCACTAGCACTGATGGACGAACACGACGTGACAGGACTGCTCGCGGTCCCGGCACAGCTCGAGGCGCTTCTCGACGTTTACGAGGAGAGATCACACGACCTCTCGGCGTTGTCGTACGTCCGAACCGGTGGGGCGGTCGTCCCCCCATCGCTGGTCGAGCGCGTCCGCGAACGGATGACCGAGGGCGTCCACAACACCTACGGACTGACCGAGGGGATCACGAATCTGACGCACGCGTACCCAGACGAGCAACTCGAGAGTCCGGGCACTGTGGGGAACGCAACGTTCACCTGGGATCTACGCGTCGTCGAGGCCGCGCGACCCGACGAGGATCCCGATCCGACTGCGATCGTCGATCGTGGTGAAACTGGGGAGCTCATCGGTCGAGGGCCCGCCGCCAGCGGCTATCTCGACAGTCCCGAGGCAGAGGCGCGGCTGTTCGTCGACGGCGAGTGGCTCCGAACGCTGGATGTCGCGTATGTCGACGACCACGGCCGACTCCACATCGTCGACCGCGTGGACAATATGCTCGTGAGCGGTGGCGAGAACATCTATCCCCAGGAAGTCGAGCTCGCCCTCGAGGACCACCCGAGCGTCCGGGAGGCCGCGGTCGTCGGCGTCCCCGACGACGAGTGGGGGGAACGGGTCGCCGCCGTCGTCAGCGGCGACGTGAGCCCGGACCTCCTCGACGAGCACTGTCGCGATCACGACGAGTTGGCGGATTTCAAGCGCCCCCGGTCGTACGTGGTCATCGACGAATCACTCCCGCGATCCGACACCGGCACCCTGCTGCGCGCGGACATTCGAGAAGAGCACTTCGAATATCAGGAGTCTGAATAACAGTCGGAATTAACAAATTTACTGTTTATCTATCACAGTGAGAATATCTGAACAGTCGAAATACAGTGTCACAAAGGTTTTTCAAGCTACTATACGAAATACTATTTTATTTATATATTTATCTAGAGTATAATTGCATTCGTGTATTTATCTACTCAACACGGCTCATATGACTGACACTCCCACGGCACAACGACTAAACCTGCTTGCAGTAATTCGGATGTATGACTCGATTGTACAGCACACACTCACCACCCGAGCGCGGTCGCTGCGACCGATGACGGGGGAGCCCGACGGCGGCTCCGAGGAGGAGACCGGCGACGGGGCGTCGACAGACGCCGAGCGGGACGCGTCGCCGTACGTCGGCGCCGGACTGCTCGATGCGGAGATGGGACCGAGTTCCGCGCTGGCGCACCTGTACCGCGGGGAACTCCACCGGATGAAACTCTGGCGAGAACGCCTCGATCAGACGACCAACTGGGCTGTCGTGGTGATCGCGGCCATCCTCACCTGGGCGTTTTCCAGTCCCGACAACCCCCACTACATCATCCTGATCGGGATGGCGACGCTCAGCGTCTTTCTAGTGATCGAAGCGCGACGGTATCGCGGCTACGACATCTGGCGGACCCGTGTGCGGACCCTCCAGGAGAACGTCTGGGCGTACGGGCTAGACCCAGAGGGCGGGATCGGGACCGAAACGTGGCGGGCCGAACTCGGCGACGATTACCGCGTCCCGACGCTGAAGATCAGCGCTGAGGAGGCAATCGCTCACCGCTTGCGGCGGGTGTACCTGCCTCTCTCCT
>ENA-ORCS01001398-ORCS01001398.1-marine-metagenome-genome-assembly--contig:-NODE-1398-length-10536-cov-3.180897_pt1 | contig 10536 bp, 13 predicted proteins | sample MGYA00237781_ERZ508513 | MGnify/ENA primary metagenome ERZ508513 (study PRJEB26184, sample SAMN06268793) | marine metagenome | isolation source: Eden Landing Ponds, San Francisco, CA, USA | place...
AAAATCTTGGCCGTCCTGGCGGTCGCCGCCCTCGTCGTGGTGGCAGCCAAGAAGGTCACCGAGTAGTTCCCGCGGATATATGGTACAGTCACCGCGTAATTCTGCGCGCGAACGGCCCCTGGTGGGGGGTCGGTTGGGGTTCCGTCCCCGCTTTCCGACAGCGAGCAGGTGCTGTATCCGCGTATCGAGTATCACTCAGTCAGCTTTCGCTCGTACCACTGCGTCAGTACGTCCCGGTCACGCGTCTCTTCCGGGAGCGATTCGAACCAGTCGGCGTCGGTAATCTCGGCGTCGGGGTCCTCAACGGTCAGACTCGTTTCGTTCGCCCGGGCCTCGTAGATCGGCAGTGCGCCCCACGTCTCGTATTCGTCACAGTAGAACGTCACTCGACCGAGCAGCGCCAACCCGCGATAGGTCGCGTCGATACCTGCTTCCTCCCTCAGTTCGCGTTCGGCGGCCGTCCGGAACGTCTCTCCCTCGTCGACCTCGCCACCCGGCAGGACCCACTTGCCGACCGCCTCGTGGCGGACCAACACGAGTCGATCGCCATCGTGGGCGACAGTGTGGGCGCCGTACGGGAGGCCGTTGTCGCGGATCCGGTCGGTGATCGTCTCGAAGCGGGATCGGGAGACGTACCGCGTCCGGGTAAACTCCGTGAGGTCCTCGGCGCGATCGAGCAGACGGTGGTAGGTCTGCTCGGCCGTCTGCTGGGCCTCCTCGGCACGGTACCACAGGTTGTCGACGACGGTCATCCGTCCGTGATCGTCCAGGGTAGCGTTCCGACGCAGTCCGTGGGTCCGGTATCGACAGTCGGAGGAATCATATCCCATGCTACGGTCGTCTCCGGCATAAGTCTTCGACCCCGAATCAGTCGTTTTTTACTCTTCAGCCCAGTATCGGGGCACATGGCATTCGAAGAAGACGACGCGGTCACGATACACGACGAGCACAGCGAGTACGACGGTAAGACCGGAACGATCACACAGGTGATGGAAACGATGTTCGGCGACGCGACCTATACGGTCGAGTTCGAGGACGGCCGCGAGCAGGGCGTTCCCGAGGACGCTCTGGAGGCCGCCGAGAGCGAGGACGAAGCGGTGGCCGAGGACGACGCGGCCGAAGACGACGAGACCGACGCCTGACCTAGATGTCTTCGGTCCCGTTCCACTATGTCGACTTGCGGACGTTCTGTTATGCCACCGAGGACGTGGCGCGCGTCGAGAGGGGGCTCCGAACGTTCCTGCCCGAGGACGCGACGATCGAGCGCGTCGAGACTGAGGGGCACCACGGTGATCGCATTCTGGTGCTGTCGACGCGGTTGGAACGGGCAGACGAGGTAAGACACGTTCTCTCGAAGGTAGCGTCGCTCGAAGCGGGCGCGCGGGATCGATTGCTCGAGGAACTCGACGAACGGATCGACGAGAACTGTTCGTTTTTCCTGACACTCTCTAAACAGGCCGCCTTCGAGGGCCAGGTCGAACGCGGCGACGGGATCACGCTCCGGGGCAAGGTCGAGGCCTATCCCGCCGAGAAGGAACGGGCGATCGAACACGTCCGGGAGACGTTCCAGGATCTCTGACCCCGAGTACAGGGAACATGATATACGAACGCGAGGGGCTGTGATGCATGCGAAGGGGCGTAATGTACGAATGCGAGAATCGATGATGTATGCGGCCGCCCACGCACGACCGGACGGTGACAGCACCGTCGCCAGGCTCGCCCTGACGGCCGCCGAGTATGGCTTCGACGGCCTGGTGATCCGCAATCACGGCGATTCGTTGCCGGAGTACGATCAGGAGGAGGTCGTCGAGGCCTACGGGATCGACGTCGTCGACGGCGTCGAGATCCGTGCCGACGATCCGTCCAGGGCCAGTGGATTCGTCGGCAATCACCGGGACCGGCGGACGCTGGTGGCAGTTCACGGTGGCAGCCCCGGGATGAACCGCTTCGCCGTCGAACAGCCCGCCGTCGACGTTCTCGCCCATCCGATGGCCGGCGACGGTGACGTCGATCACGTCACGGTCAAGGCGGCCGCCGATAACGGTGTCTACCTCGAATGGTCTCTCCGGGACGTGTTGCGGAGCGACGGCGGCCGGCGTGTCGAGGCGCTTCGGGACCTGCGGAAACTCCACGATCTCCTGACGGAGTACGATGCCCCTTACGTCGTTGGTGGCGATCCGACCCGTCACCTCCAGTTGCGCGCGCCCAGGGACCTGGTTGCCGTCGGTGAGGCTCTGGGCTATCCGACCGAGTGGATCAAGACCGGACTCTCGGCATGGGGCGATATCGCGATACGAAACCGTGACCGGGCGAGCGACGCTTTCGTCGAGCCGGGCGTCAGGCGTGGTCGGGATGACGAGTCTGCATAGACCGGTCAGTCTCGATCCTCTGGGACCTTGCCGGACTCCTCTCGGTAGATCCGATCGAGCACCATGCTGGCATGGGAAGCCAGTAGTTCGAGTAGCTGTTCGTCTTCCGTCGATAGCGCCGCCCTCTCGTCGCCGACTGCGACCAGCACACTTGTCGTCGACGCCGTGCTCTCCAAGCGGACGGTGAGCACGGACGCGATCGGGGCCCCGAGATCATCTTCACGAATCGAGACGACGGCACCCTCCTCGGCAGCGCGTCGAGCAAGCGATCGGAGCGTCCCGTCCTCGACGGTCGAGACGGTACTGCACGCGAGGTGTTCGCTCTCCGATCCGACTTCGACGAACGCGGTCTCGTCGTGACCGAGCAACGACGAGAGCCCTTCGATACAATAGGCGCTGACCTCTTCGACGGTGCCAGCCCCGGCCAGCGCCCGGCCGTAATTGTTGAGGTCCGCGGCCTTGCGGGCGAACTCCTCCGTCCGGTCGCGTTCCCGTTCAAGCTCCCTGAGGTGACGTTGCCCCTGTGCGTCATAGAGCCCGACGACCGTCCCCGCGACGGCGCCGACAGTCACGCTATCGACAGTGACGTAGGCGATTCGTCCGAGCGAACCCGTCGCGACGCGCTGGCTGAACAGCGTTAGCGCTGCCACCGCCGCCAGCAGGACCGTCCCGCCCAGTGCCCAGGCGGCGATCCGTGGCAAGTCCTGTTCGAACGCCGGGTGGGTCGCCAGCCAGTAGCCCGCGAAGGAAAGCGACAGTCCGAGCAGGGCGAACGGGACGCCGTCGACGACGATGGCGACCGCCACGTCGGTCTGTTCGACGGCGTGTACCACCTGAACGGCCGCAAGCACCGTGCCGACGAGTCCGAACGTCGTCCCGTAGAAGTGGCGTGACTCCATGCGTGAGCCAACGGCGACCGACCCATTCAGCGTTCCGGTGGTCGCGGGTCGGCGTCGCACTGGAGGGAGTGCCGAAGTCGTTCCCGTGTCGTTGATACCGCTCGGTCCGCAACGGGTCGATATGAAACGCTCACTCGAGGATCACGCTGCCCGCTTCGATCAGGCGGCCGATTCCTACGACGAGGACGGATCGCCGGAGTATCGCGCGGCCGCCGACCTCGTGATCGAGCACGCCGCGCCGGAACCCGACGACGTCGTGCTCGACCTCGGGACCGGCACGGGAGCAATCGCGCTCGCGCTGGCCGGCGAGGCCGGGGAAGTCATCGGCCGGGATATCAGCGAGGGGATGCTCGAACAGGCCCGAGAGAAGGCCTCAGAACGCGGGATCGACTCCGTCACGTTCGGCGAGGGGCGGTTCCGCGAGCCGAACGTCTCCGGGGATCGTTCCGTGGACATGGTGGTGTCGAACTTCGCGATGCATCACCTCGACGACGACGCGAAGCGTGGGACCATCGAGACGATCGCCAGTCTCGAACCCTGCCGGTTCGTCCTCGGAGACGTGATGCTGTTCGGCGAGGCAGATCCCGAGGAACCGTTCTACTCGCCGGAAGTGGACGATCCGGCGACCGTCGGCGTTCTCGCCGATGCACTGACCGAAGCGGGCTTCGCCCTAACGGCCGTCGAGCGCGTCCACGAACAGGTCGGCGTCCTCGTCGCCGAGCGCTCGGAAACTCCGGAGGCAGAGAGCGCGTGAACCCGCTACCCAAACACGTCCGCCAGCGCTGGCGGTATCTGGCGGTCGGAATCGAAACCTGGCCCGACGCCGCGATCGAACGACGGGACTTCCAGCGTCACCTCTGGTTTGCGGCTCAGAACCTGCTTGGCGACGTCGGATCCGCCGAGACCGACCTCTCGATCGTGCAGTTCGAGCACGGCGACGGGGAAGGTTCGGCGATCGTCCGGACACGACGGGGATCCGTGAGCGACGCTCGGGCCGTGCTGACCTGCCTGAACGAGGTCGGAGGGGACCCGATCGGACTGCGGGTTCGGGGCGTCAGCGGCACCGTGCGCGCCTGTGAGGAAAAGTATTTACGAGGGCGGGGGGAAGCCACCGAGCACGACGACGTCGCCTTCGAGGGCGCCGATCGACCCGCGAGCAGTCGGGATGGCCGCGTCGACGTGCGGGTCGAGGCGGGGTTCGTCGGGGCGACGCAACGTGATATCTAACTATGCAGGGACAATCCCAACAGCAGGCCTACGATCGCGGCATCACCATCTTCTCGCCCGACGGCCGACTCTACCAGGTCGAGTACGCCCGGGAAGCCGTCAAGCGCGGGACTGCGAGCATCGGCGTCCGAACTGAGGGGGGCGTGGTTCTCGCGGTGGACAAACGGATCCGCTCGCCGTTGATGGAGCGGTCCTCGGTCGAGAAGATCCACAAGGTCGACGACCACATCGGGATCGCCAGCGCCGGCCACGTTGCCGACGCGCGTCAACTCATCGACTTCGCGCGTCGCCGTGCCCAGATAAACCGTCTCCGGTACGGCGAAGTCGTCGGCGTCGAGACGCTCACAAAGGAGGTTACCGATCATGTCCAGCAGTACACCCAGATCGGCGGTGCGCGTCCGTTCGGGGTCGCTCTGATGATCGCCGGCGTCAGCGACGGTCAGCCGTATCTCTACGAGACTGATCCTTCCGGGACGCCCTACGAGTGGAAGGCCCTCGCCATCGGGGCCGATCGGGGCGACGTCCGGGAGTATCTCGAAGAACACTACGAGGCGGACGTCGGGTTGGACGACGGCGTCGGCCTCGCGCTGGAAGCGCTGGCCTCCGTCAACGACGGGGAACTCACGCCGGAAGGGGTCGGCGTCGCGACCATCGCCGTCGAGGACGCGCAGTTCCGGGAACTCGACGACGCGGAGACACAAGCGTACCTCGAGGACCTGGACATCCTCGCCGCCGAGGACGAGTCCGACGACGCCGAGTAAACTAACTCTACCCTCTCACTTCGCTCGGCAGCAATGGCTCCGTTCGCTCGTTGAGCGTCCCGTCAGACGAAGTCCCACGACGTGCAGGCGTTTGCCTGCATCAGGACTTTCGCGTGGACTCCCGTTCTACGCCTCGGATGAGGCGGGAAAGTTGTACTCTCCACTCTCGTTGAGCGTCCTTCGATCCTCTCACGGGCGCTGCGAGGGAGTTTCCCGCCTCGAAGCCTCGGGGCGGTCTGTCGCGCACCGCCCGTTCGTATGGTCGGAGGGATCCCCGGTCCCTCACGCCTTGAGGAAGAGGCCTCCGCTTTGAGAGAGGTCTCCGCTTTGAGGGTGGGGTGAGGCACTTCGGAGGACAGGGGGGCGACAAACAGGCTGCCGGCCGGTGAAACGGATCGGACGACGGGTGACCAGTGGTTTCGACATCCGCTCGCAGCATTCGGAAACACCTTTGTCCGGGGATCAAGTAGCATCCGGTATGATATCTCTTGACGAAGCAGTCACGGCCAGACTGGAGTCACACGGCCAGCGTTTCGAAGTGCTGGTCGACCCCGACGCGGCCTTGGCGATCAAGCGGGGCGACTTCGAGGAGGATCTGGAGGACGTCATCGCGGCCGAGGATGTCTTCGAGAACGCCTCCCGGGGTGATCGACCGCCGGAGGACGCCCTCGAAGAAGTCTTCGACACCACCGAACCCCTGGAGATCATCCCCGAAATCATCCGGGACGGCGAGATCCAGATCACGGCCGAACAGCGCCGCGAGATGCAGGAACGCAAGCACCGCGAACTCGTCCAGCGGATCACCCGGAACGCGGTCAACCCGCAGATGGACGACGCCCCGCATCCCCCGGACCGGATCGAATCCGCCCTCGAGGAGGCGGGCTTCCAGGTCGATCCGATGGAACCCGTCGAGAATCAGGTCGACGACGCTCTGGAAGCCCTGCGGCCGGTGATCCCGATCCGCTTCGACGAGGTGACCGTCGCGGTGCAACTCCCAGCGGAGTACGCGGGCAGCGGGCAGGCACAGCTCCGCGAGTTCGGCGACTTGGAACGCGAGGAGTGGCAGGCCGACGGTTCCTGGGTGGGCGTTGTGACGTTCCCGGCGGGCTTACAGAACGATTTCTACGAGCTCGCCAACGAAGTTTCAAGCGGCGAGGGCGAGACGCGGATCATCAAGGACGAGGACGACATCAAGACGCGTTGAAGGGCGGTCTCCGACGGTCGCCCTGAGGGGACATGAGGACGAACTGCAGGATCCAGTCGGCCGTTAACGACTCGTTTGACGATTGGAACTATCTCTCGCACCGCTGAACGGTCCGGAGCATTAATTAGGTAGCTGATGTCTCTCCCGGCAGGATGGTTCACCTGCCTATCGTCGGCCGGTATCGGAAACCGGAGTACACGGGGGAAAACCGATGTCTACCATGCACGGCAGTCAACGCCGCCTTCGCCCTGCTGCTGGGGGTTGCTGCCTTCGTGGGGCTGGTGCTGCTCGGTCGATCACTGTGGATCGCTTCCGCCATCGGAACCGCGATCCTCGTCGCCTGTGGCGTCCAGATCTGGCTCCGCGGCTATCTGATCCCGGGGACCCCGACGCTCACGAAGCGATACCTGCCGCCGCGAGTATTGCGTTGGTTCGGGAAGGACCCGATGCCCCGGAGCACGATGCCGGTCGGTGGAGGATCTCGGGATGCTCGAACGGCGACCGGCGGGAGTGAGGCGACAGCAACGGGCAAATCGGAACTCGACGTCGAGGGATTCCTCCTCGGACTGGACGCGCTCCGGCCGACCGGAGCCGGTGAAGATTTCGAACTGGTCGAGAGCTTCGCCGAGGACTGGCGCCGGGAGATCGACGCACTGGAGGGGGAATCACTCTCCGCGGCGGTCACCTCGGCCTTTGACGTAGACGGAGCGGTTTCCGTCCGGGAAACGTCCGAAGCGGTACAGGTCTATCGGGACGATCGGCTGCTCGCCCAGTGGGAGTCCCGCCCGGCACTGGTCGCCGACCTGGCGGCCTGTCGCGTCCTCGCCGAACGCGACGGCGCGTGGGATCGTCTCTCCGCTGTCGAACGGAGTCAGCTCGCCGGTGGTCTTCGGCTGTATCTCGATCGATGCCCGGCGTGTGCGGGTGAGACAGCGTTCGACACCGAGACGACGACGTCTTGCTGTCACGAGTACGAGGTCGCCACGGTCTCCTGTGAGGACTGTGGCGCTCGGCTGTTCGAACTCCCGGTCGACGCCGTCGCCGAGACGGACGCCGCGGCGTGAACCGGAGTGCCTCAGTCCCTATCTCTAGTTCAGAAACGCCGAAATGAAAACGCTCTTTGTTCATCCGATTACCAACTAGTGTTGCCAGCATGTCAACTGATCCAGACGCGACGGGGCGATCCCTGGCGACTTACGGGATCGTCGTCGTCGCAGCCGTCCTGATTGGTACCGTCCTCGCGCCGTATGCGTGGGGTGTCCTCGCCGACGATGGGCCGTCCGATGCCGTGGCTGTCGTCGACGTCAGCGGATCGATCACCGCTGATTACGTCGATTCGCTCCGAGACACCTTGCGTGACGTGCGTTCGAACGAGTCAATAAAGGCCGTCGTCCTTCGAGTCGACAGCCCCGGCGGATCGGCGGCCGCCAGCGAGTCGCTTTACATGGCCGTCGACAAGACTGCCGAGGAGATGACCGTCGTCGCGACCGTAGACGGCGTGTCCGCCTCGGGTTCGTATTACGGCATCGTGCCGAGCGAACGGATCTTCGTCAAGCCGGCGTCGATGGTCGGGAGCGTCGGCGTCTTCGCGACCGTCCCGACGACAGTCCCGGACGGGTACGTTCGGTCCGGCCCGGACAAAGGGACTCGCGGGACAGTCGACGACGTCAGACAGACCGTCGAGCAGCTGAAACGCGCGTTTCTGGAGACAGTCTATACGCACCGTGGCGAGACAATCTCGCTCGATCGGGAGCAACTGGCTCACGGGAACGTCTACACCGGCACCGAGAGCATCTCGAACGGGCTGGCCGACGAGATCGGCAGTCGTGACAGCGCCATCGCCTACGCCGCCGAACAGGCCGGTCTCGACCAGTACGCGATCGTCGAGCGTGAGACCCAGCAGACGGGTGTTATCCTGCTCTCACAGTCGAACGGGACCACGACCGTTCGGACGCAGGACGATCCCTTCGGATACCGCGGTGTGGAGACGACCAACTACCTCATGCTGTGGGGTCATCCCGCGAACGACACTGAACAGGAGGTGATCGGTCGATGAACCGTCTCGGCCGTCACCTCGGCATATTCGTGGCCGTCCTGGTCGTGGTCCTTGCCGTCGCGGCGGTGGCTCCGGCGCTGCTCGGTTCGTCCGACGGGACGAGCGTCTCCGGGCAATCACCCGAGCAGTACCAGCCCTCGAATCTGCAACTCGAGACGATCGAGGAGTCCGGTTCGATCGCCGTCGAGCGGCCAGCAGGGACCAAGACCGTCGCGTTCGACCTGACCCACCGCAACAGCATCACTCGTGAGGATCTGACGCCGCTCGTCTCGGCACTCGTCGACGCCGGCCACGAGGTCCGGTTCGTCGGCGAGGGAACGGGCGCCCGGGCGGGCACGGCCTCGGACTTCGAGCGGACGCTCCAGGACGCCGACGCGTACGTGGTCGCCGCCCCGAGCACCCCGTTTACCCCTGAACAGGTCGACGCCGTCGAGGAATACGCCGATGGCGACGGTCGCGTCCTCGTCCTCGAGGACAAGCCCTCGACCGGCGCCGCGATCAGCTCGATCGCCGGTGTCGCCGTCAGTACTACGGGCGGCGCCGTCGAGAGCCAGGCCGACAACCTCGCGAGTCGGTTCGGCGTCGCGTTCGGTACGAGTTATCTCTACGATATGACGACCGACAAGGGGAATTTCAAAGCCGTCACTGCCAGCCCCGCCACCGGGAACGAACTGCTCGACGGCGTCGAGGAGGTCGTCCTCCGGGAGCCCGTTCCGGTCCGCACCGGCGGCGGAGCGGACGCGCTGGTGACGACAGTACCGTCAGCCGCGCTCGAATCGACACGCGAGAGCGGAGAATACACCGTGCTCGCTCGTAACGACAACGTCGTCGCAGTCGGCGACGTGTCGTTTCTCACCCCCGACTCCTACCGGGAAGCCGACAACGAGATTCTCGTGGGGAATTTGGCGACGTTCCTGGTGAGCGGCGACAAGGATCCGGACGTCCCGTCGACGGGCTCGTCCGACGACCAAACCCCCGGCGAACGACCGGTCCCGCCGACGCCTGACCCTGGCGAGAACGCCACGGAGGAACCGTCGAACACGACGACGGTTCAGTCGGCTGCGACGTAACGCGTCGACCGGGTAAAATTACCAGAATCGCTTGCCGATTGCCTACGCTTTCTTGAACGCCAGCAGGAACCCGCCGGTGAAACCCGCGCCGACGGGGAGCGTCGAGAGAACACTCATGATCCAGGAGTTGACTTGGCCGCTCCCCTCGCCGGCCACGGCCGTCGCGTTGCCGGCCGCCCCGCTGATGGCTTCCCAGTTGACGCTCAGAATGCCGCGGGTTTCAAGGAACTTGAACAGCGCGAGTTCGAGCCCGACTATGATCGCGATCAGTTTCGCGACCTTCTTGGCTGCGAAGCCGATTACCGCACCGATCAGCGCGCCGCCCCCCAATTCGAGACCGATCTGTGGCAGGCTGAATTCTACCATGCCGAGTCGATCGTATCCGTCAGTTAAGACCTTTGTGGCGGGACGGCGCGATCGTCGTCACGCGTCCGCATGGCCCGCCTCGAGCAGTTCCTTGTACCGGTTTCGGATGGTGACCTCGGAGATGTTCGCCACTTCGGAGATGTCGCTCTGTGTAACTCGCTCGTTGCACAGCAGTGCAGCAGCGTAGATTGCCGCCGCAGCGAGGCCGACGGGGCTCTTCCCGCTCAGGACTCCTGCATCGCGCGCCCCCGACAGTAGGTCCCGGGCCTGGTTGGTTACCTCTTCCGGGAGGTCGAGGTCGGAAGAGAAACGGGGCACGTAACTCTCCGGGTCGGCCGGCTTGATCTCTAAGTTCAATTCCCGGACGATGTACCGATAGGTCCGTGTCAGTTCCATACGCTCGACGCGGGAGACCCGCGTGAACTCGTCGAGGCTCCGGGGGACGCCAGCCTGTCGTGCGGCCGCATACAGTGAGGCGGTGGCGACGCCCTCGATGGAGCGGCCGGGGAGCAGGTCCTCGTCGAGTGCGCGGCGATAGATGACGCTTGCCGTCTCGCGGACGTTTTCGGGGAGGCCAAGCGCCG
>ENA-ORCS01001399-ORCS01001399.1-marine-metagenome-genome-assembly--contig:-NODE-1399-length-10535-cov-3.763243_pt1 | contig 10535 bp, 14 predicted proteins | sample MGYA00237781_ERZ508513 | MGnify/ENA primary metagenome ERZ508513 (study PRJEB26184, sample SAMN06268793) | marine metagenome | isolation source: Eden Landing Ponds, San Francisco, CA, USA | place...
CCCCCCGCCTCGACCTCCACCTCCTCAGGGAGTCAGACACCGACGCGGCCTTCGAGCTGGCGACGCTCCGACGACGCAGTGACGCCGACGACGAGACCCTGGTGGCCGACCTGGGCGTCGATGCCGAGACGGTCGCGCGCTATCGCCGCGTCGTCGCCGCAGAAGACGCCGCCCGCCGCGCGAACCACCGCTACCAGCAGGCGTTCGACGAACTGCTCACCGACGCCGACCTCGAAGCCCGCTTTACCGAGGGCCAGGACGACGGCCTCGAAGAAGCGGCCGAGGACATCGAGACCGACGTCTCGTTCTGAAGGTTTATCCGGGAGAGGGGGGCCACCCCGGAGTATGGCGACGTTTCGTGACGTCGAGACGGCGGCGTACTGCCCGCGCAAGCTCTACTACCGGCGGCGCGACCCCGGGGCCGACGACCCGCCGTCGGAGGTGGCCGACGTTCGCGAACTGGCCTTTCGCTACGAGGAACTCCTGACCGACGACGACGCGCTCGCGCGGGCGCCAGTCGCGCTCACACCGACGCAGTATCGCTCGCGACTCGGTCGTTCACGGGCGCGTTTCGACGACTGGACCGCGCTCGTCGACCCCGCCGAGCGAGAGGTCCACCTCGCCGGACGCGAGTGTCGGGGCGTCGCCCACAAGGTGCTGGAGGACCCGCCTCGCCCTTCCCTGGTGTTCACCGGTGACCCGCCGACGAACGGCGTCTGGGAACCTCAGACCGTCCGGCTCGTCGCCGCCGCCAAGGCGCTGGCCTGGCACCGCGAGCGACCGGTCGAGACTGCCATCGCCGAGTACCCCGCTCACGGCGTCGTCCGCGAGATCCCCCTGACTACGCGCCGGAAAGCCGCCTATCGCGGGGCACTCCGGACGGCTCGCGCCATCGACGGGCCACCCTCTCGTATCGAGAACGACGCCAAGTGTTCGCCCTGTGATTACCGCGACCGGTGTGGCGTCCAGACCCGCTCGCTCCGGTCGCTACTGTGAGGGCGGTCGGGACCCGGTCACGCCCCGACTTCGGCTTCGAGCCAGTCGAACTGTGATTCCAGTTCGTGGCGGCGCTGGCGCTTGATCACGGTCGCGTCGAGGATCTGGCCGACGAGCGCCAGGTCGAGCGCGAAGTCGGTGGTCGCTGTGATCTCGGTCCCGCCCTCGACCTCCTCGACGGTGTACTCGGTGGTCATCGTCTCGAAGAAGCCGTCGGCCTGTTCGTAGGCCAGTTCCGTTCCGGGTTTCTCGACGACCCGCAGGTCGAGCGTGACCGTCGCCAACCCGACCTGGTTCTCCAGGTGGATCGCCTCGCCCTCGACGGTCACGTCGGTGAACTTCGCCCCGAGCATGAACGCCTCCAGGTCCGCCATCGCCTCGCGCACGCGCTCGGGCGTCCCCTCGACACGCCGCGAGACCGTTATCGACTGCATAGCCGACCGGACGCCCCCCAGGTCCGTATGTCTCACGCCGCACGCGTTCGGCGCTGGCCCTCGACTCGCGTCTCGACGGCCTCGAACGCGGTTCGACCCGAACGTCTTCGGGGTAACGCGCTCGCTCGCAGCGCCACAACCCACGAGCGTGACCGAGAACGACCGCGACGCGACTCGGACGCTCGACGCCCGCGAGATCGACGGCGAACCGTTCGGCGTCATCGTCGCCGCTCTCGAAGAGCTCCCCGACGGCGAGACACTGGAACTCGTCAACAGCTTCGAACCCGAACCCCTGTACGGCGTCCTCGCCGACCGCGGGTTCGACCACGAAACCGAACACGTCGCCGACGACGAGGTCCGCGTCTACATCAGCCACGCGAGGTGACCGTTCGAGAACCCCGCTCGACGCCCATGCGGGCGAACACGTTCGGGGCCACACGTAGCGTCGTGGCGCTCTGACAGTCGAATATGGTTGGAGTGCCATCGCCGTTCGGCGGGACCGACACCGCGTTCGACGCCTACGACGAGTTCGTCCCAGCGAACCTCCCCCAGCCGGGACCGTTCATCGAGGGCCACGACGTGCTCGACGGTAAACACCACCTCGCAGTCCACCGACTCACCCGCGCGCTCTTCGAGGAGCGGGGCGTCTACGACATGACGTTCGGCTACAACCTGGCGCGACTGAACAACGACCCCCGTCACCCCGGTGCCGGCTATCGCTACGCGGTCGAAGACCCAGACGCCGCCGATGCGGTCGCTGGCGACGAGGATCGGCCCGGTGAGGCCGTCGGCGTCGAGGGTGGCGACGACACGCCGCGAGTTCTCCGGGCGGAGTTCACGCCGACGACGGCCTTCTGCCCCCAGAGCGACACGCTGACGACGGCCTCGTTCCGGGCCTGGAACGGGCTGGCCGACCGTCACGAGTTCGACCTCGTACGGGTCCGCGTCGCGCCGATGCACCACCGCGCCACGGCGATCGACGGCGAACTGAAGCGACTGGAGGACGAGTTTCGCAAGACGGGCGAGGTCCCGGGCAGCGACACCGGGGCGGCCCCGGCCGACGGCCCCTCGACTCCCGAGACAGACCACAACGAGTCGGGCGGTGGCCCGACGGTACCGTTCTGACACGAAAGGCGACACACCGATATTCGACGCGTCCGTACGGGCCCACAGATGACGGCGACGCGCGATAGAGTCGCGCTCGGGGTGATGGTGTTCGCGGTGATGCTCGCACAGGTCCTGCTCTATCCCGGCGTGGACGCGCTCGTCACCGCCCTCGGCGCCGAGACGAAACTGGACGCGAGTACCTGGTTCCTCGCCGCCGAGTTCGCCGCGTTCGTGCTCTTCGCCGGACTCTGGGGCGCGCTCAGCGACCGCGCCGGCCGGCGCACTCCCTTCATCGCCCTCGGTGCGGTCGGTGGCGCGCTCGGCTACGCCGCGCTCGGACTCGCCCCCGCCGTGACGAGCCTCTCGTTTGGCGCCGTCCTCGGCTTGCGAGCGCTCCAGGGCGCGGCTACCGTCGGCGCCTTCTCACTCGCGATGACGATGCTGATGGACCTCGAGGGGGGCCACGGCCGAAACATGGCTGCCGCTGGCGTCGCGATCGGCGCCGGGACGGCCATCGGCGCGCCCCTCGGTGGCCAGCTCTACGGATTCGGGGCGCTCACCCCGCTCTGGGTCGCGAGCGCGCTCCTGTTCGGGGTCGGCGGCCTCGCGCTGTTCGTCGCCGACCGGTCGCCCGACGGCCGGCGTGACTCGCTGGCCCGCGTCGTCACCAGTGTCCGCGAAACGCCCGCACTCGGGCTCCCCTACGCCTTTGGCTTCCTCGACCGCTTCACCGCCGGCTTCTTCGCACTCGTTGGCACTCTCTATTTCCGCACCGTCTTCGAACTCGACCCCGCCGCCACCGGGCTCTTGCTCGCGTGCTTTTTCGCCCCTTTCGCGCTCCTGCAGTACCCCTTCGGCGTCCTCTCGGACAGGATCGGACGAACGGGACCGATCGTCGCCGGGTCGGCTGCCTACGGCGTCGGCGTGATCCTCGTCGGCCAGCTCCCCACGGCCGCGCTCGCCGCCGTCGGGATGGTCGCAGTCGGCGTGCTCGGTGCGCTGATGGCGCCGGCGACGATGGCGCTGGTGACCGACCTCGCGAGTGCGAGCGAGCGCGGCGTCGCGATGGCCGGGTTCAACGCCGCCGGCAGTCTGGGCTTTCTGGGTGGCGTCGTCGTCGGCGGGACCGTCGCCGGCGCCTACGGCTACCCCACCGCCTTCCTCGTCGCCGGCGGCCTCGAACTCGGGCTCGCACTGGCCACGCTGCCCGCGTTCCTCCGACTCGACGCCGGGCGGTCCGCGACGTTCGCCGAGTGACTCTCCTTCGGGCGACCGGACGAGCGCCCGCTCGTATCGAGTAACCACGTCTTAGTGGCCCGCGCTCGACACCCCGTTCGATGCCCTCCAGATACGAGCGCGCGGTTTCGGTAACACAGCGGTCGGCGGCGCTCGCTGTCGTTCCCTTCGTCGCCTCGCTGGTATCACTCTCGAAGGTTCAGCAGGCGCTGTCGGCCGGTGGCGGCGGGGTCACGTTCCCGTTCCCGTCGGGATTGCCGACGCTGTGGACCTACGTCTCGCTTCCCGGTGTGGCGGGCCCCGGTGTCGCCACCGAGGGCAGTCCCGCCGCACTACTCGGGGTCGTCCCGCTGTTTCTCGTCGGACTGCTGGTCACGTCGGCGCTCGAAGCGGGGTTTCTCGGTGCGCTCGACGGCCGGATCGGCGACGGGGAGCGAGGTTTCGGCGCGAGCGTCGAGCAGTTTACCCTCCGGATGGTCGGCGTGAACCTGGTCCGGGCCGCTGTCGTGCTCGTCGCCCTTCCGTTCGTGGTCGTCCCGCCGCTGATCCTGTTCGCCCTCGTGGTCGTCGTCGTGCTCGGCTATCTCACGTACGGGCTGCCGTTCGTGGTCGTCATCGACGATACAGGGGTCCTGACGGCCCTCGAACGGACGGTCGGATACGCAACCGGCGGCGGGAGTTACGCGACGTTTGGACTCGGTCACCTGGTCGCGGGTGCCGTCGCCTCGGTCGCGCTCTCGGTGCTCGCGCGGAACGGTGGCATCCCGGGGATTCTCCTCGGTGCAGCAGTGGTCGCCGTACCCGCCGTCTTCGTCGCTACCTACGGCCTGCTCGTCTTTCGCGATATCGGTGGGGTAAGTGAACCGGCCGGCCAACCACCGTCTCCCGGCACGAGGCCGAGTGAGCCCGACCGGGCGGTCGGACGCGATACGAGCGACGAGACGAATGTCGACGGTTCCGACGGCCGGTGAACATCTCGTCGTACAGTCATAGTCCCTGAAAATCGTGGCTACAAATCCCGGCCGAGAGGCAACAGTTCAATACTCCTCAACGTCAACGACCTTCTTGGTTTCCTCGTGCGTGAGGTCGCGGTCCGCTGAGACCACCGGCGCTCCGAGTTCGCGACCGACCGCAGCGATGAGGGCGTCGTGGCCATCGAGGAACGGCCCCTCGGCGCCAATCTCGCTCGCGATTCCCCAGCGAGGACGGCCGTGTGTTCGTCAACGGCGTACTTCTCGCCCCACGCGAGAGCAGCACGTACGTCCTCGACATCGCCGTCTGGGAAGTTCCCCTCTCCAACCAGCGCCTCGGCGTAGGCCGGAACTGGCATCACCCATCGCTCGGCGTCGCCGCCGTTCGCCTCGTAGCACTCTTTGGTCGCTTCGTCTCCCTGGAGATAGTCGATGAGAAAGCTCGCGTCGAGAACCTTCATGCGTCCGCGTCCTCGCCCTCGCCCTCGCTCCCACCGGCCACTCGTTGCATCCGCCCTTTCCGCTTTTTCTTGGACTGTTCTCGCCGCTCTCGAACGCGTTCGGCCTGCTCGTCCGACCACCGGCCGAATCCGTCGTAGAAGTCGCCCTCGTCGTCCTCCTCAAGGACGCGTTCAAGGACATCATTGTAGGACTCGCCTTCCCGCCGGCGCCGGTCAAGCTGTCGCTTCACCCGGTCGCTGACTCGAATTTGCTCGTCCGCTGTCGCCATTGTTACGTTGACATTCACGTCGACAGGGCTTAGTCGTTGGGTCCAAATTCCAACCGGTCGGCGAATGTGGGATTCCATCATACCGAAGAGTAGGTACCAGGACTGAGATTCGAACAGATGCCAGATGTTCCGGACGTGCGGCCTCACTGCACACGGCTGCGCCGTTCGCTTGTTTCGAGGCGTTCGCTTCACTCGCGTCTCGTGCTGATCGGCCGCTCCGGGGCTGCGACTCGCGTGCTCAAATCCCAGTCGTCCGCGCTACAACCGCTCGCGAGGGCGAGCACACGAGGTGCTCGCCGGGTTGTTCGCGGTAGAAACCGCCAGGACTGGGATTTGAACCCAGAATCCCATACGGGAACACGCTTTCCAGGCGTGCGCCTTACCAGATTCGGCCATCCTGGCCCGCAGGTCGACGTAGTAGCGTCACCCGGTTAAGCACTTTCGTTCTCCGCCGGGGCCCGACCCTGCACGGCGTAGGTCGACCCACCTGCGACCGCGCCCACCAGCAACGCCACGCCGAACTTCACGAGAACGGAGACCCGCTGGTCGGTCACCAGCTCGTAGCCCTGGATCAACACCAGGAAACAGAGCGCGCCGACGACCCCCCACAGCAGACTCGACTTCACCACTGGAGTGAGTACTCCGCCCGTCTCGCTCTCCTCGTTCGCAACTCGCCCGTCCGCAGTCGACTCTCCATCGGTGGTGGGTTCGTCGGTGCTGCCCTCGTCTGTGTCGGTCTCGTCCGCGCTCATCCCTTGGTCGCGACGGCTTCGATCTCGACGCCGGCACCGTCGTAGAGCCCGTCGACGGCGATAGCGCTCCGGGCGGGCGGGTCGGCCTCGAAGAAGGCCTCGTAGACCTCGTAGGCCTCGTTCATCGCGTCGAAGTCGTCCATGTCGTCGAGATACACGGTGACTTTCAGGATATCGCCCATGCCCGCGTCGGCCGCTTCGAGGATCGCCTCGATGTTTTCGAGCGTCTGCCGGGTCTGGACGCCCATCGCGGCGTCGGTGAGCATGTCCCCCTCCGGCGTCACGGCCATCTGTCCGGCGGTAAACACCAGGTCGTCGGTCTCGGTGCCCTGGCTGTAGGCGCCCATCGGCGCCGGTGCGTCGTCGGTACTGACGATGCGTCTCATACCCGAACGCGGGTAGCCTGTCGGCTTAAACGTGGGCGCCCGCCGGGTCCCGAGAGTGGTATCGAGGGCGCGTCAGACCAGCACCTCCACTTCGTAGCCCGCCTCGCGGAGCGCGTCGAGCAGCGCGTCGACGTGGTCGGGGCCGCGGGTTTCGAGGTCGATCTCCACCTCGGCGTCGTTCATCGCGACGTCCCGTGAGGTGCGACCGTGTTCGATGGCGTAGATGTTCGCACGGTGTGCGCTGATGACCTCGACGAGTCGTTCGAGTTCGCCGGGGCGGTCCTTGAGCACGGTGCGAAAGCGGAGATACCGTCCGGTCTGGACGAGTCCGCGCATGATGACGGTCGTCAGGAGATTCATGTCGATATTACCACCACAGAGACACGGGACGATCACTTCGCCCTCGTCGTAGTCGAATTTCCCCTCCAGGAGTGCTGCGAGCGGGACCGCGCCCGCGCCTTCGACGAGCGTCTTCCCGCGCTCCAAGAGCATCGTCAGCGCCTCGGCGGTCTCGTCGTCGGAGACGGTGACGACCTCGTCGACGCGTTCCCGGATGACCTCGAACGTCAGATCCCCGACCCGCCGCGTGGCGATGCCGTCGGCGATGGTCTCGACGCCCTCGCGCTCGACGATCCGCCCTTTTTCGAGTGAGGGCGCGACGCTGGAGGCCCCCTCGGCCTGGACGCCCACAACCCGGATGTCGGGGTCGGCGGCCTTGACGGCGGTGGCGATCCCGCTGATCAGGCCGCCGCCGCCGATCGGCACGACGACGGTGTCGACCTCGGGGAGGTCTTCGAGGAGTTCGAGGGCGATGGTGCCCTGGCCGGCCATGACCGTCGGGTCGTCGAAGGCGTGGACGTAGGTACGGTCCTCCTCGCGTTCGATTTCGTGGGCGCGCTCGGCGGCAGCGTCGTAGTCTTCCCCGTAGAGGACGACTTCCCCGCCGTAACTCTTGGTCGCCTCGACTTTCGAGACCGGAGCGTGCTCAGGCATAACGATTGTCGAATGGACACCCATCCGCGTGGCCGCCAGCGCGACCCCCTGGGCGTGGTTGCCGGCACTGGCGGTGACGACTCCAGCGTTCTTCTGGGCTTCACTCAGCGTTGCGATCCGATTGGTCGCCCCGCGGATTTTGAACGCACCTGTTCGCTGAAACGTTTCCAATTTCAGGTGAACGGTCGCGCCAGTCATCGACGAGAAGGTGTGGGAGTAATCAAGCGGGGTGTGCCGAGCGGTCTCGGCGACCCGGTCGCGTGCCTCGAGTACGTCCGAAAGCGACAGCATGGCCTGCGATTGCGCCGCTGGCCAGTTAGGTGTGAGGGAGGATGGAACGTGTGACTGCATCAGGATTTGGGTCGGGAATGAGTATAAACGCCAGGGAAGCGGACTGAAAGTGAAAGTGCAAGATACAGGCCGGATTCGACTCCGCGTCAGACGGCTGGCAGACGACAGTTCGGCCGCTCGGTGCTGGAGGCGAATATTCAGAGAGTGTCTCTCGGGGCCTATGGTAACGGGACCCTCGGAAGCCTTACATATCCCCCACCCATCTGAACAAAGGCAATGGCAAACGGTACGGTTGATTTCTTCAACGACACAGGCGGTTACGGTTTCATCGAGACTGAGGACGCGGACGAGGACGTTTTCTTCCACATGGAAGACGTTGGCGGCCCGGACCTCGAGGAAGGACAGGAGATTGAATTCGACATCGAAGAGGCCCCCAAGGGTCCGCGAGCGACCAACGTCGTTCGGCAGTAGATTTCGCACTATCGCTTTATTGCGATCCCGTTTTTATCGACGCTACAATCGAGAGCGATAGCGTCAGGTAGATCTCGGCACCGGCTGCCGCCGAGCGGCTGCTTTCGTCGGACAGATTCGAAGAAGCCTCAAGAGCAAAACAGCCAGCCTACCGTCGATCCTCTAGCTCCGTTCGGAGATCCGCCAGATCCATCTCCTGCATCGAGAGCAACACGAGCATATGGTAGACGATGTCGGCGCTCTCGTGTGCGATTTCCTCGCGGTCGTCGTCTTTCGCTGCGAGAATGAGCTCGGTCATCTCCTCACCCAACTTCTCCAGGACGGCGTTCTCGCCTTTCTCGTGGGTGAACAGCGAAGCGGTATAGGAATCCTCGGGCAGCGTCTCCTTGCGCTCCTCGATAACCTCGAATACGTCATCAAGTACATCAGCGTCAGCCATATGTTGGAGTGAAGCGGCCGGGGAGGAAAAAGGCCGCTACTCGAGCATCATCGAGACGGCCACATTCACTCGAAGAAGGCCAGGTCGTGGATCCGCGAATCGCCGGTCAGTTCCGGGTGGAAGGAAGTTCCGAGGACGGGACCGTCCCGGACCGCGACGGGACGGCCGTCCCAGGTGGCCAACACCTCGGCGTCACCGACGTCGTCGATGACCGGCGCGCGGATGAACACGGCGTGGAACGGGTCGTCCAGACCGGAGACGTCGAGATCGGCCTCGAAGCTGTCCTTCTGGCGGCCAAAGGCGTTGCGCTGGACGCTCACGTCGAGCAGATCCAGCGTGTCGACGCGCTCGTCGTTGGCATCGCTCGAGGAGACGATCAACCCGGCACAGGTCGCCAACAGCGGCTTGCCGTCTGCCACGTGGGCCTGCACTTCCCTGTCGATGCCGTCGCGAGCGAGCAACCGCGAGATGGTCGTCGATTCCCCGCCCGGAATCGCAAGCAGATCACATTCGGGAACGATTCCCGATTCGCGGATCTCGCGGACGTCGACGGACTCGCCGTGGGTGGCGGCCGCCGACTCGATCGCCGCGGCGTGTTCACTGACGTCGCCCTGGACGGCGACGACACCGGCTGTGAGACTCATTGGCGGCGCTAACCGACCGACCGCGAAAAACCTCTCGTTCCGTCCCCCGGTACAACCGGCGGCGAACCGCCAGGAGTATTAGGTGTCGCGAGTCCGAGAGCCGGATATGGGCACTCGACGCGATCCGGTCCAGGCACGCACCGACGGATCGCTCGACCTGCACGACGTGGTCGAGTGGGAGCAACAAACGCTGCTGGACGCAGTCGCCGTGTTCGTCTATCAGGCGCTGCTCGTCGCGACGCGGGCGTTCGTCGTCGTCCTCGCGCTGTTCATCCTGCTCGCCGAGATCGCGCTGGGCACGCTCGGTGGTCTCGCGGATCCGTGGATCGGTGTAATGACTGTGCTCTCGGCGGTGCCGGCGCTCGGACTCGCGGCGTACGTCTGGCACGCCGACGTGACGACCCAGGAGCCGCTGTCGCTGCTCGTCGGGACCTTCCTGCTTGGAGTCCTCGTCGCGGGATTCGCCGGGGTACTCAACACGGCAGTGCCGGCCGTGTTTATGAGTTGGGGGATCGACATCGGCCTGATTGGGCTGTTCTTCCTGGTCGTCGGTCCCGTCGAGGAGGGGGTCAAGTTACTCGCGGTCAGGCTGTACCCGTTCCGGGACGATCGCTTCAACGCCGTGATCGACGGGGCGGTCTACGGCGCGGTCGCCGGCCTCGGGTTCGCCACGATCGAGAACGCGCTGTATATCACCCAAAGCGTCGCCGCGACGAGTGCGAACCCGCTGGCGGTCGGCGGCGGAACCTCGATCGTCCGCGCCCTGGCCGGTCCGGGACACGTCATCTACTCGGCTATCGCCGGCTACTACCTCGGGCTCGCGAAGTTCAATCCCGACGACGCCGGCCCGATCGTGATCAAGGGGCTGTTGATCGCGGCCGTCATCCACGGCGGCTACAACACCCTCGCGCAGTTCGTTCCGGAAGCGCTGGCGACGGTGACAGGGCTCAGTTGGTTCGGCGGGTTCGTCCTGTTCGTGCTCGCCTTCGATGGCATATTCGGACTCGTCCTCGTCTGGAAGATTCGGGCGTATCGGCGGGCCTACCGGCTCGTCCACGACCGGCCGGTTCCCCACTCGGAGCCGA
>ENA-ORCS01001400-ORCS01001400.1-marine-metagenome-genome-assembly--contig:-NODE-1400-length-10530-cov-4.431168_pt1 | contig 10530 bp, 11 predicted proteins | sample MGYA00237781_ERZ508513 | MGnify/ENA primary metagenome ERZ508513 (study PRJEB26184, sample SAMN06268793) | marine metagenome | isolation source: Eden Landing Ponds, San Francisco, CA, USA | place...
TCTTACACAAATACCGCTGATACACCCGATAGCTGCCGTTTCTGACCGTCAGGTCAGAACGGCAGCGGGGGCACTCAGCACCATCACGCCAGCGAACCTGCTGCAACAGGTCCGCTGCAGCCGATTCGTGTCGGAATCGGCTCCACGGGATCATATCGGGCACCGCTGGCGCGGTGCCCTTGCCCTCTTCGACTTTCAGCCGCTGCTCTCGCAATCAACAATCTCCTACACAAGAGCGAATGGTTTCAGACTGTGACCATGCGGATTGACCGCTTTCACTCGTTCTGGCGGGGCAGTCAGGCCAGCGCGAAACGGTGGTTGCGGCGGTTCAGACACTACTACAACCGACACCGACCGAATCAGGCATTAGATAGCCGCACGCCCGCCGAGGAGGTGCTGAACTAGACAGTGCCATTCTGAACGACTTCACAGTTGCGAGACCTGATCGAAAGCGGTGTCCGGAAACTCGGGAGGCATCGTAGCCAGTAGCATTCGACGGACCATCATTACAAACCCGTTAGCTGGACCACGGCTCACGACTGCCCGTTCGGAGACGTCGTCTTCTTCATCCGCAGGTTTTGAACTAATTAGGACCGCGTCCCGGTCGGCCAGGAGTATCCGGTTGATCTCGGACGATTCGTCGCAGGCAACTGCCCTCCCAAATATGGGCGTATCCAGAGAAACCGTCTCGATTCCCGTAGGATTGAGGGAATCGTGTGGAACGCCGTCGACCGCTCCGACAGTGACGCTGACATCCCGTCGTTGCGCCGTTCGCAAGGCCTCTTCGAGTGCTCCCGTCAGGACGAGGTCGTCACCGACGAACAAGAGTATCTCGTGATCGGCCTCCTCAGCAAGGTGTCTGGTTCGCGTCTCGATCGCATTCGACCCAGTCAGTGACCAGACCTCAGCGGATGGAGTCGACTCGGTGTCGGCATCGACGGGATCGAGAGACTGGAGTGTCTCCCGAAGCGTCTCGGTTTTCGATCGGTACTCGGATCTGAGCAGATCGATTGCTTCGTCGACGGGAATCGCACGAAACTGCTTCGGGTTCGCGTGTTGTGTCTCGACGAGTCCCTTTGAATCCAGCACCCGGACAGCATCGTACACTCGCGTTCGAGGCACGTTCGAGATGTCGCTGATCTCTTTCGCGGTTGCGTGGGGAAGACGGGAGAGTGCGACGAAACACGCGGATTCGTACTCCTTGAGCCCGAGTTCTTTGAGCAAGTCGACGGCCTCACGATGGCTCGGCCGGTCCATCACGGCCACCCTTCCGGTAGCTCGTCCTGGTGGTCGTCCATCAGCCGGAGTAACGGCGCGATCTCATCGAAGTTCGGTCCTCGGCGGATACTGTGGATATCCTCGTCCCACTCGATGTACCCCGATTCAGCAAGCTTCGGGAGGTGGGCGTGGTACAGTTCGGTCGTGAGCAGTTCGAGATCGTCGTCTTCGGTGGCGAGCTCTACGACCGAGAACTCGTCTTCGTCACGCGGGTTATGCTCGCTAACGAGCAGCAGAATTCGACGTCGATAGGGATGGCTGAGCGCGTCGAACACTCGGTCTAACGAGCTTGGAGCGGTAGAACCGCGGGTCATGACTCCCCCTCCAAGATAGTAGTCTCGCGCAATACGTCGCCCATCCCACGGCGAAGCTGCCGGGAGACCTCGACGTCCGACCGACCGAGTTCATCAGCAACCTCGACGAGCGTCGTCGCTCTCGGCACCTCGAAATAGCCCTTCTCAAGGGTGACACGGAGCGTCTCCCGTTCCTCTGCAGGTAGTACTCCGGTCGGATCGTTCGCCTCGTGTCTGTCGCGTCCCATCCTATCGTACCTCGTTGAATGATCTGCCCCAAGGAGAGCCGTCGTCCTCACGAAGGGCGTCTCAGGTTCACAGTAGATGTCAAGATATATGCGAGTGAAAATGTTGGCCCTAACTATCCGGTCGCGTTAAGTTAGAGAATGAGGCGTTCGAGTTCTGAGTGTCCATGCTCAATCTCGAACGCCTCAGCGATGCTATCACGTGGATAGATTTGTCGTTTGTGGAGCGCCGACGGACTCCCGAATGGGCGATTCAAGTGGGCATCCGATGTCACCTGGCCGGTATGTCATTACGGGATGCCAGTCAATTTCTCGATGAGTTGGGAGTCCAACGCAGTCACGTTGCGATCCATGACTGGGTTCACAAGGCCGACCTACAGCCGATCTCGACGGTGACGGCGGATCAACTCGCGGTCGACGAGAAGATGATCCGCCTGCACGGTCAAGATCACTGGCTGTACGGTGCGGTTGATCCGCAGACGAACGAAATCCTTCACGTCAGCCTGTTTCCGACCACGACGAAACAGACGACGCGGTGGTTTCTCGACGAGCTACACCGTCGTTATCAACTCGACGACGTACTGTTTCTCGTCGATGACGCCGATTATCTCGGTCCAGTGCTTGCCGAAGACGGATACCGATTCCAGGTGATTTCACATGGGAATCGGAATGCCATCGAACGTGTCTTCTGGGAGCTAGAACGTCGAACATCCTCGTTTGCGAATAGTTTTAGCCATGTCACGCTCGAAACAGCAGAGTCATGGCTCGAAGCCTTCGCCGTCTACCACAATTCACGCCAAACTTAACGCGATGAACTATCCCAACCCCACCCAATATTTTTTTTTTGAGTTTAGGGTATAGCTACACCGAGCCGATATCCTCGGCGTACGATTCGGTCTCGAACAAGACCTCACACAGGGTGCGTTCGGCTGCACGCAGGTGTTCGGAGAACGTTGGCTGTGAGACGCCGAGCAGTTCGGTGACCTCCTGCCCGTTACTGACCCGTGGCATCTCGAAGTACCCGCTCAGATACGCCGTCTGCAGGACCTCTCGCTGTCGGTCAGTCAGTTGATCCTCAAGTGCAGTCACGAAGGTTTGCCGCGTCTTCAGCGGCCGCTCACGCGACTGGCGAGCGCGCAGTTCGAAATTTGGATTCCACTGACGGAGCCGGTCCAGGAACTCACGGACCGCTGCCGTATGGGAGACATCGAGAGCAGCGGTCGCGACGCCGGAATCGATGGTAATTGCACGCACGACAGCCCCGTCGTCAGTGACCCGTGCGGCGAGCGGAGGGTCGGACACCCGCGCCCTGAACAGTGACCCATCAGCCCCATCGGTGAGACAGTCCAGGTCGTCGAACGCAAGGAGTTGCGATGCTATGTCCTGAAGTTCCTCCGATGAGATCCCACCAGCAATGAAGAAGACGTCGGCCTGCCCATTCGACCTAGGAACGAACCCTTGGTAGTCGATGGTACACTCCGTCTCCCGGGCGAGCCGACACAACGGTGTGTCGGCGTCCTCAAACCGGAGCGTGAGTTCGACGACGCTGTCGGTTTGCAATGTCGCTCTCGTCTCTCTGGCGTTGATGGTGTGGGCGATCGTGTCGCCAAGCTCCGACAGCACCTGCTGATTCCGCTCGTCCTCGTTCGACTGGGGGTGATCGGCGTAGACGGTCAACACGCCGTACGCTGCATCATCGTAGACGAGCGGGATGCAAACGAGCGAGCGAGCGCCGCGTTCGAGCGTTGCTTCTCGCCAGGGAGCGAAGTCACTGTCCGTAGCGATGTCCGCAACCACCTGCAGGGCGCCGGAGCGTACTGCACGAGCAATAGGATCACGATTGGTCGGCGTGTCCTCGACCGTGATCGTGAGATCCTCCAGGTAGCCGCTATCGACGCCGGCCCACGCCCGTGGTTCGACCACGTCGGTCCCCGGATCGTGGTACCCGATCCAGGCAAATTCGTAGAGGTCGGAGTCGGCTAGCCGGTCGCAGACGACTTCGTCGATCTCCTCACGCGTGTCGGCGGCCACGAGCGCCTGGTCGATTTCCCGAATGAGCGTGTTGAGCCGGTCGAGACGAGTCAGCTCTTCATTCTGGTCCGCCAACTCTTGTTCTCCGGCAGCGCGGTCCCACGCTGTCTCGACTGTCGCCGCGACGGTCTCCGCGAGGTCGACCGTTCGGTCGTCGAAGGTATCGGCCCGCGTCGAACCGAGACAGACGACACCGTGGCGACCTAGCGGGACGAACGCGCGGCTTCGCAGCGGCGACGTCACATCCGACCCGAGATCAAGGTCGTTCTCCACCTTGATGTCGGTCCCGACGAACGTCTCCCAGACCTGATCGGCGATCTCGGTCGGGAACTCGACCGCTTCGGTATCCACGTCCCCGGCCGCGTCAGTAGCGTATTCCCGGAGATCGCCACGCCGGCCGTCGTATTGCCAGAGTGTGGCGTATTCGACAACAAGAACCTCACGCACGATTGGTGCGACCCGGTCGGCGATCGTCGCCGTCTCGGCATCGATCAGACCCCGGGTCGCGTTGTTGAGCCGTTCGAGCGCCGCTTCGCTCTCGCGGACCTTCTGCTCGGCTTGTGCCCGCTGGACGGCCGCCCAGGTCCGCTCGGCCGTCTCTTCGAGCATCGCTACCTCGGTATCGGTCCAGTCTCGAGGCGTAGCCTGGGTGACACCGCAGTACGCGGTGAGACGGCCGTCCTTGATTAGCGGCACGCTTGTGTACGCGGCGATGTCCATCTGTCGGTGGGCAGCTCGTTCCTCCTCGCTCAGCTCCGGTATGGACGAGATATCGTCCAATATAAGCGTTTCACCGGCCTGGAACGTATCGGAAATGTACTCGCCGTAGTCTTCGAAGTTGTGTTCGCCAACCACCGAGTCGACGCCCTCACGGCAGTAATCCGCGTGGATGCGATTCGTGGTGCCGTCTTCGAGCACTTCGCCGTAGTGAGCGCGGGCGACGTCCAGTTCCTCGCCGAGAACGCGGGCGGCCTCTCGCTGGATTTCTTCGGGATCCGATAGTGGGCGAATTACGTCAGTGAGTTCGATGCGGAACGCATCCAGTGCGGCTTCTTGCTGGAGTTCTTCCTCGGCCTCCTTGCGCTCGGTGATGTCCTGGAAGACGACAGCGACCCGCCAGGGGCCCGCTCCCTCGGGTTTGAACACGTAGAAGTTGTACCAGATGCCGTCCGGTTCGGCGTACAGTTCGTGGCGCTCCCCCTCTCCCGTGCTAGCGACGCGGCCGAATACCTCGTACCAGTACTCCTCGTACCCCATATCGATCTCGGTCAGCCATCGGCCCTCGAATTCCTCGCCGACCATCTCGACCGCCGCCGGGTTCGAGTCACGGTAGAAGATGTCGAACGCTTCGCCGTCGCTGTCGAAGACCACGTCGGCCAGGAAGAAGCCCTCGTCCATCGAGTTCAGGATAGTCCGATAGCGCCGTTCGCTCTCACGGAGGTCTGCCTCCATCTGCTTGCGCTCGGTGATGTCGTCGACCAGACATGCAACGGCCCCGCTGTCAGTGCTACCGTACGGAAATACGCGAACATCGTACCAGCCATCGGCGAGCGGACCGTCTGTGGTCTCGATCTCGAATCGTCTCGAGTCGCCCGTCCGGACCACCTCATCCCAAAGGTCTGACCCAGGCAGGTCGCCGTCAAGGTCGATATCGCTCACCAGTTTGCCGACTACGTCGGTCACACCGATGAGCTCCTCAAACACCGGGTTCGTTTCTACGAAGCGGTAATCAACCAGATTCTCCTGGTCTGAAGTGGCCTTGCTCTCGTCAGCCAACCGTTCAACGATGAAAAAGGTCTCTTCGATGGACTCGTTGATAGAGTCGAACAGCCTTTGATTGCGTTGCTCAGACTCACGAAGGGCCTGTTCGGCGCGAGCGCGTTCGAGTCGCGGGAACAGTCGATTCGCCAGTTCCTGGACAAGTTCGACCTCGTCCTCGCGCCAATCGCGGGGGTCAGGATCGGTGAGACTGAGCAGGTACTCCCATTCGCCGTCACGGTGGAACGGGACGGTGATGAACGATCGGACGTCGATGGTTTCAGCGGCCTGCGGGTCGGTGTATCTATCCTCGTGCGTGTCGGCGCTAACTATCGGTTCGCCGGCTCGAGCCGTCTCCTGAAACTCCTCCGTCGAGAACTCCGAGAGGCTGACCGTGTCGGGCAGTGGCCGTACGATGTCGTCTTCCCACCGGTAGAGATGGTCGACCGTGTCAGCTTCTTCGTCAATCGAGCTCATGTTGTAGACGGCGACGTCCAGATACTCGTTGATCCGCTCTCCGGCCGCCGTGACGATCTCTTCCGGCGTGGTGAGTTGGGTCAATTCCGCCTCAAGATCCTCCAAGAAGGCAGTGTTCCGTTCCCGTCGCTTCTGGTCAGTGACGTCGACCGCGATATTGAACACGCCGCCGATCGAGCCGTCTGCGAGCGGTATCGGACTGTAACTGGAATCCCACCAGACGTCCTCGATCTCATCGGTCCGTTCGAGCGGGAGCAGGAACTCCTCGAGTCGGGTCGCACCGTCTCCTGCCATCACCTGCTCGTGGATCGGGCCGAGCGTGTCCCACGCTTCCGGAAACACGTTCCGAGCAGGCTGGCCGAGCGCGTCCGGATGCTTTGTCCCGATAACGTCACGCGCGAGATCGTTGTACAGCAGCGTCAGGTCCTCGCCCCAGTAGATACCAATGGCCTCGTCCGCCCCGAGCATGATGTCGACGGCGACCCGCAACTCGGGCGGCCACTCATCTATCGAGCCAAGTGGCGTGTCGGCCCACTCGAACTCACGGATGCGTGCGGCCATCTCGCTGTCGGCGGTGAGTGAGGGAGACTTCCCATCTCGGGATGAGACCGAGTCCTGCCGGTCCGAAGTGTCGCCGTTGCGCAGGGGCTTACCGTCGACGGGGTGCCACCAGACGCGACTGTTGGCCCCCACCTTCTTCGTCAGCAGGGTCCCATCATCGACGAGCGACTCCAGTCTGTTGTAGATCGTCCGCTGGGTACAGTCGAATTCCTCGGCGACCTCTGGGGTCGTCACCGGCGTGCCGGGTGGGCCGAGGGCGTCGACCTTCTCCAGCACGTCTTCCGGTGCTGGTGCGGCCGTAGTCATAGGGGCTCTTCGTTGAGGGCCACAAAAAGCGTTCTGTCGATGGAATCACCGACTGTACGAACCGAGAGACACGCGAATTTCACATGCTGAACCGACGCCGTAGCGATTCTCTACGCGGTGAAGGGGTGTCGTTCCGATATCCTGTCGGTAGTCGTATTAGCGAGTAGAGCCACGTTCGGATCGACGAATCGTGGACACAGGTCCGGTGTATCGTGAAGTGCAACGCTTTCGTCAGCGGTGGCTCTGGACACTTCTCGGGGGAATCGCGCTGCTCATGCTTCTGCTCGGGCCCGTCTCGTGGCTCGGACTTTTCATCGTCGGTGCCGTCGCCGCGTTCGTCTACAGTCTTCGCCTCGAGACCGAGGTCAGAACCGATGGGATCTACCTCAAGATGTGGCCGCTTCACTGGTCGGCTCGTCGCATCTCCTGGTCAGAGATCGACAAGTATGAAATGAGGACGTACAGGCCACTTCGAGAGTTCGGCGGGTGGGGAATTCGCTGGGCTCCGGGGAAACTCGCCTACAACGTCAGTGGGAATCAGGGCATCTGGATCCAGCGGACGAACGAGCGATCCATCCTCATCGGGTCACAACGCGTCGAGGAGTTCGTCACCTCGATTGACGAGGTCTATGAACGCTGAGTGGGCGGTAGATCATCCTCGCCCAGCACTCGTGTATTGAGACCAACTGTCTCAACTTCTCTTGGCGGGTGCTCGTCGGCGGCAACGGTGAACACCCTCCTGAATCGCGTGACGAAACCGCTATCTGGGGCGCAGGTCAGACGAATAGCCTTGTCGTAGTGCTGAAAGCGCTGTTCACCTGGCAGCTCGACAACAATCGCGACTCTCAAGAAGAGTAGTAACTCAGATGCTCACAACAAACCTATACAGGCCCGAGTTCAATATACGGGACCAGAAGCAATGGTAGTTGCTCCCGCTGTAGCTTCTTCCATAACAACTGGTGATCGATAATGGATGACGACACGAACAGAGTCGAAGACTCGGAGACCTCCGACCAGACCGACAGCACAGATGCGAGACCCCCGACAGTTCGTCATAACTGGACGGAGTCGGATCAGCCCAGTGTGATGGTGGTCGAAGCAGTTGCTGCAGCCACTGACCGGCCCACGACGGAGCTCCCACCGCTGCAGAAAACTCTCGATGCGGATGCACTCGACGCACTTCTCAACGGACAGCCATCATCAGTAACGGTCTCCTTCCGATACGCCGACACCGCCGTCTCGGTGAGCGGAAACGGAAGCATAGAAGTCCACGTCGATGGAGGGCCCCGCGAGGAAGACGACGGATAGGTTCTGCGGCCTATCGAGCGAATGAGCGATCAGGAGAGCGTCGGCGAAGTCTCTTCTCGGTGATCGTCGATAACCGCGAGCAGAGCGAGAACATCTTGGAACTCTCGGCCGCGATGGACGGTCCCCTGGTCGGTGTCGTACTCGATCACGTTCGCTTCCTGTAACTTCGGCAGGTGAATGTGGTGAAGCTCGATACCTCGATGTTCTGTGGAACCGCTGCCATCTGGTTGCAGTGAATCCGCCCCTCGTAGATGCTGCGTGAGTTGGTCGACAGTCGTCGTGTCGGGTGTGTCAGCCACCCGGCGGAGGATCTGTCGTCGCTGCTGTTTGGCCAGCAGGTGCAAAGCTGTCTCGGTCGATATCCGCTGTTCTGAGTTGCTCATGAGTAGTCCCACCATATCCAGTCGGGACATCGGCTCGCACGAGCATGGACTAGAAACTTCACGGACCCAACTGATACCCGTGTCGTTAACCGGATCCTCAAAGCGTACTGATGGGTCGAAATGTAACTGGCTCAATTCTGGGAGAAAAGAATCTCAAAACCGTATGCATTGAGATTGCCAGTCTCAACTTCTGCGGCAGGGTGAAGTTCCGCCTTCCTGTCGGCTAGTCATATACTTAATGATTATTGCCAGCATTGCAGCCCCGCGGCTATTTCATCGGTCAGTTCCGCAGTGACGTGTTCAATGAGCGTCTCCCCATAGAAATCGTCGTAGTGATCGACATCCATCACCGTCTCGCGGTAGGCGCTCCGGACGCGCTCGGGGGCACGTGACCGCTGTTCGCGGAGCGGCGCACGCGTCACCGGCACGGCCGACGCGGTGACAACAGCCTTGATAATCGCGATTCGGTTCTTGAATCGATCGAAGGCGCGCCGCTCGGCGTCTACCTCTTCGTACTCCTGACTGAGGGTCGAGTCGGCCGTCGCGAGCGGCGCCAGCACGTGGCTTCGGAGTGACTCCTCCAGCGGCAAGCCTACCTGCTTGGTGTCACTCATCATAGTATATCACAAAGTACCAGGGTATAGTCTTTATTCCCCGAGTCATCACCAATATGTAAGTAACTGGTTTCGTGTGGAATCGCGAGCAGATCTCCGTCGGGAAGGATTTGCGAGAGTACGTATGTCGTCAGAGACAGTCATTCGTTAGTTCGAATATCATCGAGTGCCCGGCGGATGGCCATGACTTGTTCATCGCGTGACCGTGTTATCTCCTCGGAGGTGTCTTCATATGTAAAGAACCCTTCGCCACTTTTGATGCCGGTTTGTCCCGACGAAACGAGCTCCTCGAGCAACGGGCTCGGTTCATCGTCATCACAGAGGTGGGGACTAAGGTCCCCAAGCACAGTCTGTACCAGGTCTACCCCGGCAATATCTATCGTTTCGAACGGACCGATAGCGGCGGTCCGGAGCGCGTATCCGTCCCGGATAGCCGCATTGACGTCCTCTGGAGTTGCGATGCCCTCTTCGACAATATGTAACGCTTCCCTGAAGATGGCCATCTGGATACGATTCCAGACGAATCCGGGCACATCTTTCTCGACGAGTATCGGCTTTCGCTCGACGGACAGGAGGAATGATTTGACGCGTTCGACAGTTTCGTCCGTGGTTTCCGTACCGCGAACGACCTCTACTGTCGGAAGCAGATACGGGGGATACCACCAGTGGCACCCGACGATACGATCTGCGTGTTCGGGGACACCCTCCGCGATATCCGTGACTGGAAGACCGGATGTATTCGAGGCAAGGACCGCGTCATCCGGTGCTGTCTCGACTATTTCCCGAAAGACCTGATGTTTGATGTCGAGATCTTCAGGGACGGATTCGAGAACGAGGTCGGCGTTCGCTAATCCGACTGCCTTGTCCAGAGTATACTTGATGTTCGACACCACCGCATCAGGTGGTCTATTGGTGACCCCCTCGTCCTGAAGGAACGAGACCACCTCGTGAATCCTCTCTCGTGCCTCTTCGAGGTTTGACTGTCGATGGTCAAGCAATGTGACATCGTGGCCATGGACGGCAAAGTGGGCCGCGAATCCGTGACCCATATCGCCCGCCCCAACGATACTTATTTCTCTTGTCGTGGACATACTCATTCCGAACGTACACCCCCGAAGTAAAAATCGTTAGGGCTATTCCGGAACTCGAAAGAGCCGTCGACTCCCCTGTGTTTCGCGTACGAACAATATCTTCCAGCGGAGCGTGTCATAGAAACGTTCTCAGAGAAGGCAGCAGGGTGTTGGAACTGTGTCTACGAGCGCCAACACCCTGCAAG
>ENA-ORCS01001401-ORCS01001401.1-marine-metagenome-genome-assembly--contig:-NODE-1401-length-10502-cov-3.398273_pt1 | contig 10502 bp, 13 predicted proteins | sample MGYA00237781_ERZ508513 | MGnify/ENA primary metagenome ERZ508513 (study PRJEB26184, sample SAMN06268793) | marine metagenome | isolation source: Eden Landing Ponds, San Francisco, CA, USA | place...
TGGGCTGTGACGACTACATCGTCAAACCGGTCACCAGAGACGACCTCCAGGAGGTGGTCGACCGTCTGATGACGGTCACCGAGTACGACGACCGGATGCGGGAACTCACGGCCAAGCGACTCAAACGCAACGTCCTACAGATCGAGAAGTCGGCGGGCGAACTCCGGGAGAGCACCGAGTTCCAGCGCCTCCAAGAGGAGATCGCGGACCTCGAAGCCGAGATCGAGGAGATCGGCGAGGAGATCGGCACCGACGACGTTACTCACCAGCTCTGACCGGCCTGCAGTCCCGTGGGTTCCGGTCGTTCACTCGGCAAAAAGCGCACTCAGTCCTCAATCTTTGCGTTCGACGACGTCGCCGAGCGTGTAGCCGCCGCCAGCGTTGTCGCTTTCCCACTCGGCGTCTTCGACGCCACCGCCTGCCGAGAGGTCGATATCGAGCGCGTGTTCGAGTTCCCCCTGGACCTCGTCGCTGGGGAGTGTGTCGCCGCGTTCGAGTTTCCGGATGAGACTCGCTTTCTCGTTCAACTTCTGGGCGAGTTCCTTCTGGCTCAGCCCCTGGGATTCGCGGGCCGAGCGGATAATGTCGTCGTAGTCCTGTGCGAGTTCGTCCATCTCGTCGAACATGTCCGAGCGACGCTGGGACCCACCGGAAGAACTGGACGAGGACGAACTCGACGACGCCGAGGAAGACGACCCGGACGAGGACGAACTCGACCCGGTCGAGTACTTAGTCGACGCGCCCGAGGAACTCTGCTGTTTCACCTCGGTGCCGAACTCCGTACACTCGTCACAGACGTCGAGTTCGGCCCCCTCGATTTTCACCGTGTTCGGTGAGTTCGTCTCCGTCCCGCACATCTCACACTGAACCATACCGTCCGTTGGCCGTGCCCGCTGATAAAAGATGCGCCGGGACTCGCGACCCGACTGCCGTCCCCGTACTCGGGATTCCCGACCACTGTTGCAGACCGCGAAACACCGGCCGGGGATTTTATGTCTACCCCACCCTACGTTGGAGGTGATGGAGACCCTCTCCTCCTTTTGAGCCGGCCTGCCCGTCTCTGCAACTCGACGCAGTTACCCCCGAGTGACGCTCCGCGGCGGCCGGTGCGTTCCGACCCGTAGCGGCGCGACTCTTCCCGTCACCCGTGACCGGGTCGCTCTCCAGTATCGCGTTCGACCGATAGCGACTGACAGCGACCGATACACATGACACAGCAGACAGGCAGACCAGCGATCGTCACAAAACGCGTGGATAGCAAACCGATAGATACGAGCGAGATAGCGGCGCTAACAGACGCGGCTGGGTACCGCGTCGTCGACGAACTGACGCAGGTCCGCGCCGAGGACCCCGGCACCTACTTCGGCAGCGGGAAACTCGCGGAGATCGCCGAGCGGGTCGACGACACCGGCGCGACACTCGTCGCGGTCGACGGCGAACTCTCCCCGAAGCAGACCATCACGATCAGGGAGGAACTGCCGGAAGGAACGCGCGTGTTCGACCGCTACCGACTGATCCTGGAAATCTTCGCCGAACAGGCCGGGACGAGACGCGCGCAGCTCCAGGTCGAACTCGCCCGACTGAAATACGAACTCCCCCGGATAGAGGAGACAGCCGACCACCAGTTCCTGAACAAACTCCTGGAGAAGGGAACGCCCGTCGACGGCGTCAAAAACCGGATCGCTGAACTCGAACGGGAGATCGACGACCTCCCGAGTCCTGCCGAACAGTTCCGGGAACGGCGCCGCGACCAGGGGTTCGACCTCGTCACCATCGCCGGCTATACGAACGCCGGGAAGTCGACACTGCTCCACCGACTCGCCGACGAGATGGACCTCTCGGCGGCCGACCCCGAGGACCGACTGGATGAAGTGACCGACCCGGACCGGCCCGCCGACGACCCGACGGCGGCCGTCGAGGACCGACTGTTCAAGACGCTGGAGACGACGACCCGCCGGGCGACCCTCGACGACCGGCCGGTGTTGTTCACCGATACCGTCGGCTTCGTCGACGAACTGCCCCACTGGCTCGTCGAGTCGTTCAGCGAGACGCTCTCGGAGGCTGCAGCGGCCGACGCCGTCGTCCTCGTCGTCGACGCGAGTGACGACCCGGAGACTGCTCGCGAGAAACTCGACGTCTCGCTGGACGTCCTCGAATCGCAGGGGGTCGACGAAGCCGACGTCGTGACGGTGCTGAACAAGATCGACCTGCTCGACGAGAGCGAGCGCCCGGAGCAGGTGGCGGCTATCGCCGAGCACGCCCCCACGCCGGTTCCGGTGAGTGTCACCGAAGGGACGAACGTCGAGACGCTCGTCGAGGCGGTGACCGAACGCCTCCCGACCGACCGACTCGAACTCACCCTGCCGAACTGCGACGAGACGATGGCGCTGGTCTCGCGGGCCTACGACCGCGCGACCGTCGAAGACGTCGACTACGACGCCGACGAAGTCCACGTCGTCGTTCGCGGCCGGCCGGACGTACTGGCGAAACTCGATGCGGAGGCCGAAGCGATCGCGACAGCCTGACGTCGCCCGCACCTTTTTGAGAACCGTACGGCTATCTCACGACAGGCATCTCCGATGGACGTCGATACGTTTCGAGCCATTCATCGTTACGGTGCGATACTCTCGGTCGTTGCCATCGTCGGATCCGCAGTGGCGTACGTAGTGGGCGGGCCGCTCGACGCGTTGCTGTTCCCACTCGGCTTCTTCGGACCGCTCGGTGGGTTCTATTTCGTCGGTGCCGTGCTCGAAGACCACCCGAACCCGACGTATCGGGTACTGGGTGCGGAACTCATGCGAGGCGTCGTCTGGTACGGCGGGAGTATCTTCGGCTGGTCCGTCGTCCTGAGTTCGTCGACTGTCCTGTCCGCGACACCAGTGACCGTGCTGGGACTCCCGGCGGTCACGGCCCTCTGTCTCGTTCTGTCGATGGTCGGAGTTCGACGCGCGACGGGACTGGACCTCACAGTCCAGACCGAGGGTGGACAACTACTCGTGTTCGTCACCGGCGCCATCGCCGGTGGGTTCCTCGTCCTCTATGCAGTCTTCGTCGACGGTCAGTCGACCGTGCTCGTCCCCGCGTACCTCCTCGCTCTGGTGGTGGGTATCCTCCTCTGGCGGCGAAACTGGCAACAGCCCCAGACGGAGAGCTGACGGTGTATCAATACGTTTGCCCGCCCCGACAGCCGGTCGAACTCGGGCGATAACCCCTCGCACCAGATCGTGGTCTGTCACGTCTCTCAACCGACGCACTGGCGGTTCGGTCATCGGAACTCGGGAGCGTCACTCCTTCGACACCGCGCTACAGCGCCCGGTAGGCGTAGTAGAACCGCTGGAGCGCGGCGACGCTCCCGACGAGGACGACCAGTGCCTGACGGTCCGCGCGGCCGACGAGGCCGCCGTAGACGCGGTCGGCCCGATATCCTGGGGAAACTCGAAGCGGACGCAGCTGATATCGTGCCGGGATAGCCCAGAGACAGTTCGACTTCCCGCTCGCTGGGCCGATCAGACCAGTTCGGCGAGGTTATCCGGATAGACAGTCAGTTCGGAGAGGCGGTCGAGCGGGACCCATTCGGCGGGATAGGTCTCGTCGAGTTCCGGTTCCCGACCCTCGAACTCCTCGCGCTCGTAGGGCCAGTCCTCGGCGAAGGCCACCTCGTAGAGAAACCAGATCTCGTGGCCCTCGTTGCCCTGGAAGGTGAACGTGCTTTCGAGCGTGTCGACGTGGTCGTAGTCCGTGACCGCGACCGATAACTCCTCGCGGAACTCGCGGACGAGCGCCTCGTCGCTCAGTTCGCCGAACTCGACTGCGCCACCGATCGGCCGGTAGAACGTCTCCTCGACGGTCTCGTCACGAAGCCGACTCAGGAGGACCTCGTCACCGCGGCGGGGGACACCGACGGCGACCGGACGGATGTCACGCCAGCTCATGGACTGTCGCGTTATCTCAACCGACCAATAGGAGTTTCGGTCGCCGGATCTCGGATCGCCTGATCTCGGGTCACCGGTCCATCGACGTCCGGTTACAGCGCCCGGTAGGCGTAGTAAAACCGCTGGAGCGCGGTGAAGTGACCGACGACGGCGAAGAAGACGAGCAGCCAGCCGACGACACCCAGTCCCGCGAGAGTGCGGGTGACGAACGCGGCGACCAGAGCCACGACGACGACGAGCGCGTGACGGTCCGCTCGGCCCACCAGCCCACCGTAGACCCGGTCGAGCCCGACGGCCTGCGCCTGTGTCCCGAGGTAGGACGTCATCAGCACTCCCGTGACGGCGGCGAACCCGAGCGCGTAGCGTTCGACACCCGCGGCGAGTCCGGCGATGAGGACGACGTCGGCGTATCGGTCCAGCACGTGGTCGAGCAGGTCGCCGGCGGGACCACCAGTGTCGGTCTCGCGAGCGAGTTCGCCGTCCACGAGGTCGAGCCAGCCGTTGAGGACCACGCCCGCGACGCCCGCGAGGTAGACCAGCGGGTCGACGCGAGGGGCGACGCCGAAGGCGACCCCGCCCGCGACGGCGAACGCGAACGCGATGGCACTGACGGCGTTGGGCGTCAGACCGAGGCGCTTCGCGAGACTCACCGAGGGCCGCAGGGCGCCGCCGACGGCGGGTCTGAACCTGTCCAGTGTCATCGGTAGTGTCGTCCCATCTGTGGTCCTCGACGCTCAGAGGTAGTCGATGAACGAGACGGTGCCCGCAGAGGGGGCCCGCTCGCCGGCGATAACTCGCTCGATGGCGCCGGCCACCTCCTCGGGAGGCAGGTCGGTCGTGTCTACCTCGTAGACGCCCTCCTCGCCGTGGCGGTCGACTGCCTCCGCGAGCACGACGTCCAGCGCCTCGCTCTCGGCGTTCTCCCCGGCCTTCGCGTCCGATTCACCCCGCTCCCGGAGGCGCTCGGCGAGCGTCTCGGGGTGACAGCGCAACACGACGACCCGGTCGGCGTCGAAGTGGTGGGCGAGGTGGGACTCGAAGAGGATGTCCTCGCGGCCGTCGAGGTAGTCGGCGACGGCGTCCATGTCCGCCACCGCGGAGTCGCGCTGTTCGTCGTGGCCGGTGCTCAGGCCCTCCTCTCGGATGACCTCGTTGAGGTGGACCACCTCGAGATCCGTCTCGAGGGCGTCGACGGCTGTTGACTTGCCGGTACCCGGTGTCCCGGTCACGGCGATCCGCACAGTCAGGTCACCTCCAGACAGCCGGTGACCCCGCGGTCGGCCGTCGGATTCACGCCGCCGACACCTCCGCGAGGACGTCGTTGACGATCTCGACGGCGCGTTTCGTTTCCTCCCGCGTGCCGCAGGTCACGCGGATGCACTCCGGGAGACCGAAACTCGAACAGTCGCGAACGATGACGCCGCGGTGCTGGCAGGCGTCGGCCACGGCCGACGCGTCGCCGACCTCACAGAGGACGAAGTTTCCGCCGCTCTCCCACGTGGGGGCGTCGAGGTGGTCGTACATGTACTCTCGGGCCCACTCGGCCGTCTCGACGGTCTTCTCGACGTGTCCGTCGTCGCCCAGCGCCGCGAGTCCAGCCGCGAGCGTCGGGACCGTGACGGCGAAGGGCGTGCTGATCCGCGAGTAGGCGTCGGCCCAGGATTCGGGAACGACGGCGTAGCCCAGGCGAGTCCCGGCGAGTCCGTAGGCCTTCGAGAACGTCCGGACGACGGCGACGTCGTCGCGTTCGTCGACCACCGGGATGGCGGTCGGCGAGTCCGAGAAGTGGATGTACGCCTCGTCGTAGACGACGAGCGTCTCGTCGTCGGTCTCCCCGGCGACGGTTCGGAGGTCCTCGACCGACATCTCGGAGCCCGTCGGGTTGTGCGGGCTGGTGACGTAGACGACTCGCTGGCTGTCGTAGGCGTCCAGCACAGTGTCGGGCGTCTGTTCGAAGTCCTCGACCTTCGAGAGTTCGTAGGTGTCGACCTCGCCGTGGTGGTAGCGGGCGCTCATCGGGTAGTAGGCAAAGCCCGGCGTGGGGGTGAGCACGCGCTGGCCGGGGTCGATGGTCGCGCGGGCGAGGTAGTCGAGGGCGGCGTCGGCACTGGGGGTGAGCCAGACCTGTTCGGGGGTGACGTCGTGGCGGTCGGCGAGTTTCTCCGTGAGGTCGACGTGAGCGGTCTTGGGGTACCTGTGGACTTGGTCGGCGGCCTCGCGGATGGCCTCGACGGCGGCGGGGGACGGGCCGTGAGGGTTCTCGTTGGAGGAGAGTTTCACCAGCGACTCGGGGTCCAGTCCGAGGTCGCGGGCGACCTCCTCGACGCCGCGTCCCGCGCGGTAGACGGTGTGTGACGACAGGTCCCGTGGCTCCATACACGGGGCAAACGGACGCCGGGGCTTAAGACTGGCCGTCCGCGTCGGCCGAGTCGTTTCCTCGGTCGTGCAATCGAGGCGAACGGTTATCCTGTCGCCGGGCCTACTGTCGAACATGGCAGTCGTTAGCCTGAAATTCAAAGTGGTAACGAGTTTCCTGACCTCGCTGCTCGCCGGGTTCGTCGCCGGGCAGCGCGCTGACGGGAGAGACCGCGTGCGCCGGAAAGTCGCCACGACCGTGATGGGGCTCGTCGGCTTGCTCGTGGGATTTACGCTCGCCGAACGACTCAGAGCGGCCGAGGACTCCGAAACCGTCGAACGACGGGAGTGACCGCGGACACCCCCACCGACGCCCTCGGGGCCGGAACTGCTTGGGTACGTTCAAGTGGCGTCGGTCCTCCCCAGGGAATATGACACTCCTCGATATGGCGTTCTACGCCATTCACCTGCTGTTCGGTGGGGTCTGGACCGGCAGTGTCGTCTTCGTCACGCTCGCCGTCCTCCCCATCGCCAGGGACGGCACCGCCAACGCCGAACCGCTCGTCCCGGTCGTCTCGAAACTCCGGAACCTCTCCAGAGCGAGCGCCGTCGTCTTGCTCCTGACCGGTGGGCACATGGCCGCCGAGGCGGCGGGCTACACGTTCGAATCGCTCACCGGGACCACCCGGGGGTATCTCGTCCTCGCGATGGTGGCGCTGTGGTTCCTCCTCATCGGCCTCGTCGAAGTCGGCGGCGGGAAACTCGCCGACGGGTTCGACGAGAAGAAAGTCCGCGAGCCCGCCCGGGAGGCCCGGCCGTTCTTCCTGGCGGCCAGCGTCGTCTCGCTGCTCCTGCTGGTCGACGCCGGCCTGCTCGCCGGTGGCCTCACCTGATCGGCTCTCGACGGTTCTCTCGGACAGACCACTCACAGGTCGCGGTCGAGGTGTTCGGCGGCTTTCAGCGCGAGTGCTGCGATCGTCAGTGTCGGGTTCATCGCGCCGCTCGTCGGGAAGACACTACTCGACGCGACGGTGAGGTTCGCGACATCGTGGGTGCGCATGCGTGCATCGACGACGCTCTCCCCGGGGTCGGTCCCCATCCGCGTCGTGCCCATGTGGTGGGCCGCGGGACCAGTGTTGTCCGGGCCGACCGTCCACTCGACGTCGGCGTCGAGTTCGTCGAAGACCCGGGCCTGCAACTCGTTGGCCTTCGAGAGCGACCGGCGGGTTCGCTCGCCGAGCGACCACTCGATCCTCGGGACCGGATTACCGTGGTCGTCCGTCGTCGAGGGGTCGAGCGCCACGCGATTGTCGGCCCGCGGCGGCTGGCCCACGAGCCCGCCCATCGCGAGGTGGCGACCGTAGGACTCGCGTAGCGAATCGAGGAGGTCGTCGCCCCACTCGTCGGCCGAGAGTGCCTGCTCCACGGGTGACGGCCCGGCGTAGTTGAGGAACTCGAGTTTGATGGGTCCGGCCCCCTCGAAGTCGTTGTCGTAGAACTGATGCGACTCGCTGGTGATGAACCCGACGTGGTTCTGCCGCGTCTCACGCGACGCGCGGCCGCCCGTCCCGGCGAAGAGGTGGTCCATGAAGTACCGCCCCACCGCGCCCGAGGAGTTGGCGAGGCCGTCGGGATGGTCGGACGAGCGCGAGAGCAAGAGCAAGCGCGGGATCTCGACGCCCCCTGCGGCGAGGACGAACTGGCGCGCGTCCTGTCCGTGTTCGCTCCCGTCGGGGGTCGCGTAGACGGCCGTTCCGACCCGCTCGCCCCCATCGGTCGTCTCGAGGCGCTGGACCGGGACGCGGTCGACGACCCGGACGCCCTTCGACTCGGCGGCCTCGACCGTGTAGTCGGCGCTGTACTTCGCGCCGGAGGGACAGACGGGTTTGCAGGTTCCGTAGCCGACGCACTCGCTCCGGCCGTCACGGGCCTCGCTGTTGCGGGCGTTGGGCACCGAGTGCATGGCGATCCCCGCCGCCTCGCAGGCCTCGGCGAAGAGTGAGTCGCTGTAGGAGGGCGGGAACGCGGGCATCGGGAACGGTTCCTCGCGGGACGGCGCGAAGGGGTTGTCCGACGCGCCGGCGACGCCCAGCGCTCGTTCTGCCTCGGCGTAGTACGGTCGCAGGTCCTCGTAGGCGATCGGCCAGTCGGTGCCGACGCCGTCGCGGGTGTTCCGCTCGAAGTCCGACTCGTGGAGTCGGGGGACCACCCCCTGCCAGTGGAGCGTCGACCCGCCGACGCCTTTGACCCGCGTCGCGTTCAGCGGGTAGAACCACTCGCCGGTCGAGGTGTAGGCGTCGCGCTCGCCGCCCATGTCCCAGACCGAGAGCCCGCCGTGGGCGGGTCGTATCGACCGCTCCATACGCTCGAGCCGGTCGCTCCGGTCGAACCGCGGACCGGCCTCCAGTATCACGACGTCGTGCCCGCGGTCCGCGAGGCGGTTCGCCACCAGTGCGCCCGCCGGTCCGGCACCGACCACGCAGACGTCGACCGTCGGCGAGGGCGAGCGGTCGACAGTACCTCGACCGTCGCCCGACCCGTCCGCGCTCATCGCGGCCCCCGCTGATAGCTGTCGGTCCCGCCGGGGTGGCCCTGCGGGTTCTCGATCCCGACGAGTTCCCCGCCCGTCGGCGAAGAATACAGCGCGTACAGGACCTCGTTGACGAAGTAGTACCTGACCCGCTCTGCGTTCGTCCCATCCGGGACTGGTTCAGCCGTCTCCGCACCCCCCCGTCGCAACACTGTCTCGGCCTCCGCGGGGTCGAGGGCGGCGAACCGCGAGTCGAACGTGATCCGCGCCTCGGCGTCCAGGTCGCCGAGCGCCTCGTTCGCACCGTCGGCCCAGTCCGGTCGCCGGTCGAGTTTCGTCGACGCGTACGTCTCGACGAACGCCTCCGTACGTTCGACCGGCGACGGATACACCGCTTGCGCTGTCGTGACGAGCGCCGCGACGATGCGGTCGGTGTCGTCACTGCTCGTTTCTCCCGAGTCCCGCCCGTCGTCGCGCCGCTCGTCCGCGAACCCGTCTCTCGCCAGTGCGGCGGCCCCACCGCCTCCGAGTATACCCGCGCCCGCCAGCACCGCGAGCGCGTCCCGGCGAGTCAGTTCCATCGCGAGGGGATTAGGCAAACCTAAACTTAGGCGTTCTCATCGCCGGTGCGGCGACCTATATGTGGGACGGGTTCGACTCCCCGGTATGGCACGGATCGCAGTCACCGGAGCGGCGGGCAGCGTCGGACGGCAGGCACTGGAGGGACTCGACGACCACGACGTGACGCCGCTGACGCACCGGGAACACGACGACATCGACGGGGAGGTCGTGGAAGTCACCGAACCGGACTCGATCGGGCCGGCGCTGGCGGGCCACGACGTGGTCGTCCACCTCGCGGGCAACCCCTCGCCCGAGGCCGAATGGGACAGCGTCCTCCACGCCAACATCGACGGGACTCGCAACGTCTACGAGGCCGCACGCGAACACGACATCGAGCGAGTCGTCTTCGCGAGCACCAACCACGTCGCGCAGATGCAGGCCATCGGCGACCGGACCAGACCCGAGACGATGCGCGCGGACGCCCCGACGGTGCGACCCGAAGACCCGACGCGACCCGACTCGTACTACGCCGTGAGCAAGGTCAGCGGCGAGGCGCTCGGGAGTTACTACGCCGACCGCTACGATATCGAGGTGGTTGACCTGCGGATCGGCTGGCTCCTGACCGAAAACGAGTTGCGCGAGCGCCAGGACGAGGACGACCCGGAGTTCGCCCGGTACGCCCGCGCGATGTGGCTCTCACCGCACGACTGTCGTGACGTGGTGGCGAAGGCCGCTACCGCAGACCTCCCGGAGAATCCCCTCACCGTCAACGCCGTCTCGCGCAACAGCGAGCGCTACCTGTCGATCACCGAGACGATGCGCGGACTGGGGTACGAACCGAGAGACGACAGCGCGGAAGTCGTCGAGGAGTAAGGACAGGTAGCAGCTACGGCTGGTCTGGGAGTAAGGACAGGCAACAGCTACGGCCGGTCAGGGAACTTCACCGAGTGGCGCAGCGTCCCGACATCCTGGATCTCGACCTCGACGGTGTCACCCTGTTCCAGGGGCCCGACGCCCTCGGGCGTCCCGGTCGCGATCACGTCGCCGGGTTCGAGCGTCATGTACTCCGTGATCTCCGCGATCAGTTCTGGGATCGGGAAGATCATCTGGTCGACCGTGGCCGA
>ENA-ORCS01001403-ORCS01001403.1-marine-metagenome-genome-assembly--contig:-NODE-1403-length-10489-cov-3.985017_pt1 | contig 10489 bp, 8 predicted proteins | sample MGYA00237781_ERZ508513 | MGnify/ENA primary metagenome ERZ508513 (study PRJEB26184, sample SAMN06268793) | marine metagenome | isolation source: Eden Landing Ponds, San Francisco, CA, USA | place...
GGCCGGGCCAGACCACGCCAGACGCCGTCGATGAGTTCCTGCTTGTTGATCGCCATCGCCATCGCCTGGCGGAAGGGAACGTGCCGGAACATGTTGCCGGGGCCGGCACTCCAGCCGTTGTCGCGCATGTTCAGCGTGATCTTCTCGTTGTACGGCTGGGGGACCTGGTTGACGCTGACGTTGTCTTTCTGCTGGAACTCCTCGAACTGCGAAGGCGGGACCGAGGCCGAGTCGGCCTCGCCGGTTTCGAGCGCGCCCAGTCGGGCGGACTGCTCCGGGACGATGCTCGTCGAAGCACCCTCGAAGTAGGGCGCGTCGCCCCAGATGTCGGGGGCGTTCGGGATGTCCTGGGCGTAGTAGTCGTCGTTCCGGGTGTAGGTCGTTCCCGAACCGCGGTTCCACTCGTCCATTGTGAACGCGCCGAGGTTCCCGGTGAACTGCAGTTCGAGCAGTTCCGTGTCCTGGCGCATCCCCTCGACGTCTTCCTCTTCGACGTAGGGCTGGACGAGGTCCTTCGGGATCGGGTACAGGAGCGGTTCGAACGTCTGGGGCCAGAGGATGTTGGTCCCGGGCAGTTCCACTTGGAACTCGAACTCGCTGTTCTGGGTGACGTTGTACTCCGCCGGAAAGCTATCGGAGTCGGCCGTCGGGAACACGTCGTTCTGGTGGAGTTCCTGGATCTGGTAGACGTAGTCCTCGGCGGTTACCTGTCCGTACGGGTCGCTGAACTGCAGGTTCTCCCGGACGTTGATCACCCAGACCTGACCGCTGTCGGTGGTCAGGTCGTAGTGCATTGGGAACACTTCCTGCTGGTCGGTGAACGTGTACGCGAGGTCGAGCGCGTACCCGATCGCATCACCGGCACCGTCCTCGGAGTTGTACACCGGGTTGAGCGTTTCGTAGGACGACCCGGACACAGCGTCGTACGTCCCGCTCGGTTCGGGAAGGGGCTGGTCGGTCGGCGTCGCTGTCGCCGTGTCACCGAAGTCCTGGGTCTGGGTCTGGTCCATGGCCTCGGTGGGCGTGGGCGTGGCCGTCGGCGTATCGGCGGATCCGGGCGTGTCCGTGCCGTCGCCGTTGCCGCCACACCCTGCCAGGCCAGCGGTGCCTGCCACACCTAGCATGGAGAGCCATTTGCGTCGACTGATAAAGCGTTCGTCACCGTCCATTTCAAAGCGGTCTCGCGGCATAACCCTAAACGCGGACTCCGTTAAAAAAAACCTTCCGGGAACATACCGTATACCAGCACCAGTGTCAACGAATTCGTAGAATTACCGAAACTCCTAACGGGTTTCGGGATGTTTCTGAAAACGTCGGTGATACCACTGGTGAATTTACTTCTATCGGTCAGTGAACGGCGAATTTTGCCACTGTCTGTAATCATCGATCATTTATGTGGAGACCGGGGATCCGTACATAATCCGGGTGTACGGCCAGCGAATTGAGGGTTCGACCGCAACTGGCGGGAACAGGTCGGTCTCCGGAACGGACCGAAACGGACTTTCGGGGCCCGCCCGGAGTGAGCGTCGAGCGAGGGTGGCCGAGCCTGGCCAAAGGCGGCGGGCTTAAGACCCGCTCCCGTAGGGGTCCATGGGTTCGAATCCCATCCCTCGCATCTGCGACGAACGGACGTGTGGAGCGACGCGTTCGGGGATTCGAAGCAGGGAAGGACGTTGCTCTAACCGTAGTTCGAATCCCATCTCTCGCACGAGTGCGCGACACACTAGCCCCACGCCGAATCCCATCTCTCACTCTGCCACTCGCGGGCGCATCGATGCACACTCTTAAATGGGCGTCTGCTTCACACTTTCGTTCATTCTCACGGAAACAGAGTGAGTATGTGAATCTGACTGATCTTTCGTCGTCTTTCTGTAGAAGAGACGAGACAGGCAGCTTCGAATACCCTTCCCGTATCCGGAGACACGAGTCGCGGTTCCCGGAACCTGGCGGCCCCATCGCGGTTCCCGACAATTTCTATCACATGTCAGCTACGTTGTGGAATTGGGGGCTGTCCCCTTTCGGCCAGCGGTGGCGGGAGCGGGTCCGACGCGACGGGTTTTTGCCGTCGACCCACTCACTGTCGCCTAATGAGCGAGGAGACGCCCGAGGCGGTCCGCGACGCTGCGGCGACCCGCGACGCGCTGGAACCGGCGACCGACGGCTATCGGGTGACGACGACCCGATTCGACGCGTGGGTGACGGCGGTTCCGTCACCGACGAACGACTGGGCGACGGCCTTTCACGTGACTGTCGAGGTGCCAACGCTCTCGGCTGCCGTCGACGGCGAAGTGGGATCGGCCGTCGAAGACGGCTGGCTTGACACGTTCGAACGTCGACTCGACGAGGCCTCGAAAGCGACGCGAGCCAGCGTCGAACCCGACCTGTCCGTCGAGGTCACGGGCGATACCGTGACCGTCACCTACGAGTTCGAGTCCGGCAGTGCGGACCGGGGACTCGACGTTGCGAAGACGTTCGTCGAGTACGTCGAGGGGACCTACGTCGAGGGCGTCGTGCCGGGGTACGACTACCAGCCGCCGGTTTCGGACCTGCTCAGCCAGGCTGGCCAGGGCAGTGGCGACCGCGGTGGGACGCCCCTGTAGCGCCCGCTCGTTTCGGCGGGGAACCCGACTGGTCGGCGATACTCTCGCCGGAACCCTACTGGTCGGCGATGACTTCGCTCGCGATGTTCCGACCGCGAGCCTTGAGTCGGACCTCGCGGCGGACTCGCTTTTCGCTCAGGACGCCACTCTCGACGAGACGGTCGAAGACGTCCTCGACAGCGTCGACGTCCATGCCGACGAAATCGGGGATCTCGAACGGCGAGACACCGGAGTACAGCGCCATCAGCACCTGTCGTTCGGCGTCGGAAATTTCGATGTCGGCGGCGTCGTTCGAGGGGCCTTTGCTGACGAGCGATTCGAGGGCCGCGACGTGTTGCCCGGCCCCGGAGATGTGGGTCTCAACGCTGGTTCCGTCCTCGAGGGTGTGTTCGACTTCAAGCACTCGGCGTTCGGTCCCGAGGACCGACTTCTCGGTCACGTCCACGCCACCGACGTCGTCGACTTCGACCTCGACGAACTGTCCGCTGGCGACCCCCAGACCGACCTCGTCGGGGTCGACGCTCAGCCGGCCTTTCTCCCAGTCGGTGTCCCGGACGACGCCACCCTCGACCGCCGGGTGTTTCACGAGCACTACCTCGCCGTCGACGAGCGCGTCGTAGAGACCGGCCTCGAAGTCGTCGATGGCCTTCGGCGCGACGAGGTGGACGTCCGCACCGACCTGTAGGGAGAAGTACCCCGACACCGGCGCGATGGCGTTGTCGGCGTCGCGCCTGTTCTTGAGCGAACTCACCTGCGAGAGAGCGATAGTGCGCTTGCCCTCGCCGCTGGCGAGCACGACGCGCTTGTTCGAGAGCAGGATTCGGCCGCTCAGCCACTCCAGGTCCGCGACTTTCCGGCCGTCTCTGACGACCTGGACGAACTTTCCGGTGGTGTCGGCGAGTTTCCGTTCCCCGTCGCTCACGCACGACCACCCAGTTTGGAGAGTGCCGAGAACGCGCGCTGCCGGACGACGTCCTCGTCTGTCTCGTCGAGCAGTGCGTCGAGACGGCGGCGCGAGCGCTCGCCGCCGACCTTGCCGAGCGCGAAGACCGCCTGTGCACGCGCCTCCGCGGGTGCGCTCTCGTCTTCGACCAGTTCGAGCAGGCGCCGCTCGACGGCGTCGCCGCCAAGTTCTGCGAGACTCGTGGCCGCGAACTGTGCGGTCATGGTGTCCTCTGCCCGGAGCGCCGAGACCAGAGCGTCGACGACGCGGTCGCGTTTCGCGTCTTCGGTGACCCGGCCCAGGAGCCACGCGGTGTTGCGACGCTGGGCGGTCTGCTGGCTCTCTTCGAGGATCTCGACCAGCGGCACGACGACGCTCGGGTCGTCAGTCTCGGAGAGTTCCGCCACGACGGTCTCGCGGATATCGTGGCTCTGTTCGGTCGGGACGTTCGCGAGCAGTTCGACCAGCGAGTAGACGGCTGTCCGGCGGACGGCCGCAGCGTCGTCGGTCAGCGACGCGACGAGGTACTCGACGGGCCGTTCGTTGTCGAAGTTGCCAAAGGCCCCGACGGCCACGCGCCGGACGCGTTCGTCGCCGTCCTCGTAGAGCGGGAGCAACGCCCCCAGCGCCTGCCTGTTACCGATGTTCCCGAGTGCCTCGGCGGCCGCGCGGCGGACGGCTCCACTGTTGTCGGTCAACAGCGGTTCCAGGGACCCCGTCGCGCGCGGGTCGCCGATGAGTCCACAGGCGCGGGCGGCGCGCGCGCGGACACGAGAATCGGCGTCGTCGAAACGGTCGACGAGGTCGGGGACCGCGTCGGTGTGTTCGAGCTGTGCGAGCCCGTTCGCGGCGGCCATCCGCAACTCCGGCAGATCCGCCGAGAGCGCGCGGACGAACGCCCGGGCTTTCATCCAGTCCGCGCCGTCGCCGTCGAGGTTCGCCCCGGCCGCGTCGGCGATCAACCGCTCGATCGCGTCGCCACCGAGTCGGTCGAGGGCGTCGACGGCCGCGGCCGTCACTGCGTCGCTGTCATCCTCTCGGGCCACGGTGACCAGCGCCTCGACGACGTCTCTGCGCTCGTCGTGCTCGGGGAAGTTCCCCAGTAGTTCGGCGGCGCGGGCACGGATCTCGGTGTTGTCACTGCGACGGGCGTAGCCGATGAGTTCCTGTACGTCGCCGGTCCGTTCGAGCTGGTACAGTGACATTAGCTGCGTCGGTAGATGCGGTGTTTCTTGGCGACCGGGTCGTACTTGTCGCGAAACTCCGAGGGGAGCGTCTCGGTCATCCCGATCATCAGGTAGCCGGACTCGACCAGCGACCCGGTGATCGTCTCGAAGATCGGTACTTTGTAATCGGAGTCGATGTAGATGAGGAGGTTTCGACAGCAGACGAGGTCGAAATCCCGCTTGTCCGCACCGCGGATGAGGTCGTGGCGCTCGAAGGAAACGAGGTCGCGCACACGGTCGCGGACGGTGAAGGCGTCGCCGTCCCGGTCGACGTACGGTTCCGTCGCCGATAGCGGTTCGAGTTCCTCGGCGATGTCCGTCGTCTTGGTCGTCTCGTATCGCCCGGCCCGTGCGTCCTCGAGGATGTCGGCGTTGATGTCGGTCCCGAGGACGCTGAGTCTGGTGGCGTCGATGTCGTCGTCGTCGAGCGCGAGCATGGCGAGCGAGTAGGGCTCGCGGCCGTCCGCACAGGGGGCGCTCCAGACGCGGACTCGGTCGTGGCCGGCGGTCAGGTCCGCGAGCACGTCCCTGAGCGACTCCCAGGCTTCCGGGTTCCTGAAAAAGCCGGTGACGTTGATCGACAGCGAGTCCAGCAGCGCTTCCTGTTCCTCGGTGTCGGATTCGAGTTGCCGCCTGTAGGAGCGATAGTCGTCGTGGCCGGTCCGGCGCATCCGGGCGTTGATCCGCCGGTCGAGGTACGCCTCGTTGTAAAACCCGGACTCGAAGTCCAGTTCCCGCTCGATAAAGGAGAGCAGGTCGTAGAACGTGCGGTCGGACTCGCTCATCGGTTCCGTCCTCCGGTGTCGTCACGTCCTCCCGGACCCCCGCGGGTGTCACTCAGTACAGAGGTGTCCTCGCGAACCATCTAAAGGGTCACCACGTCAAGGATGTGCACGATGTTGCCGTCCCCGAGCACCGCGGTGCCCGACAGGCCGGGCGTCCCGCTGAGGATCCCCTCGAGCGGTTTGACGACGACCTCTTCCTGACTGTTGACCTCGTCACAGTGCAGTGCGACCTGGCGTTCGGACTCCCTGATCCGGACGAGCATGCCGTCGTCTTTGTGGCCGTTGCCGGCGATCTCCTCGCGGTGGCCGTTGTGTGCACCGGGGACCTCGAACCGTTCGCCGAGGTGGACCACCGGATAGATGTCGTCGTCGTGTTTGATGACCTCGGTGCCGTTGATCTGTTTGACGTCCGTAGTACGGGTGATCTCGTCGACGTTCTTGAGCGGGATGCCGTACTCTTCCTCGCCGACCTCGACGAAGAGGACCTTGACGATGGCCATCGTCACCGGGAGTCGCAGCGAGACGGTCGTCCCCTCACCGGGTTCGGACTCGACGTTGACGGAGCCGTCGAGTTGCGTGACCGTGTCGTGGACGACGTCCATCCCGACGCCGCGCCCGCTGGTGCCTGTCACCTCGTCGGCCGTCGAGAAACCCGGGTGGAAGACCAGGTCGTACACAGACGAGCGGTCCATCGCCTCCAGTTCCTCCGGCGAGCGGACGCCCTGTTCGATGGCTTTCTGTCTGATACCCTCGACGTCCAGGCCCGCGCCGTCGTCCTCGACCTCGATGATGACGTGGTCCCGTTCCCGCGAGGCACGCAACTCGATCTGACCCGTCCGGGGTTTCCCGGCCGCCTCGCGCTCGTCGGGGGATTCGATCCCGTGGTCGAGCGCGTTGCGGATGATGTGCATCAGCGGGTCGGAGATCTCCGTCAGGATGGTCCGGTCGAGTTCGATGTCCTCGCCCTCGATGGTGAACTCGACGTCTTTCTCCAAGTCCCGCGAGAGGTCACGCACCATCCGCGGGAACTTGCCGACGACCTTCTTCAGCGGGATGAGCCGCATGTCCATCACCGTGTTCTGGAGGTTCGCGGTGATCTTGTCTAGTTCGTTCAGGTTCTCGGTGGCACCGTCGAGGTCGTCGGTCTCGACGGCTCGCCTGAGCTTGATCCGGCTGGTCACGAGCTGTTCGACCAGCCCGTGGAGGTCGTCGAGCTGGTCGACGTCGACTCTGACGGACTTGATCTCGTCGACCGACCCGTCCTCGGGGCCCGTATCCGATGACGCGGTCTCGCTCCCGCCGTTCGAGGACGCGGTCTCGCTCCCGCCGTTCGAGGACGCGGTCTCGCTCCCGTCGTCCGAGGACGCGGTCTCGCTCCCACCGGCCGACGATGCCGTACCCGTGCCGGCGGCCTCCGCGGACTCGGCCCGCGAGGGTCCCGCATCGGTGCCCGCTGTGTCCGTCCCACCGTCCAGCGCGCTCGTCAGGTCGCGGACGGCGACGGACTCGACCTCGGGTGCGTCCTCGAAGGTCGCGGTCACCGCGTCGACGTCGTCGGCGTCGACGACGACGACGAAGGTATCGTCGTAGTCGCCGTCCTCAATGGCGTCCCGGTCCGGGTCCGTCCCGAGCAGGTCGTAGGCGTCCTCGACGGCATCGAGTGCGAGCATCGCGTCGACCCCCGGCATGTCGCTGTCGCCCAGACCCAGTTGTACACCTATCGCGCCCGACTCGAACCCGTCGGGGTCGACCGAGATGTCGCCCTCGAAGGACGTCTCTGTGCCACCGCTCGGCGTCGTATCGCCTTGCGCATCGATGTCGCTCGTGTCACCCTCTGCGGGCACGTCACCGTCGGCGGTCGTGTCGCCGTCAGCGGTCACGTCGCCATCGGCGGTCGCCTCGCCGTCCGCGGCCGCGTTCTCGGTGTCCACGGCCCCGTCCTCACCTCCGGCGTCGTGGTCGTCCATGACCGCCCTGAGCTGGGCGACCATCTCGCCGGTGTCGGTCGAGGACTCGCCGTCCTGGTCGATCTCGCGGACGATGACTTCGATCATGTCGACGCCCGCGAAGATCAGGTCCATCCGGTCGGCGGTCACCGCCATCTCGTCCTGGCGCATCGCATCGAGGAGGTCCTCGATGGCGTGGGCGAGGTTGCTCGCGTCCTCGAACCCCATCGCGCCGAAGTTACCCTTCAGCGTGTGGGCCCGCCGGAAGATCTCGTCCATTGCCTCCCGGTCTCCGGGGTCTGACTCCAGGTCGAGCAGCGAGTTGTTCAGTTCCGTGATAGCCTCTTCGCTCTCGCGAAGGAACGCGTCGAGATACTGGTCGTCCATACTCATGTCACCTCGAATGCATCGAGAATCGCCGCAGCCACGTCGTCGACCGGGGCGACGCCGTCGACGCACCCGGTTTCTATCGCTCGCTTGGGCATCCCGAACACCGCCGACGTCGCCTCGTCCTGAGCGATGGTCGTCCCGCCGGCCTCGGCGATCGCCCGGATGCCCGCCGCACCGTCCTCGCCCATGCCCGTCAGGACGACTCCCGCGAGGGGGCCGTCGATAGTCCGTGCTGCCGTCTCCATGGTCACGTCGACGGCCGGTCGGACGTTGTTGACCGGTGGGTTCTGGGTCAGCGAGACGCCGACCCGTCCGTTCCGGAAACTGTTGACTTCCATGTGGCGGTCACCCGCGGCGATGACCGCTTCGCCACCGCCGATACGGGCACCATCAGCCGCCTCGTGGACGTCGTACTCGCTACGGGCGTCCAGTCGCTCGGCGAACCGCCCGGTAAATCCCTCCGGCATGTGCTGGACGACGAGCACGCGCAGGTCGGCCGCCGCCGGCAGGTCCGAGAGCACCGTTTCGACGACGGTCGGCCCGCCGGTCGAGGACCCGACGACGACCGTCGCGTCGTCGAGGTACTCGGTCGTCGCCACGTCCGGGACGCTTCCCTCGGTCGTCCGGCTCTCGGAACCGCTCCCAGTCCCGGCCGCTGTCCCTGTCTCCGGACCCGGGCCGGTCCCGGCAGTTCCGGCCGTCGCCGTCGCAGTGTTGCCGGCCGAGCGAACGGTCGAGACCCCCGCGGCCGTCGTCGGGTCGGCCGCGGCCACCGTCCTGACGGTATCGACGAGCTGGTCTTCCAGCCGGGACATCTCCATCGACACCTCGCCGCCGGGTTTGCGGAAGAAATCCAGCGCTCCGCTGTCGAGGGCCTCGAAGGTCACGTCGGCGTCTTCCTCGGTGTGGGCGCTCAACATGAGGATCGGTGTGGGGTGCTCGGCGGTGATCCGTTCCGTCGCTTCGATCCCGTCCATCCCGGGCATCTCGACGTCCATCGTCACGACGTCGGGGTCGTGTTCCTCGACGGCAGTGACCGCCTCGCGGCCGTCCCGGGCGGTCGCCACGACGTCGATCCCGCCCTCGGTCAGGATGTCGGTGATGACACTGCGCATGAAATGCGAATCGTCCGCGACGACCGCTCGTGGGGACGGCTCACGAGTCGTCGTCCCGTCTCGTTCCCGTGTCATCGTTTGTCCTCGCTTCCCCGCCATCCGTCGTCGCCGGCCTCGAACCGCCCGCACGGGCGGGGACGCGACCGGTCCAGACCTGCCGGCATCGTTACCTCTCACTGGCGGGACTGTCCCAATAAAGACTCCCCCCGCGTAATCAAAGATGATAGCCTGGAAGACACGCTTAAGTCCGTTTGTGAGGCTTCTCAGGTATGGCTTCGAGCACTGCGACCGAGTCCGGGCACGGGACGACCGGGCAGGTTCTGGAGTTCGCGCTCGGTGAAGAGACCTACTGTGTGAGCATCGACTACGTGACCGAGATCGTCGACGTCGGTGAGTTGACGACGGTGCCGAACACGCCCCGTCACGTCGAGGGTGTGATGGACCTGCGGGGGCGGACCACCTCGATCGTCTCGCCCAAGGCCGTCTTCGGGGTGGGCGGTGACGGTGACGAGCGGCGGATCGTCGTCTTCGACCCGGACGTCGTCGAAGACCAGGGTGCCGTCGGCTGGCTCGTCGACGAGGTCTCCCAGGTTGTCTCCGTCGACCCTGCCAACGTCGACGACGCGCCCGGCCAGGACGACGACGCGATCGTCGGTGTGGTCAAACGCGACGACGACTTCGTCATCTGGGTCGACCCACGCGCGGTCCACGGTGCCTGAGACGGTCGGCTGTCCCGAGGTACCCGTCGTTTGCCGAGCAGTACGGCGAGAGCCGGAACCGACCGACGACCGCCACGTCTGAGATCCACGGGGTATGGCTCACTGACACGTCGGGCGTGCGTGGCGATGGCTTCGACCCGTCCCGACCGGCCGTCCACCGGGCCTTTATGAACAACCTTTTTCAACTAAGACACCCGACATACCTTCATCTCGCGCCCGCGAGGCTCATCGCACATGATCGAAACGACAAAAACCGGTATCGACGGGTTGGACGAGATCCTCAACGGGGGTATCGTCGCGAACTCGACGACGCTCGTGAGCGGCAACCCCGGGGCAGGCAAGAGTATCCTCTGTCTGCAGTTCATCTACAACGGGGTCAAACACTACGACGAGAAGGGGATCTACCTCTCCTTCGAGGAAGACGCCGAGGACCTCCAGGAGGCCGCGGAATCACTGGGGTTCGACGAGTGGGCCGACTACGTCGAGAGTGGTGACATACAGGTCTACGACAAACAGGAACTGCTACGGGAGAACGACTTTTCCTCGTCGCTGGACCTGTTGCTCGATGACTTCGAGGACGCCGACTACGACCGACTCGTGCTCGACTCGCTCGCGATGTTCGAGCTCTTTTTCGAGGACGAGACCGAAAAGCGCACCTACCTCCTGAAGTTCACGGACATCCTCAAACAGAACGGGCTGACGACCCTGATGACCAACGAACAGGGCGCCGTGTTCCCCGAGACGGAGATCGGCCTGGAGAACTAC
>ENA-ORCS01001405-ORCS01001405.1-marine-metagenome-genome-assembly--contig:-NODE-1405-length-10470-cov-3.446647_pt1 | contig 10470 bp, 14 predicted proteins | sample MGYA00237781_ERZ508513 | MGnify/ENA primary metagenome ERZ508513 (study PRJEB26184, sample SAMN06268793) | marine metagenome | isolation source: Eden Landing Ponds, San Francisco, CA, USA | place...
CGCCTGGCACGCTCCCGCCGGTCCACCAGCAGTTCACGATGGACGTGCAACTGCTCGATCGGATCGTCGGCGAGGAGACCGACGAGGTCGAACCGATCTCGACCAACGAACCGCTTATGCTGACCGTCGGGACCGCCACGACCGTCGGCACAGTCACCAGCGCCCGTGACGAAGAGGCCGAGGTCGCGCTCAAGCGTCCGGTCTGTGCCCAAGAAGGTGCCCAGATCGCGATCAACCGGCGCGTCGGTACGCGCTGGCGGCTGATCGGTATCGGAACCCTACGTGAATGACGGTCGTGCTCGACACCAACGCGCTCATGATGCCCGTCGAATGCGATATCCGCGTGTTCGATGAACTCCAGCGACTGCTCGGATCCGTCGATCCAGTCGTCCCGCAACAGGTGCTCACGGAACTTGAGTCGCTGTCTGATGGCGCAAGCGAGGCAGCGACGGCTGCGAGTGTCGGCCTCGACCTGGCCGACCGCTGTCGGATCCTCGAGGCCGAGCCGGACTACGCCGACGACGCTGTCCTGTCGGTCGGACAGCGCGACAGTGTCGAGTACGCACTGACGAACGATAAACCACTCCAGGAGCGTTTGCTCGCGGCGGACGTTCCGGTAATTAGTTTACGCGGCGAGCACAAACTCGCTATCACCCACCCATAACATATGTACAAACGTGTACGACTCCGTGACACAGTCGAGGTGCCCCCCGAACACCTCGCAGACGTGTCCCCAGAACTGGTCAAGAAGCTACTGCAAGACAAACTCGAAGGTCGCATGGACGAGGATGTCGGCTCGGTCGTCTCTGTGATCGAGGTCCACGACATCGGCGAGGGGTCGGTGCTGCCCAACCAGCCCGGCGTCTACTACGAGGCCGATTTCGACGCGTTGACCTTCGATCCCCAGATGCAGGAGATCGTCGACGGCGAGATCGTCGAAGTGGTCAACTTCGGTGCGTTCGTGGGGATCGGCCCCGTCGACGGCCTGCTACACGTCTCTCAGATCTCCGACGAATACCTGGCCTACGACGAGAGCGGCCAGATGCTCGCCTCCCGAGACTCCAACCGGACGCTCGGGGTCGGCGACGCCGTCCGCGCCCGGATCGTCACCAAGTCCATCGACGAGCGCAACCCCCGCGACAGCAAGATCGGCCTCACCGCAAAGCAGGTGGGGCTGGGCAAACACGGCTGGCTCGAAGAAGAGCGGAAAGCGCGCGAGGCCCAGGCGGGTGAGAGCTGATGGCCGATCGGCTGGTCTGTCGTGAGTGTCATCGCGTCCAGGATTCGGATATCTCCGAAGAGGACGCTTGTCAGGCCTGTGGGTCGACCTCGCTGACGGAAGACTGGGCCGGCTACGTCATCATCGCCCATCCCGAGCAATCCGAGATCGCAAGCGAGATGGAGGTCACCGAACCCGGCCAGTACGCGCTGAAGGTTCGTTAACGTGCCTGAGGAGCTACTCACGCTCCCGGACAGTCTCCGGGGCGAGTTAAAAGACCCGCTCGGTCCGATCTACACCGACTCCGAGCGGCTGCTCGCGGACGCCGGAGAGCCGATCGTGACAGTCGGGGATATCGTCACGTATCACTTGCTGGAAGCTGGGCATACGCCTGCGATCGCATTGGTCGACGAGCGGACGAAACGCGAGGCCGTCGATAGCGAGGTCACAAAAGTCGTCGTCGGCGACAACGGCACGCCGGCGTTCGACGAGCGGATCGCGGTCACGAACCCGGCCGCGACGCTGACCGCTGAGTTGCTTTCAGCGCTCCGGGCAGCGGTCACCGGCGACACGACGACGTTGCTTGTCGTCGACGGCGAGGAGGATCTGGCGGCCCTGCCGGCGACTCTGGTCGTTCCAGAGGGGGCAAGCGTCGTCTACGGCCAACCAGATGAGGGGATGGTACTCGTGACCGCCGACGAACCCACTCGTGGTCGCGCTCGATCGTTGCTGGAACGGATGGACGGCGACTTGCCGGCTGTTCTAGACACCGTCCGTCCGTGATTGCAGTATTGCCACGTGCCTGACGAGCGAGCGGTGCACGCGCCGCTGAAAAGTCGACTCGACTGTCCAGCCAACTGACTCGGCAGCGTCGTCCCAGGGGCGGTCACCGACGACGACCGCGCGAGCGGCCACGCGGCGGGCTTCCGCGAGCGCGTCTGCGACCAGCGTTTCGAGGTCGCCTTCGATCTTTGACTGGCGACCGTACGGTGCATCGAAAACGACGGCATCGACGCTGTCGTCAGCGAGTGGGACGCGCCCCGCATCGCCGCGGTAAACGTGCCACTGGCCGTCCAGTAGGGCACGGAGGTTCTCTCCGGTACCCTGGACCATCTTCCGCTGGGCGTCTCCACCGACCGGCGTTGCGCCGACTCGGCCGGCCTCTAGCAAGAGACCACCGGTGCCACACATCGGGTCGAGAACCGTCACTTCCGGGCCCGCACCAGCGAGGTTGACCAGCGCGCGAGCCAGCCCCGGGTCCATGCTCCCGGGCTGAAAAAAGGGGCGGTCGGTCGGCTGGCGGTCGGTGAAATCCCGATCGGTCTCGGAGGCGAGCCAGCCCAGCGCGCAGAGACCACCATTGTCCGATGTCTCTGGGGCGATTCCTTCCATGTCCGGGTCGGTATCGACTGCACTCGCATCGTCGACGTCAGCGAAAAGTGCTTGGAGCTCGTAGTCCGGATCCTCAAGGTCGACCTCGAACCCGCGGTCAACGAGCACCTGCCCGAGATGGCGTTCGGCGGCCTGGGTGTCGATCCCGGTCGTCGAGCGGACGTCCCGGGCGCGCACCGCGACCGAACCATCGCGGTCGATGCTGGCTGCCTCAAGCAGCATAGCGGCACTATCCAGCGCCGTGTCAGTCGTTCCGATGAGCTCGGCGGCCCGGTGGGTGAACGCGAGCGTCTCGAAGCCGTTGTCGAGCCCGCGCGCCGTCGCCAGTCCGGCGGCGATCGGCGTCACGTCACTCGCGGCTGTTGTCGCTTCCGCGACGGCGAACCGATCGTCCTGTCCGACGAGTTCGAGGACGTACACATCGCAACAACGGCCCGACACCAGCATAAGCGACCCGATACCGGGCGCGTCTTGACAGAACGAGTCTACGACCCTCCCTTATAAACGTTAAATACCAACCTTTATAAAGCTTAAATACGACTGTTAGCCCGAGACATGGTTGACCCCAAGGAAACCATCAACATCGAAAACGTCGTCGCCTCGACGGGCATCGGCCAGGAACTCGACCTCCAAAGTGTGGCCATGGACCTTGAAGGGGCGGATTACGATCCCGAACAGTTCCCGGGGCTCGTCTACCGGACCCAGGAACCCAAGTCCGCGGCACTGATCTTCCGATCGGGCAAGATCGTCTGTACAGGGGCAAAAAGTACCGATGACGTCCACGAGAGTCTGCGGATCGTCTTCGACAAGCTGCGTGACCTGGAGATCCAGGTCGACGAAGAGCCCGAGATCGTCGTCCAGAACATTGTCACGTCCGCAGATCTCGGTCGTAACCTCAACCTCAATGCGATCGCGATCGGGCTGGGACTGGAGAACATCGAGTACGAGCCGGAGCAGTTCCCCGGACTCGTCTATCGACTTGAAGAGCCCGATGTCGTCGCACTACTGTTTGGCTCCGGGAAGCTCGTTATCACCGGCGGCAAGGAACCGAAAGACGCCGAAGAAGCCGTCGACAAGATCGTCTCCCGGCTCGAAGAGCTCGGTCTGCTCGAGTAACCCATCACTGCCGCTATGTGGGCTTTTGCGCCGATCACGGTCGGTCTCGCCGCGCCCTCTGATTCATCTGTTCTCCAGGCCGCCCCGGTCGGTCGCGGACTCCTCGCGTTTCTCGTGACGTTCGTGATAGCGACGCTGTTCTACGCCGTCACGCTGCATCTCGCGGCGACGTTTTTCATCGGGTCGGTCCAGACCCAGCGCGCCGCGACTGTTGCTCCCGCTCCGGCGGCTGTCTCGATCCTGCTCGGTCGCTACGGGGTCGAAAGCGTCGGGTTCGTCTCACGCGGACTCGGCATTCTCGTCGTCATCGTCGCGACACTCGTCGCTGACGCGCTGGCGATCAGTCGCGTCTACGACCTCGACGTGGCTCCGACGCTCGCGCTGGTGGCGCTGCACTTCGCGTTCGCTGCGGTGCTGGGCATCACGCTCGTAAACCTGTTCGGCCTGTTCTAGCAGTTTCTCGGTCTGCTCCGACCGCTTCTGGGGCCGCTCAATCCTGAGATGATCGGCAGATGGTGTCGCTACTCGGTCCCTCCAGCGTGTGTGTTGGTTGCTAACTCACCAGTAACTCCGGTTCCGTTCCCAAACTCCTATTAACCACCAGATAATACCACTAAGTGATATGGACGGATTCGACCAGTTCAGTGACGTCGGCGAAGTGGAAGTAACGCGCGCGATCAGCCAAGAGTGGACCGACGAGTTCATGGATTTCTCGGACAGTGACGTGATCATCGTCGGGGGTGGTCCATCGGGGCTGATGGCAGCCAAGGAACTCTCCGAACGCGGCGTTCAGACGATGGTCGTCGAGAAGAACAACTACCTTGGCGGAGGGTTCTGGCTCGGCGGCTTCCTGATGAACAAAGTCACCGTCCGAGATCCGGCACAGGAAGTGCTGGGGGAACTGGCAGTTGACTACAAACAGTCTCAGGAGAGCGAGGGGCTGTACGTCGCCAACGGGCCCGAGGCCTGCTCGGGACTGATCAAGGCAGCCTGTGACGCCGGCGCAAAGATGCAGAACATGACGGAGTTCACCGACATTGTGATCCGCGAGGACCACAGAGTCGGCGGGATCGTGATGAACTGGACGCCAGTTCACTCGCTGCCCCGCGAGATCACCTGTGTCGATCCCATCGCCGTCGAAGCCGATCTCGTCATCGACGCCACCGGCCACGAGGCGATGGCCGTCTCGAAACTGCAGGAGCGTGGCGTCCTAGACGCGCCCGGTATCGGCGATGCCGCCGAGTCGGCCACCGGGATGGACAGCACCGACGAGGACGCGTACGGTGCGCCCGGCCACGACTCGCCCGGTCACGACTCGATGTGGGTCGGCGAGAGCGAGGACGCCGTCGTCGAGAACACGGGAGTTGCCCACGACGGACTGATCGTGACCGGTATGGCAACCGCCACCACGTACGGTCTGCCGCGGATGGGGCCGACCTTCGGTGCGATGCTCGTCTCCGGGAAACGCGCCGCCCAGGTCGCGCTTGACGAACTTGATGTCGAGGCCGAGCCGGTCGAGCTGAGCAGCCCCAGTGCTGCGGTCGCTGACGACTAGTTTTCGCTGCCGGGGCCGGTGTCGCCCGGCCAACACTCGTTCGGACAATCGATCACCGCCAGCCTCACGACTGCGTTCGTCGCGCCGGTCAGCTGTCGAACACATTCGGGCAAAGAGACTTGGGGGCATGGGCAGGAAGACCAAAACGATGACAGAGACCGAGCTTGACCTCAGAGACGTCCCGCCGCCGGAGCGCCATCCGAAGATTCACGACGCCTTTCGGGCACTGGACAGTGGCGAAACGCTGACGATCGTCAACGATCACGAACCGAAGCCGCTGTTCTACGAGTTCCGGGCGGAGGTCGACTCCTTCGACGCCGACGGGTACGAGGTCGAACAGCGTGATGCGGGGACCTTCGTCGCGACGTTGCCCAAGCAGTGATCGGACGATGGAAACGTTCGAACTCCAGCAGACGGTCGACGCGCCGATCGAGGACGTACGAGCGGCGATACTGGACCTCGAACCGTTCATGCTGGCGTCGGGGTTCGACGAGATCGCGATCGACGGCGACGTGCTCGAGATCAGCAAAGCGCTCGGACTGCTCAAGATCTCTCTGACGCTGCGTCGTCTCGACGATCCCGAGTCCGTGCTAGCGTTCGAGCAGGTCGACGGCATCTTCGAGTCGATGACGACGTCGTATTCGCTGACCGATGGGGACGGACAGACGGTCGTCACTGCCAGGACCGAGTTCGCTCTCGACGCACCCGGCGGGTCGATCCTGGACGGGACCGTGGTCAAGCGCCAGCGCCGCAAAGAGATCACCGGGCAATTCGAGTACCTCCGGAGAGCAGTCTCGTAGTCGACAGACCCGGGTACACAGCCCCGGCGGGCGAACACATTCGGGAACGGTCACTTGCGGACACGCGACGACCTGGTAGATATGTCAGATACCGCCGGCCCGGTGACCGACCATATCCATCATAACTCGTGGTCAGCGAATCTCGAAGGGTCCGAACACGCTGACGACCGGGGACTCGTGATTTCGCAGGCTGGCGAGGCCGTGGAACGGACCGCGCCCGGCCAGCACGTCAATCTCGTCACGCACGGGAACCACGGCCATCCCGAATCGTACCTCTTCGAGGCACTCGAAGCACGCGTCGACGGCGTCGAGATCGAATACGTCGAGCGATGTGGCTGTGGCGGGTACGTCACCCGCGTCCACGTCTAGGCAAGTATGGCGACACTCACAGAGGAGTCGTGGTCTGACTCCGACGGTTCCGACCTCGATCAGCGAGCGATTCGTCGGGCGATGCAGCGGCGGGCCTGCGAGATCGAACGGCGAGAGTTCGACCGCGCGATCGCGCGCCTCGAATCAAAGCGGGACCTCACCGACGAGCAAAGAGCAGTCCTCGCGGAGACGGCCGCAGCGATCGCCGCGGGCGTCCTCGCAGGGCCGGACGTCGTACTCGCCGAATCCGAACTCGATGACCTACAGACGGCGCACACGCTGCTAACCGACAAGGACGGTGATACGGACGTATCGATCTAACCTCGCTCGGAAACTGTATCAAATCCAGTAGTTTCGGACGCCTGGCAGAGAGTGAGACAGCGACACAGCCGGCAGCGTCACGGGGTGTCGACAGGCAATTGACCGGACGTGACACCGACCAGTCCCAGCGCGGCAGCCTCGTGACGGCGGTCGACCGTCCGGGCGACGAGCGCGTCCTGGGCCGCGGTGATCTGCTGATCTAGTTGTCGGGCAGGCGAGCGCCACCGGGTCAACCCGCCCGGCGAGGACACGCGCACGAACGCCCGCAAGGCCAGGTTCAGCGGCAGGGCAATCGAACGGTCACTTTGGCCCGCTTCGAGGATCGCAATCCGGCCGCCCGGCTCGAGCACGTCGAGCCAGCGATCGACGGCCGCCCCCGGATCGTCGAGCAACCCGACGACGAACGAGCCGAGCACGGCGTCGGCCTCTTCGATTGGTGGTGAAGTGGCATCCCCCCGAACCAGGGAGACGTTTGCCCAGCCCGCCCGCTCGACCCGCTCGCGTGCCTGCGCGAGCATTCCCTGCGTGCGGTCGATCCCGACAACCCGCCCCTCGCTACCGACGCGCTCGCGAAGGGACGGGACGTTCGCGCCCGTGCCACACCCCATCTCGACGACGGTATCCCCAGGAGAAAGGTCGAGGGCTTCGACCGCGGTCCCCCGCCAGCGGTGCACGACGGGTGCCGTCGCAATCAGGTCATAGAGGGGGGCGATCCGTCCGTAGAACTGCTCGACGCCGGAGTTGGTCATACCAGCTCACGGACGGTCGTCGCCACGGCCGAGGCGTCCGGGCCGAGGACGTAGACGACCGGCTCGACGCCGAACCCGCCGGTCTGATAGAGCACGTCCGCGTCGGGCACCTCGGTCAGCGCCTCGCCGATCGCCGCCTCGGGCTCGCTCTCGGCGTCGAACTGCGCCGTCGTCAGGCCCTGGCCCTGTAGCTGCTCGATCGTCTCGGGCGTGTAGCGGACGTTGAGGGCGGCGTCGGCGTCGCTGCCGGCGGCTCGGGCGGCGAGCAACACGCTGGCGACGTGTTCGCTCACGCCGAACTCGGGGTCGCCCGGCACGTGAGCGCGCCCCTTCAGATCCAGGATCCGGCCCGGGACCGCAGCCACGTCGTCGATCCCGTCGGCATCGGGCAGCGCCTCCACGAGGTTCGAGCCGACCGCCGGGATCAGCCCGGCGAAGCCGCTCGTGTTTTCGAGGACGCGGAGCCCCCGTCGCAGCGAGGAGCGTACTCGTTCGGTCTGTCGGAGTTGGCTCTCGGGATCGTGGATGTCGAAGTCCTCCTCGTACTGGGCCAGCGGTGGAAACGCCTCCTCGTGCAGCGCCGCCAGCAGGTCCCCGCGTTCGAGCCGACGGACGAACACCTCCGCCTCGATCAGCGCCTGGACGGACGTCATCTCGCCGCCGGCCAGTCCGTCGGCCAGCCGTTCGACGAGGTCGCCCAATCGGTCGTCGCCGAGCAGGCGCTCGTTGCGCTTGACTTCACCGTGGACGTACTTCGAAACCGCACTCTGGCTGATCCCCAGCAGATCGGCGACCTCGCTCTGGGTCAGCCCCCGATCGCGCAACTCCTCGGCCAGCATCGATCGAAACGTCGGGAGGAACTCCTCGACGACGACTTCCTCGATGAAACGCATTACAGACACCTCCAGCTCATTGGTCGCCTCCGAACTCCACGTCGCTTCTCGGCGACAGATCCGCGAGACGAGACTCCCCTCATTGGTCGCCTCCGAACTCCCGATCCCCCTGTATCTTCGAAGCCTGCGGCCCTTCCTGGTCCTGGTACTTCGAGCCGCGTTCCTCGCCGTACGGGCGGTCAGCCGGTGACTTCAGTTCGGTAAAGGTGAGCTGTGAGATCCGCATTCCGGGGGAAAGCGCCACCGGTGCAGTCCCGAGATTCGACAGTTCGAGGGTGATCTGACCTTTGTATCCGGGATCACAGAGTCCGGCCGTATTCGAGAGGAATACGCCGCCACGCCCGCCAAGGAAGTTCTCGATCGTCTTGCCGTTGGGCTGGACCTCGAGGTCATACGTCGGTTCGACACGTTCGGTCTCTTCGACGGATACGACTTCCTCGAACCGTACACCACCATCGAGTATCTGGTCCAATCGTGCCGTATCGACGCCAGCTTCACTGTACGCGTCACAGAACCGACGGAGCGTATCGCGCTTGATGGTATCGTACTCCTCGTTCTCGACGTTAGAAATACTGGACTTCGACGAATAGCCCATCAGCTCTGCCGCTTCGTCCATCGTGAGACCAGCTCGCTTCCGGAGTTCGCGTAGATAGCGACTCGGAACGGGTACATACTGACCTCGCTTGTGCCGTTCACCGCTCACGTCGACGCTCCACATCTCACCTTCCCATTCGACATCGCTCATTTCGATATACTGTTTCCGTTCCCTGCTGTAGAGAGAGCCGATCTTTCCAAGGCGAGCCGCGAGATACATGACCTTGTTCGCTAACTCCTCGTTGGCAGTATAGAAGGTATCACGCTCATCGCGACGGCAGCCATCTCCATCGAGTAACCCTTCAAGTAGCCCTTCGAGGGTGTCACGAGGCCAACTAAATGCCGACGTGGGGATCGTTTTCCCGCTGCCGGCACCTGCGAGACTACGAACAACCGCAGACCAGAGCGCTGAACAGACAGTAAGTCGTGTGAGACGATCAGTTTCCCGAATCGAAATCGACGCGTCGTACTGTTCGAAGAACTCTCTAAATCGTTTGAGATACTGTCGTTCGGTGTTCGCCACCTGGATCTGCTTTCGTCGAGCCGACCCTTCCGCGATATAGAACCCGAGCATCCAGCCGAATTCGCGGGTCAATGGGAGTTCACGCGGGAGACGATAGTCGCTCTGTCGGAACGCGACTTCAACGTCGTCCGGCATCGTGATCTTCGGTACCGCTTCCATCGGCGCGCTTCCGTTGGCATCGTAATGTCGCTCCGAACCCTGTGCTATTCCCGCGGAATCGACAAATCCGAACCCGTCTGTGGCATACAGAGTCGTTTCCGTTGGCTCAACGTGATCGAGAATGTCGACCGAACGCTGTTCAGTCGGTGATCTTGGCAGTTGCTTCGGGACCATAACCTGCGTTCCTTCAGCGTCTTCACTAGGCATACGGGTGACGCCACCGTCTCTATCGAGTGTAAACAGGTTGTGATCTTTCGTCACGTGAACCTGTCGTCCCGAGTCGAGCGTCACCCGGTAGATTCGTTGCGTTGGATTCGTAATGTAATCGGTAACACGGTGCGTGCTGACCCGAAGTGTCTGCGGATCGAACGCCACAGCTCGTGCTGGGCGTTCGTTTTCAACGATGTCACCGATCTCGTAAAACCCGAATCCATCCGCTGGTGTCCACAGGAACACTTCCTCGTCGTACGGGAGTGACGCATGCACCACGATCGCCAGCCGGCCCAGCGACGACCGGCCTTCGACGTGGGCGATCAGGTCCGGCGGAATCTCGACGCGCTCGTGGGTCGTCCCGAGCACGAAATCGCCGGGGTGGAGAATGAACTCCTCGCCGTCCTCGACGACGGTTTCCTCGACGTATTCCTCGACTTCCTGCTCGCTGTTCGGATGGATGCTCGGGATGTTCGTCCGCTGGAACTCCAGGAACTCCCGGCCGAGCCGAAGGTCGACGCTCGCGGGCTGGATCTGGATGTCCGGATCGTCGAGCGGTTCGACGACCAG
>ENA-ORCS01001406-ORCS01001406.1-marine-metagenome-genome-assembly--contig:-NODE-1406-length-10465-cov-3.416827_pt1 | contig 10465 bp, 9 predicted proteins | sample MGYA00237781_ERZ508513 | MGnify/ENA primary metagenome ERZ508513 (study PRJEB26184, sample SAMN06268793) | marine metagenome | isolation source: Eden Landing Ponds, San Francisco, CA, USA | place...
GGGACCCTGCCAGCAACGCCAGGGGAAGGAATACGGCGGCGAGCGCCAGGTTCGTCGCCGGTCCCGCCAGCGCGATCAGCCCGGACTCCCGGGGCGTGAGCCGCCCGCGGTGGACGACTGCGCCCGGCGCGGCGAAAATGAACCCGGCCAGTGCCGAGACGACCGCCAGCAAAAGCATACCGTAGTCGGCTCGGAAGGCCGCGACCTGGCCGAAACGGACGGCGACGACCTTATGAGCGAGTTCGTGGAGGACGAACGCGACGCCGACTGTGCCCAGGCTCATCAGAAGCTCGCGGGCGAACGCCGTAAAGACGTCTTCGAGGGGCACAACAGTAGCACCTTGCAGCAGGGACGGATTGAGAAACAGCGTGAACGCGACGCTCAGCGCGATCCAGGCGGCGAAGAGATCGAGCACTTCGCGCCGACTAAAGCGAATGCGCGTGGTCACGGAAGCAGGCCCCAGAGCAGTTCCGCGCCGTTGCGGGCGCCATCGAGCATGAGGTCGGCTATCTGGCTGATGTCGCCCGAGGAGAAGACGATCGTCGCAAAGAGGACGCTAGCGACGAAACTCCCGACGTTCGTCAGCGCGACGATCAGGATCAGCCGGAACAGCGGCACCTCCCGCATCCGCCGTAGTAACTCGGGGATCGGCGTCTCCTGATCATCGAGCAACTCGTTGAGGCGATTGATATCCCCGATATTGACATCGAGGTAACGCAACTCGACGTAGCCGGCGAACCAGCCGGGTGCGAGCAGGGGATTGACGCTCGTCATCCAGGCGACCGCGCCGCCGACGCCCGCGCTGGTCCAGTGGGCGCCGGCCAACCGGGCGAGTGCTGCCGAGATAACGCCGTTGACCACGAACCACAGCGCGAACAGTCGGAGCAACCAACCCTGTTCTGCGCCGCCGAGCACCAACAGTACGAAGAACGCGGCGAACCCGAGCGTAAAGAGGTACCCGAAGAGTTTGTACAGCGAGAACCGCCGCCCGGAGATCGTTCCGGTCAGTTCTTTCATCGGCGGCAGCGTCTCGGGATCCTCGAGATACTGTTCGATCCCCTCGCGGTGGCCCGCGCCGACGACGGCCACGACCGACGCGCCGGTTCTTTCGAGACCGAGCAGCTGGTGGGCGATATAGGCGTCGCGTTCGTCGATCAGTGCCTCGGCACCGCCCGGCGAGAACCGCCTGAACTCCTCCATCATCGCCGTGACGACGTCGGTATCGGTCAAGTCCTCGATATCGAACTCCTCGACGTCCTCGACGTCGTCACCGGCGCTCCTCGTTAACACGAACGTGAGCGGGATCGCCAGCAACGCTCCGATGCCGAAAGTCACCCCGAGTACGTCGAGGATTCCGGCGATCGGACTGAGAACGCCGACCGTTCCAACCAGCGAGACGCCACCGAGGACAGTGGCGATCACTGCCACGAACAGCCCGACGGTCAAGCCGATGGTCCAGGCTGCCGTCCATGGACCGGCGACGCCGACGAGCATGCCGCCGAAGAGTTTTAGCTTCTCGATACCCGTGAGGCGTCGCCAGAAGCGCTGGATCGTCGTTTGGATGTTCCGGTCGACTAAGGCGACATCGATCCCCTCGGCCTCGGCCGTCTCGACGCCGGCCATCATGTCCGCGCCAGGCGTCACGTCGAAGCGGTCGCCCAAGCGTGTCTGGACGTACGAGAGCATCCAGTAGGCCAGAAACTGAAAGACGGTGTTGCCCGCAAGCAGGTCACTCGGCTCGATATCGTCCGGGGATTCGCCCTTGAGCTGTCGGTAGCGGCCCTCGTCGAGTTCGACGGCCACCACGTCCGGCTGTTCAGCCTCGATCGTCTCCCTGACGCGCTCGGCGCTCTCCTCGGAGACGTGGGCGGTCCCGACCAAGCGGATCGAGCCCCCCTCCGACGTGTCCGACGGTTCCCCGGCTGGGTCGCTCATCGTCCGTTCTACCAGTCCCGAGTTCCTTACGATTGTCGGGTTAGGTCCGCGACATTCCGGGCGACGACCACGAGCGTCTCGCGGCGATCCGCGACGCGTTCGACGTCGAAGCCGTGTTCCTCGAAGTGTGTCGCGACTGTTTCGGCGTCGTATCGTTCGGACAGCGGCGGTCCACGGTCACCCTTTCCGCCGGCCGACCAGTCCGCGATCACGACCCGGCCGTCCGGACGGACGACGCGGGCGAGTTCCGCGAGCGCCGCCGGAGCGTAGAATTCGTGATAGGTCATTGTCGAGTAGGCGCCAGCAAGTACCCCCGATCTGACGGGTAAGGAACCGATCGTCGCCGTTACCCGGTCGACGGATTCCGGGACGCCGAACTCCGCGAAGGCGGCGTGCATCGTCGGCTGGAGGTCGATTGCGACGACACCCCCAACGTTGGGCGCGATCGAACGGGTGTAAAACCCCGTGCCGCTTCCCAGGTCGGCAACACAATCCTCCGGCCCGGGATCGAGCGCCCCGAGCAACTCGTCGACCGAGAGATAGGCGTACCGGGACTCGTCCTCGAGACCCGCAGCCGCTCCGGCGTCGAACGTGTGATGTCCCATACGCCCGGGAGGACTTCGAAACCCAAAAGCTGACGGCTACCGGTTGCATGTCGCCGCGACCGAGACATGGCGTCGACACTGCCGATCGGCCGCCACACGGATCGCGTGTCCCGCGAGGAACGGCGAATCGACGGGGTGCCGATCGGGGTCGATCCCTCCCGCGGGCTTGATATGGATCGGCGAACAGAGTGAGACTATGATCCAGATCGTACCGCCGACCGAGAGAGAATGCGAACGATGCGGCAGAACCGAGGTCTGGGACGACGAGAACGGCGTCTGGCGCGTACCCGACGATGGCAACCCGACGCGCGGCCGTCCGCATTGTCTCCACGAATGGGACATCAACGGGGAGTACAACCCCGTCGCGGACGTTTGACGGTGCCAGCGAGGAATTCCGAACGATTCGTGGCGATCGGCCGAGCGTTCGGCCCGTCGGCATGGTGATCACAGGGCGGGGATCAAGCCCTGCTCGAAGATGCCGACGGTCGTGAGCAGACCGATTAACAACGTCGTGATGACGATCGCTACCGCCGGCGGATCGACGTGTGTGTCGGCGTGTGCGTACAGCACTCTGCCGGCGAGTTCGCCGACGAGTCCGCTGAGAACGCCGAAGAGGGCGCCAGAAAGCAAGACGAGTTCGATCCGCGCGCCCGGCAGCGACAGGGCGACGATGCTTGCGGGGAGAGCGAGGTGATGGGTGACCGGGACCCGTCGCTCTCCGACGACCAGGAACGCCAGCAACGCCGCGGCGATCCCGAACGCCAGGTAGTAGCTCCCGGTGACGGAGGCGACGTACGCCCCAAAGAGCCCGACGACCAGTCCCAGTATCGCCTGTTCCTGCCAGCCGTACTGCTGGGTCGCCCAGGGTTCGACTACCGGGCGAGCGCTGCCCTCGTTTTCGGCATCGCCCGACAGGGCAGTTCTGATCTCCCCGCGTTCGTACGGCGACATGTCCAGGACACCCGCTGAGAGTGAACCGAAAAGGGGATAGCCGAAAGCGACGCGGGCGAGTAGGCCCGTCGCGACAACGCTAAACATGACCGGGTCGACGGGCACTCCGACAGTCCAGACGAGCGTCGCGATCCAGTATCCTAACACGCCGAACGTCCCGCCGACCAGCATCGCATCCGGCCGGACGCCGATCGCGCGGTAAACGTTCTTGGCGCTGTGATACGGGAATGCAGAGTTGGGACGCTCCCGACGTCCCACGTAGGCCGCCGCCGCGACGGCACCGGCGAAGGCGACGTGCGGGCCCAGGGCCGGCCCGTAGCCGATCAGGGCCGTCAGACCGGTCGCCGCCGGATCGCCCGGCCCGGCGCCGACCAGGTAGTTCCCGACCTCGCCGACGACGATAGAGAGGCCCGCGAGACTCAGGGCAGCCGTCGCTCCGATCGCCGCGCCGATCGCTCCGCCGGCGAAGGCCACGAGCAATAGTTCGACGGCGAACAATCCCGCCTCAGCGACCATCGCCTCTCACCTCTGGGGGACGTTTCGGGGACCGTACTGCGGACGTACCTGTCTCCATCGGTAGTTACCTCTGCCCCGGGGGTGCAGTTAGTAGTGACTATTCAGATTTCGGTCGGATCGTCGCCGTCGAGAAGAGACTCATAGACGTCGACCAGCCGTTCGCCCACCCGATCGAGGCGATGTTCCTCGGCAGTCTCGCGGGCGTTCTTCCCCAGGCGTTCCCGGAGATCCGGGTTCTCAGCCAGGCGCTCGACGGCGTCACGAAACTCCGCGTCCGTGCTGGCCTTCAGGCAGTCCTCGCCGTCGGTGAAGAACTCATCGAAGACGGGGATATCCCGGATTACGACGGCTTTCTCGGCCGCCATCGCCTCCAGGACGGCGATCCCCTGGTTTTCGGTCTTTGTTGGGAAGAGATAGATGTCGCCGGCACCGAAGGCCTCACGGATATCCTCGACCCATCCGGTGAAGGTGACGTTCTCCGGTGGGTTTTCGGTCCAGCGTTTGACCGTCGAGGAAGCCAGCGGCGTCGTGCTGTAGGGCCCGAACCACGCGAACTCGTAGTCGGTCCCTTCGGCGACCCGGCAGAACGTGGACAGGCCCTTGCGTTCGAAGACCTGCCCGACCGCGAAGACGACGATTCCGTCGAGGTCGTGTTTCTCGCGGGCCGAGGCACGGAACTTCTCGTAGCCCTCCAGACTTTCCAAATCGACGCCGTTGGTCATCGGCTTGATCGGCGCCGTGACGGGATACGATTCGAGGACGCCCTCGGTGTACTCGCTGGGACAGAGCACGAGGTCAGCCTGTGAGTAGAACCACCGGAGGTACGTCCCCAGGGGCTTCGAAACGAGGTTCGAACCCCGGAAGCTCTCCTGGAAGTCCTCGCGAGTGACGTGGGCGTGCAGAACCAGCGGGATGTCGTTGCGCGTTGCGTACTTCGCGACGGCGATCGATCCCGGACCGACCGTGTTACAGTGAGCGACATCGAAATCAGCCCACATCGACCCGTCGAGGTTGGAGACGGCGGCGGTCAGGGGGTTCCGACCGTCCCAGGGAGTGGTTTCGATGGTCACGCCCTGTTCGGCCAGCGCGGTCCGTTGGTGTCTGGCTGCGGTGGTGATCCCGCTGGAGCCGAGATACCGCTCGAAGTCGAGATAGTTCAGCGTACGCATGTCCCCTGGCAAGCAGAGTAGCGGGAAAACGCTACCGACTCGTGGCCCGGCATCATCCGATGGACGGCCCGCTCCGGCGTGAGGAGGAAGAACTCCCCGATCGAGACGCCGCACAGCCTCGAGATGTGCCTACGCGTATCGGTTCCAGCTGGTCATCACCGGTACGCGACACCTGTCAGGCCATCCAGAAAGGAGAGCATTTGCAAGCGAGCAGCGCGGGACGCGGGGGGTCCCGCGAGCCGTACGGGCGACTCGCGGGTCGCCCGTACAACGAAGCGAACGCTGCAAAAGGTCTATTGTACGCCCGGAACACTAACGACCGACCTCATCCCTGGCGGCGTGCCGGGTTGGCCGGGAAACCCTCGTGCCGGGCGGGCGGCCCATAGGGCCGCCAATTGCCGAGGCGGCGTCAGCCGCCGAGGCGGGGGAAATCCCGTCAAGGATCTCCAGTTGCCGAGGCGGGTCGCCCGGAAGGGCAACCGAATGCCAAGACGGGCACGTCGCCTCGCGATATCGCGTGCCCGGGTTCGCCGCGCGGTCATCGCACCGCTGTGGGTAAGCTCGGGCGGGGACTGAGGCACGCGTCAGTACTTTTCGCCGGAGACGGTAAAGTGCTTCGTGGGGTTCAAACCGTGTACGCCGATTCACGAAGCTGAACGTACTGTTCACCGCGAAACGACCAGCGCTGTCGTCGGTATCGCAAATACATGCGGATGCCGTCAAACCCGGCCGCAAGCGCCTGTCGCTTGCGGGAGCCGTCGACCGCGACCATTCGATTGATAGTCCGGAAATATCGATCCCAGTCGTTCGGCTCGAGACCGCGAACCAGGTCGGCGAACGTAACGTTCCGGCGGATTTCGTCGCCGATCGCGCGTTCCCAGGCGTCATTGTAGCCGTCTAGACTGGCCTCGGCAGCGAGCCTTCCGGCAATCTTTCCCGTCCGGATGGCGACGTGATCACCTCCCTCGTGGAAGGCGGAGGTCGCTCCCATTGCCCCGCCGACGACGGCGACGTTCGCTCCGGTCGGCGATTCGATCGGGCGTGTCGAGGAGATGGGATAGGCCTCGGTCCCGGACTGTTTCCCGCGATCCTCGACGATCGGGAAGTCCTCGAGATCGTAGTCGGGAAATTCGCGTTCGAGCAATCGACGGATGTAGATTCGGCCCGGCGGAACGGCCTCGTCGTCGGGTTCCAGAAGATCGTAGGAGTCCCGGTTGGCCACGTCGTCGATATCCAGGCCGATAGGCATCGTCAGGCCGATACGGGCGACATTGTCGTCGTTCGGAAAGATCCAGGGATATGCCGTGTGACCGGGCATGACACCCCACCAGAACGCGATGTGATTGGGATCAAACAGTTCCTCGGGCATCCGACGGTATTCCTGATAGGCGATGTGATTGGCACGGTCGGGCGAAAGATGGGATTCGGCGCTCGTCCCGTCGGGAAGGAATTGATCGAGGACATCGAGCGTCACGGTACGCTGTGGGCCATCTGCGAGGACGAGGGCATCCGCCCGGGTCGTCTCGCCGTCGGCCAACGTGAGATCGTGCGTCGGAGCGGGCCCGGAGAGATCCGATTCGACTTCGCTTATGCTCGTTCCGACGCGATAGTCCGCGCCCGCCTCCTCGGCCCGGCTGCGGAGCCAGTCGTCGAATCGGGCCCGATGAACTGTAAAGCCAAAACCGTCGTAGGAGGCATCAATGCCGGTGTCGGCGATCGTTAGCGATTCGGTCGGGCCGTGAAAGGTCGCCCCTTCGAGTTCCTCGAGGATAACGTCCTCCGGAATGGTGTTCGGATCCTCGTCCATGATGTCGACCCAGTAGTCGAGAATCCCGGCCGCATCCGTCGAGTCCGGTCCGAGTTCGTCCCGATCGCTCCGTGGGACACCCTTCTCGAAGAGGACGACGTCGGCCCCGGCGTTCGCGGCGGCACGGGCGGCCGAGGAACCGGCCGGTCCACCGCCGACGATCGCGACATCTGCTCGCTCCATACCGCTACCGCGACCCGATGCGCCTTAAAGCTCTTGTCCTGTCCCGGGCGTCGATTCGATCGACCGGACGGTTTTACGAGACTTTTCGAGTACATCCGGAGGATCGATGGTCGGATCGAGCGTTTCACTGGCCACAGTGGCGATCCGATCGGGAGAGTCGACGTCGTCGAGAACACGACGATACTGCCGGTCGATACGGCGGAGGAGCGATCGATAGGCCTCGGAGTCGACCATTCGGGGCCCGTCATCGAGTTCCTCGAGTCGGGCACGTCGTGACACCATCGCCAACAACTCACGGACGGGTTCGGTCACGTCGAGACGCCGCTCCAGGCGGTCGACCAGCGACCTGAGTTCGGCACCATCGAGCGGCTTGAGGACGTACTCGTCGACCGGAAGATCCGCGACGGCTGGATCCGGTCGCTCACCGGTCACCATGGCGATCGCACCGTGATATCCCCGCGAACGCAGTCGACGTGTCACGGTATCACCGTCAGGACCCGGTAGCCGTCGATCCAGCAGGAGAACTTCTTCGCCCTCGATCCGACGGAGCGCTTCCGTACCGTCGGCCATCGTCACCACGTCGTATTCTTCGCGAAGTCGAAGACAATGAAGTTCCCGAACGTCGGGGTCGTCCTCGACGACGGCGACCGTCACTGGTTCGCCCATGCAATTGAGGATCGATCGAAAGCAACGTCAATCCCGCCATCCGTTTTGATCGTTCGAGACAGTTCAAACGAAGCGCTACCGATTTTTAAATGCGTTTCGCTGATCGCGATCGGAGACGGGCGGAAGTGCCACCAGTCTTTTTTGCGTTCGCCCACCGCGTCTCGAACATGAACGATCGTAAATGCGGACGGTACTGGAGGCACAATCGTGTCACGTAAATCACCGGACGTGATCGTCTGCCGCGAGAAACCCCACGGAATGCAGGTCGGAGAGTACGTCGAGGCGCTCCGGCGGCGACTTTCGGCGGACGTCACGGTGACTCGAGCGCGGACGCCGGCCGAGGAACGCGATCGGATCGGCGACGTGCCTGTCGTCTCCGCGGGACACATAAGCGAGTCGCTGCTCGAGCAGGCCGGGGAGATTGAGCTGTTCGCCTGCATGTATGCGGGCTACGAACACCTTCCCCTGAAAACGATGACCGATCGCGGGATCGCCGTGACGAACGCCTCGGGCGTACACGGTCCAAACATCGCCGAACACGTCCTGGGTTCGTTTCTGGCGTTTGCCCGCGGATTCTTTCGGGCGCGACGCCAGCAGCGCAACCACGAGTGGCGGGCTTTTCAGTCGCGTGAACTCGACGGGAGCCGAGTCGCGATCGTCGGACTGGGAGCGATCGGGCGGGCGATCGTCGAACGACTGAGAGGGTTTGACGTGACCACGGCCGGCGTGCGGTACACGCCCGAGAAAGGGGGGCCGACCGACGAAGTGTACGGGTTCGGGGAGATCCACCAGGCGCTCACGGGAGCGGAGTACGTTGCGGTCGCCACGCCGCTGACCGAGGAAACCCAGGGGCTGATCGGCGCAGACGAGTTGGCGACGCTGCCCCCGACGGCGGTACTCGTTAACGTAGCTCGCGGTCCGATCGTCGACACGGACGCGCTGGTCGATTCTCTGCGTGCCAACCACCTTCGGGGAGCCGCCTTGGACGTAACCCATCCCGAGCCGCTGCCGAACGATCACCCGCTGTGGGACTTCGAGAACGTCTTCATTACGCCCCACAAGTCCGGGCATACGCCCGAGTATTACGAACGGCTGGCAGACATCGTCGCGCCGAACGTCGAGACGATTCTGAGCGACGACGATCCCGAAGCGTTGCGGAATCGAGTCGCGTGACGCCGGGCACGGAATTCGACGTCAATCCTCGAGAAATGAGGTCGCTCGTCAGTGGTTGTCGGAAGCACAACGTTCCTTGCTGTCGAGAGAGGAATGTCCGTATGCGAGATTCGAATCGCGAGTGGATACTTGCTCGACGTCCCGACGGCGAACCCGACATGGGGAGCTTCGAACTGCAGGAGAGCGACGTACCCGAACCCAGACACGGCGAACTGCTAGTTCGTGTCCGGTATCTCTCCGTCGATCCGTACATGCGCGGACGGATGCGCGATGCCGAATCGTACGCCGAGCCCTGGAACGTCGGGGACCCGATGGAAGGTGCCGTCGTCGGTGAAGTCATCGAGAGCGAGAGCGACGCCTACGATCCCGGCAACCTGGTGGCGGGCGGCGGCACGTGGGCCGACTACACAGTCCTCGACGCCGACGACGTTGCGCCTGTCGACCCGTCAATCGCGGACCTTCCCGCATACCTCGGGGTGCTCGGCATGCCCGGACGAACGGCCTACTTCGGACTTCTGGAGGTCGGCGATCCAAAGCCGGGCGAGACGGTCGTGGTATCGGGTGCTGCCGGCGCAGTCGGGTCCGTCGTCGGCCAGATCGCAAAGCTGAACGGCTGTCGGGTTGTCGGCTTCGCGGGATCGGAGCGGAAAGTCGAGTGGCTCACCGACGACCTCGGATTCGACGCCGCGATCAACTACAAGGACATCGAGGACTATCGAGGGGCACTCGACGACGTTGCGCCCGACGGCGTCGACGTCTACTTCGACAACGTCGGCGGCCCGATCACCGACGCCGTCTTCACGAAACTGAACCTCGACGCACGGGTCGCCGTCTGTGGACAGATCGCATTTTACAACGACGAAGGCGTCCCGACCGGCCCTCGGAAACTTCCGCAACTCATCGCGCCGCGCGCGACAGTCCAGGGTCTCCTTGTCGGTGACTTTGCGACCCGCTTCGAGGAGGCCAGCCAGCAACTCGGGGCGTGGGTCGCATCAGGGGACATTTCCCACCGGGAAACGATCGTCTCGGGGCTCGAAAACGCGCCCGAGGCGTTCCTGGGGCTGTTCTCGGGCGACAACATCGGCAAGCAGGTTGTTGCCGTTTCGGAATAGTCTCGTTTTTGCCTGCGGTCGGTTTCCGGCCGTTCGTAATTCTTGCCAAGACAAGGTTCCGGGGGCTCAACGGTCGACTGAATCGACGTGACACATGCTCGAAACGCCGACCGGACGGCCAGCACTTCAGGAGGGTCGAGTTGCCACGTATCCGTCACGGGCCTCCAGGATCCAGTACACGAGGAGAACAACGAGACCGGCCACGGTCAGCAATGCGTCTGTTTCGAGACCTCGGACTTGCCAATCCGGGCCGAAGCGAGCAAACGCACCAAGTGTGAGCCAGCAGCCTAACGCGACGAGAAATCGCCAGTGAGAGCCAACAGTGAGTTTACCTGCCTCACCGCGACG
>ENA-ORCS01001408-ORCS01001408.1-marine-metagenome-genome-assembly--contig:-NODE-1408-length-10457-cov-3.637091_pt1 | contig 10457 bp, 10 predicted proteins | sample MGYA00237781_ERZ508513 | MGnify/ENA primary metagenome ERZ508513 (study PRJEB26184, sample SAMN06268793) | marine metagenome | isolation source: Eden Landing Ponds, San Francisco, CA, USA | place...
CTCCGTGCTGTCGCCGAAGAGAGGGCCGAGAGCAACTCGTCGGCGTCGTCGCTCTCGACGCCGACGACCCGCGGGTCCGCGTCCTCGCCGGCGGTGGTATCGGGCTCGGAGGGCAGCAGCGACATTCTCCTCGTATATTGCGGCCGCGGGGCTATCAGTTTTTTGACCTCCGCAAGAGGCCGAAACGGGTGGCGCTGTCGAGGCGCAAGTGTCGTATCGCTCGGTTTCCCCGCCGGCGTCCCGGGCGATCGGTGCCGAAACCCCTATTGTCGCCGGCGAGGTAGCCGTGATATGGCCCTGATCGAGGTCGATCCCGTCCTCGTCGGTATCGTCGTCGTCCTCCTCGGGTTCGTCTTCTTCCTCTACCTGTTCCTCCGGCGGACCGCGACAGCGTTCAAAGAGGGCATGCAGGGAAAGTAGCCGGGCGGAGCTCCAGTACCCGGTAAACGATGGTCGTGAGTGCCGACTCTACCGGCGTTCAGGCCAGTGCCCGTTCGACGCGTTCGACAGCGGTGTCGACGTCGGCCGCGTCGACGTCCCAGTGGGTACAGAAGCGTACGCGGTACTCGCCGAAGGCGACACAGCCCACGCCCTCGCGTTCGCAGGCGGCGACGACCGACTCGGCGGGGGTGTCGGTCTCGACGACGACGATGTTGGTCTCGGGGGTCGGTGCGGTGAGTCCGCCGAGAGCGTCGAGTCCTGTGGCGAGGCGCTCGGCGTTCGCGTGGTCCTCGGCGAGCCGGTCGCGGTTCTCCAGGGCCCGGAGCCCTGGCGCGGCGACGATCCCCGCCTGACGCATCCCACCGCCCAGGAGTTTGCGGACGCGGCGTGCGCGCTCGACGAACGCCTCGGGCCCGACGAGCATCGACCCCACTGGCGCGCCCAGCCCCTTCGAGAGGCAGGTCATGACTGACTCGACCGGTTCGGCGAATCGACTCGCCGGGACGTCGAGCGCGGTGGCGGCGTTGAACAGTCGCGCACCGTCGAGGTGGACCGGAACGTCGAGGTCGTGAGCGGCGTCGGCTGCGGCGTCGATATCGGCAGGCGAGATGGCTGTCCCACCCTTGCTGTTGTGCGTGTTCTCCAGCGTGAGCAGGCCCGTTCCGGGGCGGTGGCCGTCCGCCTCGACGTACGCCTGGCGGACCTGTTCGGGCGTGAGGACGCCCCGGTCGTCGCCGTCGACGGGGCGGGCCTGGAGCGCGGAGTGCTGTGCGAGCCCCCCGAGTTCCCACTTGTAGACGTGGCTCTCGCGCTCGCAGACGACTTCCTGACCGCGCTCGGTGTGGGTGCGGGCGGCGACCTGGTTGCCCATCGTGCCCGAGGGCACGAAGAGGGCGGCCTCCATCCCGAGGATCTCGGCGACGCGGGCTTCGAGTTCGTTGACCGTCGGGTCCTCGCGGTAGACGTCGTCGCCGACTTCGGCGTCACGGGCGGCCTCGCGCATCGCCTCGTCCGGCCGCGTGACCGTATCGCTGCGCAGGTCTATCATGCCCGCTCGTTCGGCCCCATACCGGATATACCTGACCGCTCGACTGCTTCGGCGACTCCGTGCCCGATCGTGTTGTACGGTACCTAGTCACAAATTAACATTTCAATTCCCCGCTCCTCGTCCCCGCCATGGCGCGACTCGAAGCCCACTACGAGACCGTCAGGGAGCGCAACGACTACGACCAGGTATCGGGGATCGACTGGCTGTCGGACGCGGGGCTCGACCGGCGGTTCATCGCCGTCGACGGCCGCGACGCGGTCGAATCGACGCTCGACCGGGAGACTATCGTCTGCATGGGCGTCGGGATGACGGGCCCGCCCCACCTCGGGACGGTCGGGCAGATACTGACCGGTATCGAGTTACAGGAGGCGGGGCTGGACGTTCAATTCGTGGTCGCAGACCTGGAACCGTACCACGGCGGCGCCGACCTCGGACGGGTGCGCCGGCTGGCCGAGCGCTACCGGGAGTTCATGCTCGACCTCGGGTTCGACCCGGAACAGGGGGTCCTGCGAACGCAGGAGGAGGCCCACGAGGTGATGCACACTGCCGAGGTGCTGGCACCGTACTACGCGCCCGACCGGTGGGCGGGCGATGGTGACGGAGGCGACAATGACGAGGGCGAGGACAGTCAGGAGACGGCGTGGACTCGGGCGGTCCGGGAGTTGTACGATGGCGGTGGGAAGGAGTCGGGGAGCGACGGGCAAACGTCGAAAGCGGCGAACACCGGACCGACGTCGGAGGCGGCGAGTGCCCACAGTAGCGTGTTGCACGGCGTCGATTTCCTGCACCCGCTGTACGCGCAGGGATACGAGCAGGTGATTATCACGCTGGGTGTGGACGAACACGGGTTGACGCCGTGGAGCCGGCGGTTTCGTGATGCAGCCCCCGTCGAAGGGGCTATCGCGGGGTTGCACACGCGGATGGTCTCTGGTTTCGGCGACACGCCGAAGATGTCGAAATCGATCGGTGCCGGGGTGTCGCTGGCGATGGACCCAGCGGCGATCCGGGAGCGATTTGATGGTGCCGCAGATGGTGGGGATCCGGCATCGTCACCGACGTTCCAGGCGATGTGTCTCGCTTCGCGGTACGGGTCCGGGGAGCTGGAGCGGCTGGAACGATCGTGTCGAACGGGTGGTGAGGACTGGGCGCGTGTGAAACGCGAATACGCCGACTACGTGGCCGAGTTGGCCGAGCAGTGGCAGTCGACGGAGTGAGCGTCGGCGAGGTTGTCTATCGTGCGCTCTCTACACGGCCGAGAGGACACGTCTGGACCGCTACTTACACTGTGCGCTGAAAGCCCTCGACCTGAGCACTCGTGCCCTTTCCGGCCCGATGCCGGAACACGACATCCATCAGGCCGACAGAGGCGGGTGGCACGAAGCGGTCGGTCTGTTCTGTCTGGTCGGCGGGAGAGACGGCGCGGACGAAGCATACGACCGTGCGTTCGAGACCGACGAAGCCGCAGGTGATACTCACACACACCGTGCCGAAACATCGACCGACGCGATATACACATGGTGTCTGCTCTTCGGGCCGCAGCGACAGGGGAATCGGTCACGATTTCGTTCATGCGAGAACGTACGTTCTGACTATCGATTCCGAGCGACAATCCGACTGAACGAGGCTGCGAGAGAAGTGCCGGAAACCGGCATAAAACAGCACTGGAGCGGGGAATACGGGCTCGCGGTCAGTTGTTCCACGGCGCGCCGTCGAAGTCGACCTCCCGCTGACCCTGGTCCAGGCTAGCGATGCGCTCGTGGTCCTCGTCGTCCAGGTCCACGTCGTAGGCGCCCCAGTTGTCCCGGATGTGCTCGGCGCTCGTGGCCTTCGGGATGGTGACGATGTCCAGATCGAGGTGCCAGGCGAGTACGACCTGCGGGATCGAGGCGTCGTGTTTGTCAGCGATGTCGGCCAGCACGTCGTCGTCGAGGACGCTCGTCCGCGCCAGCGGCGAGTAGGCGACGACGTGGTAGTCGTGTTCCTCGGCGTCGGCTCGCAACTCCTCTTGCTGGAGGTAGGGATGCAGTTCCACCTGGTTGGCGAATATCGGCGCGTCCAGTATCTCGCGAGCCGCGTCCAGATGCCGGGGCTCGAAGTTCGAGACGCCGATGTGACGGATGAGACCCTCGTCGTAGAGCTCCTGGAAGGCTCGCAGCGTCTCGGGGGCGTCGTAGGTGTCGATGGGCCAGTGGACGTACAGCAAGTCGAGGTAGTCGGTGCCCAGTTTGTCGAGACTCTCCCGGGTGGTCTCGTGGACGTCGTCGTACGAGAGGTTGCCCGTATCGACTTTCGTCGCGAGGAAGACCTCCTCGCGCGGGACGGACGCTTCGGCGATGCCACGGCCGACGGCCGCCTCGTTGTCGTAGCCCTGTGCGGTGTCGACGTTGCGATAGCCGACGTCGAGCGCCGTCCGTACGCTCTCGGCGCACTCGTCGGGGTCGTCGTTCTGCCAGGTGCCCAGTCCGAGCGGGTGCAAGTCGAGTTCGGTCATCGCTTCGGATGTTCGTCTCGGTGCACCTAACGGCTATGGAACCGGCAGGGCGCTCCCCGCCGCGAACGCGGCGGTCTCCGAAGACAGTGCGCGAACTGACAGAACTGCGCTTCACAAAATCCTCAAGACGGCGTCGGGAATACCGTCGAGTTGCAATGCACCGACAGGTCCCCGTAGCCCTCCTGGCTGCACTCTGTGTGCTGGCGACACTGCCAGCGGGAAGTATCGCTGCTCCCGGAACGCCACCGGGGGCGACAGTGGAACAGCCGGCCGACCACGATTCCCCGCCCGTCGTGGCCAGTGCGTCCGCGAACGACGCCGACGCGTCCGGAACCGGTACTGACGCGTCCGCGAACGGTCCCGACACGACCGCGAACGGAACGACCGCGCCGGCAGACCCCGAGAGCGACGTCCGCGGGTGGGAGAACGGTCGCTGGCACAACGAATCGATCGACGTGGACGCCTCGGACGGACTCACCCGGAACGAGTCGGCGCGACTCCTCAACCGGACGATGGCCCGCGTCGAGTTGCTCCGCGGTGTCGAGTTCACCGAGCCCGTCGACCTGAACTTCCGCACCCGGAGCGAGGTCGCGCCGCTGTTTACCGCCGACAACGTCTCTCACCCCGAGGCGGTCAACGCCTACTACGAGGCGCTCGGACTCGTCGGCGAGGACCGGGACGCGGTCGAGGTCCGCCGGGAGAAACAGGCCGGCGGCGCCGCGGCGTTCGTGGTCACTCGACCGGTCCCGCAACTCGACCTGCAGCCAGGCGACGTCACCGTGGTCCTCGACGAGGGTCAGTCGGCCTACGAGGAGACGGATCTCGCCCACGAACTCGTCCACACCCTCCAGGTCCAGCAACTCGAGTTGCCGTTCGCGGAAACGTCCGGGTCTGCCGATAGCTTCAACGCTCGCCGCGGGGTCGTCGAAGGCGAGGCCAGTCACGTCGGCTACCTCTATCAGCGCCGCTGCGTGGCCGACTGGGACTGCGTCTCGCCCGACTCGACCGAGTCGAGCGACCTCAGTACAGCCGCGACCGGGGTCCTCTTCCTGGATATCGTCCGGTACGGTGCGGGCGGCGAGTTCGTCGCGTCCCTCCGGGACGACGGCGGCTGGGACGCGGTCACCGACGCCTACGACCGGTTCCCGGCGAGCACCGAACAGGTGATCCACCCCGACCGCTACCCCGGCGAGACGCCACAGAACGTCACCGTCCCCGATACGAGCGGCGAGGCCTGGCAACCGGTGTCGGTCGCGGCGGACACGGTCGGTGAGTCGGGGCTGTTCACGATGCTCTGGTACCCGTCCGTGGCCGCCGGTGAGCAGGTCGTCCTCCCCCAGCGCGCGGGGATCAACGCCTCGCTCCGCTCCCAGCGTCCCTTCGTCTACGACTACGAGCACCCCGCCACGACGGGGTGGGACGGCGACCGATTCGTCCCGTACGTCTCCGAGAGCGCGGGGGAAAACGAGACGGCGTTCGTCTGGCAGACCGCCTGGGACAGCCCCGAAGACGCCGCGGAGTTCCGCGAAGGGTACCTGTCACTGCTCGAATTCCGCGGTGGGACGCCCGTCGAGGGGCGTCAGGACACGTTCCGGGTGCCCGACGACCGGCGGTTCGGCGACGCCTTCTACGTGGCACAGAACGGGTCCTCGCTCGTGATCGTCAACGCGCCGACCGTCGAGGGACTCTCCGCAGTACACGACGGCGCCGCGCCCGCGACGGAGACCCCCACGCCGGTCCCGACCGCGACGGACGAGCATACGCCGACGCTAACGCGGACGCCCGCACCGACGGCGACACCGGACACCTCCTCGCCCGCACCGACGACGACCGACAGCGCACCCACGACGGCGACGACCAGCGGCGACGGTCCCGGATTCGGTATTGGACTCGCCACGCTGGCGCTCTCACTCGTCACGGCGATGCTCGTGAGAAGCCGTCGGGACTGACCGCCTTCAGGACTCCATCTCGGCGGCGAGTTCGCGCAACCGGCGGATCCGCTCGCGGGTGGGGGGATGGGTCCAGGGGACCGGCAGCGACCCGTAGCCCGCCGGCACGATACAGAACGCGTTGAACCCCGCCGAGAGACGCATGTCGGTCTCCGGAGGGGCCGCGCCGTGGAGTCGTTCGAGCGCCCCCGCCAGTGCGGCGGGGTCGCCGGTGATCGCCACGGCGCCGCGGTCGGCGGCGTACTCGCGATACCGCGAGAGCACGAGCGTCCCCGGGAGCGTGACGAGCGCCAGCAGGAAACTGACGACCGCCAGCGTCATCGCGACGCCGAGATACCCGAGAAAGAAGGCCTTGCCGTCCATGTTCTCCAGGGCGGCTCCGAGCGCGCCGAGCGCGACGGTTGCCGGAAAGCCCGCGACCGTCAACACCGAGGAGTCGCCGTTTTTGAGGTGGGCGAGTTCGTGGGCCAGCACCGCCTCGCGTTCGTCGCCGTCGAGTTCCTTCAGCAGGCCGAGGGTCACACAGACGACCGTCCGGTTCCCGGTCCCGGCCGACAGCGCGTTGGGTTCGTCGGTCGGGATCACGGCGATGGGTGGCCGCGGGATATCGGCCTGATTCGCCAGTCTGTCGACCGTGTCGAACAGTTCGGGGTAGTCCTCGCGGTCGATGGCGACCGCTCGCGTGACGAGGTAGGCCAGTCGGTCGGCCTGGAGCGCCAGGGTACCGACGACAGCGACGACGACCCCGACGACGACCAGTGCCGCCTGCCAGGGAAGGAGCCAGACGAGCGGTCCCAGCAGGACGACGTAACCCAGGAGCGTCAGGAGGAGAGCGAGCGCCATCCGCCGGGTGAGGGCGCTGTCGGAGGACCAGTCCATACGGGCAGTCCAACTCGCGCAGGTATCAGGTTTACGGACGAACAGGTCCGAAAGACGGGCGAGAGCGACGAAATCGGCCGTTCAGGCCGTTTCCATCTCGCGTTCGAGGTCGCGCAGGCGCTCGATACGCTTCTCGGTCTCGGGGTGGGTCCGGAACAGTCGCGCGATCATCCCCTTGTCGATGGGGACGATGAAGAACGCGTTCATCTCGGACTGGGAACGCAGGTCCTCCTCGGGGACGCGGTCCATGCGGCCGTCGATCGTCATGAGCGCGGAGGCAAGCGCCGAGGGCTTGCCGGTGATCGCGGCGGCGCCGCGGTCGGCGGCGTACTCGCGGTACCGGGAGAGCGCGCGGATGAGCAGGAACGAGACGATCCACACCACGAGGGAGGCAATGATGGCGACGAACACCTGGGCGCCGCCCTGGCGGTTGCGACCGCCGCCGCCGAACAGCCAGCCCCACCGGAGGATGAACATCGCGATGGTCGCCAGGAACGAGGCGATGGTCATCACCATCACGTCGCGGTTCTTGACGTGGGCGAGTTCGTGGGCGAGGACCCCCTCCAGTTCCTCCTGATCCAGGCTCTGGAGCAGCCCCGTCGTCACGCAGACGGTCGAACTGCTCTTCGAACGCCCGGTCGCGAAGGCGTTGGGCGTACGAGTGTCGGCGACGGCTACCGTCGGCTTCGGCAGGTCGGCCTGCTGGGCCAGTCGCGAGACCGTCCGGTGGAGTTCGGGGTACTCCTCCTCGCTGACCTCGTGTGCGCCCATGCTCTTCAGCGCCAGTTTGTCGCTGAAAAACAGCTGGGCGAACAGGAAGATACTCATGAAGACGACGATGACGAGGAACGACTCGACGTACAGGGTCAGTACGCCGAGGAATACGATGTAGAGGGCCGCGAGCAGGAACATCGTGAGAAACATCCGGCCACGGAGCCCCCAGTCAACTCTCCATTCCATACACGAGTGTAGGGGCTGTGTGACTTAAGAATGCGTCGTGTGAGGCGATCACAGTCGGGCGGAAGAGGAGGCGGGACCGAAATATTCATTCTGTCGTCACGTCTCCCCGACGGGCATGGACGGACGGTCGGCGCTGTTCGCGGTCGGGGGGACACTGGCGCTCGTCCCGGGACTCGCGACGGCCGCGGTCGAGGTCTACGTCTCGCTACAGACACAGTGCGACGCCGGAGCGGCCGGCGACACCGCTGGGGCGGACGCGCCGGGCGGCTGTCCCGGTGTCGGGACGTGGCTGGCCTACGGCGGCGGGACGACGGCCGTCGTCGGGTTCTTCTCGCTGCTCTACGGCTGGGTCCGGTTCGTCTACGGCTGAGCCGTCGGGTGGTCTACGGAGATGGCGGCCCGGGAACGCGCTCCTTAACAGTCCGAAGGGTCTACGAGAGGACCATGAGCCGGTCCGGTGAGTTCTGTCCGCGCTGTGGCGACCCGGTCGAGTCGGCCGAGGAGCGGCCGGACCTGCCCGGGGCCCGCGACCCGGACAGCGTCCTCTGCGATGGGTGTTACTTCGAGGAGTTCTCACTCGTCGACGCGCCCGAAGTCGTCGAGGTACAGGTCTGTTCGCGGTGTGGTGCGGTCCACCGCGGGAACCGCTGGGTCGACGTCGGCGCCGACGACTACACCGACGTCGCCGTCGACGAGGTTTCGGGCGCGCTTGGTGTCCACGTCGACGCGACGGATATCGGCTGGGAGGTCGCGCCCGAGCAGGTCGACCAGAACACCATCCGGGTGCACTGCGAGTTCACGGGGGTCGTCCGCGGGACGTTCGTCACCGAGGAGGTGGTCGTCCCCGTCAGGATCGCCCGCCAGACCTGCGACCGCTGTGGCAAAATAGCGGGCGGCTCCTACGCCAGCCTGCTCCAGGTCCGTGGCGACGACCGGATCCCCACCGACGAGGAACTGGCACAGGCCCGCGAAATCGCCGAGGCCTACGTCGCCGACCGCGAGGACGCCGGCGACCGCAACGCCTACATCACCGAGATCAACGAGGTACCCGACGGTCTCGACATGAAGATCTCCACGAATCAGATGGGCGGGGGTATCGCGAAGCGGATCACCGCCCAGTTAGGGGGGTCGTTCGAGGACCACGAGACGCTGGTCACCGAGGACGGCGACGGCAACGAGGTGTACCGGGTCACCTACGCGATCCGACTCCCGCGGTACCGACCGGGGGAAGTCATCGACCCCGAAGACGGCGACGGGCCGGTCCTCGTGCGCTCGGTCCAGGGCAACCTCAAGGGGACCCGCCTCGCCAGCGGCGAGGAGTTCGAGGCGAGTTTCGAGGACGCCGACGCACCCGACGCCCGCCGCCTCGGTACCCGCGAGGACGCCGAGGAGACGACCGTCGTCGCCGTCGAGGACGAACACGCCGTCCAGGTGCTCGATCCGGAGACCTACGAGGCGAAGACGGTCGCGCGGCCCGATTACCTCGATACGGACGCCGACGAGGTGCCCGTGATCAAGAGCCGCGCGGGCATCCACGTGGTTCCCGAGGACGGTGACGATGGCGAAGACGAGAGCGAATCCGCCGAGTGACCGACCCAGAAGTGTTCTCAAATGTACGCCGGGCGCCGGAAGAGCACGCACTTCCGAGCCCTCGTTCGCTTCGCTCACGAGGACGAAGCGAGGCGTTTCGCCATCAGAGCGAGCTCTGATGAGCCTCGCGTCGTTTCACTCCGCGAGACACCGCCGAAGCCGTCGAAGACGGCGGAAGCGGCCTTTTTCACCCACGTTTTTGCCGCGAGTGGTGCCCGCAGCGCCGCCGCAGGCGGCGCGAGGACACCCGAGCGGGAAAAAGGTGGTTCGTCAGGTATAGGGCACACCGCTCCTGAGTACCCGGGGATGGAGTACCTGGAGCGTCGTCGGGGACAGGTCGAGGACCGCATCGAGGCGGTGCTGGCCGACGTCGAACCCGACGAACTGGGCGAGGAGGTCGAACACGTCGTGCTCTCGGGGGGCAAGCGGGTGCGACCGACGGTGACGGTGCTGGTCTGTGAGGCGCTCGGTGGCGACGTCGAGGACGCCGTCGACTTCGCGGTGGGGATCGAACTCGTCCACAGCGCGTCGCTGGTCATCGACGACATCATCGACCGCTCGGAGTTGCGCCGGGGGACCCCCTCGGCGTGGGCCGAATACGGCTACGGACCGGCGATCATCGCCAGCGACGGCCTCCTGGGGGAGGCGTTCGCACTCTTTTCGACCGACGAGCGGGCCATGCAGGCCGTCTCGGAAGCGATGGTCGAACTCGGCGAGGGTGAGGCGACGGAACTAGTGGCACAGCCCACAAGCGAGGAGGAGTACATGGACCTGGCCCGCCGGAAGACGGGGGCGCTGTTCCGTGCGGCGGCCGAACTGGGCGCGATCGCCGCCGACGCCGACGCCTACACCGTCGAGCGATTCGGCACCTACGCCGAGCGCGTCGGCGTCGCCTTCCAGATGCGCGACGACGTGCTCGACGCGACCGCCGACTCCGCCGACCTGGGAAAGCCGACGGGTCACGACGCCGCCATGGAACGCCCCTCGCTCGTGCAGGTGGCCGACCTCTCCCACGAGGAGGCCACCGAGCGCGCCCGCGAGGAGTCCGAGACCGCACTGACGGCACTGTCCCGGGTCGACGTGGCCGATACGGAGGCCA
>ENA-ORCS01001409-ORCS01001409.1-marine-metagenome-genome-assembly--contig:-NODE-1409-length-10455-cov-3.529004_pt1 | contig 10455 bp, 11 predicted proteins | sample MGYA00237781_ERZ508513 | MGnify/ENA primary metagenome ERZ508513 (study PRJEB26184, sample SAMN06268793) | marine metagenome | isolation source: Eden Landing Ponds, San Francisco, CA, USA | place...
GCGTCGTACCACCGGGAAGCAGAACCCTCCGTCGAAGGAGAAGTGGACCACAACGAGACTGACCGTGCTTTCGCCACGAATCCATCCTCTCGTGAGCCAGTCGCAGGAACGACGTCCGGGAGGTGACCCCACCGCGCTCGAAGTGGCGCCGCGATCGGCTGTTCGAGCGCCCCAATGAGTGTACATTCGTCGATAGGGGATGAGTGGGACTTCTGCAGTAATCGCGCTGCTGCAGTCCCTTTTGCGAGTGCACCTCGCGAGGACTGTGACGTAACGAGCACGCAAATAATTCCGTGGAGTGATTGCGTGTGGGGCTCTGAGGCGCTGTCAGAGACCGAGATGTCCTGTTGGAGGCAGAACCGACACTGGCTCTGAGTCGATGAGATAGCTCGCTCGCAGGACTGACAGATGTTCGTGTCCGACTCGTCGCCGGCTGGGTAGTCACGCTCCCGGATCACATCGCCGTGCTCAGCATGGTCGGGTTCCAACTGTGCGTCTGTAATCTGCGTCGCTTCGCCATACGGTCGAAACTCCGCGGTCGGGTCACGGTAGGGCGGCATATCGCATCGTGGCTGTACGTTCCGATATAAACGTTCGTCCAGCGAGGCCGCTCTGAAACCCGGCCGATAGCCAACAAACGTATATGTATTCTTAAACTAGCTGTGGGCAGCAAAATGTACGATTTGACCGGGTTCCAACGCGACCTGCTGTACGTCACCGCCGGCTTGGACGAGCCACACGGCCTCGCAATCAAAGACCAACTCGAGGACTACTACGAAACCGAGATCCACCACGGCCGGCTGTACCCCAATCTCGATACGCTCGTCGAGAAGGGACTGCTCGACAAGGGCGAAAAGGACCGCCGAACGAACGTCTACGCGATCACCGCTCGCGGTCGTCGAGAAATCGAAGCCCGCGACGACTGGGAACAGCAGTATACCAGCGAACTCACCGAGTAAGAACTAGCAAGGCGACCGCAAAGATACGCTATGTATCTTGTCGCGGGCTATGCTTTGCATCGAATTCTGTTACCGCTCGCTTGATTACGACTGGTCGACGGCTGACGCGACCTGAAGCAACCCGCATTAATCCCTGGGGATAGTACTCATCGTCATACCCAAAGATTCGATTGACAGCAGCCCGCGGAACAGCGACCTCGTCAAACTCAGTAATCGTGTAGATGAGATTCGACGGTGCGTTCCGCCAGAACGTTGTGCTTGCCCAATCGGGAGAATACTCAAATTTTAGCCCAACAAACCCAACACCTACGTATTGACCATCCTGATAAAACAATACCTGGTCGTCTGGCTCCATTTTCTCGAAGTAATTTCGGTTACTCTCACCATCACGGGCACCCCAGAACCGGACAGACTCAAAGTTGGAAAGTGCAGCAGGGTGATCCGGGTAGTCATCCAATTCAACGTGGTTTAGAACTGTTCTTTGGAAGTTTCCGGGGTCACATGGGACGTGAAAGACATTTGCAGCCGTTTATAGTTCACTACGAATCCGTATTTTATAGAACTTCTGGACCACACATTATTAGATCGTGATTCCTGCTGTTCGGCTCTGTTGAAATCCTCAGTCACAGATAGTTTGTTGAGGCCGTGCTGAATAGAGAGCGCGAATGTGTCACCCGAACTGCTCCCATTTTCACGTGTCAATCGTTACTAACCAAAGATATAATGTACACTAATTGAATGATAAACATATGGCGCGAACAACGTTTTTTAGCTTTCATTACGATAACGACATCTGGAGAGCTAGTCAGGTCCGGAATTCAGATGTTGTTGACCAGAGTATTGAAGAATCTGGATTTATTGATGGTGCAAGTTGGGAATCAATAAAACGTGAGGGGGATGATGCAGTTCGAGACTGGATTAATAGGCAAATGAAGGGTTGTTCTGTGACCGTTGTCCTAATTGGAAGTGACACATACGATAGAAAATGGATAAATCATGAAATCAAAAAAAGTTATGAAGAAGATATGGGATTAGTCGGCGTTAGAATTCATAAAATACGGGATGAAGATGGAAACAGAGGTCGGCGAGGTAAAAACCCGTTATCAAGGTATAAAGATCCAAACACAGACCAAAAACTGTCTTCCATTTTTAACACCTATGATTGGGTAAGTGACGATGGCCGGGAGAATTTAGGGGATTGGGTGGAGGAAGCAGCTCAAATTGTTAACCGGTAATGGGAGACGGTCCTAATATATCAGATCTTGAATTTATTCAAGACATTATTTCCCGTTTAGCTGGGAACTCATTTAAAATTAAAGGATGGTCAATCACTCTTATTGTGGTAGTCCTTCTTTTCCGGACTAAAGATCTGCATCTCCTAGTTGCGTTTATACCTCTCTTCGGATTCTGGATTTTGGACGCATACTACCTCAAACTTGAGCGAAGATATCGGTCTATGTTCGAGGATGCAAGGACGGGTAACGAAAATAGGGCCCAGTTCGAGATGGATGCATCTGCGTATAGTGTAGACTCAATCCCGAAATTAATGCTCTCAAAATCGCTATTGCTTTTCCATGGAACAATTTTTGCTCTACTACTAATATATTCCATTTTGGTTTTCGTATTGTGGTTATCTCTTGAACTGAGTGGTGTATCACTATAGTCAATCACATTATATACACTATGAGGGTCTAATGGATTTTAGCGGCACCCATTAAACACTGGCAGAACGAATAATGACTTCTGGCTGTAACGGTATCACTATGGAAGATTGTGAGTTTTGTAAGATCGTAGCCGGAGACGCGCCGAGCAGCGTTGTTTATCAGAATGATCGCATCTTGGCTATGATGACTCTCCGGCCGATGACCAGAGGTCACGTCCTCGTGATACCAAAAACACACACAGCCTCACTGTCAGATATGGAATATAAGGCCGGAGGAGAGCTATTTGAGGTGGGTATGAAGGTAGCTGAGGCGCTCAGAGCATCAGAAATAGAGAGTGAAGGAATCAACTTTTGGCTAGCAGACGGAGAAGCAGCCGGTCAGGAAGTGTTTCATGTTCATCTTCACGTGTTGCCACGGTCAGCAACAGACAAAATTCGTTTGGAAGGTCCGCGACTGGACTTGAACCGCTCGGAGATGGACTCCGACGCGGGGATCATCAAAAAGGAATTGATGGGAAGTGAACACGAATTTTAATTTCGTACCTACTCAGTACGCACGGCCATACCAACAACTGATCCGGATTTTAAGTATATTTCTTGCCCTCTGCTGACCACCCACTTTCTGAGTTGGTCACGACGGTTGACGAAATTGATGCAGTACTTCGCAGGACCGGATATCGAATCGATCAACGAGATGTACGACTTCTGAATACGCGGTAGACTATTCATTAATCTAGTTGGTGAGCTGGGTGAGCGACTATCACCGGGTGAGTTTAGCTGAGAAACTGATCAATATTTCAAAAGTGGGTGCTCAAAAATTCTTTGAACCTCCTTCCTGTTATTACTTTCACCGCGGTCGGGGAATTTTGATACTGGTAGGTATTCAATGGATCTATAAGTTCAAATCATGGTTCGAAGAGTCTTCTTCAGTTTTCATTACGAGAGAGACAAGTGGCGAGTCAACCCGGTTAGAAATGCGTGGGTGACGCAAGGGAGAGAAGCGGCTGGTTTCGAAGATGCTGCGGACTGGGAGGAAGTAAAAAAGCAAAGCGAGGAAGAGATCAAGAACTGGATAGGCGACCAGTTACACGGTACCTCAGTAACAGCGGTTCTGATTGGTAACAAAACCGCGGGCCGGAAATATGTCAACTACGAGATCAAGGAGAGCGTCAGGCAGGGTAACGGGATAGTCGGCATCAAAATCCATCGGTTGAGAGACAAGGAGGACGGCCAAGATTTCCAAGGCTCCAACCCGTTCAAAGATTTCGTCATCGAAACCAAGGACGGGGTGAAGAAACTCTCCAACGTATTTGAGACATACGAATGGAAGAGAGATGATGGCTGGGATAACATAGGGGATTGGGTTGAAGATGCCAAACAGCAGGCCGACCAGCTCACTAAGAAGGAAAAGATGTCGGTCAGAGAGATAAATAGCGGAGAGAAGTTTGTGAAAGTCCTCCAATCTGCAGGTAAAATAGGAGGAATCGTCGGGGGAGGCTATCTACTGTACAAATTGCTGCAGAACGCCAATAACGACTCTACTCCTGTTCAGAACCAGAATGGGCCTGAACTACCGAACAACCATCAGCAAAACATGGGTGACATCGACGTAGAGTCTCTCGTAGAGGATTTTGCTAACTCTGGGATTGACCTCATCGATCAGGACGACGATGACAACGACGGGTTGATCTGAGACCGCTGAACGAATACTGTTCTCTGATTCCAGTCATAACCAGACATATGATTTTTGGGGGCCAGATACTCAGGGTTGTTCGACAGAACGAGGACCGGCTACTGCATACACCCTCTGTCTGTGTCACGCAGGTTCTGTCAAAATCTAAGGGCTTCGACAGAGCCTGCTGTTCATATCAGAGGGGTTGCCGCCATGAACATGGATCTCGGTGTTGAGTATGGACCAAGGTCGTGGCTGCGCGCGCAGCGGAGTCACTCGTGAGCATCGCGAACGAGGGCACGTGAGACGAGCGAATACGAGTCTCACGGAGCGAGCACGGAGCGGAGGGTGGGGCGGTGGGGTCTGGGTCGGTCCGGCCACCAACAAAAAAGAGGACTGCCTCGCGCCGTTAGGCGTCCCACCAGGCGTCGCGTTCGGGGAAATGCACGGTCGTCCACCCCGTCAGCGCCACCGAGACGCGCCCGTCGTACCAGTTCCGCGCCGCCCCGTGAATCCGCACGCGTTCGCCCTCGCGAATCCACGGCACGTCCGAGGCCTTCCAACTCGTCAGCTTCACCTGCCCAGTCTCGTCTTCGAGGAGCCCCACTTGTTGAATCGCCGGCGACTCAGACTCCCACATCGTCGTCAGCGTCCCTTCAATGCACACTTCACGTCGCGACATGCCCTCAAGTTTCCCGATCGGTACCATCGTCCCTGGTGCGCCCTCGAACACGCTCACCGCTGCCGACAGCATGTCTTTCCCGCTTAACACCTCGCTCAGTCGCCGACTGATCGCCGCTCGCGACCAGCCATCCAGCTTCTCCGCCAACCGTGTTGCCTGAGAATTCACTGCGCCCAACTGTGCTTGGGTTAGCTCTGTCCGGGGATCCGCCCGGTCGGGGTCCGCCATCGGGTTCACACTCGCTACGCGCTTCTGGAACTGCCGCCGTCGCCCAGCGCTCCGCTCGGCCGTAATCGCCCGCGACCGCGCCTCACGACCCTCTTGCGACCCCAGTTCCGCACGGGCACTAATCCGTTCGAGTTCGGCTTCCCGCGCTTGAATGCGCTCTTCTTGGGCCAACGTCACGCCCTGAATTCGCTCGTCGCTCGTGTCTGCAATCCCATCTGGGTGGTTCGCATCCACCTTTGCCTGAATCTCCTGTTGCACTGTCACCTGGAACGTCGGCGTCTCGTCGACGACCTCAAACCCGTCTTCGTCGACCGCCGTCTCGTTCGCGTGTTCGAACGCCTGTTCAGCCACCGAAACTACCTTTCGACTGGAGTTGTTACTAGACATTGTCGTACCTCTGAAGGCGCTAACGCGCCGACGCCCGCGACTCCACTCGCGGGATTCACACGAACCAACCTGTTCGACACGGCTTCGACGTCAACCGATGACGCCGTCACCGAGGTGCCCGCGCCGCGCCTTCACGCCGGACCCTGTCCGGCGCGGCGCGGCACCGACGGCACCCCCCACAGACGAGTGCGGGGGGTGAACCTCGAGGTGAGCGCGCGGTCACCACCATATACCCAGCCGGTCACCGCGGGTCGGCGCCTCGCCGACCGCCGTCCGTCGGTAGACGCAACGGAAGCGGCCGCGGCGCCGAGGCGGCACGGCCGGGGGGTATACGGTGGTGAACGGCGTCGCATACGGCCACAGCGAGGCCGCAGAGAGCGAGGACCCGCTGGAACAGCACCGCGCCCGGACCCGCACGAGCCTGTCCCGTCCGTCGCAGACGCAACGGAAACGCCTCGTGCGGCAACCCGGTGCGGGCTGGATGCCCGCGGACCCACAGCTCGTCGCGGCCGAGTTTGAGCGCAGGCCCGGCAGGCCGCACAGCCGGCCCTGAGTGAGCCCCGGACCGTGGCATATGGGGGTGAGCACGGCGACCCCCCAGTAGCCACCGCAGCCCGGGCGAACGAGGGGTGAGGGCAATCGCCCGAACGGCGAGCAGTCTGCCCGGACCGCGCAAGCGGCCACGTCTGAACCAACTGTCCGTCGGTGCGACCGCATCGAGGGAGCGCCGACGCAACGGCTGGTGAAGATGCAGCCAGCCCGGTCTCGGTCAGGGCCCGGACGCGGGCCGAGTGCTCGCAGGCCCGCCCTCGGGGCTGACCGGTATCGGGTGGCTGCACGCGGCCCGACCCGGCCCCGTGACCGTGCCCCGTCCGTCGCAGACGCAACGGCAGCGCGAAACGCCCGGGCCCGGCAGGAACGGACTGCCCGCCGGAGCGCGCACAACCCGAGCAGTCGCCCCCAAGCGTATGGAATCGAGTCGCTGTTCACTCCGGGAGCGATGCTTGGGAGACGCCTATTGTTCAATTACGCTGTGACTCTGTTGAGACCCTCTGAGTGTGATAGGGGTGGTGTGCTGAATATTGGGGGAATGAACATCACGAAGTTTTTTCAACTCAGTCGCACTGAACCAACCGTTAGAATGAGCAAACGAGGTTGTGGGGTCCATCCGTCTCCGGAAGTCAGTCCCTCCGCAGTTGACTAATATTGGCATGTCATTACACAGGTTTGTCTATTGGCCAATAGAGTTATTAAATGTGGATTAATTAATTTGAATGAAATGACAGGAAAGGTCCCCCGACGAGGATTCCTCGCCTCCATTGGCGCGTCATTCCTCGCTTCTGGTATTGCCTCCGCAACCGGAACCTCAACCCCGACACAATTGGCAGTCGTACTGAAAGGTGACCGTAAACAGCCGATTCGACAGAAGCATATAACTCAAGCGCGTGCTGAATTCCTCCAACAGCACGGTCTTGATGACGGCACGAAGTTTGCGCTCCGGTCTTTTGCGGGGGGCTCTTCAAAACGGATCATTGGGTATGGGATTGCAATCGATAACGGAGTTCCAGTCGAGAGTGTGTACACAATTCCGTCTCCAGAGCAATTGATTCCTGCCGATACAGATGGCCCTGAAAAGACAGACGTGTCCACAAAACGTACTTCTGAATTCACGTCCATTAGTGACAGTATCTCCCAGTTTCATTCTGATTTGGACACGTTCGCAGATGGAAACCGGGACCCAGTTGTTGACTCTGTGTCGTCTTCTCAGACACCGACTACTCAGCTTGCCGAACCAGAACCTGGGTGGGTTAAGCAAGGGGAAATAAATGAAGCGACGGCAGTATATTGGAATTTCCATGGTGAAAACATCCAAGTCGGTCGTATCGACTTGGATACGGAAGTCTGGAAATCTGGCGATGAGACTCGGGATTACGAGGACAAGTACGCCTGTGCACTTCGGGGAGAGATGTGGCCGTCACCATCCATTGACCACCTGAATACCCCTTCGATATTTAGAAATGAGGGGTCACATCTCATTCAAGATTGGGACCGTACATCGATGGGCAGCCCGACAATTACTGAATCGTCGCCGGATACTGAAAAAAACTGAAAGCATTAACACGACACTATCCGTTTCGAGTACAGATTCTGCACAGTTATCTCTTGATTGGGAGACGCCGTATATTGGTCGAACCGAAACGTCTCAACCTGACGAAACTGTTGGTTGGAAATTTGACTACCCCTGGAATGGTGGTAACAATGGGAGACGGTCACGTGTTGAACTCAAAAGCTTAGGAGAGGCGTGGCTTGATGCATCCCACGCCAGCTTTGACACAATTCTCACTACTGAGTTCGAAGGCGAATTCCGACGGGAAAATACGTCTGAGATCGCCAGCGATACGCTCGATACGCCAGTCCGCTGGACGAATCTCTGACCGACGTCGGTACTGTTTTTTCACTGTCGTTCGTTCCTTAACACATGGTGGATACTCGACAGACTACGGGCCTTGGGATACAATTGCTCGGGATACAGCTTACACTACTTGCAGCATTTGGTTGGATCATGATTCCAGCTTCATTTGATACAAAATTCGTCGTGGTCGTCCCGATTGTCACACTTGCAACTGGGGCTGTCGTCTATGGGTTGTTGAACTGACTACACACAGCTGTTTGGTTCAGTTTCTGCAGTACGCGACACCGATCATGATGTCGCAAGGTCGCCGGCGTCGACGAGCCGGTTGACGTAGCTGTAGGCCGTCCCTTGGGCGAGTTCGAGGCCGTCCATCACATCCTACATGGTTGTCTCGCCTTCCCGAGCAAGATACGCGTACAGCTGGGCGAGCTGTGGCTCTTCGAGGAGATCCGCGACCGCGAGGAAGTCGCGAGCTATGTCGCCATCGGCCCGATTTGCAGTGCGTGACACGGCGCTCAAATTTACAGTTTACAGAGAAGTCGTAATACGTGTTGGGAGTCACCCCGCCGGCATCGCGCACGACAACCAGCCAGGGGGCAACCGTTATAGGACGTCTAGCTGGGAACGTGGCCGCCCAAGACAGGTGGCTCTCAGGACGCTATGTAGCCGATCACCTGGCCTGCCACATCCTCGGTGCGGTCATCGACGAGGGAGGTCAGATAGTGGTCCACGTCTGCTGCACTGTTGAGGGTTACAAGCGACCACGGGAGGACATGACTGCGTTCACCGAGTGGGTCGCCGGCGTAGTCGTGGTCGCGGAGGGTGAGCGACTCCTCGTGATAGGTCTTCGTAGAGAGCAGGACCGTGATGAGTTGGACGCCATGCCGTGGTAACTGTGGGGCCCCCAGCACGAGCATCTGGCCCCCCTTCTCCGAGAGCGGGTCACTCACCCAGAGGTGGACGTCGAGACGGTTGAGATTGCTGAGGACACGATGCATCCGGTAGCCTTGCTTGAACTGTTGGTTCATCAAAAGCGCCTCCCCGTTCGCCGGCGCGGAACGATTTCCCATCGAGACTGCCGTCGGGCTTGTAGGAGATTGCCGCCTTAGCCAACAAACCTCGACGTTACTCGCAGGGTGTTGGTTAATCGAATCCCAGTACTAGTGCTACTCGAGACTGGGTCCGTAGCGAGCCGAGCCACACACCCGGCACTCCCAGATTGGTTGGCCTGTCCACGCCTCGTCTGGGACCGATTCATGGGGGACCAGATTAATTCTTCAGTAGTATACACAACTAATGAACACAACTAGTGAACATGAGATCTGAACAACACCGTGGATAATCTCCTCTTGCTAAACACCACCAATTGAACAGACACGTGCCAGCAAGTCGTGAATAACCGACTCTCCGTGAGCTGTTGCAGTACATTGTAGTGGCTCAAAGTATGGTCACGAGCGGATGATTCACTGAACACCACTAAGCTAGATGGGGTGGTTCACATCGTAGTGAACTCCTCACCGGAGTCGGGAAGATACTCGAGAATACTTCGGTGGGCACCGAAGTCGCTGATAATCGTCTGTAGCGCGTCGACGACGGTTGCGATATCACGGTTGAGCTCATGCTCGCGATATGTGCCCCCATCCTGACCACGGTGTTCCATCTGCGAGAGCGTGAGGTTGAGAATCTCGAAGTCGGAGAGGAAGCTGCGCATTCGGCGAGCAGTACGGGGGTCTCGACCTCGATACTCGCAGAGTTCTTTGTAACGCTGATAGACAACTCGTGATCGGGCCGGCGTGGACTCCTCGGCAGCGAGCGTAGTCAGCGCGTAGAGTGTGAGTTGCTCGTGCTCGGTGAGGTCGCGCATGATATCCATGCTCTGCTGTGCCTCGAGTTTCTCTTGGGCGCGTTCGACGTGGTCGGTCGTCACCGACTCCACGTTCTCGGTGCGTGCCAGATCACCCGCCTTCCGAAGAAGGGTTATTGCTCGTCGGGCATCCCCACCATCCTGGCGACCGAGGGCTGCACACAGCGGAATCACGCCCTCTTCGAGAGCGCTCTGGTGGAACGCGATTTCTGCCCGCTGTTCGAGGACCTTCTGGAGCTCTTCCGTACCGTACGGGGGGAACGAAATCTCGGTTTCACACAGCGACGACTGAACCTTCGCATCGAGCTGCTCTCGGAACGTCGAGTCGTTACTGATCCCGATGAGGCCGAGCTGAATGTTGTCGATGTAGCCGTTGTTGTCGGCACGGGTAATCTGGTAGAGGAACGTGTCGTCCGTGATGTGGTCGATCTCGTCGAGAACGATGATCACGGTCCCCGAGAGCTTGTTGAGTTCATCCCAGAGAAGACGATAGACCTTGGATTGGGGGTGGCCGGTTTCGGCGATGTGGTGTTCGGGCTCTCGGAGATTGTTCACCAGACTAATCGCCGCCTGATAGCTCGTGCTGA
>ENA-ORCS01001410-ORCS01001410.1-marine-metagenome-genome-assembly--contig:-NODE-1410-length-10452-cov-3.603181_pt1 | contig 10452 bp, 16 predicted proteins | sample MGYA00237781_ERZ508513 | MGnify/ENA primary metagenome ERZ508513 (study PRJEB26184, sample SAMN06268793) | marine metagenome | isolation source: Eden Landing Ponds, San Francisco, CA, USA | place...
ATGATCCCGGGGATGGGCGGCGGGCTGATGGACCAGTTGCCCGACGACGCGATGGACGTCACCAAAGACCGCCTGCGTGACTTCGAGGTGATCATGGACTCGATGACCGAGGCGGAACTGGAAAACCCCCGCATCGTCGGCAAGCAACGCACCGAGCGCATCGCCCGCGGGTCGGGCAAACCCGAGGAGCGCGTCCAGGAGTTGCTCGAACAGTACAACGCGATGAGCCGGATGTTAGACCAGTTCGGCGGGATGGGCGAGGGCGACATGGAACGCATGATGCAGAAGATGCAACAGCAGGGCGGCGGTGGCGGGATGGGTGGCATGGGCGGCGGTGGCGGACCGTTCGGCGACTGATCGCCTCGTCACTGCCGTTCCTACTTTTCCACCCACGGTTCTTCAGCGCACGAAGCGGTGAATACGCATATAAGTCCGGTGGGCACAACAGTCGACACTGTGAGTGCGGAGCCGGACGTCGAGACCGTCGCGGGGCTGCTCGAAGACGAGACGGCCCGCGCGATCCTCACCGAGACCAGCCAGGAACCCATGTCAGCGAGTGACCTCGAACAGCGATGCGACGCGTCGGGACCGACCATCTACCGGCGACTCGAACGCCTGCGCGAACACGACCTCGTCGTCGAGCGTACGCGCCCGGACCCGGAGGGGGGCCACCACAGCCAGGTGTACGCCCCGAACCTGCGGCGAGTCACGGTCGAACTGCGCGACGGTCGCTTCGAGGTCGAGGTCGACCACCGCGAGGACATGGCCGACCGCTTCACTCGCCTGATCGAGGGGATGTGACGATGCACGAACTGTTCTCTCTCCCGACGGCCACTGTCCTGCAGGCCGCGAACCGCTTCGACAGCGCCGTCCAGATGTGGCTGACGGGGTACGAATTCGTCGGCGCGGTCCTCGGACTCTTCATCGCCTACCAGGCCTACCGCGGATATCGGCGCAACGAGAGTCGCCCGATGCTGTTCATGTCGCTCGGATTCGTGCTGGTGGTCGGCGTGCCAGTCGCGCTGACCGTTCCGTTCCTGCTGATCCCGGCGATCCCACAGACCGCCTACCAGTTCGTGGTCCAGACCGCCGAAATCGCGGGCCTGGTCTGTATCATCTACGCGCTCCGGGTCGACCCCCGGGAGTGAGCGGGCCGGTCGACGGAGCGGTGGCTCGTCACCGCAGTCCGACGGGTGCGTGCGATCGCGGTCGCTGCGGACCCGGTCGGGCGCGGGTGCCTGCGACCGCGGTAGCGTGGCGCCAGCGGGAGGATTTTTATTCCGTCACTACATTCTCACGGACGTGACAACGCTGGTCGCGTGCATCGACCGTGCGGGCGACCTCGTCAGGGGGACGGAGCCGCCAGTCGTCGGGCGAGAGGCTGTCGAGTCACTCGTCGTCGACGTGGGCGTGACCGACCCCGAGGACAGTCAGGTGAACTGCCTGCTGGAGGGGTTGCGCGTCGCGGGCGACCTGGGCGACAACGGCGAGGAGGCACTGGTCGCGGTCCTCTCCGGAACCGAGGACGCGATCCGTGCCGACAGAGCCATCGCTCGGCAGGTCGAGGGACTCATGGAGGAGCACGACCTGACGTCGGCGGTGGTCGTCGTCGACAGCGCCGAGGACGAGCGCCTGGTCCCCATCATCGAGTCGCGACTGCCGGTCGACGCCGTCGACAGCGTGGTCGTCCGCCAGGCACGGGACATCGAGTCGACGTACTACCTCCTCAAGCAGTTCCTCGCCGACGAGGAACTCCGCAAGACGGTACTGGTCCCGATCGGCGTCGCGCTCATCGCCTACCCGGTCCTCTGGATGTTTTCCAGCCCGGGGGTCGCCACGGGCACGATCATCGCCGTCGTCGGCCTCTTTCTCCTCTACAAGGGGCTCGGAATCGACTCGTATCTCGCCGAACTCCCCGGCCAGATCCAGGAAGCGCTCTACTCGGGACAGGTCGCGCTGGTCACGTACGTCGTCGCGGCGGGGCTGGCGCTCGTCGGTGTCTTCGCCGGCGCGATCAGTGTCTCGGACGCGGGCACGAACAGCCCGCTCGTCCTCGGGTTACGCTTTGCCTACCGCAGCGTGCCGTGGCTGACTGGCGCCGCACTCGCGGCGAGTACCGGTCGGTTGCTCGACGAACTCATCCGACGGGAGGGGTTGCGCAGTGCCTACCTCAATCTCCCCTTCGGTGCCGTCGCGGTCGGACTCGTCGTCCGCGGGTTCTCGGGATTCCTGCTGGAACTCACGGCCGGATTCAACTCCTTCGAACTCCCCACGATGGACCTCGGCCCGCTCATGTTCGAGGGCTACACCTTCCAGCCCGGCACGCGGCTGGCGCTGTTTATCGTCGCCGGCATCGTCGTGAGTCTCGTCGGCTTTCGCTTCGCCGCCTACGTCAGCAGCCGCGAGATCGAAGAGGAGTTCGCCGCGCGCGAGACCACCGACTGACTGTCTGGCGGTCGCGGTGGACCGTCCGGCAGGTCCGAACCACGCGGACCGCCACCATCCGGGGTGAACGCCGACCGCAGGGCGTTTAGCCTGTGGGGCGCCTACGACGGACGATGACCGATTCAGATCCCGGGTCCGACGATTCTGCCGGGCCCCGGAGCGACGGGGCAGGCGCCTGGGTCAGTCTCTTCTCGGGCGGGAAAGACTCCTCGTGGGCACTCTATCGCGCGCTCGAACGAGGCCTGCCCGTCGAGCGACTCGTGACTGTCCACCCGACTGGCGATTCGTACATGTATCACGTCCCGGCGACGCGACTGGCGGCCCTCGCCGCCGAGAGTATCGGGATCGAACTCCTCGAGGTCGAACCCGAGGACTTCGGAGCAGACGACGTGGCCGACGCCGGTGTGCAGGGCGACGCCGAACTCGAACCGCTCGAACGCGCGCTGGAATCGCTCGCCAGCGACCTCCCGGCCGGGATCGCTGGCGTCACCGCGGGCGCCGTCGAGAGCGAGTACCAGACCGCCCGTATCGAGGCGATGTGCGAGCGCCTCGACGCCGAACTGTTCGCACCGCTCTGGCAACGGGACCCCCGCGAACTCGCCGACGCGATGCTCGACGCCGGCTTCGAGATCCGGATCATCCGGGTCGCGGCGGGCGGTCTCGACGAGTCCTGGCTCGGGCGCACGCTCGACGCCGACGCGCTGGACGACCTCGAAGCGCTCAACGAGCGATACGGCGTCCACATCCTGGGGGAGGGCGGTGAGTTCGAGACCTTAGTGGTGGACGGACCGCACATGGACCGGCGGATCGAACTGGACTACGAGACGGAGTGGGACGGCTCTCGGGGAACGGTGCGGATCGAGGACGCCTGGCTGAGTGGGTAGAGACTATCCGGCGGCCGTGAGCGGAGCGAGGCGCGAAGCGCAGTGAGCGGGGCGGACGCGGTTCACGGTCGCGAGCGTCGCGTGGTTCGAGCGACGCGAGACTCCCGAAAGCGAGCGGAGACTCGACCGGGTCAGTCGGTGGCTTCGACGACGCCGGTGAACTCGTCGGTCGAGAGGCGGACGAGTGTGAACACCATCTCTTCGGGCGCGTCGAACACCTGATAGTAGGGGATGTCGAGTTCGCGTTCGGCCTGGCTGGTGGCCCCCTCGGCCGGCCGGGCGGTGTCTGCGTTCTCGACGGTGCTCCGGTGAGAGAGTTCACCGCGCGCGAGGACGCTCTTCCAGCCGTCGTCGGTGTCGTCGGCGACGACGAACGTCGCGCGGTCTGTCGCGTCGATGTACTCGCGTTTCGTGCTCTCCGGGCCGTACCCGAGTCGGAAATGAAAGTTCCCCGTCTCTGCGGCGTACGTGAACGCGACCGGCACCGCATAGGAGTCGTCGCCGCTCGCGAGCGAGAGCATCCCCGTCGACTGGTCGGCGAGAAACGCGTCGATAGCCCCCTGGTCGAGTCGGTCTGCAGTCAGTCGCCCCATATCCCCGGATACGACCGAGCGAACGTAAATTCACCGTACGACCGGGTGTCCGGCACTCTACCGCCACGACCGGACGCCCTCTGTGGATGGACGATCACTGCCAGTCGCCGCTGCTTTCTGTCGGGGTGAGTCCTGCTCGACGACACGCCCGGGTCCCGAGAGCGCGGGCGCCACCTCCAGGTCGTCCGATCGGACGAGCACGTGGTCGGTCGAGTCCGCCGAGCGCATGGACACCGAGACGTCGGCGGTGACCACGGCACGGGATTCCGATGCGACCCTGCCGACACAGTTTCGCAGGACAGTCTCGGGGTCCCCGACGCCGTTCACCGACCAGGGTCCTCCCGTTCGGCGACCCACTCGACGACGGGTTCCAGACGAGTCGCGAGTTCCTGACCGTCGTCGCCGAGTTCGTACTCGACGCGGGGCGGGATCTCGGCGTAGCGCTCGCGTTCGACGAGGCCAGCGTCGACGAGCTCGTCCAGCCGCGTCGAGAGCGTGGACGTACTCGCCTCGGGGAGATGCGCCTCGATCTCGCCGAACCGCACTGTCTCGTGGGCGCCGACGATACAGACGATCTCCATCACGTACTTGCGCCCGAGGAGTCCCATCACGTCCGACAGCACACAGCGACACCGCCCGTCTTCCAGGGTACAGTCTATCTCCGTCGTGGCTTCGCGTTCTCGATCCGCTGTGACTTCGTCCGTTCGATCCGCCGTAGCTTCGGGATCCGACATCTGCTTTCTCACTTTGGACTTGACAGTTTAATAACTTCGGTATTCAAAACGTAGTCGTATGTCGTCCGAAACGGTCGATATCGAGAGCATTGAGCCGAAACTGTCACTGGACGGCGTGGCGATCCCGCCCGGGGTCGGCGAGCGGATGGCGCGACTCTACGGGGTCGACGAACGCCCAGAGACCGCTGCGGACTGGATGGCGGTCAGCCGAGCGGAACTGGCGGAAACGCATGGCCGGCAGCCGACGGTCGCGGACCTGTGTACGAGTTCCGACGGCGCGCATACGTTCGTCGGCGACGAGGAGTCACAGTCGTACGTCTGCGTACTGGACCCGCTGGCGTATCCCTTCCTGACCGACGAGACCGGCACTGTGCGCTCGGAGACGCCCGTACGAGAGGCGGAGGTGAACTTCGAGATAGGTCACGAGCAGGTCGCCGTCACGCCCGAGACCGCGGTGGTCTCGCTGGGCATCTCCGACCACGTCGACGCCGTCGAGACGGTGACGTTCGAGACGGTTTACCGGCACGTCTGTGGCTACATTCACGCGTTCGAAGACGAGGCCGAATACGAGCAGTGGGCCGCGGATGTCGAGGCGGCGACGACGAGTTTACCGGCCGAAGAAGGGATCGCAGTCGCCCGGGAGATCGCACTGACGCTGTTCGACACCGGGCGGTGAGCGCGACCCCGGGGCCCGCGCTGGACGGCGTCAGTCCTCGCGACTGCCGTTGGGAATGTGGGTGTTCTCGCCGACGAGGGCGCCGTCGAGTTCGAGGTCGCTGAGCCGGGCGTTCCGGTCGACGATCGACCCCGAGACTTCGCAATCACGGATGGTGGCGCCGGGGAAGACGACCGAACCGTCGAGTGTGGAGTCGGTGACGTGGGCGTCGCCGAGGACGTGGACGTTCTCACCCAGTTCGACGTTCTCGAGCGTGGCGTCGTCGTCGACGAGGTTCCGCCCGTCGAGTTGCCAGGCGACGGTTTCGAGGTAGCTCTCGGGCGTCCCGATGTCGAACCAGGCCTCGTCGAACTCGAAGGCCGTGACCCGTTCGTGATCGGATGAACCAGCCGGGCTCGTCGGGGTTGTTGTCGCCCGCGAGGTACTCCTCGAAGCGAACGGTTTCCGCGGGGAACGCGTAGCAGGCGATCGAGACCAGCGTGGTGTCGGGGTTCTCGGGTTTCTCCTGCATCTCCGTGACGCGGTCGTTCTCGTCGATACAGAGGGTGCCGTACGCGGAGGCCAGTTCCGTCGAGCCCACGTCGTAGGCCGCCAGCGTCGGGTCACCGGCGGCCTCGAAGAAATCGATGAACTCGCCCATGCCGAAGCTGATGACGTTGTCGCCGGCGACGACGAGCAGGTCTTCCCCCTCGATCCCCTCCCTGTCGACGAGCTGGGCCAGGGCCCCGACGACGCCGAATTTCTCGTCTTCGTCGGTGGTGTCTTCCACGCTCAGTTGCACCTTCTCGTAGCCCTTCTCGGCGACGTGGTCCTCGAAACCCGCCGCGAAGCGCTCGTTGGTGCTGATGTAGACCGTCTCGACGCGGTCGTCGGCCTCCAGTTGCCGGAGGACGCGGTCGATGACGGTCGTTTCCCCGACCGGCAGGAGCATCTTCGGCCGGTTGCGCGTGATCGGCCAGAGACGCGTCGCGTACCCACCCGCGAGTACCACTGCTTCCATATCTACCCGTGCACCATCTGTGGGTAAGTCGTTTTTCATTGGTCTGTCGAGAGACCCGTGAGAAGGGTTTTGTCACCGCTCGCCCTACGACCGGTATGCGCGAGGCGAGCGAGACGACGCGCCGGCGCATCACCGACCGACTGCGCGACCAGCCGATGGCGGCCAGCGCGCTCGCCCGGGAGTTCGACGTCCGCACCGACGCGGCTTTAGACCACGTCCGTCACATCGCCCGCTCGGTCGAACCCACCGACGAGACACTGCTCGTCGCCCCGCCCGAGTGTGAGACCTGCGGCTTCGACGGCTTCGACGACCCCGTCAACCGGCCGACGCGCTGTCCCGAGTGCAAGAGCGAAGCGGTCGCCGAACCCGCGTTCACGATCGAGTGAACGACGATCGCCAAATGACGGCATCTCTCTTCCAGGTGGCGGCAGAAGACCGGATCTTGGGATCCGAAATTTCCTAATACCGTCAGCTGTAACGAGAGATCGATGTCCGATAGCGACGAACCATCTGATTCCGTCTCCACGACAGTCGAATTGAGTGGGACGTACGACGACGTCGTCGACATCCTCGGCGTCGAGGGGACGGACTACCCCGAACTGTCCGTCGTCACCGACGACCTGGCCGCAGTCCTCGACGTCGTCGCCAGAACCGGCGGCGCGACCAAGAGCCGCATCGCCGAGGAGTCCCCGACCGACGCCGACTTCGACGCCGAGGCCGTCATCCACGCGCTCCGCGTCCTCGAACGTCACGATCTCGTCACGCTCGACGGGAACACCTGGAAGCCCGGATCGGCGCTCTCGAGCGGGTGATCCGTTCTTCCGGCGATACGGCGGTCGCCTCGAGATCTGGTCACAGAATGACGTTCGAATCCGACGAGAGGTCGCCGTCGTCGTCGACGGGGCCGCGGCCGGTGTAGGCGTAGGCGTCGTCGTCGAGGTAGACGGTGCCGTCGTCGACCCGGACGCCGACCTCGGTGAGGAACGCGCCCTCGCAGGGGCCGTAGGTACACTCGCCGGTGTCGATCTCGAACATCGCGCCGTGGTTGGCACAGAGGACCTCGCCGTCGCGGACCGGCGCGCCCGACCCCTTGTCCAGCGGGATGTGGGTCATGTGCTGGCAGACGTTGAGCCAGCAGGCGACGTCGTCGGTGGGGTCGCCCGCGTCGTCGGCGAGTCGGAGGAGGATGGCCTCGCGTTCGTCGGCGTCGTCGCCGGGCCGGCCGTCGTCGTCGCGCGGGGAGAGGCGAACGAGCAGCGTGTCGTCGGTCGCCACCTCGGAGAGGTCGGCGACGGGACCGTTCTCTGTGCTCATGCGTTTCGGTTCGGCCGGCGTCGTTTCAACGCCACGATTCCCCGCAGTACTGCCACCGGGAGTATTGCCCCCGAGGACGGACTCACCGCAGGTCTCGCGCGAGGAGGAGAGCTTCGTCGGCGAGGGCGACGACTGCGTATCCGACCGCGAGCGTGGGCAGGCCGCTGGCGAGGAACGCGCCGGTCGCCACCCCGAACGCGAGCAGTTCCGCGAGGAGTCGCCACGGGTCGGGGAGCCGTCGCGGGGCCTTCGGGGAGACGAACGCGCCCCAGGCGACCGCGAGCGCCAGTGCTCCCGCCGCACCGACGCCGAGACCGGCGAGCCCCGGTCGGGTCACGGCTCCCCAGTACCCGACGGCCGCGAGCGCACCGAGTTCGAGCAGGAAGCGGACCCCGACGGCGACAGCCTCCAGTGGAGTTTCGGGGGACTCGGCCATGCGCGGTCGTTCGTCCGCTATCGGGAAAGCACTCCCGGCGAGGGAACGCTCCGCCCACGAGGAACGCTTAGGGTCGGGCGCGAACAACACGCGGGCGATGGCCGACCTCCTGGTCTACGGGTCGTACGGGTACACGGGTCGACTGGTCGCCCGGGCGGCCGTCGAGCGGGGACTGCACGTCGTTGTCGCCGGGCGCGACCGTCCCGCCGTCGAGAACCAGGCACTCCGACTCGACTGTGAGGAGCGGGTCGTCGGCCTCGACGACCCGCGCGTCCTCGATCTGGCTCTGGAGTCGGCCCCGGTCGTCTGCAACTGCGCCGGCCCCTTCGTCGACACCTACCGGCCGCTGGTCGAGGCGTGCCTGCGGACCGGCACCCACTACTTAGACGTCACCGGGGAGGTCGCGGTGTTCGAGGCGCTCGCGGCGGCCGACCAGCGGGCCAGGGACGCGGGTGTCATGCTGCTCCCGGGCGTGGGCTTCGACGTCGTGCCCACGGACTGTCTGGCCGCCCACCTCGCCGACCGACTGCCCGACGGCCGGCGTCTCGCACTCGGGTTCGAGGTCCACGGCGGACTCTCCCCCGGGACGGCGAAGACGGCCCTCCGGGGGGTCGGTGAGGGCAGCGCCGTTCGGCGCGACGGGCGGATCGAACGGGTGCCCCCCGGGGCCGACACGCGCCGGATCGACTTCGGCGACGGCGAGCGACTCGGGGTCGCTATCCCGTGGGGCGACGTCTCGACCGCCTTCCACACGACCGGGATTCCCGACGTCACGGTCTATACGGCGGCGAGTCCGTGGGCGGTGCGAGCGCTCCGGGTCGCCGACCTGCTGGGTCCCGTCGTGCGCGCCGGTCCCGTTCGGGCGGCGCTCGAATCACTCGTCGAGTGGCACGTCGACGGTCCCGACGAGCGGGCGCGCGAGACGGGACGGAGCTACGTCTGGGGCGAGGTCGAGACCGACGCGGGCGAGCGAGCCGTCTCGCGTCTGCGCTGTCCGGAGACCTATCAGCTGACGAGACGAACGGCAGTGGAAGTCGCGACGCGGGCGATCGCGGGGAACGCGCCCGCCGGGTTCCGGACCCCCGCCGGGGCGTACGGTCCGGACCTTGTCACGGACGTCGAGGGCGTCGAGCGGACGGACGAACCGGTCGACGCTCGCGGGGCCGATTCGGGGTAGTGCCATTCGGGACGCGGGACGGGGGTGGGACGCGCTCGTCCTCACCCGCAGTGGCCGCGATCGACGCGTTGCTCGTCCTCACCCGTAGTGCTCGCGCTCGACGCGCTCGTCGAACAGGCACGCGAGCAGTTTCGTCATCGGTCCCTGTCCGAGGGCCAGGCCGTCGACGCTCGCTATCGGACGGATCTCCCACGTCGAGTTGGTGAGAAACGCCTCGTCGGCCGACCGGAGGTCGTCGACGCCGAAGCGACCCTGTTCGACCGGGAACCCCTCCTCGGCGGCGAGGCTCAGGACGACCGAGCGCGTCACGCCCGGGAGGACGGGCAGATCCGTCGTCGGCGTCTTCAGGGTCCCGCCGTCGACGAAAAACAGGTTGCTCGCCGCGCCCGACCCCAGGTAGCCCTCGGGCGTGCGCATCACTGCCTCGTCGGCAGTCACACCGTCCCTGGCCGCCCGCTGGAGTTCCAGACGCGCCAGGATACCGGAGAGGTAGTTGTGGGTCTTGCCGTCGGCGGGCAGGGCCGCGTCGGCCGGCCGGCGCGTCCGCACGCTCTGGACGGTCGCCGGGCCGTCCCAGACGGACTCGCCCTCGACGCCGCCCCGCGGGAGGTCGGCGACGTAGACCACGACCGTCGGGTCGACGTCGGGGTCGGGTGTGAGCGTTCCGGGCTGGGCCCCTCGCGTCACTGACACCTTCAGGTAGGCGTCAGCGAGGTCGTTGGCGGCGAGCATCTCGTCGACACGCTCGCGGAGGTCCCCGGGGACGGCGTCGGCCAGGCCGAGACGCTCGGCGACGCGGCCGAGGCGCTCGCGGTGGTCGCGCCACTCGAAGGGCTCGCCGCCGTAGACGCGAAGCGTCTCGAAGACGCCGTCGCCGTACATGAATCCCCGGTCCCTGACCGAGACGGTCGCTGCCGACTCGGGGACGAGGGTGCCGTCGACGTGGAACAGTCGCTCGTCGTTTCTGTCTTCCTCTGATTCCCGTCCGGTGTCGCTCACAGCTCGCCCTCCAGGGCCAGTCGTGTGAAGGTCGCTATCAGCTCCTTGCCGTGGTCGGTGAGGATGCTCTCGGGGTGGAACTGGACGCCGACGTGGGGTCGCTCGCGGTGGCGCACACCCATCACGACGCCCGCCTCGTCGTCGGTGTGGGCAGACTCTTCGAGCACGTCGGGCAGGTCGTCGCGCTCGACGGC
>ENA-ORCS01001412-ORCS01001412.1-marine-metagenome-genome-assembly--contig:-NODE-1412-length-10437-cov-3.262452_pt1 | contig 10437 bp, 13 predicted proteins | sample MGYA00237781_ERZ508513 | MGnify/ENA primary metagenome ERZ508513 (study PRJEB26184, sample SAMN06268793) | marine metagenome | isolation source: Eden Landing Ponds, San Francisco, CA, USA | place...
AGGGACGCCCGCCGCTCGGGGTCGCGAACCACTGAATCGACGAACAGTAGCTCTGCCTGGGCAACGTTGTACTCGGGATGGCCGGCAAGGGCATTCTGCCAGTCGAGCACGGCCTGGATCGGCTGCTCGGCGTCAGGATCGAACGTCAGGTTGGCCGGGCGAAAATCATCATGGATGAGTCGCGGTGTCGCAGTGGTCGGAATCAACTGGATCGATCTGTCGATGGCGCGTTCCGCAGGGTTGCACAAGTCGTCGAACGGAGTCGATTCGAGACGGTCGAGATGGCGGCGCGTGAACGACTCGAAGAACTCCCGCCAGTCCCAGGTGAGGTTCTCGACGACCAGCCGATCGTCCGCAAGCCCGAAATAGCCGAACCCCTCGAAGGCGATCGTCGAGTGCAGTTCGCCCAGGATCTCACCGACCTGTGTCATAATGCGAGCCTGCAGGTCATCGTCGAGACTGTCGAACTGATCCGAGAGGCTCTCGCCCTGCATACGCTCGGTGACAAAATACGGTGGGATGTCGCGGTCCGGGTTCGGTTTGAACACGAGAATGCGTGGCACTGGGAGTGAGGTCCGGTCAGCGACGTACTCGTGCAATCGAGGTTCGAGCGCGAACGTCGCGTCATCACTGTGCTGGAACTTCACGACGACATCATACGTTTCGCCCTGATAACTCAACGAGACGATGTAGACATCGCTTTGGCTCCCGCCAGTCGGCTGCTCGTAGGTGAAATCCTCATAATCCGGTCCGGACTCCTCGAGCACTGCCTCGATGTTCGCGGCGGGAGAGGACACAACAGTACGTATGCAGACCCCCTAAGTGAATGTTGCCCATATCGGGCACCATGATGGACGATCACGTGTCACAGATTCAGGCGCGCGTCAGTAGAATCGAAGGAAGCAACCTTTAAACGCGCCGGTACGAAAGAACCAGACACCATGGCCAGTTTCGACAAAGCTGAGGGACGCATCCTCGACAAACAGATCTGCATGCGCTGTAACGCCCGCAATCCCGAGCGCGCCGATCAGTGTCGCAAGTGCGGCTACAAGAACCTCCGACCGAAGGCCAAAGAGCCACGAACGGCATAGCAGCATCGTTTTCTCGGCCGATCGTCAGTCTGTCCTAATACTGGTGGCTACACCATCTCGAAATGATCCGGCACGACGGTGTGCCGGATATCTGTACGAACGTATAGCCACCAGTATAAGTTACGGGCAGTACAGCGGTCAATCGCCTCGGGGTCAAGCCACGGGGCAGTCGCCTCGACGGCCTGTACAACGGTCACTATGATACGGCCGGTTGTACGTCTGTTCCGGGTCGACCGCACGACTGCGTACGGTCGCACCGGTAAATCGTTACAGTAATCACTATCAGTCGTTGACTCGTTCGAGATACTGCGTCACGACAATCTGTCCTTTCGCAGTAAGGACAGGCCCGTTATCGCCAGATTCGACGAGCCCCTTTTCGTGCAGCGCGTGGAGGATCCGCTGGACTGCCTGTGGATCCGCGTCAATGACGGCCGACAGCGAGACGTCGGTCTCGGTAGTGGAGTACAGCGCGGCGAGAGCTTCAGTTTCGGCTTCCGAAAGCGACAGCTCTCGGATCGAATCAAGTACGTCATCGTACGTCCGGCGGAAATAGCGTCCGAGCAGCGACAGATGCCTGGAGGAATCAGTGGCCGCGACAGTCGTGAGTGCCTGACCGTTGTCCATATGGACGACCACGAGAACCGGTCGATCGCGTCCATCGACAGCGCGGGTTTCCCGATCGAAATCAACGACGGACGAAAGCGGGACCATCACAGGACCATCCTGGGTATCGAAAGCTACACCGTTCGACTTGAGTGAAAGCAGCCCACCGGTGAAGGGGGTATCGAGGACGCGGCCGCCGATCTTGGCAGGGTGTTTGAGCGTCACGTTCGTCCCGTTGAGTAGGGCTTTGAACAGCACCGAGCGGAATTTTTCCGTCGTCGATTCCTCAGCAGCGACGACCGCCGTCGTCCGACTCGATCCGCTCCGGTATGCGATCGTCAGCGGCGAGCCGGGCATCGGGTCGATCACGGTGGCCTCGTTCCCGAGCGTGACATCGAAGATATCGGGCAGCGGGATTGTCTCCCGGTCGTCTTCGCTGGCCGCCAAGATTAGTTGCGACTCGCTGAGGAGGATCCGTCCGTCGGCTGGCCCCTCACGCTCGGAGCCAGCGATACTGAATTGGCCGGTGAAATCAGCGAGGACTGACGGCATATATCAATTGTTCGTCGATTCGTGTGTATCGACTTGAGCGTTGGGCCCCGATTCTCAGTCAGGATATTTCGGTTCGCGTTGCTCGGCGCGTTTGAGCCCGGTCTCGACGACATCACGGACATCGCCGTGGAAGACCGACCCGTGACCGGCGTAGATGTGCTCGACGCTATCAGGCATTCGATCAAGGAGTCGACGGATACTGTCGATGAGTCGCTCGCGGGACTGGTCTGGCCGATCAGTCCGACCGAAGCTGCCATAGTCGAACGCACCGTCGTCGTGGACGACAACATCACCGCTAAACAGCGACGACGGGCCGACAAGCGAGACGTGATCGTCGGCGTGGCCGGGTGTAAAGACGACCTCGCAGGACTCCTCGCCAACGGGAACTGTCTCGCCGTCTGCGATAGCGTAGGTTCGAAGCGGGTGAGCACCATAGGCGTACACGTCGGGATCGAAGGCCTCGACGACGGCACCGAGTTCGGCGACGTGATCGCCGTGCTGGTGAGTGAGGACGACAGCGTCTAGATCGTCCGTATAGGAAGTGATAACGTCGACGACACCGTCCATCGCGCCCGCGTCGACCAGCGTGGTCCGGTCACCGACAGCAAGATACGCGTTCGCAGTGAACGTCTCCGCGTCCGCCGTAACGTTGTGTACGTCCATAGGCGAGTAGACGACCGGGACGCGTTTCAGACTGGCGGTCAGAGCCGTCTCGGCGGCTAGACAGCCCTATACCAGACGGCGATATTGTTCCAATCCGAGGAGATAGTAATTTTCAGCGACACTTTTTGCGGCCGAACATAGACATCTAGACGAACATGGGGTTCGGGAGTTACGACGAATCCGAACAGGAGAATCAGGAGTACGACACGGACCTCGAGGATGACGACGGCGTTTCCGCGGAGGAAAACACCCACGACGGCGATGTCGAGTTCGAGTTTACCGCCTCGAACGACGAGTTGCTCGACAAACTTTCAGACATCAAGGAGAACACCTGACGTGACTGAAACGGGCCGTACTGTCTCGAAATCACGATGAAATCAGGGGTTCGTGCCCTCGGTGTGGCCGAATCCTATCAGGCAGACACGAGCACACTCGCCGGTGCGGTCGTGCGTGCCGACCGGGTCGTCGACGGCTTCGCTTTCGGGCAGTGTACGGTCGGCGCCAGCGACGCGACCGCGTCGGTGATCGAGATGATCGAGCGGCTGGATCGGCCGGACGTTCGGTACGTCATGCTGGCCGGGATCGCACCCGCGTGGTACAACGTGCTCGATCTGTGGCAGATCAACGAGGCGGTCGAGCGGCCAGTGCTGTCGGTCTCCTTCGAGGACAGCAACGGGCTGGAGTCCGCCTTGCGTTCGGCCTTCGACGGCGAGGCCCTCACTGAGCGACTCGCGACCTATCGCGACCAGCCGGAACGGCGGGCAGTCGAACTCGACAGGGAGACCGTCTACGTCAGAGCCGTCGGCTGTTCGGACGGAGAAACTGCGCGAGTTATTCGGGCGTTCACGCCGGAAGGCGGGCGTCCCGAACCGCTGCGGGTCGCGAGGGAAGCCGCCAGAGCAGTCGCGGCGTTCCGGCGGGAATCGTGAGGGTTCATACCGTCGGCGCACACACGTAAGGATATGGACGAGCAGTTGCGCGTCACTGATTGTGAACGCTGTGGTGAACTCGTCGACTCCCGGAGCCGGATCGTCGACGGCGTCGGCCCGACGGATGCGGACCTGCTGTTCGTCGGCGAAGCACCGGGCGCACAGGAAGACGAAGAGGGCGAACCGTTCGTCGGACGCAGCGGGGATGTCCTCGACGATGCCTTGCGAGACACCGGACTCTCGCGGGCGGACGTCCGGATCACCAACTGCGTGCGCTGTCGGCCGCCCGAGAACCGAGATCCCACGAGCGAGGAACTCGAACACTGTCGGGGATACCTCGAAACCGAAATCGACCGCGTCGATCCAGACGTGATCGTCACCCTGGGGAAAGTCCCCAGCGAACACCTCTTGGAGCGGGACGTGGCCGTCACGAGCGAGGCGAGCGAGGTGTTCGACACGCAGGTTGCCGGCCAGCCCCGTCGCGTACTGGTGTCGGTCCACCCGGCGGCGACGCTGTACGACCGCAGTCAAGAGGGGACCTTCGAGGCGACGATAGAGCGCGCCGCCGAATTCACCGACGGCGGCGATCAGGCGAGGCTCGGCGAGTTCTGATGGCCGGCTACCGGTCGCCGAGTCGGCCGAGCCACCTGCCGGGACGGGCGAGGCCAAGAAGGACATCCAGCAGACTCCGTCCGGTATGCTCGCCGGGTCGGAGTCGGGCACGGATCCGCGAGGAGACCAGTTCGATCGACAGCACGATGAACACGACCATAACGATCCCGGCCATCGCGTTCTGATAGCCCGCATCGAGCAGACCAAGTTGGTTGTCGATATACATACCGAGCCCGCCGACCCCGAGAACACCCAGCGTGATCGCGATACGGGTGTTGATCTCCAGAATATACAGCGTCCAGGCGATAAAAGCGTTAGTCACCTGACTCAGCATACCGAAGACGACGACCTGTACACGACCGCCCCCGGTAGACCTGACAGCCTCGATCGGTCCATCCTCGATCTCTTCGAGTTCATCGGTGAACAACCGTCCGAGGTTGCCAATCGTGTCAGTTGTGATCGCGAGCACGCCCGTGGCCGGGCTGATACCGAAAATCGGGATATAGATGAGCGTCCAGACGATTGCCGGGATCGCACGGATCGTCGACATTGTCCCACGGAAGACAAAATTGAAGGGAAACGGGACGACACGCTCGGAGCCGAGTACACCGAAGGTAAGCGCCAGCGGGAAGCCGAGAACGGTGCCGGCAAACCCGGCGGCGACAGTCGTATATGCCGCCGAAACGAGGACGTTGCCGTTGCCGGCGTTTGCCTGGGCGAGCGTCTCCATGACGTGAGTCGGCCAGAGGCCGGGGATGATACCCCAGAGGAGTCCGAACTCCCAGGTCGTGAGCGTGACGACGAGCGCCTGAAGACCCGTGATCTCGTTCGCTTTCGTGTACGTCGTTATGTCCTCGAAGTTCGGCGGGAACAGCCCATTGACGAACCGCCCCATCTGTGTCGTAGCCCTATCAGTAAGCAATTGCCCGAAGGAAAACCCGAGGAAGTCAAGGAAGACGAAGTACGTCAGACTGGCAACGCCAAGCACTCCCCCAAGAGACAGCAGTCGACGGATCTGGCGTCGGCGCCAGAGATATCGCCGAGCCTCCTCGATGTGTGGGTCGGACTCGGACGCGGGAGAGTTTGCCATCTATATCCCCCCGTCTACGGCCTCAGCTACGTGTGTACGTTCCTCGGTGGAGGTGTCTGCTTGGGAGATTGCCGCGTCGTCGGCGCTGTCACCGTAGTAAATCTCATTGACAGCGTCCATCGTCAACTCCTCGGCTGTGCCGTCGAAGACGACAGCACCGTCTCTGAGGCCAATGAATCGTTCACCGAACGCCTGTGCGATGTTGACCTGGTGGAGACTCGTGACAGTCGTGAGATCGCGCTCGTTTGACGCAGTCCCAAGATAGCCCATCACGTCCTCAGACGCTTTCGGATCGAGGCTGGCAACTGGTTCATCGGCCAGCAGGAGTTGCGGGTCCTGTGTAAGTGCGCGAGCGATACCGACTCGCTGCTGTTGCCCGCCACTCATACTGTCAGCACGTTGGCTCGCTTCCGAAAGGAGCCCGACAGTATCGAGTGCCTCGAGGGCCATCCGTTCGACGGCCGAGTCATAGCGAGTGAGTAGACTTCGTATCGTTCCAGTGCGGTTGAGTGCACCGGTCAGCGCGTTCCGGAAGGCGCTGGCACTCTCGATAAGGTTGTGCATCTGAAACACCATCGCAACGTCAGAGCGCGTGCCGTCGACGACCTCGTCGCCGATCTCAATCGTCCCGGAGGTCGGCTGTTCAAGTCCATTGAGCAGACGGAGCAAGGTCGACTTGCCGGCACCTGATGGGCCGAGCAAGATGACGAACTCACCGTCCTCGATCGACAGGGAGACGTCGTCAAGTGCGACGGTGTCGCCGCCGTACACCTTCGAGACGTCGTGTATTGTTATCGTGGCCATGAAGAGTGGATCGGTGTAAAGAGATCTTAGCTTTCGAAGATGTCAGCACCGTACCCCAGCGATTTCGCCTTCTCAACGACTGGCTGGTAGGTGTCGGCGTCCGCCGGGCGGACATCACTAAACCAGAGATCGTCTTCCGTTCCCTCCTCGCCGTCTTCGCCGAGGTAGATGTCGTTTGAAGCTTCGGTAAACGCCTCTTGGACAGTCGTTTGCTCGCTGTCGGTCAACTGCGGTGAGACCATAATCGGAGCGCGCGGAATCTCGTCGGCTCGATCGACGGTTTCGACCTCGTCGACGACTCCCTCGCGTGCGTCATCAGCAACGATGAAATATCCCACACCGGCGGCATCAACAGTTTCGGAGGTAAGCGCCTCGTAGGCCTGTTGGTGCGTCGACCATTGGGGCGTGAAATCAGCACCACCCGGCGAGCCGGGTTCATCAGGCACAGACAGACCAGCGTCTTTGAGCATCCCGAGTGGATACAGTGACCCGCTCGCGCTCAGTGGATCGGCGAAGGCAATGGACTTCCCCGCAAGATCAGTCAGGTCCTCGATATCAGTGTCCGGCCGCGTGACGATGACGCTGCTGTACGTCCAGGATCCGTATCCTTTCCGCTGGAGGAGGACCTCGGCGTTGTCACCGGAGACACCGAGCGCTCCCGCAAACGGACCCGTCTCAGCGATGTCACCAGTGCCGCTATCGAGCGCCGTCAACGTCGCCGAATAGTTATCGGCGTACTGCAGTTCGACCGTGTCGATGGGGTCGATATGGCTGTTGAGTCGGTCTTTGATCGGCGTGTACTGTGCCCGGAGTTGATCCTGGGGCTCGGACGGTGACATCAGGAACTTCACTTTGCTATCGACATACGGCTGTGTCGTCCCGTTGCCGCCGTCGTCGCTACCACAGCCAGCGATTAGTGTTGCCGTGCCAGCCACGCCAAGTCCTCGCAGGAATTGTCGTCGTTCCATATATGCCGAAGACGGCCATCGAATCATAAGCGTTCATAATATTCCAAATATGTTTGGAGAACTGTAATAGAGCGCTATAGGATGAATACGGGTCTCGAACGATATGTATGATCAGAGAGTTATATTGACTATATATATCCTAACCGATACTAATAGAAAGGGGATGGACGTTCACGGAGACATGTCACTGGACTACGCGGATCTGGCTCGGGACGCTGCCACAGCAGGCGGTACAGTCGCGGCGGATTTGTTCCGAACGGATCTTGCAGTCGAAACGAAGGGCGGTAAAACCGATCACGTGACGCGGGCCGACCGAGAGACACAGCAACGAGTCGTATCGGTTATCCAAGAGTCCGATCCGGACTGCACCATTGTCGGAGAGGAGAACGACGCCAGAAAGGACGTACCCGATGCGGGAGTTGCCTGGGTGATCGACCCGATCGACGGGACGAACAACTACGTCCGGGGAATGCGATACTGGGCGACAAGTGTCGCCGTCGTCGAGAACGGCGAACCGATCGCTGCGGCGAGTGTGCTGCCAGCCGTCGGAGACACCTACGTTGCCGGGGACGAGACCAGTCGGAACGGCGATCGAGTCACCGTCTCGACGCGAACCGACCCGGAGACGTTCACGGTTGCGCCGACGGTGTGGTGGGACTTCGACCGTCGAGACGAGTATGCGGCCGCCACCGAAGGGGGCGTGAGCCGGTTTGGGGACCTCGTCCGTCTGAAATCTGTGCAGGTCGCGCTCGCGCTCGTTGCCGCGGGTTCGATCGAAGGGGCAGTCACGAACGTCAAACCGAACCCGTGGGATTCCATTGCCGGTGCACACCTAGTCGAGCAGGCCGGCGGGACAGTAACCGACATTGAGGGCAAGGATTGGGACCACGACAGTCAGGGTCTCGTCGCCTCGAACGGACACGCACACGAAGCGATGCTGGCGGCCGCACGCGAGGCCGAACGGTTGCGCGAACGGAAAGGGACTTGACCACACTCCACCAACGAGGTGTATGAGCAGCACGCGATCGACCGCCGCCGAGATCGTCGTCGTCGATTACGGACTCGGGAACCTCCGTAGCGTCACCCGCGGGCTGGAGCGCGCCGGCGCGGACGTCGAGATCAGCGACGATCCCACCGACTTCGAGGCCGCTGACGGGATAGTCCTGCCCGGTGTGGGGGCGTTCTCTGAGGGGATGGACAACGCCGGCCCCTTCCGGGAAACCCTTATCGAGCTGGCAGCGGGCGGCAAGCCCTTCTTCGGAATCTGTCTGGGGATGCAAATGCTTCTGACGACAAGCGAGGAGAGCGAACACGCCGGTGAAGGCGGCGCCGAGGGACTGGATCTGATCCCTGGGTCGAACCGTCGGTTCACCGGTGAGCGTAAGATCCCCCATATGGGCTGGAACGAGCTATCCGTCGAGCGCGAGCACCCCCTCGTTGAAGGTGTCGACGGGGAATACGCCTACTTCGTCCACTCCTACTACGCCGACCCCGAGGACTCAGACGCCATCGTGACGACGACCGACTACGGCACCGAGTTCGCCAGCGTCGTCGCCAACGAGGCCGGCAACGTCTTCGGGACGCAGTTCCACCCCGAAAAGAGCGGCGAGACCGGACTGCAGATTCTACGGAACTTCGTGGATTACTGTGCGGAGCAGTGAGCGTACACTGGCTGTCAGCTTTTTGACGAGTGTGTCACTCGGCCGGTTTTTCGGCCTCGATCCGTGCCGAGAGCAGTGACCCACCGAGATTGTACTCGTCGTGCCACTCGTCGATGACCTCGCGACTATCGGGATCGAGTTCGATGCTGATATCGACGAATCCAGCCGTTTCGAGCAGGGTCGTGATCGTCTCCGGCGACTCGGCACCGCTGATACAGCCCGCCAGTGATCCGGGGTCGTCCCGAACACCTTCAGGGAGCGAGTCGGTTCGGACCGGGTCAGTGATCGCCAGCCGGCCACCCGGCTGGAGGACGCGGTAAGCTTCCTGGAACACTCGGTCTTTCGCTGGCGAGAGGTTGACCACGCAGTTGGAGATGATCACGTCGACGGTCGTATCAGCGACCGGCAGGTGTTCGATTTCACCCAGGCGAAACGAGACGGTCCCGGCGTCGTTCGCTTGGGCGTTCGCGCGGGCTTTCTGAATCATCTCCGGCGTCATATCGACGCCAATGACTCGGCCCTCGGGCCCGACTTCCCGGGCGGCCAGAAAGCAGTCGAAACCGCCTCCGGAGCCCAGATCGAGGACCGTCTCGCCCGGTTCGAGGTCGGCGATGGCCGTCGGGTTGCCACAGCCCAGTCCGAGGTTGGCCTCGCCCCCGACGGTCTCGATAGACTCGTCGTCGTAGCCGATCTCACGGGCGATTCTGTCTGCGTTGCTGTCTGTGCCACTGGCATCCGGGTCGGTGTCGCCGCCCCCACAGCAGGACGTTTCGGCTCCGCCACAGCAGCCGTCGCTCGCAGCGTCGGCGTAGCGATCCCGCACCAGTCGTCGAACCGCACGTTCGTCGTTCGTCATCGGCGACCTCCCCGAATCGCCTCCAGCGTTGCGAGCAACTGTTCGGCCTCGTCAGTCACTCCGTAGTATCGCCAGTTGCCATCCTTCTGCCGTGTCACCAGCCCCGCAGTGTACAGCCGTGAGAGGGCCTGGCTCACGGCACTCTGGCTGACACCGACGGCCGCTTCGAGATCACAGACACAGACCTTGCGGTCCGCACCGTCGATTCGCCTGAGCAACTCGTACCGCGTGTCATTACCCATCGCCGACAACAACTCGACATCCGCCGCCAGCGCCTCGGTGTCGACCGTCCCGACCGACTCACAGCAGGCCCCTTCCTCGGTCGCCACATCTACGTTACCATTCATATTAACTATCTCTTATATTGGTGTTTGCTAATATAGGTGTTTTGATCGTCACTCGCTCGTCCGGGGCGGCAGCCGGCATTCCATCCAGAAGACGACGAGGGCGATCAGTCGACATCCCGGCCGAGGATAGTCAGTATCGACAGATAGCCGAGCGAGAGCATCTCGGTACAGATCCGGTAGCATGCACCCGCGAGGGCCAGCGCTGCCCTGATCTCGCTGGTCCAGCCGACAAGCCACCAGCGGCTTGCGTTCGCGGATTGC
>ENA-ORCS01001413-ORCS01001413.1-marine-metagenome-genome-assembly--contig:-NODE-1413-length-10432-cov-4.167552_pt1 | contig 10432 bp, 7 predicted proteins | sample MGYA00237781_ERZ508513 | MGnify/ENA primary metagenome ERZ508513 (study PRJEB26184, sample SAMN06268793) | marine metagenome | isolation source: Eden Landing Ponds, San Francisco, CA, USA | place...
TCGCCACCGCCGCTGTTGGAGCGATTGATCGAAGACGCACAGAAGATTCATCAGCAACGACCGATACTCCAAGAGACGCTCGCTACCGCTACGCAACCGAGGTGTGAGTCTTAGCTAAAGACGAATGCTTCCGCGTGCGGCGAAGCCTTCAGGACAAAGACACCCGTTCCGCTCGGCAGGCGTTACGGCGACTGTCGGGACGGGAAAACCGCTTCGTCCTGAACCGCCTGCACAACATCTCTCGCGGAATCGTGGAAGAAGCCCTACGGCACGACTGTTCGTACATCGCTGTCGAAGACCTGACCCATATCCGCCAGCGCGTGGACGCCCACGACGACCAGTTGAAACGGCAGATGCACAACTGGGCGTTCCGCGAACTCCAAGAGCAAATCGCGTACAAGGCCGCCGAGTATGGCATCCGCGTCGAGTCGGTCAACCCTGCGTTTTCCTCGCAGACCTGCTCGAAGTGCGGCCACCAGTCCAGCACGAACCGCGACACGGAGACGGGCTGGTTTGCGTGCAACGAGTGTGGGTACGAGGTAGACGGCGACTACAACGCAGCAAAAAACGTCGGCCTGCGGTTGTTAGCTTTACCATCGGGCAAACGCCCCGATGGGTTGGGCAACGGTCAGCTTGCCCTGAAGTCAGGGACGTTGAACGTGAGCGACGTGTCCAACGTCCACTTCAGCTTGGAGTTTGAACGGGAGTCCACCGACAAGCCCACCGCTTCAGCGGTGGGTCGCTGACCGATTCTCACTCGTCTCGACGCCGGTGATCTCGAAGCGTGCGCCGCCGCCCGCACTCACCGTTACCCGTATCTCCCACCCGTGAGCGTCCACGATCTCCTTGACGATCGACAGGCCAAATCCGGTTCCTTTCTCCCTCGTCGAAAATCCGGGATCGAAAATTTCCTCACGATCGTCCTCCCCGATACCGACACCGTCATCCGCGACGTAGAAGCCATCGTCGAGGTCGCCCACTGTTACAGTCACGTCCTCGCCGCCGTGTTCGACTGCGTTCGTGAACAGGTTCTCGAACAGTTGTTTCAACCGGCCAGGGTCAGTGTCGATCGTCTGTTCGGCTTGGACTCTGAGTTTCGCATCCCGGGTCAGTACTGTCTCCCAACAGAGCGAGGCCGTCGTTCCGAGATCGGTCGGTTCGAGATCGCTGGCCTGCTCGCCCTCTCGGGCAAGCGCGAGTAGATCGTCGATCAACGCGAGACTGCGCTCGACCGCATCCGCTGCATCGTCGAGGGGGCCTCTGTCAGACGTTTCCCGTGCCAGTTCGATACGGCCGCTCGCGACGTGCAATGGGTTTCGGAGATCGTGACTAATCACACTGATAAAACGGCTGAGACGCTCGTTGTGCTGTTGTAATTCCTGTTCCCGTCGCTTCTGGTCGGTGATATCGACGTGTATCCCGACGGCCCGGATCGGCTCGCCGTCCGACGTTCGCTCGACGACTTTTCCGAGATCCCGAATCCACTTCCAGTCGTCGTCGGCAGTTCGCATTCGATGTTCAGTGTCGTAGTAATCAGTCTCGCCCTCGATGTGGGCGTCCAGTGCCGCTTGCACGGCTTCTTTGTCATCCGGATGGACGCGGGTTTCCCACGCATCAGGGAGGGGTTCGATCTCGTCGAGCGTGTATCCGAGCATCTCCGCCCACTGGGCGTTGTACTCGACGGCGTCGGTCTGCATGTTCCAGTCCCAGACTCCCAGTCCCGCTCCCTCGACAGCCAGATCTAGCCGCTCTTTGGTCTTCCGGAATTCACGTTCGGCTCGCTTGCGCTCGGTTATGTCCCGGACGATCGACAAGATGGAGGGTTCGCCGTGGAACGTGACCGTTGTCGCGTTGATCTCGACAGGGATCGTCTCCCCGGACCGTGTCCGGTGTTCGGTTTCGAACACCGACCGACCGGCCGCCATGACTTCCTGGACGCGCTCGGCGACCGTCGCTGGCTCGACATCGACGTTGAGGTCCGCCGGTGTCATCGTGAGAAGTTCTTCCTCCGAGAAACCGTACCGTTCGACGGCAGCCTGATTGACGAACGTAAACGATCCCTCCCGGGGATGGACAAATATCGCGTCGTCCATCGCGTTCAGGACAGACTCGAGCGTCTCACGGCGTTCCGTCTGCTCGGTGACGTCTCGGTAGACCCATAGATGACCATCACCGCCGGGCAGCTCAATCGGCTTGTACGTTCGTTCGAGCGTACGGCCGTCCACAAGTGACAGCTCTTCCGTGATTGGCGACGTCTGCTCGGCGACTAACTTGTCGACCCGCTCGACGAAGCTGTCCGGATCAACGAACTGTTCGCTGACCGCCCGGGCCATCGCTTCGCAGTTCGTACCGACGACTTCCGTCGGCGACCCGGGCATGTCGAACAGTTCGAACAACCGCTCGTTGGTCGCCAGGACGTTCCGTGCCTCGTCTTCGGCGAGAACGCCGACCGGGAGTGTCTCGATCAGCGTCGAGAGGACTGCTGTCGTCCGTTCAAGTTCCTGCTCGCGTTCCTTACGTTCGGTGATGTCGCGATTATTCGTGACGATTCCGTTGATCGGGTCCGTCTCGACCTGGTTCGAGCCGTTGATTTCGATCCAACGCCACTCGTCGTCGGCCGTTCGAAACCGACACTCGACGGAGACCCCTTCTCTCGGTTCTTTGAGGAGTGTCTCGAACGCGGCTTTGATTTCGTCTACGTCTTCCGGATGGACGTACTCGAAACCGTTCCGGCCAACCAGCTCTCCTGGCTCGTATCCCAGGATGCGCGTGACTGCGGGACTTTGATACTTGATTGTCCCATCCGTATCCAGAACCGTGAGGATATCCGTCGATTCTTGCAGATACGCTTCGTACCGTTCGAGTTCGCGTTCCCGTTGTTTGCGTTCGGTGATGTCCGTGATGAATCCCTCTAGTATTTGGGTATCCTGTACGGCGGAGTCGACCAACTGGCCGCGTTCCCACATCCACCTGACGGTGCCGTCCTTCGTTCGAATGCGATACGTGACTTCGAACGGCTGATCCGCGTCGATAGCGTTCTGGACACGTTCCCACATCTGCTCTGCATCATCCGGATGCAGGACATCCTTGCTCCAATTTACGTCTCCGCTCTCGATGGCATCGGCAGCGTATCCGGTGAGCGCTTCACATTCGCCTCTTACGAACTCCATGGGCCAGCCAGGTGCGTTTCGGCACCGATAGGCGATCCCGGGAAGGTTGCTGATCAGTGTCTCCAACCGTCGGTGTTGCTCTCTCCGGTCAGTGATGTCACGGGTGAAGCCAACGACTCGGACGACAGTCCCGTCGTCGAAGACAGGTTCGCCTTTCATCCATCCCGCCCCCCGTTGGTCATCACCGCGCAGAATCCGGAATTCGATGTCGATCTTCGCCCCGTTCGAGAGGCGTTCCATGGCGTCTCTGACCATGTCGCGATCGTCCGGATGGACTCCGTTCAGGAAGTCCCGCGGATCGTCCCTGATCGCGGATTCGGACCGATTCCAGACGTCTTCGTACCCCGAAATGAATATGAGTTCCTCCCAGTCACGATCGAACATCCACAGGCAGTCAGTCGTGCTTTCCGAGAGCTCAGTCAGTCGCTTACGCGTCCGTTCGGCTTCCTGGCGGGCGCGATATTGGTCGACACTGTTCGCGATGCGATTCGCCAGGACAGTGTACTGATCCGTGCCGCCTTGCTTTTGCATGTACTCGGTGACGCCCGCGGAGATGGCTTCGCTGGCGACTTCTTCGGACCCTTTGCCGGTATAGAGAATATAGGGGAGATCCGGATGAGTCTCTCGGATCGTTTCGAGAAATTCAATCCCGTTCCGGCCGGGCATCTCGTAATCGGAGACGATACAATCGGCCTCGAAACCGTTCAAGACCTCCAACCCGTCTTCGGCGTTCGTTGCAGTTTCGACCGTGAACCGGTCGTCCTCGCGTTCGAGAAACGTCGCGGCTAGGTCGGCGAAATCCGGCTCGTCGTCGACGTGGAGTACCCGGATCGTCTCGGAACTACTCTCCATGCATTTGGACTCGTTACTGGGACAACAACGGGAACGAACTTAAGCGATTGTGCCGGAGTAGGACCCACATAGACTGTCCTCGTCGTTCTGGATCGGGGATGGGAGGAGACCTTCGGAGGCACCTTCGACAGAATCACGAGGCGTCCGACCGTCGCCCGGGACATGCCGAATATCAGCGACACGTACCTGGAGAATCGCTGGCGGGTCCAGCCCAACCACGCGAACAACTACGAGACGGTCCACGGTGGCAACGTGATGAAGTGGATGGACGAACTCGGCGCGCTCTCGGCGATGCGCGCGGCGGGCGAACCATGTGTCACGGCTTCGATCGACGAGATGAACTTCCACCGGCCGATCCCGATCGGCGACACGGTCGTCATCGAGTCCTACGCGTACGAAACCGGCCGGAGCAGCGTGAAAGTGGCACTCGAGGCCGCCCGCGAGAACCCTCGGACCGGCGATCGGGAAGTGACCACCGGATCGCGCTTTGTCTTCGTCGCCATCGACGAAAACGGCTCACCGGTCAAGATCCCGGACCTGACCGTCGAGAGCGACCGCTGTCGGACGCTGCGGGAGCAAGCCCTCGAACGCGAACGGGACGGAGAGTGACGCCACCGGTTCAGGCCGATGCCTCGCGCAGGTTTCCGGCCTTCGCGCGGGACTGCTCGACGATCGCCGGCCGCCCCTCGAACTCGAGGACGATCTGCTCGCCGTACTCGACGGTTTCGACGTGGGCGTGATCGTGGATCCAGGAGACGACGCTCATCGCGTCGTCGGTCATCGGCAAGACGAGTCGTTCGCGCCTTAGATCAGGCAGTTCCTCGTCGATCCGTTCGCGCAGGCGATCGACGTTCTCGCCGGTCTTCGCGCTGACGGCCACCGGGTTCGGTGCGAGCGCCGAGAGCGCCTTGCGCTTGCGCTGTAGCTCCTCGGCGTCGATCCTGTCGACTTTGTTCAGGACGGTCAGGATCGGCGCCTCGTTTCGCTCGTAGAGGGTGTCGTGGGACGTCACCAGTTTCTCGCGGATCTCCTCGACTGATTCGCTGACGTCGACCACGAGCAGGACGAGGTCGGCGCGATAGACCGAGTCCAGCGTCGACTTGAACGACTCGACCAGCCAGTGGGGGAGATCGGAGATGAACCCGACGGTGTCGGTCACCAGTACGTCCCGTCGGTCGAAATCCACCCGGCGCGTCGTGGTCCCGAGCGTGGTAAACAGCCGGTCCTCCGATTCCGCGGTCTCCTCGAGGTCGGGGTGGACGTTGCGGTTCTCGTCGATGTCGAGGTCGCTGGCCAGGCGTCGCAACAGCGTCGACTTCCCGGCGTTGGTGTAACCCGCGAGTGCCACGAGGTCGAATCCCGATTCGCGGCGTTGCTCGCGCCGTTGCTGGTCGGTCTGTTCGATCCGCTCGAGTTCGTCCCGGATGCGGGAGATCTGGGCCTTGATGTCCTCCTCACGGCTCTCGTCGTATTCGCCCAGTCCCATGAATCCGGGACGCTCGTCGCGTTTGGCCAGGCTGGCCTTGGCCTCCGCCCGCGGGAGTTCGTAGCGCAGTTCCGCGAGTTCGACCTGTAGCTGGGCCTTGCGGGTCTGTGCGCGCTGGCCGAAGATTTCGAGGATGAGCCGAAACCGGTCCAGCAATCTGACCCCCGCAGGCAACTCGTTGCCGAGGTTGAACGTCTGATAGGGACCCAGTTGGTTGTCGAAGACGACGGTCGTCGCGTCAGTATCGACGACGCGTTCGGCGATCTCGGCGGCCTTTCCCTCGCCGACGTGGTAGGCGGGATCCTCGGTGCGTGTCTGTGTGATCGTCCCGACGACGTCGTAGCCTGCAGCTCCGGCGAGGTTCTCGATCTCCGCGGTGTTCGCGTTCCCCTCGTCGACGCGCTTGACCACGATCGCCCGTTCGGTGTCTCCAGTGTCTCCCGTCACTCGTGGCGGGCTACGTGACGGGAGGTATTGAAATCTGGGTCCGGTTGCCGGAGTATCCACTGGTCGGTTGTTCGCATCAAAGGGGAACGTTGGGGGGCGAACCCCCAGCGTGTGACACTACGGAGCCGTGTGGCTCCACTCCTACGTAGAAGCCGGAGAGGCATAAGTCCTGAGACGGTTATCAGACGCTGAAAAGGGGGCGGGCGGCGGGACCGACGCTAGTCCTCGGCGCTCTGCCCGCCGAAGAGCGGGCCGACATCAGCGTGGTCGTTGAGCAGTTCTTCCATTCGATCGACGGTTTCGACGCTCCGGGTCGGCCCGGTCTTGAGGAAGTCCTCGGTGCGGTCGATGACCATCCGGGTGTCCGATTGCAGGAGGAGAATCGGTACACCCTCCTCCTCGGCACGGCCGACGATCGCGTTCGAGGGGCGGAACCCGCCCCCGAGGATGATACATTTGATGCCGGAGGACTCCAGGGCGGCCGTAATGATCTCCGGCCGGTCGCCGCTGGTGATCATTACCGCGTTCTGCATCCGGCGGAACTGCGTCAGCGCGGACTCACCGGACATCGCGCCGACGGTGAACCGCTCGACGAAGAGGTCAGTCCCGGCGTCCGAGGTCAGCACTTCCGCACCCAGGCGCTCGGCCAGGTCGTCGACGGTCAGCCCGGCAAGTTCCTGGACGCGCGGGACGACGCCAAGCACGGGGATGTCACGGTTCTCGAGGAACGGCACGACGTCGGTGGTCAGCTGGTCGAACACCGAGTCCGGGACGGCGTTGAACAGCACGCCCGCCAGGGAGTCGCCCAGCGTCTCGGCGGCCGCGAGGATGTCGTCGACGTCCTCCGGTTCGTCGTAGCGCGACAGCAGGACGACCTGAGCGTCGAGCATCTCGGCGATGTCGGCGTCCGTGAGGTCGACGATGCCACCGGTAGTGAGCCGATCGGTTCCTTCGATGACCATCATGTCCCGTTCGCCGGCCATCTTCTCGTAGTTTTCCAGGACGCGGTCCCGGAGCTCTTCGGGCCGCTCGCGGCCCTGGATGGCCTCCTGGACGAACGTGGGGGTGTAGACGATGGGCTCGAGTTCGTGCATCTCCGAGTCCAGGCCCAGCAGCTGCCGGGCGAGCATCGGGTCTTCGTCGCGGGTCTTGCCGGTCGCGCTCTGGAGGCGCGTGCCCTTGGGTTTCATGTACCCGACGGTGTGGCCGGCCGCGTCGGCCAGCTTCGCGATCGCGAGCGAGACTGCGGTTTTGCCGGTCGCTTCTTCGGTCGAGGTGACGAGTATTGGATCCATATGTTAATCCTCCGGTGGGAGCGGGTTTTAAAGTTCCTCCTGATCGACGGTCAGGCGGATGTCGACCGCCGAGACGCCATCCGGCGTCGCGACGAGTGGGTTGATGTCCAGTTCCAGTATCGCGGGGAAGTCGGTGACGAGTTGTGAGATACGCTGGATCGTCTCGACGACGGCATCCTCATCGACCGGTTCGCGGCCACGCGCGCCGCGCAGCAGCGGTGCCGAGTCGATCTCGTCGATCATCTCCTCGGCTTCGGGCTCGCTGACTGGCGCGACCCGGAAGGTCGCGTCCTCCAGCACTTCCACGAAGATACCGCCGAGCCCGAACATCACGAGGGGACCGAACTGCGGGTCGCGGTTGATCCCGACGATGGTCTCGGTCCCGGCGTCGAGATCGGCCATCTCCTGAAGTTGCACGCCGAGGATCGTCGCGTCGGGCTGGTAGTTTCGCGCGCGGGCGATGAGGTCGTCGTAGGTGTCGGCAACCTCCTCGTCGGGGACGCCGACCTCGACGCCGCCGATGTCGGATTTGTGAAGGATATCCGGGCTGACGATTTTCATCACTACGTCGCCGTCGATCTCGCCGGCCGCTTGGACAGCCTCGGTCTTGTTCGTCGCGATGGCGCTGTCGGGCATCGAGATGCCGTAGGCCTCCAGCAGTTCCATCGCCTCGACGCCGAGTTTGTTGGTGTCCCGTTCTTTCGTCCGTTCGAGGACTTCGCGGGCGCGTTCGCGATCGACGTCGAACTCAGTCGCGTCGACGTACTCGTGGCTCTGGATCTCGGCGTACTCCCGGAGGGCGTCGAGGCTGTCGACGCCGCGGGCGGGGTCGAAGTACGACGGGATCCCGGCCTCGCCGAGCATCTCGGCGGGTTTCTCGGCCGTCTCGCCGCCCATGAGGCTGGCTGCCATCGGGACGCCGTACTCCTCGTGTTTGTCGATGATGACCTCGGCGAGGTTCTCGAAGTCGATCGACTGCGGCGAGGAAACGACGATGACAGAACCGACGTTCGGATCGTCGAGGACGATGTCGAGCGCTTGCTCGTAGGTCTCCGCGGAGGCGTCACCGAGCACGTCCACGGGATTGAAGATGTTGGCTTCCGCCGGCATGGCTGCCTCGAGAGCCTCCAGGGACTCGTCGGTAAAGGAAGCCATCTCGAGACCGGAGTCGCCGATCGCGTCGGTCGCCATCACGCCGGGACCGCCGGCATTGGTGACGATAGCGATGTCGCTGCTTTCGGGAAGCGGCTGATCGCCGAGGATAGTCGCGTAATCGAACAGTTCCTGGACGCTGTTGGCCCGGATGACGCCTGCCTGCTCGAGCCCCGCCTCGTAGGCGCGCTCGCTGCCGGCGATGGCACCGGTGTGGGAAGCCGCGGCCGAGGCCCCGGCTTCCGTGCGGCCGGACTTGACCGCGACGATCGGCGTGTCCTGTGTGACCTCCCGGGCGGTGTCGATGAACTCCCGACCGTTCTCGATGTCTTCGAGGTAGCCGAGGATGACGTCAGTGTCGGGATCGTCGCCCCAGTAGTCGATGAAGGCACATTCGTCGAGGACGGCCTTGTTACCCAGCGAGACGACGTCGTTGAAGCCGACGTTGTGGTCGCCGGCCCAGTCGAGGACGGCCGAGATGAACGCCCCGGACTGGCTCATAAAGGAGATGTTGCCGGCGATGGCCGACTTCTCGGTGAACGTAGCGTTCATCCCGACCGACGTCGAGATCACTCCCAGGCAATTCGGCCCGACGAGGTTGATGTCGTACTCCTCGGCGATTTCCTTCATCTCGCGTTCGCGTTTGACGCCCTCACTTCCGGACTCGCCGAATCCGGCAGTAATCACGGCGACGTCACGGATGTCGGCGTCACCTGCCTGGCGGAGCACGTCGTTGACGATCCCTGGCGGGACGACGACGATCGCCAAGTCGACGTTCTCCGTCCGTGTGAGGTCGTCGTAGCACTCGAGTCCGAACACCTTCTCGGAACTCGGGTTGACCGGCACGACGTCACCCTCGTATCCGTCGAGAAGGTTCTCCATGATAGCGCGCCCGACGGCGCCGTCGCTCTCAGTCGCTCCGACGACAGCCACCCGTTCAGGCGCGAACAACGTATCTAATTGGCCCATCGTATCTCCTATAAGTTGGGTATCACGGGGGAAATATTTACCTGAATCGTCTTCGTCTGGGTATGAGTGTCGTGCAGATCCATGGAAGATAGGGAGTCGGAACCGCCCGATCCTTCGTTCGATACGTTGTGCCGAACACCTAGTTTTTCATTTATATCTATATATTGAGTAGTATCATAACTCGAATACGGAAATTGCCGATCAGATCGGTTCGCATTCGCTCGTACATTTATGCGTCTTCCGACAAAGGGGATCGTATGAGCAGGGAGTCGACTCGGCCCGCACCGGCCGAGATCGTCGGTGAACTCGCCCGGACGCTCCGTGAGCTCAGACGGGAGTTGCGGGACACGAACGGTCGGCGGCGGGGACTCGATCGGCTCGTCCGGTTCACCAGCGAGGTGACGATCCCGGCGACGATCCTCGTCCTTGAGACGAATATCAGTGCCTTGCGCCTCCTCCAGCGGACACTCAGACTGGCCCGCGACGCCGAGTCCCAGGAGAGGCCACAATCAGCGGAGGTGTCCGCACTCGGGCGTTCGGTCGTCGACCGGATCGACGGGGCCCTGCGCGAGGCCCAGTCGACGGTCGAGAACGTGACCGCGGACGAAGAGGCTCAGGAGCTTCTCGCCGAGGCGCGGGAACTCAATCGCCAGCTGGCGGCCCGGCTGGAGGTTGATGATGTGGACGATCAGTTCGAGGCCAACGCGGACGGTGGGCTCGATGGGAACGACCCCGAAGGAACCGCGTCGGTCGATGTCGAGTCCGAACTGGCTTCGCTCAAGGATCAATACGAGGATCGGAGTGACGACGGAGACGACGCAGGCGACGACTCCGAGAAGTCGTGATCGATTCCGGGAGTGACGACGGATTGGATTTCGCCCGGGAGTGACGACGGATTGGATTTCGCCCGGGAGTGACGACGGATTGGATTTCGCCCGGGAGTGACGACCGGCTAGATCTGCCGGAGCACGAGAAATCAAATCGACCAGGGAAAGCGGAGTGAGTGGGGGTCGTTTTATACTGCCCGGGTACGAACGAACTGGCGATGAAGTCAGTAGACG
>ENA-ORCS01001414-ORCS01001414.1-marine-metagenome-genome-assembly--contig:-NODE-1414-length-10408-cov-3.276450_pt1 | contig 10408 bp, 12 predicted proteins | sample MGYA00237781_ERZ508513 | MGnify/ENA primary metagenome ERZ508513 (study PRJEB26184, sample SAMN06268793) | marine metagenome | isolation source: Eden Landing Ponds, San Francisco, CA, USA | place...
CCATCCCCCGGCGTCTAAAATGGGTCCTCCCGCCACCGTCTCCACGATCGAGTCAACCCAGATGGGGGAGAGACTGCTCATCACTTCATAGATGCCGTCTGACACCCTTCAATGTACCGTTTAGAGTATCATTAGTGATAACTGATGATTCTATCCCGGACCGACCCGCAGAAATTAGCGTCTGACGGGATTTCACTACTGGCCTGAAAGAGGTAGAGAGACGCCAATATATCGATTCTCGAAACGACCGACGCACGTCTGACGGGACACAAAGGACACCTCACGGGACGGAACAATCACTCACAGACGCTTTTCCTCACGATTTGCACTTTTGACGATCAGGTCACCCGTATCGCCCTCCAGGCGTAGCGATCGGCCGTGATCGCCGCCGACGTCGGCCTCGACGACGGGGATATCGAGACTTTCGAGCGTTTCGCGGACGGCAGTCAGATTCCGGGCGCCGATGCCCGACCCGTTCTTCGAGAAGTCGAGCATGTCGCTGCCGCCGGCGATCTTCGCGGTCATACTCGAACGATCTGCACCCGAATCCTCGAGAGCGTCGACAAGCGTCTCGACACCCGTGTCGGCGAATTTCGCGGGATTTCCGCCGTCGACGTCTTCGGCGGTGGGCAACATCACGTGGACGAGTCCCGATACACCTTCGGCCTCGTCGTGAATCGCCACGCCGATACACGACCCGAGTCCGCTCGTGGTGAGAACGGCGCCGTCAACCGAGACGTCGTACTCCGCGATGCCGACCTTGATCCGTTCGGTCGGTTCCGTCCCGGCCGCCTGGGATCCGTCGTAGACCTTCATTGGAAGATCTCGTCGGGGTTAGCGTCGGTCTCCTCGGCCCGTTCGACCATCAATGCGTCGAGCGCTTCCCGGAGTTCCTGTTCGTTGGGCAGTGCGTGGATCTCTGCCTCGAACTCGACGTCGTCGGTCCGCATCCGAGAGTCGACGATGAAGGCGTGTTCCTGATGCTGGCCGACCTGTGCCGCGAGCGGATCGAGGATCGCCTGGCCCATATCGTGGACCAGCCGCGGCGGCGTGTGATCGACCGACGTCCGGAGGACGTTCGCCCAGCCGTCGACGAACCCGCTGGTCATGATGTTGCCCAGTTCCTCGATGGCCGCAGTGTGCTGATCGGTCAGGCCGTCACCGTCCATCTCGACCGGCATCATCGCCTCGGCGACGTTCTTCGCCGACGTCTCGTCGAACAACACCAACAAGAAGCCGCTCGGGACGCCCGTGAACTCGACGACGGTGCCGACGTACCGTGAATTTTCGAGTTGCTTGGGCACGTCCTCGATACGAGCGAAGCTGATCTGGGACACCTCCGCCTCAGTATCGATGCCCGTCATCATCGAGACGTTCTCTGCGGCCTTCCGGGTTCCCTGTTGGCTCATTCGATTGAAGACCTGCAACTTGTCGATGGGGATGGCATCGTCTTCGGTATCCGCGTGGGTCGTCATCAGATCCGTCAACGAGTCGTAATCCGGGAGCATGTAGATGTAGAACTCCACGGACTCCTCAATGTACTCGATCTGGCTCTTGAAGACGAACAACTGGTCAGTGCCCTCGTCGCCGCGCGACGGCGGAATGATGTCCTGGCCGACCCCTTCGATGTACGTCGGCGGGGAGTGGTCGATCGTGGTTTCGAGGTAGTCGGCCCACCCGTCGATGAACCCGCTCATCATGATGTTGCCGATCTCCTTGACGCCGCTCTCGGCCATGTCCTGCGTGGAGTCGCCCGGGAGAAGTGCGTCAGTCAGGGTCTCACTACAGGACCGGTCCATCACGAGGGCGGTCCGACCGGATAGCTCGCCTTCGAAGTCGAACTGAACACCGACGAAGTCCTGATCGGCCAGTTCGTCACCGACGTCTGCCCGGTCGACGAGCGTGATCTTGGTCACGTCGACGACCGCGTCGATGCCGGTCATCTGAGCCATCGACGCCGTCGCTTGCTGGGCGCCCTCGTGAGCGAGTTGATTGAACGTTCCCAGCGACTGGATGTCGACTTTCATCTCACGAAGGGACGACGTCTTCGATAGCCTCCATCACACTGGGCTTTTGGAACGGCTTGGTGATGTACCCGTCCGCCCCGGCCTTGACGGCTTCCTTCATCTTTTCCTCCTGGCCGACGCTCGTACACATGATAACGTTGGCGCTCGGGTCCGATGACTTGATCTCATCGGTGGCCTCGATGCCGTCCCTGATGGGCATGACGATGTCCATCATCACGAGGTCGGGTTCCTTGTCCTTGTAGGCCTCGACAGCCTCGACGCCGTTCTCGACCTCGTCGACGATCTGGTGATCCTCCTCTAAGATCTCGCGCAGCAGGTTCCGCATGAACTCCGAGTCGTCCGCGATCAATACTTCGGGCATTTGTCTTACCCGCAGGTTGGCGAATTTCCACAATAAATGCTTCCGTGAGATTATCGCGTTTGATAGCGTTCGGGGAGGTCACGACGGCCCGTCGGCGAATCGCTCACAGCTCGAAACCGTCGTCGTCGACGCGTTCCAGCAGGTCCGCGATCGAGTCCTCTGGACCGAGACCGTGTGCCTTGACGAGACTCGAAAGTCGTTCGGTCGGGTAGCTGATCGGGACGTTCGATTCGGTCAGCAGGATGCCAAGAATCTCCTCGACTGGCGTCTCGCTGTCGATGTGCTGGGCGTACCACAGGATCAGGCTCTCGAAGATCGTCACCACGTCGTTGGACATCATCCGACGCTGGGACACCCGCCCGTCGAAGGTCGCCGTGACGTGAAAGCCGTATCGGGAGTCGGCCGTCTCGAAGGAGTCACGAAGCCACGCCTCGACGTCGGCCTCCGTCAACTCCGCAGGTCGCGTCGGGCCGGAATCCGCCGGAGGTGCTGAAGCGTCGGATTGCTCCGCCGACGAGAGCTCCGATTCGGACGACGGTCCAGTCGGTCCCGCACGTACCGTGTCACTGGAGGACGACGGCGAGCCGGAAGTGTCGATCCCGTCGACGTCGCCGATCGGATCGTTGGGAGAGACGACGTAGCGGCCGTCCTCGATTTCCGCGACGTGCTCGTCGTCGGAGATGTCGAGCTCCTCGGGCGCCAGGACGCGTCCATCGTCCTCCTCGGAGTCGTCCCCCGTAACCATGCGAGAGAATCTGTGTCGAGCGACTATAATTCCGTCGGTGGGGCTGGCGCTATCGAATGATCGAACGAAGAGAAATAAGACTAGTTAGGAGACTCTACAGACTGACAGTATCTTTACCCGACAGCGAGTCCGGCACGACCAGCGTCACCGTGGTCTGACCGCCGGATCGGGTGTCCATCTGGAGTTCGACGCTATCTCCAGCGCTTAAGGTCCCCGGATTGTTGGTCTCGTCCGCATCAATTTGGATTACTGCCCTATCAACGGGGTCATTCAGCGTATCGTCGTCCGAGATTGACTGATCATCGTCAGGGCCATCCCGGAGTGCTGTCCAATTGAAAGTTCCGTAATCGCTACTGTTACCAAGTCTATCACTAACTAACTGGGTACTCCCGTCGGATCCAACCCATTGCATCGTCGTGTCATTGAGATTGACGTCCTCCGACCCAGGAGCCAGCCGAACGGTCATGTTGACCCAGTCAATCGTACTACTACCAGTTACGTTCCCGACTGTGCTCACTTCGACCAGCCGATTAGTCACCTGTGATGCCGCCTGTTCACCGCTCTCTTCGGCACTGCTCTGGAGGAACCCGGCCGTGTTGATCAGCACGCCCGCCGCGATCGCCGCGACCAGCACCATCGCGATGAACACGATGAGTGTGCCGATCCCGACCTGGGCCCGTTCGTTCGGTCCGTCCGTGCGTTTGCGTTCGAACATGTGTATCTCCGCCTGGGTACCTGTTCCCAGACTCTACCTGAAACGTTCTCGTAGACCCACTTAAGCATAGCTCTGAAATTATCGCGTCTGAAAACAGCCGTTACCGTACCCGAGAAATGGAAACCAGATTCGAAAACACGGGATAGCGATCCCGATTCCGGCGGGCCGAAACGGGTCCCGGAAAGCGAAGCGACCAGTGGTCAGGCCTCGTAGGTGACCAGGCTGTACATCACGAAGAGGTACCCGAAGGTCGTCAACCCGCTGTTGACGAGCAACAACCCGCGGGTCCCGTCGAAGTCAGTCAAAAACGCACTGATCATCGTCGCCGCGGCGCCCGCCACCGCGAGGGCGAAGCCCAACGAGAGGTGGAGCATCGCACGGCGGGAGGTCTGGACGTACGCCCGCATCGCCATCCCGACCATCGTCAACCCCGCGACGACGAAGACGAGGGTCAAAACCGCATAGAGGAGTTCGATCACTGGCACTGCCTCGAAGTTCCCGAGGAGAGGTCTTAAATCATTCCTCGAAAATATCTTGCCTGATAATCGGACGGTAAAGAGTCAACGAGAGAAAGCTCCGCGGACCGGGACGGTGGATTCCGCGCACGCACATCAGGATTCAGAGAGGGTTCGCCAGGCCTCGTCCAGGCGGTTGGTGACCTCCGAACGCTCCTGGACGTCGATCAGCAATGACTCGTCGAAGTCGACCGCTATGGCGTCGACGTTGCGCCGGTAGACCTTGATGCGTCGGCGGTCGTCCGAGAGAACGTTATCGTGGAGTTCGAGCAGATCGTGATCGGTGAGTTCGTCGATCCGGCGATAGCAGGTCGCGATCGGAATGTCCAGCTGGTCGCTCAACTCCTGGGCGGATTTCGGTTCGTCGGTCGCGTCCAGGATCTCGGCGCTGTACTTGTTCCCGAGTGTCCGGAGTACATCGACCGAAGCCATTGTTATCAGATACTATAGCGCGTCGAAGTAAAAGTATCGACAATGAAAGCGACGCGTAACCGCCGCGGCAAATCGATCGAAGAGGGCCGGATAAAGACGGTACGGACCCTGTTCAATGGGTTCTCAACAATAAAAACGGGTATCGAAACCGATCAGAGCGGGGATTCGGAGTCGTTCATCATCGAAAAGGCGCTGGCGTTGTTGTGGATCTCGATTCCGCCGTGGGATATCTCCATCGGATAGATGTCCGTCTCGATGTCCTGTTTTCGCATTTTCGCCACCCAGACGTAACGGTTGACCCCCGACTCGGTGGGCGTCTGAATCAGGTAGATGTTCCCGTCGGTGAGGAAATTCTCGAGGCCGATGTCCGTGTCCGGGAACACCGACGACTGTTCGTTGGTGAGGAGGCTTGTCAGCCCGTTCTGTTTGAGGATGTCGGTGAACTTCAACAGGTAGGTGCGTCGTTCGGCCTCATCGTCGAAGAACAGCTCGAACATCGCCAGGGAGTCCAGTACCAGGCGATCGTACTCCTCCCGTTCGAGATCCTCGAGTAACACGTCGAGTGTCTCCGAGAAGTCGTTTTGCTGTAATAGCCGCCGCTTGTCGTAGACCTTGATGTCTCCCGCCTCCTCGAATTCCGCCCAGCGATCGAAGCCGATCGACTCGGCGGCAGCCCGTAGGTCCTCAGAATTCTCCTCGAAGGACAGGAATATTCCGCGTTCGTCGAACTGTGCGACGCCGTTGTAGACGAACTGCAACCCCAGAATGCTCTTGCCGGCGCCGGGCGTCCCGACGAGGAGCGTCGTCGAGTTGCTGACGATCCCGCCGTTGAGAATCGAATCGAGCCCGTCGATTCCGGTCTTGGTAAGTTCGATCATTATGGATTCCCCCGCCGCGGGTTACGGTAGGGTGGGGCGGCATCAGTGAAAAAGCCTTCCGCATCAGTTCGGACGACAGACAAAAACGGGACGGTCGACGGAAGCGCCAGCCCAGGGGCTGTCACTCGGCATGAACGGCCGCCGGATCGACCCAGATGACAAACCCCTCGTCGCGTTTGATGACGCCCCTGATGGAGCTGGCTTCCGTTCCCGCGGGCGAGGAGTCGACGTTCTCCGGGTCGACCTGTCGGACCTGCCTGACTTCGTCGACGAGCCACCCGGCGGCCTCCTGGTCCGCGACGATTTCGGGATCGAAGACGACGATTCGCCGTGCATCGCCGTCGTCCGCGATATCGAAGACGACTTTCGGGTCGACGATGGCGGTCGTCCGTCCCCGTAGATCCATCACGCCCTTGACGTGCCTGGGCGAGTTCGGGACGGCAGTCAGTTCCCCGATGTCGACGATCTCGGTTACGTAGTCGATGCTCACACAGTAGGTCTCCTCGCCGAGGTCGAACTCCAGGACTTGTCCGGTTGAATCTGTCATCTATCGCTCCCTCCCGGCGACGACTGACCCGGATCCATCGAGTCGACGGGTCGCGCCGCCGAACGGCGTTGGGTTTCACTTCCGTCAAAACCCCCATAAGTGTGTCCATCGGGTTATCAACGTTGATTACGACGGCGGAGTCTTTATCTGAGTTGTTGGGCAAACTTCGGGAGAGTGCGGGGCGCGTGATCGAACCCATCGTCGATGTGTGGGTGATCACATTTAACCCCGGGGCAGTCAAGCGCTACAACATCAACCATGTCGAGACGGACACCGACGCGGGCCGTCGTCGCCGACGACAGCCACTTCATGCGGAGTGTGATCTCCGACATCTTAGAGGAGGGGGGAATCGAAGTTGTCGCCACTGCGAAACACGGCCGACAAGCGGTCGAGATGGTCGACGAACACGACCCTGACGTCGTTACGATGGACGTCGAGATGCCGGAGATGAACGGCATCGAGGCCGTCGAGAGGATCATGGCGTCGTCGCCGACGCCAATCCTGATGCTTTCGGCCCACACCGACGAGAAGGCCGACGTCACCTTCGAAGCCTTAGAGAAGGGGGCCGTGGACTTCTTCACGAAACCCGGCGGCGAGGTGTCGATGGAGATGTCACGGCTGAAAGACCAGCTCGTCGAGATGGTGCACTCGGTCGCCGAGGTCGATCCGACAGCGCGGACGGGCAGTGCCGGGAGTGCGTCGACGGACGTGGCGGGAGAGACGGTTTCACGGCCGGCCGCCGAGCAGTACGTCGAGAACCCGACGCTGGTGATCGGTTCCTCGACGGGTGGCCCGACCGTCGTCGAACGGGTCCTCTCGGAGTTGCCGGTCGGAGCTGACTTACGGATACTCGTCGTCCAGCACATGCCCGACGAGTTCACCGAGCGCTTCGCCGACCGTCTAGACGGGCGTAGCGAATACGCCGTCAGAGAGGCCGCCGACGGCGATCGGATCGGCGGCGGCGAGGCACTCGTCGCGGCCGGGGGCTATCACATGGTCGTCTCGAACTACCGCAGCGGCCGGCTGCGCGTCTCGTTGACGGAGGACCCGCCCGTCAACAGCGTCCGGCCCGCGGTCGACGTAACGATGGAGAGCGCGGCCGAGGTGGTAACGGATCCGCTCGTCGGCGTCATCCTGACGGGCATGGGCGAGGACGGGGCCGAGGGGATTCGGGCGATCAAGCGGGCCGGCGGGCGGACGCTCGTCCAGGACGAGTCGTCCTCGGCGGTCTTTGGCATGCCCAAGCGTGCGATCGAGACCGGCAAGGTGGATGCGGTCCGTTCGCTGGACTCGATCGCGGGCGGGATCCTGGATGCGATTGAACCGGAGGTGCACTAACCGAACATGGAGGACCAATATCTCGACGCGTTCATCCGTGAGAGCGAGGAAGCGATCACGGAACTGAACAACTCGTTGCTCGAACTCGAATCGGACCCAGATGACCAGGAAGCGATGGACTCGATCTTCCGGACGGCCCATACGCTGAAGGGGAACTTCGGCGCGATGGGCTTCGAGGAGGCGAGCGACCTCGCCCATGCGATCGAGGACCTACTGGACGAGATGCGCCAGGGAGAGATGGACGTCACCCCGGAGATCATGGACCTCGTCTTCGCCGGGGTCGACGATATCGAAGCTATCGTCGACGAAATCGAGGCCGAAGGCGAATCGACGGCCGAGACCGCGGCGATGGTCGAAGACATCCGAACAGTCATCGAGAAAGGCGCCGGGGCGGCCGGATCGGACGGCAAGGCGAGTGAAGACCCTGCCGAGGACGGATCCGGGCCCAGCGATGGGAACGACGACGCCACGGCCGCCACGGGCGACGGCGATGCGGTCGACGTCGAGGCCATCCTCGAAGGCGTGGACGTCCCGAAACCCGATGAGGGGTCGGTCTACCACGTCAGCGTCGACATCGGAGACGGGAACATGCAGGGTGTCGACGCGATGCTCGCCATCGAAGCGCTCGTCGAGGAACTCGACGTGCTGGCCACCGATCCCGATCGGGAAGCCATCGAGGATGGTGACTTCGAGGAGACGTTCTCGGTGTTCGTCAGCGCCGAGGACGGCCCGAGCGTCCGGGCGGAACTGGACGGGATCGGTCCCATCGAGACGGCGACAGTGACCGACGCGACCGCGGCAGTCGCAGCAGCGGGGACCGAATCGAGCGACGACGGAGGATCGACGCCCGCGGCGTCGGCCAACAGTACCGATTCCTCGGTCGACGAGATCAAGTCCGTCCGTGTCGACGTAGGGCAACTCGACGACTTACACGGATTGGTCGAACAGTTGGTCACCAGCCGGATCAAGCTCCGGCGGGCGGTCGAAGACGAGAGTCTGGATTCGGCCAACGAGACGCTGAACGAACTCGACAAGATCACCGCCAGCCTCCAGAACACGGTCATGGACATGCGGCTGATCCCGTTGCGAAAGGTCGTGGGGAAATTCCCCCGATTGGTACGGGATCTCTCCCGGGACCTCGGCAAAGAGGTGGAGTTCACCATCGAGGGCGAGGACATCGAACTCGACCGGACGATTCTCACCGAGATCTCCGATCCGCTGATGCACATCCTCCGGAACGCGGTCGATCACGGAATCGAGCCCCCCCAGGAGCGCGAACGGAAGGGCAAGCCCCGCGAGGGACAGATCGAGTTACGCGCCTCCCGCGAGCGCGATCACGTCGTCATCGCGGTCGAGGACGACGGCGCCGGGCTCGACGTCGACGCGATCCGCGAACAAGCACTGGAAAGCGGTGTCCGCTCCGAGGAGGAGATCGAGCGCATGGACGACTCGGCGATCTACGACCTCGTGTTCCATCCCGGCTTCTCGACGGCCGAGGAAGTCACTGACACCAGCGGCCGTGGCGTCGGGATGGACGTCGTCCACGAGACGGTCACGCAACTGGACGGATCGGTCAACGTCGAGTCCACCCCCGGCGAGGGGACGACCGTCTCGCTGCGCCTGCCGGTGACGATGGCCATCGTGAAGGTGCTGTTCGTCCAGGTCGGCGACGAACAGTACGGCATCCCGATCAAGAACGTCGACGAGATCACTGCCGCGACGGAGGCCCGGACGATCAACGGCAACGAGGTCATCAAGCACAACGACGAGATCTACCCGATCATCGACCTCGCGGAGAGCTTCGACGTGCCCGGCGAGACGGCCAACGGTGACGGCATGCTCGTCCGCGTCCGCGAGTCCGAGCGGAAGGTCGCCCTTCACTGCGACGAGGTCAACAGTCAGGAGGAGGTCGTCGTCAAGCCCCTCGAAGGTATCCTCTCCGGGACGCCCGGACTCTCCGGGACGGCCGTCCTCGGCGACGGGAACATCGTCCACATTCTGGACGTCGTGACGCTGTGACGGTGACGATCGTTCCCCCGCCAACGTGACGTCGTTTCCCGACCGGTGCAATCAATAGCGCCGAGCCCTCACCATCGGACAACGTGACCCATCGATGAGTCGCCGGTCAGGATCCCAGCGGGGCTTTGACTCCCTGCTCGAGCATCTCGAGACGGAGCTGTCCTTCGAATCCGATTTCTACAACGACGCCTACATGGACCGGCGAATCACCGCCCGGATGCGCCGGACCGACAGCGAGAATTACCGAGCCTACCTGCGATTGCTCGAAGGCGACCCCGACGAGCAGGAAGCGCTGCTCGATTCCCTGTCGATCAACGTTACCGGGTTCTTCCGCAATCCGGAGGCCTGGGAAGGATTACGACCGATACTCCGGGAGTTGACAGCCGGGAACCGCGAGGTGAACGCCTGGAGCGCACCCTGTGCCGACGGTCGCGAGCCGTACTCTCTGGCGATGCTCGCCCGGGACGACCCGGAAATCCGCGAGGAGCGGCTGGATATCCTGGCGACGGACATCAACCCGGACATCCTCGAGAAGGCCCGCCGGGGTATCTACGAAGCCTCCCAAACTAGCGATATCGAGGGAGAACTGGAGCCGCTGACCGACAGCGACCGGTATATCGACCGCGAGGGCGATACCTTCACGACCCGGGACTCGATCCGCGAGATGGTCACGTTCGAACAGCACGATCTCATCGGCGGCGACCCCAAGGGAGGGTTCGACCTGCTGTTGTGCCGGAACTTCCTCATCTACATCGACGCCGCCTACAAGGAACCCATCTTCGAGACCATCAGTGGGTCCCTGCGGTCCGGGGGATATCTCATGATCGGGAT
>ENA-ORCS01001415-ORCS01001415.1-marine-metagenome-genome-assembly--contig:-NODE-1415-length-10404-cov-3.456473_pt1 | contig 10404 bp, 9 predicted proteins | sample MGYA00237781_ERZ508513 | MGnify/ENA primary metagenome ERZ508513 (study PRJEB26184, sample SAMN06268793) | marine metagenome | isolation source: Eden Landing Ponds, San Francisco, CA, USA | place...
GGGCCCCAGCCCGTGAGGAGCGTGGTTCCGACAGGAACCACATAGCGAGCGGCGCTAGCCGCGAGCAGACGGGAGAGAACGGATGGAACGGCGAACCCTCACCGGTGCAAGCCCGCGCGACAGGTAGTCCGGACACGGCGCGGGCGCTCAGCCGAATGCCGGTCGAACAGAAGGGGGCTTACTCCCCTCAGCCACTTTCGACCCCAGAGATATCGTTCGCGGACGATAGAAAGGCGACTGGTACTACTGCTGCGACAACACGCTCGCTCACGAACGACCGGGGACGTCGCGATCCGAAAACGACCTTCAACAATCAGTATCAGGCCGTGACGGCGCCGGCCAGTGCGGCGAAGTCGTACTCGACGCCCGTCTCCTCTTCGGAAACCGCCCACAGCCGGTCGGCCAGGTCCTCGTCGTAGGAGCGGTCGTTCGAGCGCTGTTTCTCGGGTGCGCCGCGCATGTTCATGAGCCCGCCGGGGCCGACGTAGTCGCCGCCCTCGACGTCGTCGGCCGTCGTCGCGTACAACAGCGGGAGTGCTCCCTGCGCGGCGGACTGGCCGAAGACGGCGTTGGCGGCTTTCATCGCGTAGAGTTTCACCGCCGATCCTTCCTGTTCGGGCCCGCGAGACTGGAGGTTCGTGTCGGCATAGCCCGGGTGACACGCCACCGCGATGGTGTCCTCGACATCCGCCTCGTCGAGTCTGCGCTGGAGTTCGTACGCGAAGAGGAGGTTCGCGAGTTTCGACTGGCTGTAGGCCTCCCACTTGCCGTAGGACGCCTCGTGGTGGAGGTCCTCGAAGTCGATATCGCCGCCCTCGTGGGCGCCACTGGAGTGTGCGACCACGCGCGTCTCGCCGGGCGTCGCGACCAGCGTCTCCAGCAGGTGCCCCGTCAGCGCGAAGTGACCGAGGTGGTTGACGCCGAACTGCGTCTCGAAGCCGTCCTCGGTCTCACTTCTCGGGATCGCCATCACGCCCGCGTTGTTACAGAGCGCGTGGAGTTCGTCGTAGTCTTCCTGGAAGGCCTCGGCGAAGGCCTCGACCGAATCGAGCGACGCCAGGTCGCACTCCCGGACGTCGAAGTCGGGGTCAGTTCCGTCGATCTGCCGGCGTAGTTTTGCGGCCGCCGACTCGCCGCGGTCGACCGACCGACAGGCCATCACCACTGTCGCACCCCGTTTGGCCAGGGTGCCGGCCGCCTGGTAGCCAAGCCCGCTGTTCGCACCCGTGATCACGACTGTCTTGCCCGTCTGCTCCGGAACGTCGGCGCTCGACCAACTCATACCACTCGTTAGGGACCGGACCGACACAAGTCCATCGCCCAACGAGTCCGGTACACACGGCGCTGGGCCCGCTGCTCAGCCGGTGGTCGGGGGGTCCTCGGTGTCGTCCACTCGTAACGTCGCCAGGAGTGCGACGATCCCGACAGTCAGTACGGCGCCGACGACGAACGGCGACCAGTAGACGACGAACGCGTAGAGTGCGGTCATGAACGGGGGTCCCACAGTGCGGCCGAGACTCCCCGCACCCTGCGTAACGCCGAAAGCCGACCCCTGTGACTCGGCCGAGGCCGCCGCCGAGACGAGCGTCGTGAGCGCGACGTTGAGAAAGCTGTTGCCCGCCGACAGCAGCGTGAGCGCACCCAGCAGTGCCAGGACGCGAGCGCCGATGCCCGCGAGCGTGAACTCACCCAGCAGAAAGCGACCGATCTCGGGCGAGAACGGGAACGCCGCGAGCGCGACGACGAGCAACCCGGCACCCAGCAGGGCCATCCGCTTGCTCGATATCCGGCGGGCGAGTCGGCCGACGAAGACGCCCTGGTTGAGCACGCCCAGCGCGCCGACGTAGGTCAACAGGAGGCCGGCCTGGGCGGCGTCGTAGCCGTAGACGTCCGCGACGTAGGGGATGAACGCGATCTGGATGCCCGAGAACGCGATCGACGCGACGAGGAAGGCCACCACCAGCGGCCGAAGCGTGGCGTCGCGGGCGGCGTCGACGAACTGCCCGACGATCCGGGGCCGCCGCGCGGGTCCGGCCTGGCGCTCGGGTTCCGGCAAGAAGGCCCACGTCGCCACGAACGCGACGACGCTGAACGCCGCCGCGCCGAAACTCGGCAGCGAGAACCGCGTCGCCGGGACGAACGACGGGAATATTCCCTGTGCGAGACCCACGGCACTGTCGCTGGCGAGGACGGACCCGAGCGCGGGGCCGAAGACGAACCCGAGACCGAAGGCCGCACCGAGGAGTCCGAGCGCGCCCGCGCGACGCTCGACGGGCGTCACGTCGGCGATGTAGGCCTGGGCGGTGGCGAGGTTGCCACCCATCGCGCCGGCGAGCATCCGTGCCGCAAAGAGCGTCCCGAGGGCCGCGACGGTCCCGAACAGCAGTTCGGCCTCCCCGCCGAGACCGAACACCGTCCACGCCACCGCGTTGCCGAGCAACGTCACCATCAACACGGGCCGGCGTCCCCGCGAGTCCGAGATCCCGCCGAGCACCGGCGCGGAGAGGAACTGCATCAACGAGTAGGAGGCCGCGAGCAGACCGTAGACGACGTCGCTACCGCCCAGGTTACGCACGTAGAAGGGCAGGATCGGGATGACGATCCCGAACCCCAGCAGGTCGATGAAGACGATGACGAAGACCGTCAGCAGCGCGCGCCGGGACGATACCTGCCCGGTGACGGCCGCCCGTGGGTCCTGCACGACGCTCCGTTCGGCCAGGCGGTCCGAATAGTTACCGGCGCATGGGACAAAAATACATCAAAGGCGAATTACTATCGGATAGTATGGCTGAGTTGGTCCCTCAGAACCCTGCATCGGCCGACACAGAACAACGGTCACGCTCTCTCCAAGCACTCCTTTTCACAGTGTTGATGACGTCGTTCCTGCTAATCCCCGAGGAGATCCGGACCGTCGTCTCGATGGACGCGACGGTCGTCGCGGTCACCGGCGGCCTTCTCGTCGGAGCCGTGGTATCGGTCGCGCTGGACCGCTTCCAGGTCCGGATCGGGAACGACGTTCGCACGACTGCCATCGCGTTCGTCTCGACCGGTGCTATGGCCGTGTTTTGCTGGCTGCTTCTCCCGATGGCCCTCCTCCAGACCGTCCCGCAGTTCGCCCTCGCGTTCCTGTGGGGGGTCTCGGCTCTGTCCGTGACCCGGGATATACTCTGGCCGAAGGTGGCCGGGTCAATAGAAACGGAACCGCCGACGTGACGTCCCGCTGACCCAGCGCCTAAGCCACAGCGACTCTACCAGCAGGTGTGCAACCGATCGAAGCGGCGGACTACCACGACCTCGCGTTCCCCTCCGACCCCAGGATCGCCCCCGACGGCGACCGCGTGGCGTTCGTGCGCAGCGTCCCGACCGACGACGAGACCACACAGGCAACCATCTACGTCGTTCCGACCGACGGCGGCGACCCTCGCCGATTTACCGTCGCCGAGGGGCAGGACAGCGAACCGCGCTGGAGTCCCTCGGGCGACCGCCTCGCGTTCGTCTCGACGCGCGGTGCCGACGACGACCGACCCCAGCTGTGGGTCATGCCCACCGGGGGCGGCGAGGCCCGCCAGGTCACGAACGTCGCCGGCGGCGTCTCGAACATCGTCTGGTGCCCCGACGGCGAGCGGATCGCGTTCGTCCAGCAAGCGACTGCCGAGGACCGCGAGGAAGACCGAGATATCGAGGTTCCCGAGGAGTTCGAACCCGAGGAAGCCGACCCACGGGTGGTCGACCGGACGGTCTACCGGTCCGCCCAGCGCTATTTCGACGGGAAACGCTCGCATATCTACGTCGTCGACCTGGGTGGCGATATCCCCGGCGACGAGCACAGCGGCGACGAGACCCAGCGACTGACCGACGGCGAGCGCGACTTCGAGAGTCCGGCGTGGGGCGATACGGAGACGCTCTACTACGCCGAGCGTGTCGGCGAGGATCCCGACGACTCTATCGAGTACGAGATCCTGGCTCACGAACTCGCAGCCGACACAGTCGAGTCGGTGCACCGGACGACGGGGTGGGCAGCGAGTCTCGCGGCGACCGCCGACGGGCGTATCGCGCACGTCTACAACGACCCCGAGCGCTCGACGCTGCAACCGAGCGAGTTGCAGGTTTATGACTGTGAGACCGAGCGGGTGACGACACCCACAGCACCCCTCGACCGGACGCTCGCCGACGTGACGCCCCAGTGGGGCCCCGACGACGAGCACCTCTACGTCGGGACCCCCGACCACGGGACAGTCCCGGTGTGGCGACTCCCGTGGGACGACGAGGGGGCGGACGCTGGGGGCGAGGTGCCCGAACGGGTCGTCGACGCCGCTCACGTCGACGGTGCACACGTCACCGAGGCTGGCGTCGCCGTGACACAGAGCGACTGGGATTACCCGGGCGACGTGTTCTTCACGAATGGTGACCCGGCGGACCCGCGACGGCTGACGCACCTCAACGACGCCTATCTCGACGAGCACGCCGTCGCCGAACCCGAAGCAGTCAGCTTCGACAGCGAGAACCCCGGGCCCGAGCCGACGACCGCCACCGGGGCGCCCGCGACCGAGGCGGGTGACGTGCAGGGGTGGCTACTCACGCCCTCTGACAGCGACGAAGCGGCGCACCCACTCGCGGTCGAGGTCCACGGCGGGCCCCACGCGATGTGGTCGACGGCGGGGACGATGTGGCACGAGTTCCAGACGCTCGCGGCGCGGGGCTACGCCGTCTTCTGGTGCAATCCCCGCGGGTCGACCGGCTACGGCGAGGAGTTCGCCGCGGCCATCGAGGACAGCTGGGGCCCGGTCACGACCGCGGACGTCCTCGCTGGCGTCGATACCGTGTCCGAACGCGACGCTATCGACGACGACCACCTCTTTCTCACCGGCGGTTCCTTCGGCGGGTACATGACTGCCTGGCTGGTCGGCCACAGCGACGAGTTCACGGCCGCAGTCTCACAGCGTGGCGTCTACGACCTCACGGGCTTTTACGGGTCGACCGACGCTGCCTACCGCCTGGTCGAGGACGACTTCGGCACCACGCCGTGGGACGACCCCGAGCGCCTCCGCGAATCGTCGCCCGCCGCGTACTGCGACCGCGTGCGGACCCCCACCCTCGTCCTCCACAGCGACGACGACTACCGCACGCCCGCCAACACCGCCGAACTGTTCTATCGCGGGCTCCGCAAACACGGCGTCGACACGCGCATGGTGCGCTACCCCCGGGAGGGCCACGAACTCTCGCGGTCCGGCGAACCCGGACACGTCGTCGACCGCATCGAACGCATCGCCCGCTGGTTCGACGGCTACTCCGAGTATCACGACGCCCCGCGAGCGCTCGACCGGCCGGACGACGACGGACTCAGTGCTGGCGAGGACGGCGAGGACGACGAAGCCGACAGAGACGGCGGCGAAAAAGACTGAGCGCACCGAGTTTTTCGCTGATAGCGTCCACGTGTCGGGCAGGTCATCACTCCACAGGAGTGTGGATCCGCTCGACTGCGGCGGCGAGTTCCTCCGGGTGCCCTGACCCGACGAACCAGCGCGTGTCGTCGGCCAGAACGAGTTCGACACCCCGGTCCCCGCGGAGCCGATACACCGTGTTCCCGCCGGGCGTTCGCCGCACACCCCAGTGCCAGCCCGCGTACGTCGACGCCGCGTACGAGGCGACGCGCGCCGCCCGGATCCTGTTCGCCGGAAGCGTCCGGAACGACCGCTGTATCGGTTCGAGACGGACGGAGAGCCCGTCGGGCCGGACTTCGGTGACGAGCCGGAGGACGCCGAACCGCTCGGTCGTCTCCCGGAAGAGCGGGTCGCCGTCGGGGACGTCAGAGCGAGTCATCTGTCGGGGTCGTACTCGGTCGCGAACGGGGGGTCGAACGAGCCGTTCCTCGCCCGGGCGTACGCGAGCACGGCCACGGCGACGACGAGCAGCCAGCCCGTGTTGACGAGGCCGGCGATCCCGACGAACGCGTCGGGCCCGGAGAAGGCCGGGCGGACGAGCGTCGGCGGTTCGTAGGGCAGTGCCGCGGCACGGACGGCGAACAGACCGTAGACGTGGTTGACGCTCACGTCGAAGGCGAGGTGGAGCCCGACTGGGGCGGCGAGTTCGCCGGTCCACAGGTACGCGGCGCCCATGACGAGGCCGGCGAACACCCAGAACCCGAGCGCGAGGACAGACCCGGCCTGGTCGGCGTGGAGGACGCCGAACACCAGCGACGAGACGACGAGTCCGCCCGCGAGCGCCCCTCGACGGGAGAGCCAGCCCAATCCCTCGACGGCGTTTCGCAACACGATCCCCCGGAAGAGGAGTTCTTCCCACAGACCGACGAGCGCGAACTGCGCGACGCCGACGGTGAGACCGACCGCCAGCGGGAGCCCGACCGTCCCGGCCGAGAGGACGCTCTCGACGCTCGCCCACCCTGCGAGGAGGTCGGTCGCCAGCGCGCCGCCCCATGCGAGGAGGCCGATGCCGGCGCCGACGGCCAGGTCGCGACCCCACGTGCGGTCGGGGTGGAAGCCGTAGGCTGCGAGCGGACGCCGGTCGACGTACCGCGCCCACACGACCAGGACGCCGAGCGTAGTCAAGGCGTAGACGGCCTGTGCGACCAGCCCGTCGAGGTACTGCGACGACGCGAGGAATTCGACGACAACAGACGCGACCGCACTCGCGACCGCGACGACGAGTACGAACGCGCCGAGAACGCGCCACAGTGCTCGCGGGCGCTCCTCCGTGGCGTTCCAGAACGGGGTTGCGAGGCGGTACAGGGTCGACCGGCGTGACGTCTCCGTTGCCATACCCGAAGGGACGGTCCGGTGGATCGTATAAACCGTCTCAGCGCTTCAACGCGTGAAGCGTCGACTGCGACGACCCGCCGTTCAAGCCCAGGTGGCGACCCCCAGACAGTCACAATCGCAAACGTGGCGACGTCTCGCTGGAAACGACTATCACTGCAAAAGAACAATCGCCAATGATGAACGCCGACCGACTCTACTGGGGTGCGCTCGCGCTGTTCGGTGTCGCGGCCCTCGCAGAGGGCCTCTCGGGAGTGACGACCGACCCGGGCCCGGGCGTGTGGCTGACACTACTCGGCGGACTCGTCGTCCTCGGTGCGTCGGTCGCGGCGGTCGCGCGAGACGAGGAGCTCTCGGGCAGGGCCGACTCGACGCTCGTTCGCGCCGCAGCCATCGGCGGTGCGCTCCTCTACGCGGTGGTGACCGTCGTCGGACTGGTCTGAGGAGTCGCTATCGAGACGCAGCATCCGTCGAATCGGCTCAGACGGTCGGCTGTCTCGATCTGCCGGTGTGTCACCGGTCGGTCCGGGAGAGTTCGGGGACGACTGACAGCCGACCGTATCACTCTCCCGCACTCTCGACGACCGCACCGAGTTCCCGCGTGGCGGCCTCGGGGTCGTCGGCCCGGGTGATCGCGGTGATGACGGCGACACCGTCGGCACCCGCCTCGACGACGGGACCTGCGTTGTCGGCGTCGACGCCGCCGATACCGACGACGGGGATGTCGACGGCCGCAGCAATGTCGGCGACGCGCTCGGGGCCGATGGCGTACTCGTCGTCGTCGATGTCGTCTTTCGACCCCGTCGCGTAGACGGCGCCGACGCCGAGGTAGTCCGCGCCGGCGCGTTCGGCGGCGACGGCGTCCTCGACGAACGAGACCGACCGGCCGACGACCGCGTCCGCGCCCAGTATGTCGCGTGCGACACTGATCGGCAGGTCATCGTCGCCGAGGTGGACGCCGTCGGCGTCGATAGCCTGGGCGAGGTCGACGCGGTCGTTGACGACGAGGGGGACACCAGCTTCGTGAGTCAGCGTCCGGAGTTTACGCCCGAGGTGGTAGCGTTCCCGCGCGTTCAGGTCTTTCTCGCGGAGTTGCACGACGTCGACGCCCCCGGCGATAGCCGCCTCGACCACGTCGCGAGTCGAGCGCCCGGCGGAGAGACTCTCCTGCGTGACGAGGTAGACGTCCCAGTCGCTCATTGTCCGGGCGACGGGCCGCAAGACCCTCTTTGTTACGGATATTCGAGGAGAAAGTCTCGCGCTTCAGCGCGGGGGGATGTCGAGTCTCGCGTCGGTTTCTGGAGGTCCCCCTGGCGGTGCCGGCCTCCCTGGCCGGGAGACCGACGCGTGCGTTTTTTACCCCGTCGGCGTATCGGTCAGCCCCGATGGTCGGGCCTGTCGAGACGATAGTCGAGGCGCTGGGCACGCAGACGCTACTGGTCCAGGCCCTGCTCGGCGGGCTCGTGATCGCCGGAATGAACCTCCTGGGTGCGTCGCTCGTGCTCGTCTGGCGGAATCCGTCTCAGCGGGCGCTCGACGGGGCGCTGGGTTTCGCCGCCGGCGTCATGCTCGCCGCGAGTTTCACGAGTCTCATCCTCCCCGGGATCGAGGCGACGCCCGGCGGGAACCCGATACCAGTCCTCGCGGGCGTCCTGCTCGGTGCGCTCTTTCTCGACCGTGCGGACGTACTCGTCCCCCACGCCCACTACCTGCTGACCGGTCGACGACGGGACGACGCCGCCGACCCGAGCGAGGACCTCCCCATCAGCGAGGAGCGCCTCGCACCGGTCGTCCTGTTCATCCTCGCGATCACGTTACACAACATGCCCGAGGGGCTGGCGGTCGGCGTGGGCTTCGGGTCGGCCGCGGCCGGTGACACCTCTATCGGGAGTGCCGTCGCGCTCATGCTCGCCATCGGCATCCAGAACATCCCCGAGGGACTGGCGGTGTCGATCGCCGCCGTCAACGCGGGGCTCGACCGCCGCTTCTACGCCATGGTCGCGGGCGTTCGTTCGGGCGTCGTCGAGATCCCGCTCGTCCTGCTCGGTGCACTCGCGGTGACCGTCGCCGAACCGATCCTCCCTTACGCGATGGGATTCGCCGCCGGTGCCATGCTGTTCGTCATCAGCGACGAGATCGTTCCCGAGACGCACCTCCGGGGCAACGAACGCGTCGCCACGCTGGGGACGATGGTCGGTGTCGTCGTCATGCTCTATCTCGACGTCTCGCTCGGGTAGTTCGTCGACACCGGCAAAACCCCCCTTCGCACCCCGCCGGTCGTCGTGTACGCCCCGCGCCCTTCAGGTCCACCAGGATACCACTCCGTGTCGACGACGGAATCGGTCACACGACCGCGTACAGTCGGATCCGCCCCACGCTACGTGCAGTCGGGTCGGTACCGCCCTCTCCCGGTGCGTGTCAGGCCAAGAAGACGTGTCGCGGTCGGTCGGCGAGGACCTCGCGACCCCACTCGACGGTGTTCCGGAAGTCCTCGGAGCGGAAAAACTGCATGGCGTCGTCGCGGCTCTCCCAGCGACTGGCGATGAACATGTCGTCGCTGTTCTCGCGGTTGATCAGAAGCGCCGTCTCGCGGTGGCCGTCCATCCCGCCGAGAATCTTGCCGACCTCGCCGAACGTCTGGACGAACTCCTCGCGGTAGTCCGGTTTGACCGTGTAGAACATGCCCATCGTCCCGAATCCCTCCCGGTCTTCGGGTCGGCCGACCACGTCCGGCAGGCCGGTGAGATACTCCGAAGCCGTGTCGGCGGCGTCCTCGGTCTCCCAGAGAGTGACGACCGCAGTCACCGTCGCCAGGTCGTCGTCGCCGTCGTCCTCGGTTCCCACCTGAACGCCCTCGTCGGTCTCGTAGACGGCAGTCTTGACGTGGGTGTCGTAGCGGTCGAAGTTCGCCCGGAGTTCGTCGACGTTTTCGGCGAGTGTCCCGGGGTCGGCCGTCGAGTAGACGACGAGCGCGTAGACGTCCTCACCGTGGGGTTTCCCGGCGTAAACTTCGTTGTTCGCGAGCTCTTCGCGGATCGCTTCCGTCTCGTCGTCGTCAGAATTCGCCCGGGCGTCGGCGCCCGTATCCACCCCGACCTCGGACTCCTCGGCAGCGCCACTTTCTCCGAGCGGGCCGCCGACACACCGGGTCACGGCGTCGACGTCGGTGAGGAACCCGGCGGCGGTCGAGGCAGCGCGTTCGTTCGCCCAGACGCTGACGACGGCGGCCTGCCCCTGGTCGGCCCGGACGCTCGTCAGGACGTGCGTATCGTAGTGGTCGAAGTTCTCACGCAGGCCCGACACCTCGTCGACCAGCGACTCGGCGTCGCCGTCGGCGTAACAGACCAGCCCGTAGTCACCGTCGTCGTAGTCGCCGGCCATTACGCCGAACGTCCCGAGGTGTCTGTCGACGTCGTCGACGGTCTCGATGGCGCCGTCACCTGGTGTCGGCGGTCTGCCGCCCCCGTTCTCGGACTCCTCGCCGCCGTTCGCCGCCGCTGCGGGCTCGGTGTCGGTGCCCGCGTCCTCACTGGTGTCGGCGCCGTCCGTCTCGGCGGGCTGATGAGAGTCGCTGGATTCGCCGACGGCAGCGGCCTCGGTCGTCTCGTCGGTCGGGACGCGCTCGCCGGCG
>ENA-ORCS01001419-ORCS01001419.1-marine-metagenome-genome-assembly--contig:-NODE-1419-length-10387-cov-3.514258_pt1 | contig 10387 bp, 9 predicted proteins | sample MGYA00237781_ERZ508513 | MGnify/ENA primary metagenome ERZ508513 (study PRJEB26184, sample SAMN06268793) | marine metagenome | isolation source: Eden Landing Ponds, San Francisco, CA, USA | place...
AGCAACTGGTGACTGGTGTCCAGTCGGCGGCTGATTGCCGCCGACGACGACAGCGTTGCCACTGGGAACTCATAGTGATTACTGTAACGATTTACCGGTGCGACCGTACCGCAGTCGTGCAGTCGACCCGGAACAGACTTACAGTAATCACTATCAGGCGTTTTCGGCCGATATCTACCGGGTGAACCGATCGTCAGGTGGCTTGTTCGCTGGAATCTCACGTCTCACGGACAACGCGTTCCACGCTGCACGCGTAACCATGCGAATGAATTTGTTCTTCACGTGGGCGAACGCTCCGGTGAGCGCGTTGACGAGAAAGTTAAGAAGCTGGTCCTCGTGGATTGTATTGTCCGCTTGGTGTTGTTGTTTGGTCACACTTCAACAAGCGGACTTCTTCACCTACCGAGCTTCGAGAGACGTTCGTTTGCGGTGCGGTTGTCAGTACCGAGCTTTGTGAGGTGCTGAATTTCGAGAGGTCAGTAGAGCATCGTGTTAGGCCACGTTGTGACAGTCCATTCGATCGAGACCCGGCGACCGGTGATCGAGTACGACGGTCGTTTTGCTGCCCTGCTGAACTCTCCGCTCTCGGCGATGTACGTCTGGATGTCGTTCTCGTCGACACTTCGTTGTTCGCTGAACACTAGCACTTCTTCGATGTTCGTATTCGATCCGTCGATCGTATATGAGCTACCCGACGCCACCAGATCTTTCAGCACACCGTCTTCCGGCCCGGCATTACTCCCTCCATCAGTCTCGTCCTGCGTTTCGGCACGCATGGTATGTCCCATCGATAGAGAGCTAGCCAACTCACTCATGTCCTCCTGTTCCGCGTATGTCGGGGCTTCGCCTGTGTTTGTCTCGAACAATAGCTTCGCAATACCCTCCGCGCTTGGTAGTGAATCAGTGCTGTCACTTCCTCCGACTTGGACAATCACGTTCTGGTTCTCGTCGACTGCGTACGCATCGAGACTTGACCTGGCCTCCTCCGGCCTGAATAGCGTCCGACCGTCGGTCATCTCACTCGTCGATGAGTAGTTCGTACCGTGTTCGATCTTGTCCGCGACCCAATTAGTATCGAACGAACCCGTATAGACCGTCCATTCGATGTCCGACGAGGAAAAACTGTCTTGATCAGAGACACTCGTACTCACTGAGATCGCGTACTCAACGTTTTTCCCCGACAGTCGTCCGAAATCAGTTGAGACACCCTGGCTCGCCTCCCACAGCACGTCATCGACTGCACCGTGTATCCCTGACGGCGTCCGTGCCGTGAAGCTGTAGTGATCGAGATTATCACTGACTTCCTGGGGTTCTGGCAGCCACGAGCTGGCCGCCGAGAACGATCCCGTCGAGTTGTCGTCCCCACCCAGAAACGGAACACTGCTACACCCTGCCAGCCCCACCGCTGAGACGGTCGCAGCTGCGCCAGTCGCCTTCAGCAAATCTCGCCGTTTCATAACACTCCGCTAATCATATCCCGCTCATATAACTATAACGGAACTAACACCATTGTCACTGTGGAGCCGTCTCTCGCCTGCTCTGGGATCTGTCGCTATACGGCCAGCGTGTATCGAACGCAATCCGAGCGAAGGCTCGTTTGATAGTGGTTGCTGTAAGTCTGTTCCGGGTTGACCGCACGCCATCGTGCGGTCACACCGGTAAATCGTTACAGCAACCACTATGAAGGCCTCGCTCGGGTATGCGCCGCTGTCCGCAATACCGGGATCAAGCCCCAGAAACAGCACGGCTCACCGGTTTCGCTTCAGCTGTCTCGGCCGTATCGAGACAACGACAACCAGATCTCCCACATCCAGCAGCTACTGTTTATACTCCCGGCTGTACTCACGTGACGAATTTCGCCACCCCTGGGTGGCGAATATTTTCACGAAGTTACAGCCGGCAGTAGTACCCGTGGAAAATGTCAGAGCCGGTCAGCTATATCCTCGGCGAAGTACGTCAAAATGAGGTCGGCGCCGGCACGTTTGATCGACAGCAGCGACTCGTAGGCAGTCTCTTCGAGGTCAAGCCACCCGTTCTCGGCGGCCGCATGGAGCATCGCGTACTCACCAGAGACGTTATAGGCGGCGACGGGCCGGTCGAAGTGCTCGCGAACGTCACGGACCACGTCCAGATAGGGGAGTGCTGGCTTGACCATCAACACGTCTGCACCTTGCTGGACATCCAGTTCGACCTCGCGGATGGCCTCGCGGCTGTTGGCGGGATCCATCTGGTAGTGACGGCGGTCGCCAAAGGTTGGTGCGCCGTCAGCGGCGTCCCGGAACGGCCCGTAGAAGGCCGACTCGTATTTCGCGGCGTAGCTCATAATCGGCACCGCTGTGTGGCCCGCCTCGTCGAGCGAGTCCCGTATCGCGTCGACCATTCCATCGGTCATCGAGGAGGGTGCGACCATATCCGCCCCGGCATTGGCGTGGGAGACTGCGATCCGGCCCAGCGCTTCCAGTGTTGGGTCATTCTCGACGGTGAGCGTCGGATCCTCGTGGACACGGGATTCGAGGATCCCACAGTGGCCGTGCTCGGTGTATTCACACATACAGACGTCGGTGATGACGTAGGCGTCGGTCTCCGTGCTAATCCGCCGGACGGCCTCTTGGACGACGCCGTCTTCGGCCCAGGCGCGGGTTCCTTCCTCGTCTTTCGATTCGGGGACGCCGAAGACGATGACGGCCTCGACGCCGGTCTCCCGTATTTCTTCGACGCGATCGACAGCCGCCTCGACAGGGACGCGCTCGTGGCCAGGCATCGACTCGATCGGGACTCGCTGGTCGGTCGTCGCGTCAACGAACACCGGAGCAATCAGGTCACTGGCCGAGAGCTCGGTCTCGCTAACCAGTCCCCGGATACCGTCACGCCGGAGCCGTCGCGGGCGCTCTGTAAGGTCCATACCCGTCTCTTCGGGCCGATCGTAGAAAACGTTGGCATCAAAACGCGAAGTGGAAACAGACAGTGCCAGTCGGCCGTTGGCTGCCTACGAGTTCGATTCCTTGTACTCGTTGACCAGCGACTGCATCGACTCCTTGGCGTCGCCAAAGAGCATACTCGTGTTGTCGCGAGCGAACAGCGGGTTGGCGATCCCGGAGAACCCGGGACTGAGGCTGCGCTTGTTGACGACGACGTGGCGAGCCTCTTCGACGTTGAGGACCGGCATCCCTGCGATCGGGCTGTCGTCGTCCTCGTTGGCTCGCGGGTTGACAACGTCGTTGGCTCCGGTGACGATCACCAGATCCGTCTGGGAGAAAGTCGGGTTGACCTCCTCGAGTTCGCGCATCTTGTCGTAGGGCACGTCGGCCTCGGCTAGCAGAGCATTCATATGGCCGGGCATCCGTCCCGCGACCGGGTGGATGCCGAACTCGACGTCGACGCCTGTGTCTTCCAGCAGATCAACGAGTTCGGCAACGGCGTGTTGGGCCTGGGCGACGGCCATCCCGTATCCGGGGACGATGACAACGCGTTCGGCGGTCTCCAGCAACATCGTGACCTCTTCGGGTGAGGTCTCGGTGATGTTCCCCTCGTAGATATCCTCCATCTCCTCGCCGGCCTCGTCGTCGCCGAGGCCGCCAAAGAGGACGTTCGTCAGCGAGCGGTTCATCGAATCACACATGATGATCGTCAGGATCATCCCCGCCGCGCCGACGAGCGTCCCGGCGATGATCAACACGGTGTTGTTCAGGACGAACCCGGTCGTGGCAGCCGCCAGTCCCGAGTAGGAGTTCAAAAGCGAGATGACGACCGGCATGTCCGCGCCGCCGATCGGCACCACGAGGAAGACACCGAGCAGCAGGGCTGCGGCGACGATCACCCAGTAGACGGGGACCCACTCGGCCGTGGGAATCCCGCCGAACAGCGACGGCTGGACGACGAGAACAGTCCCGGCGACGAAGGCGATCCCCAGGAACGTGACTTTGAGCGCGTGCCCGACGTTGGTGCTTACTGGCGACTCGCCGACGATTCCGTGAAGTTTGCCCGAGGCCACGAAACTCCCGGAGAACGTCACCGAGCCGATGATCGCGGCGATAGCCGCCGACGCCGTCAGACCGACACCGAGGTCGCCACCGGCGGCAAGCACGTCGACCAGTTCCGCGCCGGCGACAACCGCCGAGGCACCGCCCCCGAACCCGTTGAACAGCCCGACGAGCTGGGGCATCTCGGTCGTCTCCACGGCGACTGCGAGATACGCACCGACCACGCCGCCGACGAGCAGTCCAGCCGCGAGAATCGCAGGCGTGAGGATCTCGAACCACAGCACCGTAACCGCCACGGCCAGGAACATCCCGCCGGAGGAGATCAGGTTCCCGCGCGTGGCCGTCCGCGGATGGGTCATATCGCGCAGACCCTGGATGAACATAATCCCGGCGACTAGATACGCGAACTGTAGCGCCTGCTCGGGCAACTGCTGGGCGAGGATTCCGGCCATCTTACCGACCTCCTTGGCTGAACTCGCTCAGCATAAAGTGACTCACCAGATAGCCGCCGACGACGTTGATCGTCGCCATCACGACTGCGAGAAAGCCAAGCGCCGTTGCCAGCATCGTCTCGCCCTGGCCAGCGACTACGACCGAACCAAGCAGGGTAATCCCGGAGATAGCGTTGGCCCCGGACATCAGCGGTGTGTGCAGGTTCGTCGGGATCTTCGTGATGACCTCATAGCCGATAAACGCCGAGAGCACGAACAGCGTCAGGTTCTCGACGAACGTCACGCCTCGCTCACCTCCTCTGTGTCGCCAGCGCCGTCTGTATCGGATTCTCCGGTGTCGTCTTCGTCGGCGTCCGCACCATCATCCTCATGAGGGCTGCGAACCGTCCCGTCGTGGACAAGCAGCGTCGACTCGATGATCTCGTCCTCGAAGTCGAAGGCCGGTTCGCCCTCCTCGAGGAGGTTCTCGAGGAAGTTGGCGACGTTGTTGGCGTACTGCTGGCTCGCAGTGTGACTGATCTGAGAGGGCAGATCCGTCGGCCCGTAGATAGTCACACCGTCGTGTTCGATCGTCTCGCCGGGGACGGTCGGCTCGCAGTTGCCACCGGTCGCGGCCGACAGATCGACGACAACTGAGCCATCGTCCATCGCTTCGATCATCTCCGTCGAGACCAGTTCCGGCGCGGGAGCACCGGGAATCGCGGCCGTCGTAATGAGAACGTCCGACTCGGGGACGACCTGCTCCATCTGCTCGCGCTGGGCCGCGTAGAACTCCTCGTCCATCTCGCGGGCGTAGCCTTCCTCATCGCCTGACCCTTCGGTCTCCAGGTCGAGTTCGACGAACTCCGCGCCGAGGCTCTCGACGTCGCGTTTGGCCTCCAGGCGGATGTCGTAGGCCGTGACTGAGGCCCCGAGCCGTTCGGCAGTCGCGATGGCCTTCAGCCCGGCGACGCCGGCCCCGATGACGAACACGTCCGCCGGCTGGATCGTCCCAGCGGCAGTCATCTCCATCGGGAACATCTTCGGCAGTTCCTCGGCAGCCAGCAGACAAGACTTGTAGCCGGCGAGGCTGGCTTGCGAGGACAGCGCGTCCATACTCTGGGCGCGGCTGATCCGCGGGATGAGCTCCAGTGCGAACGCGCTGACGCCCCGATCGGCCAACGTTTCGAGCTGCTCGTCGTTGACCTCGTAGGGACCGAGCATCCCGACGACAATCTGCCCTTCGCGGTAGTGCTCCAGGTCGGGGTCTTCGTGGTTCCCAAGCGCTTCCACCTGCAGGATCACTGTCGCGTCCTCGAAGACTGCCGCTCGATCGTCGAGGACTGTACAGCCGACCGATTCGTACTCGCTGTCGGCCCAGCCGGCACCTTCCCCGGCGCCGGCCTCGACGATGACTTCGTGTCCGTCTTCGATTAGCTCCGCCGCAACCGGCGGCACGAGCGCGACACGATCTTCCGTGCCGACCTCGCTCGGGACACCGATGATCACGGCGACACCTCCCACGACGGCAGTAGCGGACCGCTTCCGTCCGGTCCGAAATCGTTATGTAGTACACTGTGTACCATTGTTCACTTCCACTCCGGGACTGAGGGTTACTTTTCTTACGATGTCTGATTATGCCACCGTATATCTATAAAACGTAATAATCCCATTCCACAAGTAGAGGAACGACTATTGCGACGAGCCGGTTATGATGTCCGCAACACGCTGACGGTCGAACAGCTGTTCGTCATCCGGGATATCCGGGTACGGTCCCCCGGTGTAGGTCGGCCACTCACCGAACTGCTCGGGGTAGAGTTGTTTCGCGGTCATCTCAAGTTGGAAGAGGTTCATCACCGGTCCCTGGAGTGGGTTTCCTCCCGTGTAGACGCGGTCGTTTTCGACCGCTGAGAGCTGCTGGCCGACTTGGTGGTCCGCGAGCTCGTCCCGGATAGCGGTGATGTCGTAGTATGAGTACCCGTAGCGGTGCAGAATATAGTCCGGGTCGACCTCGAGCATCGTCTCGAAGTCGTAGGCCGACTCGTAGGAGACATCGCCCTCGGCGAACGCGTCCGTCGCGCCAAGCGGTCGCGTGTGGGCGTTTGCGAACCCGGGCGTGTTGATCTTCGCCGGGTAGAACGTTTCGTCCATATAAATCACGGATCCGACGGTCGGCCGTTCTTCTTCTGGGGGGAGGTTCGACTGAATTTCGTCGATGAGGTCGTCGTGTATCGATGCGAGTGCTTCGTACCGTTGCTGTGCCTGGAACACTTCCGCGACCTTCTCGGAGATCTCCCAAAGTGTGTAGTACTCGTAGCCGTCGCGGTACGGCTCCGGTGGCTCGGTGTGTCGACGGCTGTAGTTGTTCCCGAAAAACGGCGCGATGTACTCCGTGATCTCCTCGATATCATCGCTGTTCCAGCCGTCGAAGGAGACGACGAGTGCGGGATCGACGAGGTGCAGGTCCGAGTCGAGATCGTAGAACAGTTCTATGTCGACGGAGATTCCGCCCGACCCAGTATTGAGCTGTGTCAGCCCCTCGCGTTCGAAGGAGACCCCGTCCAGCCGATCGTAGAAGGAGTCGAGTGCTTTTCCCACTTCGGTGCTGAACCCGAGGGAGTTTATCGCGTCTCCGTAGCCGTACGCAACGGCCATATCAGCGTACAGTAAGTTATACACCATCACATTCGTCGGCGGCTCCGTGAACTCGACAGTGCCGACCGGTGACATCGTCGCCTCGTAGGACTGGTCTCCGTCGTCCGCTGGTGTGCTTCCGTCGCTACCACCGAGACAGCCGGCCAGAAGTCCCCCGCCGAACAGCGCGCTCCCGCCCTTGAGACACTCCCGACGCGTCGGTACCTTTCGCGTAGTCACACTTGGGTCCATATTTTTTAGGCTCGCCTAAAGACGTATAACGGTTACTATCCCGTGTCACGCGCCGATCCACCGTTATTGTTGCTCGCCGTGCAACGGGCTCTGCATCGTCACTTTCGGCCAGCCCGCTCCCTGTTCGACCGTCGCCTCGATGCGGAACACGTCTGCGAGTAACTCCTCCGTGAGGACGTCTTCCGGCGGTCCACGCGCTTGAATGGTTCCGTCTCGGAGTGCGACAACGTGGTCGGCGTAGCGCGCCGCTTGCTCGATGTCGTGCAACACGAGAACAACGGTGATGTCGCTCTCGTCGCGGAGCCGCTCGACGATCTCCATAACCTCCAGCTGATGGTGAGGGTCGAGGAACGTCGTCGGCTCGTCGAGCAACAGGATATCCGTCTCCTGTGCGAGGACCATCGCGATCCACGCGAGCTGTCGTTGGCCGCCGCTGAGACTGCCGAGTTCTCGCGTCCGAAGATGGGAGACGCCTGCCAGCTCCATCGCCCGGTTCACGGCTGCCTGGTCGTCCTCAGTGACCCGATCGAAGAACCCGCGATGGGGGTATCGCCCGTGGTAGACGAGATCTTCGACGGTCAGACTGCTCGGCGACGTACTCTCCTGTGAGAGCAGTCCCAGCTTCTTCGCCATCTCCTTGGCATCGATCGAGTGGATGTCGCTCCCATCGAGGAGGACCGATCCCGACTCCGGCTCGAGCTGCCTGGCGAGGGTCTTCAACAGCGTGCTCTTTCCCGATCCGTTCGGACCGATGAGGACTGTCACCGTTCCCGGTTCCACTTCGATCGTCTCGTCTTCGATGACAGGTGCTTCCGCGCCGGGATAGCCGACGACGAGCCGCTTGCCCGCGATTTCGCCGCCGCTGCTGTTCGCCGAGAGCAGATCTGTCCGTTCGTCCGTTTCGGCGACCGATCGCTCCTCTTTTGTCGCCATCGGTGTCGTTTCGTTCGACATTAGATCTCACCTAGCTCCTGCTTTTTCTGCATAAGGTACAGGAAGTACGGCCCGCCTATCAGGCCGGTCACGATCCCGACGGGAATCTGATCGCTGCTCGATCCTGTCACAGCTATCATACCCAGGCGGGCGCCGACGTCTGCACTGACCATAAGTGCCGGGCCGACGAACAGACAGCCGATGATGAGCTTCTTGTAGTTGCTGCCGACGACGTTGCGCACCACATGTGGGACGATCAGCCCGACGAAGCTCACAATCCCCGCGACTGCGATGCTGGCAGCGGCCGCGAGCACGGCGATTCCGGACAGGGAAAACCGCACCTTTTCCACCGAGACTCCGAGTGACTTCGCGGTTTGCTCGCCCAGTAGCAGGACGTTCATCTGTCGCGAGCTGAGTATCGCGAGCAGCACCGACGCGACTGTCCAGGGCAACACCATCCGAACCTCCTCCCACCCGACGCCGGTGAGCGAGCCGGTCGTCCACGCGATGGCTGTCTGCACGACGGCGATGTCGTCCGCGAAGAAGAACATCGCTGTCTGGAGCGAGCCGAACACGGTCGAGACGATGACCCCTGCGAGCACCAGCCGGACCGGGCTGGTTCCGTTCTTCCAGGCGATCGCGTAGACGATCAGAAACGCCGCTGCCCCGCCGAGGGATGCCACAAGCGGGAGGAGTGCCGCCAGGCCGCTGAACACGACCAGCGACAGCAGGATCGTAAGCCCGGCACCCGAGGATACCCCGAGAATGTACGGGCTCGCGAGCTCGTTGCGGGTGACCGCCTGGAAGATTGCTCCGGAAACCGCGAGGTTCATACCGACGAACGTGGCGACTAATACCCGCGGCAGCCGGATATTCCAGACGACAAGTGTCCCAGTCGCTAGCTCCGGGAGCGTCTCGCCTTCAAATCCGGTGATAGTCCGCATCAGGTTCTCACCGAGAAAGAACTGGAGCATCCAGCGCGCGTCGAACAGCACGTCGGTATCGACGACCGCTTGCCAGGCCTGGCCGATCGACATCGAGTAGGCACCCAGGCTGACCTGCACGAGTCCGGCGAGGACGACGATTCCGGTGCTCGTCAGACACAGCGTGATCAGAGACCGATCGCGGGCCCATGCGAGCCGTCCTTTTTCGGCACGCCGTGACCGGTACTCCGGCGGTGCTTGTGTGTTTTCACTCATCGTCTTCCTCTATCGAGCCGATCACGGGCGTGACCGCCCGCGCCGATGCCTGACTTCGATCGGCGTCCGATGTATCGCGGATCCCAGGCCCGTAGTTCGGCGACCGGGTCGACCGCCTGCGGTATCTCGTCTCTTTCTCCGAGCGACACTGATCCCTGTCTCATAGGATTTTGGCTAGCCTAAATATTTATAGTCGTTTCGATTCCAAGTCGAAAATCGGCACTCGCTCTCTATATCTCGTGGCTGTGAACGGTCTGTGGAGCGTTGAATCGCGGTGGTGTCCCGTCCCGGGTCGACCCCATTTTAATAGTGTGCGTCCCAACCGTTTCGACAACCACCACCTATGACAACCCACCTCTTCGAGGGTGTCTATCCTGCGATGGTGACGCCCTTCGAGACGGACGGCAGCATCGATTTCGACCAATTGCAGGCCGACGCCCAGCGGCTGGAAGCGGCGGGCGTCGACGGGCTCGTCCCCGTCGGCTCGACGGGCGAGTCGGCGACGCTCTCGCACGACGAACACGTCGAGGTCGTCGAGGCAGTCATCGACGCCGTCGAGGACGTCCCCGTGATCGCCGGCACCGGGAGCAACAACACCCGCGAGGCGCTGGAACTCTCCCAGCGGGCGGCCGACGCCGGTGCTGATGCCCTGTTGTTCATTTCGCCGTATTACAACAAGCCCGAACAGCAGGGCCTGCTGGAGCACTACCGGACGCTGGCCAACGAAGTGGACATCCCACAAATCGTGTACAACGTTCCCTCCCGGACGGGCCGGAACATCGAACCCGACACCGTCGTCGAGTTGGCCAGCCATCCCAATATTGCGGCGTTCAAGGCTGCAAGTGGCGATATGGGCCAGATCAGCGAGATTATCGAGCGGACGCGCGACGAGGAGTTCGCAGTGCTGTCCGGCGACGACGGGATGACGCTGCCGATGCTGTCGGCCGGTGCGGACGGC
>ENA-ORCS01001420-ORCS01001420.1-marine-metagenome-genome-assembly--contig:-NODE-1420-length-10387-cov-3.010184_pt1 | contig 10387 bp, 11 predicted proteins | sample MGYA00237781_ERZ508513 | MGnify/ENA primary metagenome ERZ508513 (study PRJEB26184, sample SAMN06268793) | marine metagenome | isolation source: Eden Landing Ponds, San Francisco, CA, USA | place...
GTTCGGGCGGATCGACCAGTTTCAGATCAGTGAGCCCGAAGTTCTTCATCGCGCGGGCGATCGTCCCGACGTTGCCGGGTGTCTTGGGTTCGACGACGACGACGACGGGGTCCTGAGTGCGTGGCGCCATCGACTACTTGGTGGGGTAATCGCGGTCGAGTTCGGCGGCGTCGAGCGAGGGGACGTCGTCCTCCTCGTCCTCGACGACCGTGATCTCGCCGGTCCGAAGGTCGATCTTCTTGCGCTCGCCGTCGTAGTTCTCGTTGAGCCGCTGGTTGAGTTCTTCGGGGTCCGGAGGTGATGGGAGGTCCTCGGGGTCGGTGTCGACGTACTCCAGACCGGCGTACCCCTCCGGGGCGCGGTTGCCGCTGGCGAACCACTCGTGGAACTCGTCGCGGAACGTCTCCGTCCCGGTGCGCTCGCTGCCGCCCGCCTCGCGGAACCAGTAGAGAAAGTCGGGTTCGTGCGTCTGACAGAGGAGGACCTCCTCCATCGGCTCGCCGTAGACGATTTCGGCCTGATTCGCCCGATTTTTCTCCGCCTCGCCGTGGATCAGGTAGCAGGCGTCGCAGGGCTTCCCCTGAAGATAGGTCAGTCGGATGAGCCGCTTTCGGGTGTCGTCCGATACCTCCTCGAGCGGGCGAAACTCCCCGTCCTCGGAGAACACCGCTTCCTCGTCGAATCGCCATCCTCGGAGGCCGATGCTGATCTTAGTCATTACCGGACGATAGCGTACCGGCAAATAAAAACAGCGTGTCTCCGGGGCGACCGTCCGATCACGGCCCCGGTGGGCGGTCGATCTGGCTCGACCGAAGTATGAAGAGCGGGCACGGGGAAGAACCCACTATGGGAGACAAAGATACGGGCGGGTCCGAGACGACAGCCGGGAATCGTGGCTCGCTCGGACTGTCGCCACGGGCCGAGCGACTGCTGCTCGGGCGTCGGCCGGGGACGGCCGTCAGACTCGCAGCGGTCGCTGGCGTGCTGTTCGCAGGGACGTTTCTGGTCCACCTCCCGCCTCGCCTCGTCGGGGGGGTCTCCTTCCCGTTCGGTCTCCTCTTACCGCTTCTCGTCGGACTGGCGTTCGTCGCCGCCGCGGCGGGGGCGTACCACAACGACGGCCTCGTAGTCAGCGTCGCGCTCGCCGGTGGTCCGAGTTTCGGCTTCTACCTCCCGCTTGGCCTGTTCGACCTCACGTACCCGAGTGCGACGATGTTGACCGCCCTGGGGATCGGAGCAGCGATCGCGGTCGGCGTGGGGACGGCGGGCTTCGTCGTCGGCGCCGGAGCGCGGCGACTCGTCGATCGGGCCGGGTGAACCGCTCGATCGCCGCGGCGACACACGATGCAGACCCACTCGGCTGGACGGCGGTGGCCGGAACGTGCGCCTTTTCTTTCCCCCGGGAGAATCAGGGGGTATGGATCCGAAGCGGGAACTCACGAGCGTCGATCTGGCCGCCCTCGTCACCGAACTGAACCGGTACGAGGGAGCAAAAGTCGACAAGGCCTATCTCTACGGCGACGACCTGCTCCGCTTTCGGATGCGCGATTTCGACCGCGGTCGGGTGGAACTCATCCTCGAAGTCGGCGACGTGAAGCGCGCGCATACCGCGGACCCCGAACACGTCCCCGACGCGCCGGGGCGGCCGCCGAACTTCGCGATGATGCTGCGGAATCGACTCTCCGGGGCCGACTTCGTCGGCGTCGAGCAGTTCGAGTTCGACCGGATCCTGGTCTTCGAGTTCGCCCGCGGCGACGAGAACACCCGACTCGTCGTCGAACTCTTCGGCCAGGGGAACGTCGCCGTGCTCGATGAGACCGGTGAGGTCGTCCAGAGCCTCGAGACCGTGCGACTGAAATCTCGGACGGTCGCGCCGGGGTCGCAGTACGAGTTCCCCGCATCGCGGCTCAATCCGCTCACCGTGGGGTACGAGACCCTCGAGCAGCGGATGGACGACTCCGATACCGACGTCGTGCGGACGCTCGCCACGCAGTTGAACCTCGGCGGACTCTACGCCGAGGAGCTCTGCACCCGTGCGGGCGTCGAGAAGACGATGTCGATCGAGGACGCGGGCGACGAACAGTACCGCGCGATCCACGACGCTATCGAGGAACTCCGAACGCGACTCCGGAGTGGTGATTTCGATCCTCGTGTCTACACCGACGACGAGGCGGTCGTCGACGTCACGCCATTCCCGCTGGAGGAACGGGAGCGCGAGGGCCTCGACAGCGAGGGGTACGACAACTTCAACGACGCGCTGGACGAGTACTTCTACCGCCTCGATCTGGAAGACGACGACCCAGAAGAGATGGGGCAGCAGCGGCCGGATTTCGAGGCCGAGATCGAGAAGAAAAAGCGGATCATCGACCAGCAGGAGGGGGCGATCGAGAACTTCGAAGAGCAGGCCGAAGCCGAGCGCCGCCGCGCGGAACTCCTGTACGCGAACTACGATCTCGTCGACGAGGTCCTCTCGACTGTCCAGGAGGCACGCGGGAACGACGTCTCCTGGGACGAGATCCGCGAGACGCTGGAAGCCGGTGCCGAACAGGGAATTCCGGCGGCGGAGGCGGTCGTCGACGTCGACGGCGCGGACGGAACCGTGACGATCGAACTCGACGACACCGAGGTCGCGGTCACCGTCGACACCGGCGTCGAGAAGAACGCCGATCGTCTCTACACCGAGGCCAAACGGATCGAAGAGAAGAAGGAAGGCGCGATGACCGCGATCGAAAACACGCGCGAGGAACTCGAGGAAGTGAAGCGCCGGCGGGAGGCGTGGGAGGCAGACGACGAGGGCGAGGCGGAACCCGACGACGAGGCAGAGGGCGAGGACCGCGACTGGCTCTCCGTCGAGTCAGTCCCGATCCGGACCTCCGAACAGTGGTACGAACGGTTCCGGTGGTTCCGCACCTCAGACGGCTTCCTCGTGATCGGCGGCCGCAACGCCGACCAAAACGAGGAGATCGTCACCAAGTACCTCGACACGCACGACCTGTTCTTCCACACGCAGGCCCACGGCGGCCCGGTGACGATCGTGAAGGCGACCGGCCCGTCCGAGCCCTCCGAGGCAGTCGAGTTCCCCGAGGCGACGAAGGAGGAAGCCGCTCAGTTCGCGGTCTCGTACTCGTCGACGTGGAAAGAGGGCCGCTTCGCCGGTGAGGCGTATATGGTGACGCCGGATCAGGTGTCGAAGACGCCCGAGTCGGGGGAGTACATCGAGAAGGGGTCATTCGTGATCCGCGGGGACCGGACGTACTTCCGAGACGTCGAGGCCGAGGTGGCGATTGGCGTGCAGTGCGAGGGCGAGACGCGCGTCCTCGGTGGGCCGCCGGCGGCCATCGAAGACCGCGTCGAGACCTCGGTCCGACTGCAACCCGGACGCTACGCGCAGAACGACGCCGCGAAGATGCTCTACCGAAAGTTCAAGGAGCGATTCACCGATCAGTCGTTCCTCCGGAAGGTCGCGAGCCCCGACAAGATCCAAGAGTTCCTCCCGCCGGGCGGCAGCGAGATCGTCGAGGAGTGAGCGCACCGGCGGGCAGAGCGGGTACCGCGGCGGTGGGGAACGCGACGCTTCGCTGCTGTCGTGTCAATTGCTATTATCGTTCAGTATGTATTTATGCTGACTCACCGCGTCTCTGTAACTGAGCGAACATCGGAACAGACCACCTCCGTCGCTCGGTGAAGCCAATGATTCAACAATCCCTACAGTACCTCCGCAACGACGAAGACTCCTGGGTCACCACGGTTCTCATCGGGGGAATCTTGAGCCTGCTCAGCCCGCTCGTGATCCCTGCGATCCTCGTCCTCGGCTATCTCGTCCGGGTCGTCCGCGAGACGATGCACGGCAACGAGGACGCGCCGGTCTTCGACGACTGGGGTGACCTGTTCAGCGACGGCATCCGCGCCTTCATCGTCGTCTTCGTCTACGGGTTCGTCCCCGCACTCGTCGCGGCACTCGTCCTCGGCGGCGGGGGTCCTCTCGTTCCTCGTGGTCGGCGGGTCGGCGAGCGGGGTGGCCGGTTCGCTCGGCCCCCGGAGCGGCCTCGCGGCCGGTCTCGGACTGCTCGTGGTCCTCGTCGGCGGCGTCGTCGCGTTCGCTGTGAGCCTGCTTGCGGCCTACGTCGTGCCCGCAGCACTCGCGAGCCTGGCCGAACGCGAGGATCTCAGCGGGGCCTTCTCGCTCCGCGAACTCCGTCCCGTGCTGACCACTGGAACCTACGCGACGGCCTGGGTTTCCGGGCTCGGGATCATCTTCGTGTTCGGCTTGGTCGCGAGCGCGCTGAACGCGATTCCCCCGGTCGGGTTCCTGGCTGGCGGCTTCCTCGGCTTCTACGGCGCGGTCGCTGCGTACTACCTCATCGGGCACGCCTGGGGCGAACTCCACGAGGTGAACGTGAACGACGAGCGAGACTCCGTGGACGAACGGCCGGCGGTGTGAAGCCGCTCGGGCGTCACGGCTCCGCGCGCTCCTCACCGGTTGAGGAGGGGCGCACGACCCCTCCAGGCCAGATCACTCCGCGACCGATGGTCACTCTTTGTCCGCCGACGCGACGTGTGCGGAGATTTAATGCTCAGGTCGTGGTACCGTTTCTCACTCCAGTCAGGATGTCCGCAGATTCCCCACGGGACATAGCCGACGAAGTCACGCGCTTCTCGGGCGTAGCGTACCTCCAGGGAGCCACCGGTCACGGTATCGGAAGTCTGGGGTTTCTCCTGGGTGGGATCGTCGGATTCGTCGTGTTCGACTCCCCAAGCGTGGGATTCGGGGGAGTGGTGTCGGCCAGTCTGCTGAGCGCCAACGGGGTCTCGATCTATCTGTGGGACCGAATCAGAGACGCCGTCATCGTCGGGGCACCGAACGGGGGCGACACTGCGAATCAATCCCCCGACGAGGAATCCGGTCGGACGCTCTCACCGCCTTCGCTGTCGGCAGAGCACAAGGCCGAGTTGGTAGGCGGCCTGGGACAGATCGTCGGACTGCTCGCGGTCCTCGCGGGGGTGATCGGCGCTGTTCGTCTACTGGGCGTCGAGCGGGGGTCCTACCTGCTGGGCGGCCTCCTCGCCGCCGGCAACCTCGCGGCGCTGGCGTTCGCGTGGCGAGATACCGACGGATAGCAGGATCTTTCCGCCGTGGCCGCGGAGCAGCACGTATGCGTATTTCGAGTCGCGGCCGCGGCGAGGAGGGCCGCGAGCGGATGACGTTGGTGCCCGAGAACGTCGACGACCTGTGGCACCTCTCGCACGTCCTCGAATCGGGAGACTTCGTCTCCGGGGACACGACCCGTCGCATCCAACGCAACGAGGACAATCTTCGGGACACGGGGGGACAGCGCGAACACCTCTTCGTCACGATCGAAGTCGACGACGTCGAGTTCGCCCGCTTCGCCAATCGGCTCCGGGTCGGTGGCGAAATCGTCGAGTGTTCGCGGGAGGACCAACTCGGACACCACCACACGATCAACGTCGAGGAGCACGACGAACTCACCATCGAGAAGCACTTCAAACCGGATCAGATCGAACGGATCGAAGCGGCCGAAGAGGCGGCTGAGAACGCTGACGTGGCGATCGCGACCGTCGAGGAGGGAGAAGCGCACATCCACACCGTCGCCCAGTACGGCACCGAAGAGCGCTTCTCGTTCACCGCTCCGACGGGGAAGGGAGCGTACGCCCGTCCGCGCTCGGAACTCTTCTCGGAACTCGCCGACGCGCTCGCGCGGATGGACGTCGACGCGATCATTCTCGCGGGTCCGGGCTTTACAAAGCAGGACGCCCGCGACCACATCGAGGAGACGCACCCCGAGACTGCGGACCTGATCACGATGGTCGATACCGCCGCCGTCGGGGACCGCGGCGTTCACGAAGTGCTCAAGCGCGGCGCGGTCGACGAGGTCCAGACACAGACACGGATCTCGAAGGAGGCAGAACTGATCGACGACCTGATGGCGGGGATATCGCAGGGCGAGAAGGTTGCCTACGGGATCGAGGCGGTCGCCGAGGCCGCAGAGTTCGGTGCCGTCGAAGAACTGCTCGTGGTCGACGACCGCCTCCGCCAGGAGCGACAGGGCGAGGGCGACTGGGACGTCGACGTCAACGACGTCATCCAGTCGGTCGAACGCCAGGGCGGCGAGGTCACCGTCTTCTCCGGGGAGTTCGATCCGGGCCGACAGTTGCGGAACCTCGGTGGGATCGCGGCGTTACTCCGCTATCGACTGCAGTAGCGCTGGGTTCACCGATCACAGGAACGGGAGCGCCAGCGCCGACGTGAGGCAACTGATGAGAAACCAGCCGGCGAAGTTCCACCACGGGACGCCACGGAACCGCGGTCCGGGAAGCGAATCTCGGTACGTCCACTGCCCGTTTTCGACGCCGTAGTGGTCGGTCAGGACGTCGTACGTCGTCGCGAGCCCCGCGGCCATGACGACGGCCGCCCAGCCGTCGGTAGCGAGGAGCGCGATCCGGAATGTCAGGTAGACGACGCCCGTCCAGCCAAACAGAACGTAGAGTGGGACGCCGAGGACCTTCGGCCCGATGTGGTGTTCGAGCCAGTCAAGTGCGATGACGAACCCCTCGGCGACGAAGGCGACGACTGCACCGCCGCCGAAGAGGGCGGCCGTGGCAAACAGCGGCCACGTCACGGCCGCGTGAGCCAGTAGTATGACCCCAAGCACGACGGTCGTGACGGCAAATCTTCGATTCTGTGACGTCGTGGCGAGCGTCGCTCGCGTCACTCGCCGGTGAGTGCCTCGCTCCCGGGCGCGATGTCGAGCGTCGTCCCCAGGTCCTTCTCGACGGCCTTCTCATAGAGCAGAGATGCGCCGGCGACGGTCTCGATGCCCGTGCCGCCGCTGTCGAAGACCGTGATCTCCTCTGCGGACTCGCGGCCGGGGGCCTCGCCGGCGACAACCTCGCCGAGTTCGGCGTGGATGCCGTCCTCGTCGATCACGCCGGCCTCCTGGGCGTGGAGGAACGATCCCGCGTCCTGGAAGGCCCGCTCGCGGAGATCCGGCACGTACTTGGCCCGCTCGATGGTCGTCTGGTCGAGTTCGCGCTTCTCGGGGTCGTACTGTCCCATCGCCGTCACGTGCGTCCCGGGATCGAGCGCCTCGCCGTCGAACACAGGGTCGCTCGCGTTCGTCGCGGTGACGATGATGTCGGCCCCCTCCACGGCGGCCGCAGCGGAGGCGACGGCCGCGACGCTCGCGTCGAGCCGTCGATCCATCTCGCCGGCGAAGTCCTCACGGTGCGCCTTCGTGGGGGAGAACACCCACACGGTTTCGAGGTCGCGGACGGTCGACAGCGCCCGGAGTTGTCCCTTCGCCTGGGGTCCACTCCCGATGATCGCGACCGAGGATGCGTCGTCCCGAGCCAGCGCGTCGGCCCCGACGGCACCCGCTGCTCCCGTCTTGTAGGGGTTCATACTCGCGCCGTCGACGAGGGCGAGCGGCTCGCCCGACTCCGCATCGAACAGGGGCGTCATGAACCAGGCGTCCTCGGCTCCGAAGCCGGCGGAGTACATATAACCGCCCATCGCACCCGTGTCTGGCAGGACCGCGGCGTAGGCGGTGAAAAAGCCCGGCGGGTCGGCGTTCGTGAGTTTCGCCCTGGGTTCGGCGGGCGCGCCCTCCCCGCGCTGACGGTAGCCGTCGCGGACCGCCTCGACGAACTCTGCGGGCGTCGCGAGCCCGTCAACCGCCGAACTGGAGAGGAACAACGTTTCTGTCATACCCGGCGGTTCGACGGCCAGCGGTAAGAACGTGCGGGAACCCCTCGGCCGAGTGGAACGAACCGGAAGACAGCGGCGTCAACGGGGGGACCGGATGGCTCGGCTCGCGGCGATCAGTCGGCGCTGTGGACGGCCGAATTCTGTTGCGTCTCGCCGCCGTCGTAACTTGGAAGCGACCTGCGGGTCACCGGAGCGCGGACGAACATCGCGTGGCCCACGATGCCGGCGGCGACCGCCGCGGCGATGGGGACCGCCTGCGTCAGCGAGAGACTCGTCTGGACGAGGCCACCGGTCAGTCCGAGCAGTGCGAGTGGAATGAGGCCGAGGACGTAGTCGTAGTATCCGGTCATTGTATACGTAATAATTCGGTTATGGGGAATATAAATTTTTCTCGTTGCCAACCAGTTGATTCGGTGTGGGCCTTCCAGTACTTTCTCATAAGTTATCAGGACAATTCACGATAGAGAACCTCTCTCACGAAAAATCCCGAAATACGGCGGAAGACGGACGCTACCCGCCTTCTCGAGCTCGGTTCGGATATTGGCGTGGCTCGCTGACTCAGCACTGCCGAAGCGCCCGGATCGAGCGGATCGGAGCGTTAAATTGACCCCTGCTCGGAAGGTCGTACGTGAACTCGAACGACCGGGCGATCGTCGGACTGGTCAGCCTCGCCCACGGGATGGTCCACACCTACGAACTGTCGATCCCGATCTTCGTCTCGATCTGGCTCGCCCAGTTCGACGTGCTGTCGCTCGGCTTCACGGAGGTCGAGGTGACGGCGGCGACGCTCGGGATCGTCGTGACAGCAGGCTACGGGCTGTTCGGCGTGGGGTCGTTGCCGGGCGGCGTCTTAGTCGATCGCATCGGTTCCTCGCGGCTCATCACAGTGTGTCTGTTCGGGATGGCCGGGTCCTTCGTCCTGCTCGGTCTCTCGCCGAATCTCCTGGTGGTGACCGCGGCGCTGCTACTGTGGGGCGCGGCCGCCAGCGTCTACCACCCGGCGGGGTTGACGCTGCTCTCGAAGGGTGTCGAAGAGCGCGGCACAGGGTTCGCGTACCACGGGATCGCCGGCAACGTCGGGACCGGCCTCGGCCCGCTGTTGACCGCGACGCTGCTGCTGTTCGTCGAGTGGTCAGTCGTCGCGATCGTGCTCGCTCTCCCCGCACTCCTCGCCGGGGCCTACGCGCTGCGCGCGTCGTTCGACGAGACGGCGGCAGTCCCCGGCCAGTCCGACGCCACCGAGGCCGACGGCGGCGATTCACGGGCGAGCAGCGTCTCCTCACTGGGAGAGTTCGTCTCCGAGTCACGACGGCTCTTCGTCGGGGCCTTCGCGCTCGTCTTCGTGGTCGTGATGTCCTCAGGGCTCTACTACCGCGGCGTGCTCACATTCCTGCCCGATCTCCTCGAGTCGTTCCCCGGGTTCGAGCCGATCCCCCTCACCTCGCTACTGCCACCGGCGGTTACGGACGCGCTCGGCGTCGCTCCCGGGTCCCCCCGCGCGCTGAACCCCGAGCGGTACTTCTACTCCGGCCTACTGATCATCGGCGTCTTCGGACAGTATCTCGGGGGGAAACTGACCGATCGGATCCCGGTCGAGTACGGACTGGCCGGCGGGTTCGGCCTGCTCGCAGTGCTGGCAGTGATCTTCCTCCCGGCCGCGAACGCGGGGATCGGACCGGTGCTCGTCGTCGGGGCCGTGCTCGGCGCGGCCCTCTTTCTCGTCCAGCCCCTGTATCAGGCGACCGTCGCGGAGTACTCGCCGCCGGGAACGCGCGGGCTGTCCTACGGGTACACCTATCTGGGTGTCTTCGGCGTCGGGGCGCTCGGGGGAGCCATCGCCGGCACGATCCTCACGTACGCGACGCCCGCGGTGCTGTTTGCCGTGCTCGCGGGATTCGCGCTGACCGCCGCGGGCATCGGGGTCGTCCTGTCGCGTCGTCTGTGAGCGGGCTATCAGGTCGCCGCTCGGGCCGACAGTGACGTCACCCGACGATCTTGAAGAAGAGCCACCGGCCGACGACGAGCGCGAGACCGCCCGTCACGAGCATCACTGCGCCGAACGTGAGCTGAAAGCCGCCCGAGAACGCCGGGGAAGCCCGGAGCGCGAACCCGATGACCGCGCCCGGGATCCACGCGCGAATCGCGAGCGGGATCGCTGCCTTCGCAGACTCCGCTGCGCCGGCCGAGTAAGCCCCGATCAGCGGGCCGGCGACGGCCCAGCCCACGAGGAAGGGGACCAGAGTCAACAGCCAGCCGGCCGGGTCGGCCGAGAGGTACCCGACGCTGTTGTGGTTGATCACACCGATCGTCAGCACGGCCGCGAGCGCGAGCAGATCCACCACGGCCAGGGGAGCGGCCGCGCCGTCGATGCGTCGCGCGAGGAACGACTCCTCCGAGGTTGCCATACCGAAGCATTCGAACGCTCCCTAATGGCTCTCTCGGAATGGGTCGCTCAGGATCCCGATTCGGGTTCCGGAACGCGACCGACGGCGACGTAGTCGAATCCCTCGCGGACGATGCGGGCCTCGAACCCGGCTGTCGAGAGCGCTCCACAGAGTTCGTCGGGGGTCCAGAACGTCGAATCGAACCCGACTGCGGCCTCGGCGGCGACGAGCGCGCGCCCCCGGATCCCGCGGGGGTGGAACTCCTGGACCGCGACCA
>ENA-ORCS01001421-ORCS01001421.1-marine-metagenome-genome-assembly--contig:-NODE-1421-length-10377-cov-3.146602_pt1 | contig 10377 bp, 9 predicted proteins | sample MGYA00237781_ERZ508513 | MGnify/ENA primary metagenome ERZ508513 (study PRJEB26184, sample SAMN06268793) | marine metagenome | isolation source: Eden Landing Ponds, San Francisco, CA, USA | place...
GTGCCGGCGCCTGTGCGAACTGTGCATCGATCGTCCACGAGGGCGAAGTCGAGATGGACATGCAACAGATCCTCTCAGACGAAGAGGTCGAAGACAAGGGCGTCCGCCTGACCTGTGTCGGCACGCCCGGTGCTGACGAGGTACAGATCGTTTACAACGCCAAACACCTCGATTACCTGCAGAACCGCGTCATCTGAACAACAGCGTAAAACGCTCGTTAAACAGACGTGCCGTTTCCCGGGATCGCACGGCGATCGATCCTCGGGAATTATCCACCATTAGGCCATCTAATGGTCTTCTGCACTGAGAATTGGACTGCAAACAGAACCAGGTGTCGCTTTCAGCGTAACGACCGTTCAGACCACCCGTTTCCGGCCTGAACTGACTCTTTCCGACCGGTTTCTCTTTCACCGTTAGCCGCGTGTAGAACGGACTGCTTCCCCCGTAGTCAATCGGACAATGTCTCAACGACATCGTCAACCGTGAAGAGACCGAGGTCGTCCCGCTCCTCGGCTGCTTCCTCCAGTGACGACGCGAACCCACTTCGGCTGAACAGTGCGTACTCGTAGTTCACGTCGCCGTCGGTCGGAGACCACTCGATTTCCGGTGCCTCCTGTTCGAGTTGGGCCAGGACGTCGTACCCCATCGATTGTTGCTGGAATTTCGCCTCCCCGACCAGTAACGTGTCGCCGTTCGTCGGGGCCACGATATCGATCTCGCGTCCGTCGGTGTCCCACCACCGATCCGGGACTTCCGTGAACGTGTACACGTCCCCGTACTCGTAGAGAACTGCTCGTTGACAGAGTCGTTCGAACGTCGTACTGACGAAGTCCGGGAGATGTGGTTCGACGAGTTCGTCGTACGCATCTGCCCCGAACACTTCATACCGGGACGAACGGCCGTGTACGAACCGGAACCAGAACGCGAACAGTTGGTCTCGGATCCGATACCGGCTGTTCCGACTCCGGGACGGATCAACGGTAACCGGATACTCCTGCTCGATTATCTGGAGTTCCCGCAGGCGCGAGAGGTAGTAACTCGCGCTGTTGGCATTGATCCCGGCAGCCTGGATGATCTCGTTTCGCTTGTGGTTCCCCTCGGCCATCGCTTTCAGAACGGCGAAATACCGATCCACCTCGTCCAGTTCCCGGTACAGGACATCCTCGGGTTCCTCGTGGAGGCCGCCATCACGGAGTAGCAAGGTTTCCGTAATGTTCCCCTGTAGTGACTGCGTATCGTCCACAGCCCTGAGGTACTCCGGTGTTCCCCCGAACACGCCGTACGCGATTGCCTTTTCGGCTGGCGCGTAGTTCGGGAAGAACTCCATCGCGGCAGCGAACGGGAGCGGGCCGATTTCGAGTTTCCCGTTCGGCCGTTTCGAGATTCGACCGTACAGCGGTGAATTCCCGTCGAGCGCGATCTTGTGTATCATCCCGATCGCCGAGCCGGTCAGCACGAAGGTCGCAGCCGTCTCTTCGACGTTGTGGTCCCAGATCCGCTGGATGAGGGAGGGGAGCGCTTCGTTTTCGTCCACGAGGTACGGGAACTCGTCGAGGATCACGATCGCGTCCTGTTCAGCGAGATACGTGAGAACGTTCTCCCAGTCTTTCCGAATCCGATTGACTCCCGGGAACACCGTTGCAGTATCGGCGATGAAGGAGTCGAGTTGCTGATCCGTTGTGCCGTGTGCAGCCTGATGGTACACCGCGTCGTCACGGTCTTCAATGGATTTGACGACGAGCGCTGTCTTCCCCATCCGCCGACGTCCGTAGACGACGCTCAACTCCGCAGAGTCACTCTCGTATAATTCGTGGAGTCTGTCGAGTTCCTGTTCTCGGTTGACGAAGCCAGCCATACTCTTGCCTTCGTCTCACCAGCACATAAAACGTGGATGGAGCGTAGTCCAAACTATCGTAGTTCAAGCTACGGTAGTTGAGACGACGATCCTCAGCGTACGCGAGCACGGGGAAAGAGAATCGCGTCATCTAACGCGCGGTACAGCGATCGGTTTTTGGGGTCGTTGTGGTTCGACCCCGATCAATATCGCCCGCTAGTCACAAGTGCGATCAGCCGACAGACACGTCAGCAGGCCTCGAAACATTTATATGTGTCCAAATTCTTGCCGCACATGCAATGGCGAAAGGCACGGTTGATTTCTTCAACGACACTGGCGGTTACGGCTTCATCGAGACTGAGGACGCGGACGAGGACGTTTTCTTCCACATGGAAGACGTTGGCGGCCCGGACCTTGAGGAAGGCACAGAACTGGAATTCGACATCGAAGAGGCCCCCAAAGGCCCGCGCGCGACCAACGTCACACGCCTCGAAGAGTAGGCTCTGACTGCGGACGCGAGCACAATTTTTGTTTCTTTTGGCAGGTGAGTCATAACTATCGTAGCCGCAAAGCTCTGCAGTATGTCAACAGCCCCGATCACAAAGGTCGGGGCTTGTCAGTGGACTCCCGTTCTAACCGAGTAATCCGTGCCGCCGTGTCTGCTCAATCGATAGCGGAACAAGCCAGGGCTATTCACTTTGTCACTTTGTCAAGTGGCACGAGACGGTGTTCCAGCATCGGTTTCGTGTATCCCGAAGACTCGTTTGTCATGCCGGCCGTGTAGACTTTGACTTTCTGCTGGAGGACGTGGGGCTCGCCCCTCTTGTTCTTAATTACATCGACCGATCGCCAGGCTTCCTCCTCCATACTTTGCGTGTTTCTCGAAGCGAACTTCACTGTACCGGCTCCATGGACGTACCCACGACTCCCCCTGATCGGTACAACAACCACGATGAATCGGCAACGACTGCCGGGACACTGACCACCATACCTACACGATAAATAACCATGAACATGGCAACGAAAAGTGAGATTCACGCCTGCCCATCCTGTCATAGCGGCCGACGAGTACTGACCGCGCGCGAACAAGTCCCGGGCGGTACAGACTGGCGCCACTACGAGTGTCCGAACTGTGGGTACGAGTGGCGCACCTGATGTGGAGACATGTGTGTCCACCCGTCGTAGTCGTAGCTTTCTCGGCAGTCGGGGTGCGAGTGATACGATATGCTCGAACTGCACGTGGTGTTTCTGACGCTCGTCGTCGGAACAGAACTCTTCTTCGCTGGGCTAGCACTGATAAACGTCCAGTATGGGGCTGCGACCGTCGCCGAACGGACAGGGTGGGTGACCGAGCGTCTCGGCGTCGACGACACTGACCGACTACTTGGGTATCAGCGAGCCGGCACCGGACTGTCGCTGTTGGGCTCGGTAGTCGGACTGGCCGTCGTTCTACTTGTGCTATACTCCGGACTGTTCGGCGACATCGTCGCCGGTATCGAACGCGTCCCGCTCCCGCCAGTCGCGCGTGGCGTGGTCTTTTTCGCCGGATTGGTCGCAGTCGTCCAGATCGCCGCCATTCCGTTCTCGCTGTACGAGACGTTCGTCGTCGAAGAGCAGTTCGGGTTTAACCAGCAGTCGCCGCGGCTGTGGTTCCGGGATTTCCTCGTCGGACTCGGGGTGTCGGCCGTATTGACGGCGATTGTCGCTGGCGGCGTCCTGTTGACGCTGTCGCTGTTCCCCGAGTGGTGGTGGGTCGGAGCCTGGGGGCTGTTCGTCGCCTTCTCGCTCGCGATGCTGGTGATCTATCCACGAGTGATCGCACCGTTGTTCTACGAGTTCGAACCGATCGAGAGTGGCGACCTCCGAGACGCTGTCGAGGACGTCTTTGAGCGGGCTGGCTTCGCTTGCGAGCAGGTGTATCAAATGGACGCCTCCAGCCGTTCTTCCCATTCAAACGCCTATTTCGTCGGCTTCGGCCGAGCCAAGCGTGTTGTCCTGTTCGATACGCTAATCGAGCAGATGAATCGAGAGGAGATCAAGAGTGTCCTCGCACACGAACTTGCCCACTGGAAGCGAGGCCACATCTGGCAGCAACTCGCCAGTTCAGCCCTGCGGATCGGGGTCGTCCTGGCGGTCTTTGCAGTCTTGATCGAGCAGCCCTGGCTGTATGAGATGTTCGGTGTTCCGGAGACGGCCTACGCCGGACTAGCACTCGGAGCGCTGTGGATCGAACCGCTGATGCGTTTCAGCGCGCCCATAGAGAATAAACTCTCACTGGGGCATGAACGCGAGGCCGATAGCTTCGCTGTCGACGTCATGGGCGGCGGGTCGGCACTGGCTGACGCGCTGGCAAACCTGACCAGCGAGAACCTCGCGAACCCGTTTCCCCACCCTCTCTATGCGACGTTTCACTACACGCACCCGCCGATCCCGGAGCGGATCCGATATATCGAGCAGAGAGCCAGTGGTGGCGAGGCTAGTCTCGAAGAGTGACAGCGGACCCTATAAGACCACTCGCTCACATACGGTGACGTAATGGACCTGCCCGACCCTGTCGGTTCAGTACTCGAAGCGCTGCCGTCGTTACGGACGGTTGTCGTCGGAGCCGTCGTCACACTGGGACTGATCGCATTGCTCGCTACCGTTCTCGTCGCGACCGGCATCATCGCCCAGCCGACCGTCGAGGGCGTCGATACCGAGTGGGGCAACGCGACAAACGAGACAACACAGATCGAGACACAGGCCCACATCAAGAACCCGAATCCAGTCGGAATCCCTGGTCTCATCACCATCGAGTACACAGCCTCACTGAACGACGTCGTGCTCGCAGAGGGCAAGAAAGCAGGCGTCGGGCCATCGCCCGGCGAGAGCACGGTCGCATTCTCGACTGCGATGGACAACGATCGAATCGCAGACTGGTGGGTAACACACGTCAACAACGACGAACGATCGACGCTGACGATCGAGCCGTCGGTGAGTGGGCCAGGGGCCAGCGAATCACTTCCGGAACAGACCTCGACCGTCGAGACCGATCTGCTGTCGTCGTTGTCGAACGGGACGGACGGGACAGTCGCTCTGGACAGTGAACCGCTGCTCACGATCGGCGACTGGGACGCTGCGTGGGGGACCGCGACTGCGGAGACGACGCCGCTGACGCTGACGACAGATCTGTCTAGTGACCACAATAGGTCGATCTCGCTCACGGGTGTCGAGTACGTCGTCACCATGAACGACGTCACGCTGGGTGCAGGCCAGACAAGCGATAGCATCACACTCACACCGAACGAGTCCGAAACGCTGGCTGTTGACACGGATCTGGACACAGCCGCATTCGCCGAGTGGTGGCCAACACACGTCCGCAACGGAGAGACCAGTCAAATGCGCGTCGAGTTGTACGGACTCGTCGAACGGGACGGCAACCGGACACGGGTCCCAATACAGCTCTACCAGCAGCGACTACAGTTCCAGACAGACCTGCTCGGGGACAACGGCACGAGCGTCGAGTCGCTGCCGAGCACTCGCGATACAATTGCCGTCCCGACCGTCGACGGGATCGAGCGCCGCTGGGGGACAATCACCGACGAGACGACCGACATACACGCCGACATGACCGTCGATAACACCAACACTGACCCGGAAATGAACGATTTCGTGCGGTTGGCAATGGCCACCGAAACGTCGATCAACGGCGTCTTCGTCGGAGCAGGGTCACACGAGACGGGCCTGGAGTCAGGCACAAGCGAGGTGCGCGTGAGCAGCCGACTTGACAACGCCAAAGTGCCGACCTGGTGGGCCCGTCACCTCAACAGAGATGAAACATCAACAGTTGAGTCAGTGACGACCACAACCGCGGATATCGGGTTCACGACAGTCGATGTCCCGACCGAAGACGCCAATTCGACTACAGAGACAGATCTGTTAGCTGAAATGAACACGGACGACCCACAGTCGATCGATTCGGACGGGCAGACGTATTTCATCGCCGAGTCGACAACCGTCGAGTGGGGACAGGCAACCACACAGGTAGCGCCGCTCGACGCACAGAGCAGCCTGCGGAACCAGCAGCCGGGCCCAATCACGATTCAAGAAATCGACTACGATGTCTCGATCGGCGACGTCACGCTGGCCAACGGCAGTCAGCCGGACGGCACGACTATCGGCCCCGGTGAGCGCGGAACTATCGATCTACAGATCGACCTCAACAACTCCCGGATGGATGAGTGGTGGGTCAGCCACGTTCGCAACGGCGAACAGTCGACGCTCGCGGTCGATGTGACGGCGACGATAGAAGTCGGCGACGAGACGCGGACAGTCCCGCTGTCGATGTTTTCGACGAACGAGACCGTCGAGACTGATCTGCTGGGCTGACCGCTGTGTTGAGCCGTGTCGTGCCTAGATCCCTTCGAGTGGCGAGGGCTTTGCTTCGGCCAGTCGCTCGAACTGCTCGCCGCTTAATTCGACGGTAGCTGCGCCGAGGTTCTCCTGGAGTTGGTCGACAGTTCGTGCGCCGATGATCGGTGCCGAGACGCTCTGGTGGTGCATCAACCAGGCCAGACTGACCTGGGCGGGTGTGGCATCGACTTCCTCGGCGACTGCCCGGACCGCGTCGACGACTTCGAAGTTCGCCTCGGTGAGATAGTAGTCCTCCCAGCCCTCGTCCTCGGAGGCCGTCGAGTCCGCTGGCATATCGTCGCGGCTGTATTTGCCAGTCAGCATGCCCTGCCCGAGCGGGCTCCACGGGACGAGTTCAATCCCGTACGATTCACACATGTCAAGATATGTGTCTTCGACCTCCCGATTGACGAGATTATAACGAGGTTGGGAGACCGTAAAGGGTTCGAACCCGTGGCGCTTGGCGATTTCGTTGGCCTTCGCGATGTGCCAGGCGTCAGGGACGTGTGTCGAGGCCCCGAGGAAGTTGACCATTCCGTCTTCGACGACGCCGTTGAGTGTGCGCATCAACTGCTCGGCCGGTGTGGCGTCGTCCCAGCGGTGGATGTATAGGACATCGAGGTAGTCCGTTCCAAGGCGGTCGAGAATCGCGTCGATCTGTCGGCGGACGTGGGTTCGGGAGAGCCCGCTGAAGTTCGGGTTGTCTTCCCGGGTCGGCCAGTAGACCTTCGAGGCGATGACGTACTCGCTGCGGTCGCGCTCGGCGAGCCAGTTGCCGATCCAGCGCTCGCTGTCGCCGTCCCCGTAGATGTCAGCGGTGTCGATAAACCGTCCGCCCCACTGCTCGTAGGTGTCGAGCAGTTCGTAGGCCCGTTCTTCGGGGATTTCAATCGTGTCTTGATCTGTCTTGCGGCCGAACCTCCAGGTCCCGAACGCGAGTTCGCTCACCTGTAGGCCGGTTCGCCCCAGCGGGACGTGTCCGAGTTCCATGTCCGATAGAAGGCTGGGAGACGCTTGAAATTACCGTCCGGTTTGGCACCCGTGTTTTGAGACTGGCGCCGAAACGGCCCTCCGGAAGTGGAAAGGGTTATGAATTGCTGTCCGTGTTACCTAATGCATGTCCGACCGCTTCGACGTGGTTGTCGCCGGCGCCGGTCCAGCCGGCGCACAAGCCGCCCGCGACATCGCCGCGAGGGGGTACGATGTCGTCGTATTGGAGACCGAACCCGAATCGCAGTTCCCGCGCCAGAGCAACAAATCGACCGGTGGGACGTTTCCCTCTATGCTCACCGCGTTCAACGTTCCGGACGACGTCGTGATGCAGTTCACCGACAGCGTCGTCCTCGAGTCGCCCAACAACCACTTCGAACAGCCCCAATCCGGTGCCGTCCTGGAGTTCGCCGACTTCAAGGAGTTCCTCGTCGAGGACAGCCGCAAGAACGGTGCAAACTACCGCTTCGACGCTCGGGTATCCGGGCCTGTTATGGATGACGGAGAGATCGTCGGCGTCGAGTACAATGGTAACGATGAGGTCTACGGAGAGATCGTGATTGACGCGACCGGGCCGGCGGCTCCGCTCGCCAAAGCACTGGACGTCAGTGACCTCCAGCGTGAGAAGCAGGCGATCGGGATCGAACGGGAGTTCGAGGGTGTCGACCTTGCCCATCCCGACTACGCTAATCTCAACGATGCGATGATGCTCCGACTCGATCACCAGTACGCCCCTGGCGGCTACTCCTGGATTTTCCACACTGGAGAGGATACCGCCAAAGTCGGGGTCTGTTACATCCAAAACGAGCAGTCCCAGCAATACGCCAGCGACCGGACCATCGACGGCTACCTGCAACACTGGCTCGAAACCGATCCGAGATTCGAAGACGCCGACCCCATCGAGGGGACACAACACCGCGGCTCGGCACATATCCAGTCGCCTACCGGGCTGAGCACGGACAGCTTTATGGCGATCGGCGATACCGTCCCGACGATCGATCCGCTGTGGGGCGAAGGGATCAATAAGGGAATGCAGTCCGCTCGCGCCGCCGCAATCGCAGTCGATCACTGTCTGACGCCCGACGAGCAGGATACGTCCGCTGAGAACATTTCCGTCTACGACGACCGGTGGCACGAGACCGTCGCCCCGAAGATGGACTCGCGGCTGTTTATGACCGAGTTGATGTATTTCGCGCCCAACGACCGCTACGACCGATTTATGCGTGACCTCGATCGGCTCGATCTCCAGACGATGCGGCGGGCCAACGAGGGTAGTTGGCGTGCGATATCGAAGTTGCTCCATGCCGGTGACGTGCCGCTGTTGGCAAAGTTCGCCGCTCATTATTTGCGTGCGTGATCAGCTGGGGTGGCCCGGGTTCACACTGGCCGCAAATCCTGCCCCTTTTTCTCTAGGGGCACGTCACCAGTGGTAATGGCTAATTTGCAACTCGACGAGCCCGAGCCCGATGTCGCCGACAACGGCGTCTGGTTGACCTGTATCGAGTGTGGTGAGACGTTCGCGCCCTTCGAGGGGATCCGCTATACCTGTGATGAGTGCGGTGGGCTGCTCGAGGTCCGCTACGCCGACCTCCCGACCTTCGAGGATTTCGATTCGGCCGCGATCGCCGACGGCGTCTGGCGCTACGACGCCGCCCTCCCCTTCGACAAGGGTGTCTCCCTGCCTGAAGGTGGGACGCCGCTGCACGACGTGCCGCGCCTGGAAGACGACCTCGGCGTCGAGCGACTTCGCATCAAACACGAGGGGATGAACCCGACCGGCTCGTTCAAGGACCGCGGGATGACTGTCGGCGTTCGCGTCGCCGAGAAAGTCGGTGTCGACCGACTCGCCTGTGCCTCGACGGGCAACACCTCGGCGGCGCTGTCGGCCTACGGTGCGCGTGCCGGCCTCGAAACGCTAGTCCTCCTCCCCGCTGGCAAGGTTGCCGCGGGCAAGATCGCCCAGGCGAGTCTGCACGGCGCACGCATCCTCGAAGTCGATGGCAACTTCGATCGCTGTCTGGATATCGTCCAGGACCTCGCGGATCGCGGAGAGGCGTACCTGCTGAACTCGCTGAACCCCTTCCGTCTGGAGGGCCAGAAGACGATCGGTCTGGAAATCTTAGAGCAGTTCCAGGCCGAGGAAGGCACCTTCCCCGATCGGATCGTTCTGCCGGTCGGGAACGCGGGCAACACCGCGGCGCTGTACAAGGCCTTCCGCGAACTGGTCGAGAGTGGCGCGCTCGATGAGTCAGACGTGCCGAAACTGACCGGTGTTCAGGCTGCGGGCTCGGCACCGATGGTCGAGGCCATCGAGGAAGGGTGGGAGGGCATCGAACGCTGGGAGGATGTCGAGACGATTGCGACGGCGATCCGGATCGGCAACCCGGTCAACGCACCGAAGGCCCTGCCGGGCATCCGCGAGACCGACGGGACCGCCGTCGCAGTCTCCGACGAGGATATCACGGCCGCACAGCGGGATCTGGCCGGCGAGGGCGTCGGCGTCGAACCCGCCTCGGCGGCCTCGGTCGCCGGCCTGCGAAAGCTCCGCAACGAGGGCGCCATCGAGGCGGACGAACAGGTCGTCTGTCTCACGACGGGCCACCTACTGAAAGACCCCGACGCCGCGGCCGAAGCCGGCAGCGAGCCTGAACCCGTCCCCGACGAGACCGACGCTGTGCTCGATCATCTCGGGGAGTGATACTGTCAGCCGTCCGTCGCTGAAGAATCGTGATATATCGGGATAGTACGTCTCTGCAAACACGTCTCGCCGACAATATGAGTGGGCTACTCCGTTACGGACTCTCGGAGACAGCGACGACCTGCTTGCCGATGTTGTCACCGGAGAAGAGCCCGAGGAACGCGTCGGGTGCGTTTTCGAGTCCGTCAACGATGCTCTCGCGATGGCTGAGCTCTCCGGAGACAACCCACTCTCCGAGTTGCTCGCTGGCTTCTTCAAACCGGGTGGCGTAGTCGCCGACGAGCAGCCCCTGGACTTTCGCGCGTGCCGAGATGAGCTGGGGGAGTTTCCGCGGCCCGGTCGGGACGCTCTCGTCGTTGTAGTGGGCAATCTGTCCACAGACAGCGACACGAGCGTCGAGATTTAGCTTCGTGAACACGGCGTCGGTGATCGGGCCGCCGACGTTGTCGAAGTAGACGTCGAC
>ENA-ORCS01001422-ORCS01001422.1-marine-metagenome-genome-assembly--contig:-NODE-1422-length-10362-cov-3.400486_pt1 | contig 10362 bp, 7 predicted proteins | sample MGYA00237781_ERZ508513 | MGnify/ENA primary metagenome ERZ508513 (study PRJEB26184, sample SAMN06268793) | marine metagenome | isolation source: Eden Landing Ponds, San Francisco, CA, USA | place...
CAGATCGTGACCACGGCCAGGACGGCGACCGGCGACAGTCTCCGGTCGGTGACCTACTTCACGCGGTCGGACTTCGAACAACTCTATCTCAGGGAGGACCTGGAACGCGACGCCGACCTCGACACGTTCGTCGGTCACGAGTGGCGGGGCTTCCGGGACACCCGCAACGCCTACCAGACCTCCGAACTCGGGGAGTATCGCTACACCGTGCGGGCCTTCGAGAACGGCTATCTGCTCCGTGTGACCGGCGAGCGCGCCGGCGTGCTCATCACGACCGACGGCCTCTACATCCAGTCCTACGAGGACATCGCCGACGCCATCGAGAAGATGCTCGCCGAGGACCCCACGCACGACTGACCGCCCTACGAACCGGCCCCGCACACCGACGCCACACCCGTGACCCTCGACCCAGTCCACGTCGACGGTATCGCCCGCCTCGCCGGCCGCGTCAGCCGCGGCGTCGACGAGGACGACCACCAGGACCTCGCCGAGACGGTCTGGGACGAGTTCCTCGACCCCCTCTACGACGGCGGGGAGCCCGTTCTCGAACCCATGGGCGAGCAGGTCCGCTACAGCGCACAGGTCGACGGCCTCGCGCTCCGTGACCCGCCCTTTCGGACTCGCCACGGCCTCGACTCGGGGACGATCAACCCGACGACGTTCAAGAACGGCCTCGTCCTGGACGTCTCACAGGCGGCGATGGCCGCCGTCCCCTCGGACCTGGAACTCCACCGCGGGCGGACCATCGTGATGACGGTCCACTCCAACGACGACACCTACCTGCTCGGCGAGGACGACTGGACGATGGGCGACGGCGGCTACGTCCGCGAGCGCGCCCTGCACGCCCCTCGCGTCGACCGCTACGAGGAGAGCGTCGTCCACGCGCTCGCTCTCTATCTCGCCGAGAGCGAACACGCCCTCGAACAGGCCGACATCGTCGAGGACCTGCTCGTCCTCGACGGGCCGCTCTACCCCACGGGGATGCTCAAGTGGACCGAACGCGATACCCGCCTCAAGAACCTCCTCGAAGAAGACGAACAGCCACGGGACGTCGTCGCCAACTACTTCGAACTCGTCGAGCGCTTCGTCGACCGCGAGGTCCCGCTGGTCGGCTTCATCAAAAACAGCGGCTCCTCGGCGATTACCCGCGCCGTCCGGGACAAGACCAACGCTCCCTGGACCAACGACAACGCCTTCTTCAACCGGGTCCTCGCCCGCCGCGACGACGAGGGCGAACTCCGGACCGGCGCGCTGACGTTCACCAACTGGTTTCGCTCGCGGGTCGGCACCGACCGCATCGTCGCCGACGACGCGCTGGGTATCGAGCGCACGCTCGACCCGGAACTGTACGAGGTCACCTTCTTCGTCGTCTACGATCCCCGGGACGACCTCTGTTACCGGGTCGAGGCACCCTACGCGTTCACGCGCGAGGTCGACACCCGCGAACGGCTCCGGATGCAGGTGCTCCACGAGGTCGCCGCCGAGCAGGGACCTCCCCTCCCGGTCGCGAAGGCCGACGAACTCGCCCGCATCGACGCCGGCGCCAACGAGCAACTCCGCGGCCGTATCGAGCGCGAACTCGACTCCGAACGTCACCGCGAGTACGACGACAAGCGCTGGGGCGTCGACGTGGACGATATTGTATAGCGCGCCGAACCGCCGCCCGCTGTTTCCCGTCCGCTCGACGTGTAAACTACCCCGCCCTACTCGCTCCCTCTCGCCTTGCGGCGGTCGGTCACTCCGACGGGATACATCGCGGGCGCTCTGAAACGTGTACGCAGTGTACTGACCGGCTGTCACCGATCCTATGACGCGCTAACTATCAGTCGATCCGGATCGCGGGGCGGCCGGGCCGGGCGTCCCCGGCGAGGTCGTCGTCGGCCTCCTCGGCGGAGAGCACCGCGACGTCGGCACCGAACTCGCGTTCGATCAACCAGGCGGCCCGTTCCAGCGCCGCTCGCTCGTCGGCGGGGGCGAGCGTCTCGGCCAGCGCCTCGCGCTCGGCCTGCAGGTCCTTCGCGAAGTCGGCGGCGGCCTCGCCGTACTCGCGGAAGCGCTCGTCGCCCATCACTTCGCCGACGAGGTTCGGGGCGTCCGAGTCACGAGCGAGGTCGTACACCGCGTGTTTCCACTCGGGTGCGACGGCGACGGTGATCTCCTCGGGGTCCTCGATGCCGGCGACGTCGACGATGTCGCGGACGTCCTCGCGGGTGTTCGCGACGAGACGGCGCTCGATATCGAAGCCAGCGGGCGGGTCGGCGCTTGGCCAGTCTGCCTCGGCGACCAGTCCGTCGCGGCCGAGTTGCGCCCACACTTCCTCGGCGACGTGGGGTGCGACCGGCGCGAGCAGTTTCGTGACCGTCTCGACGCCGCGCTCGAAGACGTCGGCGTCGGGGGTCGTGTAGTCGCGGTACTGGCGCAGCAGGGAGACCAGTTCGCGAGTGGCCTGGAGCGCGTGGTTGAACCGGAAGTCCTCGAACTCGGTGGTCGCTCTGGCCGCGGTCGCCTCGATCCGTCGGGCGACGTAGTCGTCGACGGCATCGCTCCCGTCGGCGTCGCCGTCGCTTCCGGCCGAGGTGACCGCCAGGTCGTAGAAACTCTGGAGGAAGTTGTGGGCAGCGGCGACGCCCTCGGGGTCCCAGGCGAAGTCTTTCTCGGGCTGGGCGGCCTCCATGATGAACAGCCGCGCGGTGTCGGCGCCGTACTCCTCGACGATGCGTACCGGCGAGACGCCGTTGTCGCGGGACTTGGACATCTTGTTGCCGTCCTCGCCCAGCACCATCCCCTGGTTGGTCAGGTCCGCGAACGGTTCGCGCACCCCCTCGACCATGTCCAGGTCGTCGAGCACCTTCGTGAAAAAGCGCGCGTAGAGCAGGTGCATCACGGCGTGTTCGATGCCGCCGACGTAGCGGTCGACGGGCATCCAGTCGCTCGCCCGGTCGTGGTCGAACGGGGCGTCGTCCAGGTCCGGCGAGCAGTACCGCAGGAAGTACCACGAGGAGTCGACGAACGTGTCCATCGTGTCCGTCTCGCGCTCGGCGGCGCCGCCACACTCGGGACACTCGACCTGTTTCCACTCCTCGGCGGCGTCGAGCGGGTTGCCCGTGGTGTGGACGAACTCGGGCAGTTCGACGGGCAACTCCTCGTCGGGTACCTCGACGAAACCACAGTCCTCACAGTGGACCATCGGGATGGGGGTCCCCCAGTACCGCTGGCGGGAGATGCCCCAGTCGCGGAGGCGATACTCGGTCCTGTGCTCGCCGTCGAAGACGTCGACGAACTGCTCGCGGGCCTCCTCGCTGGTGAGGCCGTCGTACTCGCCGCTGTTCACGAGAACACCGTTGGACTCGCTTTGCTCGTCCAACGAGCCCTCGACCTCTCCGAGGTCGAGGACGCCGTCGGGCGTGTACGCGGCGTCTTGTACGTCGACCTCCTCGGAATCTATCTCCGCGTCGGGCGCGGGTTCGACGACTTGCCGGATGGGGATGTCGTGGGCCTCGGCGAAGGCGTGGTCGCGCTCGTCGTGGGCCGGGACGGCGTACAGGGCACCGGTTCCGACGTCTTCGAGGACGTAGTCGGCGACGTAGACGGGGATCTCCTCGCCGGTGGCCGGATTCGTGGCGTACTCGCCGGTGAACACGCCGGAGGTCTCGTCTATCTCGTCCTCGTCGGCGTGCTCGACGCGGTGGACGTACTCGGCGACGTCGTCGTCCTCCTCGGCGAGTCGCTGTGCGAGTTCGTGGCCCGGCGAGAGCGCGAAGAACGTGGCACCGTAGATCGTATCGAGGCGGGTGGTGAAGATCTCGACGCTATCGCCGGTGGAGACGTCGAACGCCACCGAATCGCCCTCCTGGCGGCCGATCCAGTTGCGCTGCATCTCGCGGACGTTGTTGGGCCAGCCCGGCAGGTCGTCGAGTGCCTCCAGCAACTCGTCGGCGTAGTCGGTGATCGTGAAAAACCACTGGTCCATCGTCCGCGTCTCGATGGGCGAGTCACACCGCCAGCAGATCTCCTCGCCGTCGGCGCCCTCCTCGACCTGTTCGTCCGCGAGCACCGTCTCGCAAGAGTGACACCAGTTCAGGTCGGCGGCCTGGCGCTCGACCAGCCCCGCATCACGAAATCGTTTGAACAGCCACTGGTTCCAGCGGTAGTAGTCGGGGTCACAGGTGGTGACCTCGCGGTCCCAGTCGTAGCCGAATCCCATCGACTTCAACTGCGTTTTCATCGAGTCGATACAGCCGAGCGTCCACTCCCGGGGGTTGGTGTCCCGGTCCTCGGCGGCGTTCTCGGCGGGCAAGCCGAAGGAGTCCCAGCCCATCGGGTGGAGGACACTCTCGCCGCGCAGTCGCTCGAAACGGGCGTAGGCGTCCGTGATGGTGTAGTTGCGGACGTGACCCATGTGCAGATCGCCGGAGGTGTAGGGGAACATCGCGAGGACGTACTCGGGGTCCTCGGCGTCGTCGGGGATGCGAAAGACCTCCTCCTCGTCCCACACGCGCTGCCACTCGGGTTCGATCTCGGTGTGGTCGAACCCCCGTTCTCGTTCTCGCTGCTCGCCGGTGCCTGCGGTCATACCAGACACTGAGTGTGTCCACCCGTTTTAACTTTGCATTCGCGTGTGACCCGCCGACACACCGCCAGCGACCGGCCTCACAGCGAGGTGGCCGCCAGCTCGCCTGCCCGCCAGCGGTCCGCGACGAGGCCACAACTACGTTCAGGAGTTCGCGTCTCGGAGGTGTCCGCACGAGCGATGGCGCGGAGTCGGACGACCCCCATCCGGTCGAGCGCGTCGTCCGGACGGGCACCCCGTTGCCCAGTGGGCGGCGCGATACCGAGATGGACGCGATCGCTCTCGGCCTCGTCTTGCTCTTCCTGGGGCTGTTCCGTGGCTCGTGGTCGGCTGGGCCGTCGTCAAACTGCTCGAACTCCTCCGGGGTCCGCCGGGCGAGGCGACCTGACATAGACGACGCTGTGACCGACGATACCTATTTTCCGCGCACGTCCGTCGGTGTGTCCATGGCAGACACGACCGTCGAGGAGGCGATGGCGAAGTACGGCCCGTCAGAGATCACCCGCGAGGACCTGCTCGAACTCGACGACCCCTCATACACCGACGAGAACGTCGCCATCGTCACCGGCGGCGCCAACGGCATCGGGCGCGCCACGGCCCTGGCGTTCGCGGCCAACGGCCTGACCGCCGTCGCGACCGACCGCGACGAGGACGGCCTCGACGAAGTCACCACGCGCGCCGAGGAACTCGACCTCCCCGGGAGAGTCGTCGGTGTCGCCGCCGACCTGACCAGCGACGACGACCTCGAACGGATCGTCGACGAGGCGGCAGCGGAAGGATCGGTCAGGTACCTCCTCAACATCGCCGGCCTCCAGACCGTCGCGCCCATCGAGTCGTTCCCCGTCGAGCAGTACGACCTGATGCACCAGGTCATGCAACGGGCCCCGGTGGTCCTCGCCAAACACTGCTTCCCCCACTTCCGCGAGGGCGACGGTCGCGGCGTCGTCGGGAACATGTGCTCGGTCCACGGCCACATCGTCACTCAGGACAAGGTCGCCTACAACACGGTGAAGTTCGGCCTCCGGGGGCTCACCCAGTCCATCGCCGCCGAAGGCGACGGGAAGATCCGCGCGTTCACCGTGAGTACGGCCTACGTCAAGACCGGCCTCGTCGCCCGACAGTTGCCCGACACGGCCGAGCGCCGGAACATGACCGTCGACGAGGTCGTCGAGAAGGTCATGTTAGAGCGGACCCGCGCCACCGAGATGATGGAACCGTACGAGGTGGCGAACCTCTTCGTGATGGGGTGCTCGCATCACAGCGACCACCTCAATGGGGGCGATATGACCTACGAGGGCGGGATGAGTCTCACGTACTGAGTGGGTCGACGACGGCCCGCCGTCTCGTCGGACCAGCCCCGCCGTCAGGACGACAGAGCGGGTCGAAACCCCGGAACGGCGTGTCCACCCGAATGGCGTACCGCGGGCTCGTCACTCCTCGCTGCCCAGTCCCGTCATCGGCGATGCCCCGGCGACGATCGCGGCGCTCGCCAGTCCCGTGCCGAGCAGGCCGAGACCGAAGCCGAGCGGGACGAAGCCGAGGCCGCGCGAGCAGACACTGCGGCCGACGAGGCCGACCTTGCCGCCCAGTTACGGACGCTGCGGGAGAGTCAGGCACGATTCGAACTGTACACCGACAGGGCCGACGAGTGGCGCTGGCGACTCCGTCACCGCAACGGCAACATCATCAGCGACAGCGGCCAGGGCTACAGCGACCGTAGCGGCGCTCGCGACGGTATCGAGAGCGTCAAGCGAAATCTACCGAACGCCGAAATAACGGACGAGTAGCCGCCAGTCCCGGTCCACGTCCCAGGTCGTTACTCCTCGGCGTCCCGGACCGCGGTCCAGACCGTCTCGTCGGTCAGGGGCATGTCGATCGACTCGACGCCCAGCGGCGCGAGCGCGTCGAGGACGGCGTCGACCAGCGTCGGCGGCGCCGCGATAGTGCCCGCCTCGCCGATACCCTTCACGCCCAGGTCGTTGACCGGACTCGGCGTCACCGTCGCCTCGGTCTCGATCTCGGGAACGTCGAGGGATTTCGGGACGGCGTAGTCCTGCAGCGACGCGGTCCGGAGGTTGCCGTTGTCGGCGTAGACCGCCTGCTCGGAGAGCGCCTGGCCCAGTCCCTGGGCGACGCCGCCGTGGACCTGTCCGTCGACGATGAGCGGGTTGATCCGCTCGCCGCAGTCGTCGACGGCGACGTAGCGTTCGACGTCGATCTCGCCCGTCTCGGGGTCGACCGCCACGCGGGCGGCGTGCGTGCCGAAGGTGTAGGCTGTCGCCTCCTGCTCGTAGAAGGTCGTCGACTCCAGGCCGGGCTCGAACCCGTCGGGGACGCCCCACCCGTAGGCCTGGCTCGCGACGTCGGCGAAACTGACCGACCGGTCCGTGCCGGTCACGCGGAACTCCCCGTCGTCGTGTTCGAGGTCGGCGGGGTCGGCTTCGAGCGTCGCCGCGGCGAGGTCCCGGGCTTTCTCGCGGACTTCGCGAGCGCTCTCGGCGACGGCGTTGCCGCCCGTGATCGTACTCCGCGAGCCGAAGGTGCCCGTGCCGGTCGGGATGCTGTCCGAATCTCCCTCGCGGACGTCGATGTCGTCGTAGGGCACGCCGAGTTCGTCGGCGACGATCTGCGCGTAGGTCGTCTCGTGACCCTGCCCGTGAGAGTGTGTGCCTGCCGACACCGTCACCGTGCCGTCGGGATGGGCGCGGACGACGCCGCTCTCGTAGCCACCACCCGTGGACTCGACGTAACAGGCAACGCCCACGCCCACGTGTCGGCCCTCGTCGTCGGTGACCGGTCCGTCGGTCTCGGCGACTCGTTCCCGATAGTCGTCGTAGTCGACCGCGTCGAGGGCGCGGTCCATCGCGTTCCCGTAGTCGCCGCTGTCGTAGGTGGCACCGGCGGCCGTCTCGAAGGGGAACTCGCCGGGGTCGACCTGGTTGTGCCGGCGCAGGTCGACCGGGTCGAAGTCGAGTTCGCGGGCGGCCGCGCTCACCATGCGCTCGGCGACGTAGACCGCTTCGGGGCGACCCGCCCCCCGGTAGGAGTGCAGCGGCGCGGTGTTGGTGAAGACCGCGCGGGTCAGACAGGAGATGGCGGGGATGTCGTACTGACTCGAAAGCAGGGAGCCGTACCAGCCCGGCATGGCCGCGCCGCCGCCGAGCGCGTAGCCGCCGACGTTGGCGTCGGTCTCGACCCGCAATCCCCGGATAGTGCCGTCGTCGTCGACGCCGATCTCGGCGTGGGTCTGGTGGTCGCGAGCGTGGGCGCCCTCCAGGTAGTTGGCGCTCCGGCGGGCGGTCCACTTCACCGGCCGTTCCAGGCGCATGGCGGCCCAGGCGGCCATCGCCTCGCCGGGGTGGTGGTGGCCCTTGTGGCCGAAGCCGCCGCCGACGTCCGGCGAGATGACGCGGATCTGCCGTTCGGGGACGCCGAGGGTGTGTGAGAGCTTCCGGCGGTGGCCGTGGGGCGACTGGCTGGTCATCGTGACCGTGAACCCCTCGGTGCGGTCGAACTCCGCCAGCGCCGCCCGGGGTTCGAGCGCGCTGGGGATCAGGCGGTTGTTCTCCAGTTCGACGCTGACGACCTCCTCGGCCTCGGCGAACGCCCGGTCCGTCTGCTCCCGGTCACCCAGTTCGCCGACTGCCGCGACGTTGTCCGACGCGGCGTCGAACAGCGTGGGTGCGTCCTCGCCGGTGGCCGCCTCGGGGTCGCTCTCGACGCCGCGCGGGTCGTACTCGACCTCGACGGCGTCGACGCCGTCCTCGGCGACGTAGCGGTCTGTCGCGACCACCGCGGCCACCGGCTGGCCGTCGTAGCGCACGCGGTCCCGGGCGAGCACGGGGTGGCCCGGGACCTCGCAGTCCAGCGGATCCGTCGACACCGGAAGCTCCATCGGCGCGTCGCTCTCGACCAAGTCCGCCCACGTGTAGACGGCGACGACGCCGTCGGTGGCCGCGGCGGCGTCGGTATCGATCCCCTCGATGTCGGCGTGGGCGTGCGGGCTCCGGACGAACGCGAGCGCTGCGGCTTCCTGGCCGAAGTCGTCGGTGTAGGTCGTCTCGCCCCGGAGCGCGCGGGCGTCCTCACGGCGGAGTGGGCTGTCGCCGACCGATCCGCCCTCCCCGACCGCGCCGGGGTCGGCCGTCGTGGGCACCGAGCCCTCGGCCTCGAGGACGCTCTCCTCGCCGCTCATGCGACCACCCCCTCGCGCCCGACGGCGCGAGCCAGCGCCTCGGAGACCGCCTCTTCGACGTATTTCGGCAGGATCGCCCGGCGCTGATCCGCGGAGACTATGTGGTCCTCGCGGACAGGTGCGTCGACGCCCTCGTCTGCACACTCGGCCGCGGACGCCACCGCGTCGACCGGCGCACCGACATCGACGCCCCGGAGCGCGTCCTCGACAGCGGAGAGCCGAACCGGGACGTCACACAGGCTGACAGCCGCGACCCGCGGATCGGCGACCCCCCCGTCGACGACCCGGAGCCGTGCGGCGACGCCGACCGCTGCGTAGCCCGTGGAGGGGTGGGTTTTCCGCGCGTAGGCACCGGCCGCATCGGGATCGAGCGGCACGGAAATTCGGGTGAGCAGTTCGTCGTCACCACAGACGGTCTCGTGGTCCCCGGTGGCGAACTCCTCCGCGCTGACCTCCCGGTCGCCATCCGGACCGACGAGGTGTAGCGTCCCGTCGGCGGCCAGCGTCGCCGCGGGGATATCGCTCGCGGGGTGAGCGGCCGCGAGGTTGCCGCCGACAGTCCCTCGATTGCGGATCTGCGCGTCGCCGACCGCACGCGTCGCGTCGAGCAAGGCATCGACACCCGCCGGGTCGGCCGCGAGCAGGTCTGCATCGGTGGTGAGCGCGCCGATTGAGAGCTGTTCGACGCTGTCGCCAGCGACGCGTTCGACGCCGCGGAGTTCGTCGAGGCCGCCGAGGTCGACGACCGTTCCGGGGTCCGCCTCGCGGGCTTTGAGCATCGGGATCAGGTCGTGGCCGCCGGCGAGCGCGACGGCGTCCTCGGCCGCGAGGGCGTCGAGTGCGGCGTCGAGTCTGTCGGGTCGCTCGTAGTCGAACTGTGGCGGAAACATCAGTCGTCACCCCGGGTAGCCGTGCCGTCGCCGACCCCGCCGCCGTCTGTCTCGATCGGTTCGAGTTTCGCGGCCGCGGCTTCGACGGCGTCGACGACGTTCTCGTAGCCCGTGCAGCGACAGACGTTCCCCTTCAGCCCCTCGCGGATCTCCGCACGCGTGGGGTCGGGGTTGTCGGCCAGCAGATCCCTGGCGCGGAGCACCATCCCCGGCGTGCAGTAGCCACACTGGAGGCCGTGCTCCTCGTGGAAGCTCCGCTGGACCGGGCCGAACTCGGCGTCGCCATCGCTCCCCGGTTCGGGCACGCGATCGCCGGCCGCCGTGAGTCCCTCGGGCGCGCCGTCGACGCCGGCGACGGTGTTGATCTCGCTCCCGTCGGCCTGCACCGCGAGCACGCAGCAGGACTTGACGACGTCGCCGTCCATCTCGACGGTACAGGCGCCGCACTTGCCGGACTCGCAGCCGACGTTGGGCTGGGTGTATCCCCACTCCTCCCGGAGCGCGTGGACCAGCAGGCGTCTGGCCTCGACGGACGCCGTCTCGGTGGCGCCGTCGACGGTGACCGTGACCTCGTGTTCGGACATACCCGTTCGGTCCAGCCGAGGCACCATATTCGTTGGTACGGTCGCGACAGTTGCCGGGGGACCGAGAAGCGTATGTCCCCGGAGGCCCAAGCGACGCCGATGATCGACGGCGTCCCCCTCGCC